>Ga0326735_1000027_pt1 | contig 26711 bp, 27 predicted proteins | sample 37_GP2_1092_FD_207945 | JGI IMG/M metagenome (GOLD analysis project Ga0326735, IMG submission 207945) | Glacier ice microbial communities from Ngari, Tibet, China - 37_GP2_109.2 | ecosystem: Environmental > Aquatic > Freshwater > Ice > Glacier | place: China: Ngari, Tibet | collected 2018-07-31
TGCGTGCAGTCATGATAAAAAACCTCGTAAGTTGTCGTGATGTAAAAAAAGCAATGAGTCAAGCTGCGGCGAAAAAGCGTGCTGGCCAAAATGAATTTTTTCAATTCAACGCTGCCTGCATGACGATAACTACTGAGTATAAACATTCATAAAGGTTACAGGTGGCACGTTTAGTCACTTTATTTGTGCATATTAGTCACAAGTGACGCCGTCCATGCCGCTCAATGCGCTTTTTGCCGCAACGCCGGAGGCAATATTTGTGTGACAACGTGATCATTCTGACCAATTAATCGTTGACATTTGAATTTGATGGCCACTATGCTGAGTTGGCTTTGGGTACTGAAGTTGCAATTCACGACACCATAATTTGAACACCACGCGAGGAGACGATTTGATGAAGATGCGTTTGATTTCCGCAGTTGTGCTGTCCACGTTGTCGATGGGCACCATCGCCGCCGAGGCCGATGGTGTGCTCGAGACGTTGGGCGGCATGCGCCAGACTGCGCCCGTTGACTGGCCTGCGATCCCGCAAACCGGACCCAAGGCCGATCAAGTCAAGCAAACGCTGGCCAAGATCAAGTTGCCGCCGGGTTTTCACATAGGGCTCTATGCGCTGGTGCCCGATGCGCGCCACATGGCCGTCGGGCCGCAAGGCGTGGTGACTTTCGTCGGCACCCGCAAGACCAAGATCTATGCGGTGACCGACCGTTCGCGCACCGGCGTCGCCGATGAAGTGAAGGAGTTCGCCCCGTCTATCCCCAAGCGGGTACCTAACGGCCCCTGTTTTTCCAGCGATGGCTTCCTGTACGTGATCGAACAGAATCGCGTGCTGCAGTATCCGGCCGCCGAGTTCTTCTATGAGGGCGCCGATGTGGCGGTCAATGTGGTAGTGCCCGAGGGCAAGCTGATTCCGACCTCGGAAGTGAGCTACAACCATACCTCACGCATCTGCAAGGTCGGGCCGGACAACAAGCTTTATATCCAGCTGGGCCAGCCCTTCAATGTGCCGGCCAAGGAGAAGATGGACCTGTATCGGAAAACCGGCATCGGCGGCATCATCCGCATGAACCAGGACGGCACCGAGCGCGATGTGTACGCCACCGGCATGCGCAATCCGATGGGCATGGATTTCAATCCGAAGGACAAGACGTTGTGGACCAACGATCATCAGGTCGACGGCATGGGCGATGAGATTCCCGTGGGCGAGATCAACCGCGTGACCAAGGCCGGGCAGAACTTCGGCTTTCCCTGGTACGGCGGAGGAAAAACCCGCACCAACGAGTACAAGGGTGAGGCGCCGCCGGCCGATATCGTGTTCCCCGAAGTCGAGCAGACCGCGCATGCGGCTGACCTGGGCTTGACGTTCTATACGGGCAAGATGTTTCCGGAAAAATATGCCGGCGCTATTTTTTCCACCCAGCACGGTTCATGGAACCGCAAGGTGCCGGCCGGCGCGCGTGTGATGGTGACTTTCGTCAACGATGCTGGCCATGCCGCAGGACCGTCGGTGCCATTTGCCGAAGGCTGGAATGAAAATGGCCATTACCTCGGGCGTCCGGTCGATGTCGCGCAGTCGTGGGATGGCTCGCTGCTGGTGTCCGACGATCTGGTCGGCGCGGTTTACCGCATCTGGTACGACGGCAAGTAAGTGTTTGTGAGCAGACGGTCCGGGAGGGCCGTCTTGCGTCATGTTGATCGTCATATCGCAGTCCGACGGGGGGAATTCGATGAATACCATGCAACTCAAGCGCTGCGCGCTGCTATTGGCCACGCTGCTTGCGACGGCCGGCGCCAGCGCTGCGGGCAATGTGCAGGACGGGCGCCAGAAGGCGCAGATGTGCCAGACCTGCCACGGTGTCGATGGCATGGCGTCGATGCCGGGCACGCCGAATCTGGCTGGCCAGGTGGAGATGTATACCGCCATGCAGTTGAGCGCGTTCAAGGCGGGCGAACGCAATAACGCGCAAATGTCGGTCGTCGCGCAATCGCTGACGCCGCAGGATATCGAGGATCTGGCCGCTTACTACGCGGCGATCGAGATCACCGTGGGCAAGGCGCCGGCGCCATAGCATCCGGAGCAGGGCATGGCTGAAAAATTGGATGAAAAATTGTTATCATCCGGGGTGCAGCAAGTTTGCAGCAATGGCGTCTCGCGCGGGGCGCGTTGTACCCTTCATGCATCCCTCATTGATCCGGGGACCTTCATGCCAAAATCAGCAATGACGCCAAACTTTTTCAGCCGCCGCATTCTGGGCTGCCTGCCGGCGCATCTGGGCATCAAGATCCTCTTTGTTGGCGACGGCGAATTGACGGCCGAGCTTGAAGTGGCTGCGCACTTGCTGGCGCCCAACGGTTATCTGCACGCGGGCAGCGTCGTGACGCTGGCCGACACGGCCGCAGGCTATGGCTGGCATCGCTAGCTTGCCCGAAGGCGTCATCCTGTGCAAGGCGCAGCTGGCGCACCGTGGCAGAACGACCCAGGTATGGGACTCTGGTCACCGCGAGCGGCAAGACCATCGCGCTGTTTCGTTGCACGCAAATGATCCTGTATCCCACATAAGACTGCTACAACTTGACCCAGTTGCCCGTGTACAGGATCGGTCCGCTCGGTCCGTTCGGATCAAGCGATCCGCCGCGCGGTTCCAGGCTGACCGCCAGCAAGCTCACGTCGGCGCCGATCGCGCGCTGGTTCAAGGCCAGCGTCGCGCGGCCATTGTCGGCCAGCACGCCGAGCGAGCGCGGATTGCCGCTCTTGGGCACTGCCCACAATTGCAAGCTCTTGTCGCTGGCGACCGGCGCGGCGGCAATCACGCGCACCTCCAGCGTGCCGTGGCCCCGGTCGGCGGTCAGCAGCAGCGCGGTGCCGGTTTTTCCATCGCTCAGCATGGCGACGTCGGAAATGACCGGCGGGGCCAGCGTATTGCTCATCATGACGACCAGCAGCAGCGTGGCGAGGGCGGTCGAGGCGATGCCCAGCGAACGCCAGAATGTCAGCGATTCCCGCAACCAGAATTGCCAGGCGGCGGGCGCGGGCCGCAGCTTCAGGCCGCGCTCGATGTTGCGCCATACTTGCTTGCGCGGCGCGACCGGGGTCGAGAATTCAGCCATCGGCGCCAGGCGCTGCTGCCACTCGGCGGTGATGCGGCGCAAGGCGGCGTCGTCGTGCAGCCAGCCTTCGAAACGGCGGCGCGCGCCTCCCTTCAGTGTGCCGAGCACATATTCGCTTGATAATTTTTGACGCAATTCGGCGTTGTGCCGGATGTTCATGTTTGCTCCCGTTTCATCATGCAGGCGCGCAGACGCTCCAGGCTGCGCCGGATCCAGGTCTTGACGGTGCCTATCGGCAACGACATCTGCTGCGCCACTTCACTGTGCGACATGTCATGGTAATAGGCCAGCGCAACCACCTGGCGGTGCATGCCTTCGAGCGCCGTCATGCAATAAGCCAGCGCCTTGGCGTCGCCGCTCATTTGCAAGGACTCGATCGGCGTCGCTTGCGGATCCTGTAAAGCATGCATGACCTCGCTATCAAAATGATCGGCATCGATCTCGACCGTGTCGTCGCTGCGCCGCAATACATCAAAAGCCTTGTTGCGCACGATGGTCGCCATCCATGTCATTGGCGCCGCCAGATGGGCCTGATAATTGACGGCATTGTTCCAGATCGCAACGTAGCCTTCCTGCAAGGCTTCTTCAGCCAGCTCTTGCTTGTGTAATATACGCAGCGCGAAGCCAAACAGTTTCGATGATGTGGCATCGTAGAGCGAGCGAAAGGCGCTGGCATCGCGTTTTCCGGCGGCAATGAGCCAGGTTGTCAGTTGCTGCGGGTTGGGGGCGATGGACACGGGGGGGCCTTGGTTTGAAGGAAGGGGGCGATGGCAGAGGGTATAACGGATGGCTGCCCGCTGGCAACACTGCGCGGGCCATATCGGCAACCGATGCCGGCGCCGTGGCTGCGAACAAAACATTCCAAATATAGACGACCAATTAGGCCAGTCCTGGCCGCGCCAGGCAGACTCCTAACCGGCCAGCGCGTGCTCCAGCAGCTTGTGCAACGTATCGAACTCGGGCTGGCCGACATAGCGCTTGATGATCTTGCCCTGCTTGTCGATGACGAACGTGGTCGGCGTCAGCACCACGTCGCCATACGCCTGGGCCAGGCCGCCGGTGACGTCGAGCACCACGTTGAACGGCAACTGGCGCGTTTCTGCATAGTTCAGCACGTAGTTCGGCGGGTCGTATTTCATCGCGACGGCGATGAATTCAAGGCCCTGCTCCTTGTACTTGTTGTAAGTCGAGACCATGTGCGGCATTTCGGCGATGCAAGTGGTACACGACGTGGCCCAGAAATTGACCATCACGACCTTGCCGCGCAAGCTGGCCGCCGATATTTTTTCGCCCTTGATGTCGGTAAACGTCAGGTCGGGCGCGTTGCTGCGGCTGTTCAGCGAGAAATAAGCGACGCCGGCGGCGCCGGCCAGCAGAACGGCAAGAATGGCCGGCTTCAGCCAGGCGGCCGGTTTTTTCGATGCTTGCATGGTGTAGTCCCTGATTTAATGCGACGTGTTAATACGTCGCGCTCGACGGCGCCGGCTCCGACTGCATCTGCTGCAGATCCTGGTCGTTGATGTATTCGAACAGCTTGACCACTTTTTGCACGCCGCCCACGCCGCGCGCGACATCGCTGGCGATATTGCCTTCGCGCTGGGTCACGCGGCCCATCAGATAGACGACGCCGTTCTCGGTCACGACCTTGAACGAATTGGCGGAAATGTCGCGCATGTCGATCAGGCTGGCCTTGACCTTGGTCGTGATCAGCGTGTCGTTCGAACGCGACGTGAAACTGGACGGGCCGGCGATCTGGAGTTCGTTGGCGACCGATTTGACGCCTGCGACGCCGGCCATCTCCGCTTGCACGGCCGCTTTCATCGCTTCGTCGCGCACTTCGCCGGTCAGCAATACCCTGCGGTTGAAGCTGTTGACGTTGACATGCCCGGCATCGCCGACGATGTGGGGCAACCTAAGGTCGCCCTTGACGGCGATCGCCTTGTCCTCGGTCTGGGCGCCTAACGTGCGACGGTCCGACATCGCAAAGGTGGTGCCAACCATGGCGCCGCCGACCAGCATGCCGACGCAGCCGGACAGCGATGTCGTCAGCGCGGCAGCGAGCAGCAGCGTTGCCAGCGGGCGTCGCAGCGCGCCAAGGCGGGTTCCAGGGGCGGTTCTAGTCATTCGCATCTCCTCCAAATAAAGCGACATCGATGCCGTCGCAAATGCAGTGTATCGCCAGCAGGTGGACTTCCTGGATGCGCGCGGTCCGGTCCGAGGGCACGCTGATGTGGACATCGGCGTCGGTCAGCATTTCGCCGATGCTGCCGCCGCCCTTGCCGGTCAGCGCCACGACGCGCATTTCGCGTTCCAGCGCGGCTTCGATCGCTGCCATCACGTTGCCCGAGTTGCCGGACGTCGAAATGGCCAGCAACACGTCGCCGGATTGGCCGAAAGCCTGCACCTGCTTCGAAAAGATCTCGCGGTAGCTGTAATCGTTGGCCACGGCCGTCAGGATCGACGTGTCGGTTGTCAGCGCCAGCGCCGGCAGCGGGAAACGCTCGCGCTCGAAGCGCCCGACCAGTTCCGCCGCAAAATGCTGACAATCGGCGGCCGATCCGCCATTGCCGCAGGCGAGGATCTTGTTGCCGTTCGATAAGGCCTGGAACATCAGATCGATCGCCTGGGCAATCGGTTGCGCGAGGACGGTGGCGGACTCGGTCTTGAGTTCGGCACTTTCATGGAAGTGCGAGAGGATGCGTTGATTATTCATAGTGTGCCGATTATAGTGCAGGCGTGCATCGCGGCACGCAAGCGCTGTTAAGAATGCTTACATTTGGGCTTGGATCGGGGGCTTACAATTGAATCGCGTTGCGCAGCCAGGTCAGCTCGCCGTTGTCGATTGCGATCACGTCGAAACGGCAGGGCGGCACTTTTTTGTGGCGCAACAGATAGACTTGCGCGGCGATGATCAGCCGCCGCTGCTTGGCCGGCGTGACGCTGGCGGCGGCCCCGCCGTTACGCGCATCAAAGCGCTGACGCACTTCGACGAAGACCAGGCCCGGCCCATCTTGCATGATCAAGTCGATTTCACCGCCCTTGCAACTGAAATTGCGTGTGACCAGCGCCAAGCCTTGCAGCAGCAAATGATCCAGCGCGCGGTCCTCGCCGAGTCGTCCCTGCAGTTGCGTCAAGCTGGCGCTCATCCGTGGCCCGATCAGCGTGGCGTCTGCGGCACCAGCGCGCCGCTCTGGTATTGCACGCCTTGCTCGATGCGCTCGAAGCTGGCCGGGCCCTGGCCGAAGCCGATCGCCAGACGCCCGGTGACGCCATCGATTTCGAAGCGCGACGCCGGACGCAGCGCGATTTCGCGCGCGACCCGGAAAGCATCGATGCCGAGCGCATACAGGCGCTCCATGTCGGCGTTCTGGGTGCGGCCAGGTTCGGCGATCGGGCGCGGATAGTTCATCACGGCAGGGTGATCGCGCTGCACTTGCCACGGCAAGTCGAACAGGCGCACGCCGTCAAGTTCCGGGCCGGCCTGTGCGCGCCCCATGCCAGGGTTCAGCGATGAGGTGCCATACATCGGAATCCGCGCCATCTGCCCATCCTCGGCATCATCGAGCGCGATGCGTAACTGGCGCGCCTGATCGACATCGAGCGCGACAAACAGCAGCGCCGGCGGCTGGTTCTCGATCCGGGCCCGCAGCTGCACCAGTTCGGAATCGCTCAAATAGCCGTTCAATGCAGCCATGTCCAGTTTTTGCAGGGGCAGCCCGAGCTGCCGCCACTCGCTTGCAAAGGCGCTGGCGACGCGCTTTTGCCACGGCTGGCCGGCCGACAGCACCAGCGCGCTGGCGTTCGGCTGCTCGATGCTGGCCCACAGCGCCGCCTGGCGCGCCTCGTCCTCGATCGACAAACCCATCGCCAGCATCAGCGGCGGCAGCGCGGCCTGCCCCTCCGGGTAATTCAGTGCGATCGTCGGTTTGCTGACCAGCGCGCTGGCGGCGAGGGCCCCCACTGCCGAGCGCGCCAGAGGGCCGACCACGATGTCGTTGTTGTCGAGCGCCGCCGTGTAATCGGCCAGCAGAGCCTGGCCGCCAGCGCTGGCGTCGCTGCTGTCGACGAGGTTGACGACAACGCCGCCTGGTTCGCGCTCCCATGCGGCCATGAAGCCGGCGCGCACCGCCTCGGCGGCCTTGCCCAGCGTCGGCGAACGCAGCGGCAGCATCAGGCCGATGCGGATCGCCGATCCCGGCGCCGGTGGCGACCCATACGCACCCGCTGCCGGATCAACCGGTGCGGGGTAGCTGTCGGGGCTGTCGACGGCGAAGGTTTCGGCGGCCTCCGGTTCGGCCGCCTGCGGCGCGGGCGGCGCGGCCTGGCGCGTGGGCGCGCTTGTAATTGACGTAATAGGCGCGCACAATCGGCCCGGCCCGCACGGCGTGCTGCAGCCGCCGATAATCAGACTGGCGACGCCGAGCATCACTACCCTGAACATGTTCGCGCTTGAACGTTGCAAGCTTGAACGTTGCAAGCCTGAATCCTTGGCACTCGATACCTTGACACTTTTAGCACACATCCAACCCCCAATGACCGCACAAGAAACCAGCGCCGTCTCCGCCTTGCCCATCATGGGCGAGGCGGCGCACCAGACCTATCCTATCTCAACATTATATGTAGTGGCCACCCCGATCGGCAACGTCGCCGACATAACGTTGCGGGCGCTGCATGTTTTGACGCTGGTCAATGCGGTGGCCTGCGAGGATACCCGCAATACCGGGCATTTGCTGACCCGCTTCGGCATTTCCAAGCCATTGATCGCCGCCCATCAGCACAATGAGCGCGAAGTGGCGATGGCGCTGATTGCGCGCTTGCAGGCGGGCGAGCGCATCGCGCTGGTGTCCGACGCCGGCACCCCGGCGATCTCGGACCCGGGCGCGCGCATCGTCGATGCGGTGCGCGCCGCAGGGCTGCGCGTAGTGCCGTTGCCGGGTGCGTCAGCCGCCGTGACGGCGATTTCGGCGGCCGGTCTGGTCAACGATCGATTCCACTTCATCGGTTTCTTGCCGGCCAAGGCCAGTGCGCGCGACAGCGTGCTGCAATCGTTGAAGGGCAGCAGCGCGACGCTGGTGTTCTACGAGGCGCCGCACCGCATCCAGGATTGCGCGCGCGCGCTGACAGCGGTCTTCGAGCCAGATCGCCAGGTGGTGTTTGCGCGCGAGCTGACCAAGATGTTCGAAGAAATCCACCGTTGCCCGCTGTCGGACGCGCTGGCCTGGCTGGCCCAGGATGGGCACCGCGAAAAAGGCGAATTCGTTGTATTGCTGGAAGGGGCGACCGAACCGGCCGATGCCGAGGATGTCGAAGCTGAGCGCATCCTGGCGATCTTGCTGCTTGAGTGCTCGGTCAAGCAAGCCGCCAGCCTGGCCGCTGCGATCACGGGGCGCAAGAAAAATGCGCTGTACCAGCGCGCGCTGGAGCTGAAGGCCCAGGCGGCCGATTGAGTTCTTGACGCAAGTGGCTCTGGTCTGTATAGTTCTGGCTCTCGGAGTGTAGCGCAGCCCGGTAGCGCACCTGGTTTGGGACCAGGGGGTCCAAGGTTCGAATCCTTGTACTCCGACCAGTATGAGCAGTAAAAAAGATCCGGTGGCTCGCGCTGCCGGGTCTTTTTTCATTGGAAAATCAGTTTGTCAGCGTGTCAAGGCGTGTCAATAGCCCAGACTGCGGTCGACGACGTCACAGATGCTCTGGCCGGCTGCGAGCCGGCGAATTTTTCCCGCGATCTGGGCCACGCTTGTGCGCCGCAGCGTCATGGCCGAAATGTGCGGCGTCAGCGTGATCGCCGGCTCCTGCCAGAACGGATGCTGCGCCGGCAGCGGCTCGTGGCGCAGCACGTCGAGCGTGGCGCCTTTGATCTGGCCGGACTTGATCAGCATCAGTAAATCGGGTTCGGCCACGATGGCGCCGCGCGCAACGTTGATCAGGTAGGAAGCTGGCAGCAATTTCGACAAATTGGCGCGGTCCAGCAAGTTGCCGGTCTGCGCCGTCAACGGCAGCATGCAGACCAGCACGCGGGTGCCGCGCAGGAAGGCATCCAAGCCCTCCTGGCCTGCAAAGCACGCGACGCCGGGCACGGATTTTTGCGTGCGGCTCCAGCCGCGCAGCGCAAAGCCGAAAGGCGCCAGCGCCTCCAGCACGGTACTGCCCAGCACGCCGATCCCGAGCACGCCGATCGGGAAGTCTTCCTTGCTGTGCGGCGCCAGCGGCTGCCACTGGCCGCGGCCAGCCTGGAGTTGATATTCATCGAAGCGGCGGAAGTAGCGCAGCACCGCGTGCGTGACATATTCGGCCATTTGCATGCCCATGCCGGCATCCCCGAGGCGCACGATCGCCGTCGAGCCGGGTAGCGCGTCGCCGAACTTGAGCAAACCGTCGACCCCGGCGCCGCAATTGAAGATGGCCTTCACCGCCGCCAGTTCGCCCGCCATCGACGCCGGCGGTGACCAGACGACGGCGTAATCGCAAGGCTGCGCCGGCTCGCCTTCGCGCCAAGGGATGATTCGAGCTTCCGGCAACAGGTCGGCGAAGTCCGCCACCCACGGCGCGCTATCGCCGTCGGCGCGTTGTAACAGTATTCGCATGGTCGTCAAACCCGGCCCATGGTCAGGCGCCGCAATGCGTTTTTTGCACCGATTCCAGCGTTGCGGCGCGCGTCTTCAGGCCCAGCTTGGCGAGCAGTTCGCGGTCGTCTTCGGCTTCCGGGTTGTCGGTCGTGAGCAGCTTGTCGCCGTAGAAAATGGAGTTGGCGCCAGCCAGGAAGCACATCGCCTGCACCGCCTCGCCCATCTGGCGCCGGCCGGCCGACAGCCGCACGCGCGCCTTCGGCATCGTGATGCGGGCCACGGCGATGGTGCGCACGAATTCGAGCGGATCGAGCGGGTCCATGCCATGCAGCGGCGTGCCTTCGACCTGCACCAGGTGGTTGACCGGCACCGATTCCGGGTACGGGTTCAGGTTCGCCAGTTGCGCGATCAGGCCGGCGCGCTGCAAGCGCGATTCACCCATGCCGACGATGCCGCCGCAGCACACCTTCAGGCCGGCGCTGCGCACGCGGCCCAGCGTATCGAGGCGGTCCTGGTATTCGCGCGTCGAAATCACGTTGCTGTAGAACTCAGGCGCGGTGTCGAGGTTATGGTTGTAGTAATCGAGGCCGGCATTTTTCAGGCGGTCGGCCTGGCCTTCTTCCAGCATGCCCAGCGTGGCGCAGGTTTCCAGGCCCAGCGCCTTCACGCCGCGCACCATTTCCTCGACTTTTTCGATGTCGCGCTCTTTCGGGCTGCGCCATGCGGCGCCCATGCAAAAGCGCGTCGCGCCGTTGGCCTTGGCCTGGCGCGCGGCGTCCAGCACGGTGTCGATATCCAGGATCTTCTTCGCTTCGACGCCGGTGTCGTAGCGCGCCGCCTGCGGGCAATAGCTGCAATCTTCCTCGCAGCCGCCGGTCTTGATCGACAACAGCGTCGCCAGTTCGACGTCGCCAGCATCGAAATTGGCGCGATGCGTTTGCTGGGCCTGGAACATCAGGTCGTTGAATGGCAGGTCGAACAGCGCCATCACATCCAGAAGCGGCCAGGTGGCCGTTTCAAGCAGGGTGATTGCCGCCGCCGGCCGGTGCAGCGCAACTGATTTCAATTCCGGGGTGTGCGTCTGGGACATCGTTATTCCTTCAATGGGTCAAGTGTGTTGCCTGGAACAAGCAAATAATTAAATACGGTTGGCCGGCCAGTTTGGCAGGCTGGAAAAATTCAAGTGTTGCGCTGCGGCAGCGGCCGACGGCTGCGCCATGCGCGGCACCCGGCCCAACAGCGGCGCCGGGATGTTCAGCAGCAGCGCTTCGATATTTTCGTCGGCAAAGCGCATCTCGGGATCGATTTCGTTGGCGACCCAGCCGGCCAGCACCAAGCCGCGCGCTTTGACCGCCTCGCAAGTGAGCAGCGCGTGGTTGATGCAGCCCAGGCGCAGGCCGACTACCATCACCACCGGCAAGCCCAGCTGCTGCGCCAAGTCGGCGCTGTCGAAGCCGTCGGAAAAAGGCACGCGAAAACCGCCCACGCCTTCGATTACGACCGCGTCCGACGCGGCGGCGATCTCGGTGTAGGCGGCCAATATCGGCACCGACTCGATGATGATGTCTTCCAGGTCGGCCGCGATATGCGGCGCCGCCGCTTCCTGCAGCATGTAAGGCGTCGTCAACGAGGACAGCATCGCGACATTGCCGGCCGCAGCCAGCAGATCAGCGTCGTCATTGTGCCAGACGCCGCCCCTTTGCACGGCGCCGGCCGCGACCGGCTTCATGCCGCAGGCGCGCACGCCCGTCTGTACCAAGGCGTGCAGCAGCGCCGACGAGATCAGGGTCTTGCCGATCTCGGTGTCGGTGCCGGTGACGAAGCAGGCGAAGTGCAGCGGCCAATTGGGCGGCGCGATTGCCTGTTGCAGTTGCTCGCCCGCAACCGGGTCGTGCTCCAGGCCGACAGAAGGCCCGGAAGCGGGGACGAGAATATCATTGAGGCTCATGTCGATTCCTTTCCAATTGGTTCAATGCGGTGATCAATTGTGCCACTTCCTGCGTGCTGTGGGCGGCCGACAGCGTCACGCGCAAGCGGGCCGTCTCGGGTGGCACGGTGGGCGGGCGGATCGCCGGCACCCACACGCCTTGTTCCAGCAATGCGCCAGCCACTTGCAGCGCTTCATCGTTGCTGCCGATGACGATCGGCTGGATCGCCGTGCTCGAAGGCAGGCGCTGCCAGCGCCGCAGGCGCAAATCGGCATCCATCTGCGCCAGCAAGTCTTGCAGGTGTGCGCGCCGCGCGACCCCTTCTTCCCCCGCGATCAAGTCCAGGCTGGTCAGCAATGCGTGCGCCAGCGCCGGTGCGGCGGCCGTCGTGTAAATGTAGGGCCGCGCCTTCTGAATCAGCGTCTCGATCACGCTGGCGTGGGCGGCAACAAAAGCGCCACCCACGCCGGCGGCCTTGCCCAGCGTGCCGACATACACCAGGTAGGGTGATTGCAAGTTGAAATGCTCGAGCGCGCCGCGCCCGTTGGCGCCCAGCGTGCCGAAGCCGTGCGCATCGTCGACGACCAGCCAGGCGCCGTGCCGTTCGCATAGCGCCAGCAGTTCCGGCAAGGGCGCCAGGTCGCCATCCATACTGAACACGCTGTCGGTGACGACCAGCTTGGTCGATGCGTTTGACGCGGCCAGCAGCTTGGCCAGCGTCTCCAAGTCGGCGTGCGGGTAAACCTTGACGGCGGCGCGCGCCAGGCGGGCGCCGTCGATCAAGGAAGCGTGATTGATCGCCTCGGAAAAAATGGCGCTGTCCGGGTCGGCTGCCGTCAATGCGGTCAGCACGGCCAGGTTGGCCATGTAGCCGGTGCAAAAATACAGCGCTCTGGCCGCTTCCAGGTGCGCTCCGACGAATTCGGCCAGCCGCTCCTCTAACTGCGCATGGGCGCGGCTGTGGCCGCTGATCAGGTGCGAGGCGCCGCTGCCCACGCCATACAGCGCGGCGCCTTCCTGCAGAGCGAATATCAGGCGCGGATGGTTGGCCAAGCCCAGGTAATCGTTGCTGCAAAAGGCCAGCAGTGCGCACCCGGCCACCGTCACGCGCGGCGCGCAAGGCGTCTCGGCGATGCGCCGTGTGCGGATCAGGCTGTGTTGTTCCAGCGTGTGCAGCCGCGCATTCAATTGCGCTATCAGTTTCATTGCTCGCTCCCTGTCACGTGTTCAAACACTGCCAGCGTGCGCGCGGCCAGCAGGTCGATCTCGTCGTCGCCCAGGATATACGGCGGCATCATGTAGACCGTGCGTCCGATCGGGCGCAGCAGCAATTCGTGCTCGATTGCGCTGGCGAAGAAACGCCTTGAAAAGGACCCGCTGGCTCCGCTGGCAGCGCTCGCAACCCTCGGCTCAGGCTCGACGGCGTCGAAGGCCCAGATCATGCCGCGCTGGCGGAAGTGGCGCACCCGCTCGTGCTTCGCCAGCGGCGCCAAAGCCGCTGTCAGGCGCGCGGCGCGCACGCGGTTGCTCTGCAGCACGTCGTCTTCGATGAAGATGTCCAGCGTCGCCAGCGCGGCGCGGCAAGCGAGCGGATTGCCGGTGTACGAGTGCGAATGCAAGAAGCCGCGCGTGACGTCGGGGCTGTAGAATTTTTGATAAATTTCATCCTTCGTCATCACCAGCGACAGCGGCAAGTAGCCGCCGCTGATGCCTTTCGACAGGCACAGGAAGTCGGGCCAGGCGATTTTGCCATCGGTCTTGGCTTGCTCGCACGCAAAAAAAGTGCCGCTGCGCCCGCAGCCGACCGCGATTTCATCGAGGATCAGATGGACCTGGTAACGGTCGCACAAGGCGCGCACCAGGCCTAGGTACAACGGATCGTGCATCGCCATGCCGGTCGCGCATTGCACCAAAGGTTCGATGATGATGGCGGCGATATGCTTGCCGCGCGCGCTAAACAGGCGTTCGACGTCAAACGCGGCGCGCAATGCGACATCCTGCGCCGTCTCGCCATCTTGCGCGCCGCGCGCATCCGGCGATGCGACTACGTGCGCGGCGCGCAGCAACGGGCCATAGGCATCCTTGAACAGCGCCACGTCGGTCACCGCCAGCGCGCCGATGGTTTCGCCGTGATAGCCGCCCTTGACGCAGACGAATTCCTGCTTGTCGGCCAGGCCGGCATTGCGCCATGCGTGAAAGCTCATTTTCAGTGCGATCTCGACCGCGGAGGCGCCGTCGGACGCGTAAAAACAATGGCCCAGCACGCCGTCTGTCAGTTGTGACAAGCGCTCCGACAGTTGCACCACCGGCTCGTGCGTGAAGCCGGCCAGCATCGCGTGTTCCAGCCGGTCGAGCTGGTCCTTCAGCGCCGCGTTGATGCGCGGGTTCGCATGGCCGAACAGGTTGACCCACCACGAGCTGATCGCATCCAAGTAGCGCCGCCCTTCATGGTCGTACAGCCACGCGCCGCGCCCATGGCTGAGTGCAATCAACGGCACGTTTTCGTGGTGCTGCATCTGGGTGCAAGGATGCCATACGCTGCGCAGGCTGCGTTCGACCCACGGTGATTGCGGTGCTTCGGAATTCAAATTCAAAATCGCTCCAAATTATTTATTTCCCCTCCTCGCGCTGGCGAATCGGATCGCGATTCGGGCATAAAAATTTTCATGCCGGGAGAAGGGGCGGGGATGAGATCGGTTGAGGGAATGAGGGAAGGGCCAAAGGGAGGAAAACGCTAATCGAGCCACCCCGGCTTGCGTTTTTCCAGGAACGACAGCACGCCTTCGCGGCCCTCGCCGGATGCCCGTATCTGGGCGATGCGTTCGGCCGTGTCTTGCACCAGCGCATCGGTCACCGGTCGCCCGGTCACGTCGCGCACCAGTATTTTCGCCTGGCGCACCGCATGCGGGCTGTTCGCCACCAGGGCCTTGGTGATCGCGCCGACCTTGCCATCGAGCTCGTTTGCAGCCACCACTTCATGCGCCAGGCCGATGCGGCGGGCTTCGCGCGCGTCGAACCGTTCGGCCGTCAGAAAATAGCGGCGCGCGGCCTGTTCGCCGATAGCCTTGATCACGTACGGCGAAATGGTGGCCGGAATCAGGCCCAGCGTCACTTCGCTGAGGCAGAAATGGACTTCCTCGGCGGCGACGACAATGTCGCATGCGGCGACCAGCCCCATGCCGCCGGCATAGCAATCGCCCTGCACCTTGGCCACTACCGGTTTCAAGCAGGCGTAAATCGTGCGCAGCATGACGGCCAGTTGCTGCGCGTCGGCCAGGTTTTCGGCGTGCGTATGGCGCGCCATCTTTTTCATCCAGTTCAGGTCGGCGCCGGCGCAAAAGGCGGGGCCGTTGGCCTCCAGCACGATCGCGCGCACGGCGTCATTGCTTGCCAGGCTATCGAAGGCTTGCGTCAGGTCTGCGATCATCGTCTCGTTGAAGGCATTGCGCACATCCGGGCGGTCCAGCGTGATCGTGGCCAGCGCGTCGTTGACGCTCACTTGCAGTGTTTGATACGGCATGTCGATGTCTCCTGATGGCATGCAGAACGCTGTTTATCGGGTTTTGTTTTTACCGGCGGCGGGGAAGCTGCCATCGACATACAACCAGCGCCCGTCTTCGCGCACGAAACGGCTCACTTCGTGCAAGCGATAAGCGCGTCCGGTGATTTTGTAGCGGGCGACGAATTCGACGCTATCTTGGTCCGCCTCGGCCGGGCCGGTTGATTGACGTATACGTAATGCAGATTTTACCTCAAGGCCCAGCCAATGCAAGCCTTCATCGTCGCTCAAGATGGCATCAAGCGGGCAGGTGCCGGCCTGCCAGGTGGCGCGCAGATAGGCTTCGTTGCGCAATACATAGGCGCTGTAGCGCGAGCGCATCAGCGTTGCCGCGTCGGGCGGCAGCGCGCTACCGTCGATGAATCGGGCGCAGCAGGCGGCATAGGAGGCGCCGCCGCAAGGGCACGCTGTAGTCATGATAGGCATTGTAGTGGACTGAACTTTGGCTGAACTTGGGCAGAAATCGGGCGGAAATTTGCCCCGATTATCCGCCATAACCGCAGACGCCGGGGTTTTGGCGCTACACTGCCTTGAACATGAGCCATGGCTGGAGCGCGATGATGGCGAGCGACACCACGACCGCAACAACGACCGAAAGCCCCAGCTTGCAGCATGCCGAACTGGACAGCTACTTGCTGCCCGAACTGGTCGCCGCCTTCATCGACGACCAGTTCGATGCCGTCCACGCGGTGCGCCGCGCGGCGCCGTCGATCGCTTGCGCCGTGCAAGCTGCGTTGGCGCGCCTGGAAGCGGGCGGACGTTTGATTTATGTCGGGGCCGGCACTTCCGGGCGCCTGGGCATGCTCGACAGCGTCGAACTGTGCCCGACCTTTTCATGGCCGCAGGAACGCGCGATCGGTATATTGGCCGGCGGCAGGACGGCGATGTTCGAGGCGGTCGAAGGGGCCGAAGACGACGTTGCCCAGGGCGCAATCGATCTGCTGGCGCTGTCGCCTGGCCTTTGCAGCCTGGACGTAGTGCTGCTGCTGGCGGCGTCCGGCGCCACGCCGTACGTGCTGGGTGCGCTGGGCGCGGCGCGCTCCCGTGGCGCATTGACGATCGGCATCGCCAACAATGCCGGCGCGCCTTTGGTGCTGCAAGCGGAGATCGGCATCCTGCTTGCGACCGGCGCCGAAGTCATTTCGGGCAGCACCCGCCTGAAAGCGGGCAGCGCGCAAAAAATTGCGCTGAACACGATTTCGAGCGCATTGATGGTGCGACTGCACAAGGTCTACGGAAACTTGATGGTAGACTTGCGCCCGACCAACGCCAAGCTGGTCGGGTGCGCCGTGCGCCTGACGATGCATGCGACCGGGGCCGACGAGCAAAGCGCGCGCAGCACGCTGCAGCAATGCCGCTTCCATGTCAAGGTCGCGATCGTCGCGCTGATCCGGCACCAAACGGTGGCGCAGGCGCAGGCGCTGCTGGACCGGGCCAACGGCAGCGTGCGGATGGCGCTCGCAATGTAAGCTGAAATGGACTCGTCAACAAATAACTTGACTGTTGTTGCTGGCCATATCGGGTGCACTGCCATGACCGCCTGAAGCACCATGTTGTTCCTTAACGAGTCCAAAGGATCTATGCAACGAGCGCCACAACAAAGTCCCTGGTCCTGGGTGCCGTCCCTGTATTTCGGCCAGGGCCTGCCCTACGTCGCGGTGATGATGCTGTCCGTCATCATGTACAAGAACCATGGCATTTCAAACACCGATATCGCGCTGTACACCAGCTGGCTGTACCTACCGTGGGTAATCAAGCCGCTCTGGTCGCCGTTCATCGAGATGTTCGGCACCAAGCGGATCTGGATCGTCGGCTTGCAACTGGTGATCGGGGCGGCGCTGGCGCTGGTCGCTTTGACCACGTCGCTGCCCTATTTTTTTCAGCTCAGCCTGGCCGTGTTCTGGCTGATCGCCTTCAGTTCGGCGACCCACGACATCGCCGCCGACGGTTTCTACATGCTGGGCTTGACGCAAAACCGGCAAGCGGCGTTCGTCGGCGTGCGCAGCACGTTTTACCGGCTCGCGATGATATCCGGCCAAGGCGCGCTGGTTTATCTGGCCGGCAGCCTGAGCCAGGCCAGCGGCGACGTGCGGCTGGCCTGGTCGATCGTGTTCCTGATCCTGGCGGCGCTGTTCATCGGTCTGGCGCTCTACCATCAGCTGGTGCTGCCCAAGCCGGCCGACGATGTACCGGGCGCCGGCAAAGGCGACTTGATGGCCGATTTCCTGGCCACTTTCGCGTCCTTCTTCAAGAAAAAAGGCATCTTCACGATCCTTGGCTTCCTGTTGCTGTTTCGCCTCGGCGAAGCGCAATTGCTGAAGCTGGCGCTGCCTTTCCTGCTCGACCCGGCGCAAGCGGGCGGGCTGGGCTTGAGCACGTCCGAAGTCGGGCTGGTGTACGGCACGGTGGGCGTGATCGCGCTGACGCTGGGCGGTTTGCTGGGCGGCTACGTGATCGCGCGCCACGGCTTGAAGCGCTGCCTGTGGCTGATGGTGCTGGCGGTGCATTTGCCGGATCTGGTGTTCGTCTACCTGGCCATGGCCTTGCCCGACAACCTGTATCTGATCGGGGCTTGCATCGCGACCGAGCAATTCGGCTATGGCTTCGGCTTCGCCGCCTACATGCTGTACATGATCATGGTGGCCGACGGCCCGCACAAGACGGCGCACTATGCGATTTGCACCGGCTTCATGGCGCTCGGCATGATGTTGCCTGGCATGGTCAGCGGCAAGATACAGCAGTTGCTCGGCTACCAGGATTTTTTCATCTGGGTCTGCATCGCAACGATCCCGGCCTTCGTGATGGCGGCGCTGGTCAAGATCGATCCGGAATTCGGTAAAAAAAAGGATCAGGATCAGGATCAGGATCAGGGTCAAAAGCCGCAGCCGGAGCCGGTCAAGTAAGCTGGTTGAAAAACAGGCCGGTTTGACGCGTCCGTTTCGACGCATGACTGACGAAATTACACTATAGTCGGCATCCGATGATGATTTTGACCGAGGAGTGGCTTGTCTTCACATGTTAACCCGCGCAGACGACTGTGCAAGGCGGCCGGCATGGCTGCCGTATTCGCCCTTGGCGGCGCGTTGGGCGCTTGCTCGGCGCTCAAGCCCGCCCCTGCCGCCGGTCCGAAAATCGCCGCTGCGGTGCCGGTGCCGGCGCCCACCGGAAACCAGCCTCCGGCCGCGCCGCGCGAATTTCGCGCCGCCTGGGTGTCGACGGTGGCCAACATCGACTGGCCCAGCCGCAACAACCTGACGGTGGCCAAACAGCAAGCCGAGGCGATCGCGATCCTGGACCGGGCCAGGGCGCTGAACCTCAATGCGATCGTGCTGCAGGTGCGCCCGAGCGCCGATGCGATCTACGCCTCGAAGCTGGAACCATGGTCCGAATTTCTGACCGGGCAACAGGGGCGCGCGCCGCGTCCGTTCTACGATCCGCTCGAATTCTGGATCGACGAGGCGCACGCGCGCGGGCTCGAATTGCATGCGTGGTTCAATCCCTACCGCGCGCGCCACAGCACCGCGAAGACCGCGCTGGCGCCCAACCATATCGCCAACACGCAGCCCGAGACAGTCAAGCCGTACGGCAAGTCGCTGTGGATGGACCCGGGTGAACCGGCCGCCGCCAAGCATACCCAAGACGTGATCCTCGATGTCGTGCGGCGCTATGACATCGACGGCGTGCACATCGACGATTATTTCTACCCTTATCCGATCGATGCCCAGGCCGGCAACAGCGATGCGCTGGAGCCCGGCGCATCGGGCGCGGTGCGGGCGCAGTTGGAGTTTCCCGATCAGCCGTCGTGGCAGCGCTACCGGCAAGCCGGCGGCAACCTGGCGCGGCCGGACTGGCGGCGCCAGAACGTCAACCAATTGATCGAAGCCTTGCATGCGGGCATGCAGCGCGAAAAAAGCTGGGTCCGTTTCGGCATCAGTCCGTTCGGCATCGGGCGTCCCGACCGGCGCCCGCCCGGCATCGTCGGCTTCAGTCAGTACGATTCGCTGTACGCTGACGCCGAGCTGTGGCTGGCCAAGGGCTGGCTCGATTACCTGACGCCGCAATTGTATTGGCCGATCGCGCAAAAGGCGCAAGCCTTCGATGTCTTGCTCGACTACTGGCTGGCGCAAAATCCGCACGGCCGCCACATCTGGCCGGGCTTATTCACCAGCCGCATCGACAATTCCGCGCGCTCTTTCAAGCCCGAGGAAATCGTCCAGCAAATCGAACTCACGCGCACCCGCGCCGGCGTCAACGGCCACGTCCATTTCAGCGTCGTTGCGCTGATGGAAAACCGCAAGGGCATCAGCGACCAGCTGAAGGCGAACGTTTATCAGAGCGCCGCTTTGATCCCGGCCACGCCGTGGCTGGGCTTTGATCTGCCTTTGGCGCCGGCGGTGCTGGTGCGGCGCAATGCCGGCGCAATTGTCCTGACGTTGAAGGCGGCGTCCGCCAAGGCGGCGGCACCGGTGCCGGGTTTGATTCGTTTTGCGGTCTGGTCGCGCTACGGGCGCGAATGGCGCTTTGCGATGGTGCCGGCGCTGCCTGGAGCCGCTGCAACATGGTCGGCGCTTGACGATGCGGCGGCCGGCGCGGCCAGCGCCATCGTCGTCAGCGCGGTGGACCGGCTCGGTAACGAGAGCGAACGGGTCGACGTGCTGCGCGATGCGTTGGGCGACGCGTTGAACGATGCGTCGGGCAAGTCATTGCGCGCACCGGGCGCGCCGCTGTAAAGTTGAACCGTGCTTGATTCAGGAGGTTTCAGATGACGGCGACAAAAAGTGACCTTGGCCTTGGCATCGACGCCGGCGGCACCCGCACGCGCTGGGCTTTGGTGGCCGGCGATGGCGCGCTGCTCGGCGAAGGGCAGGTCGCCGGCCTGTCGGCGCTGCAAATGGCCAGCGCAGAAGGGCGCACCGCACTGCAAGCCATTTTTACAAGCCTGTGCCGCGACGCGCTGAGCTTGACCTTGGCCTCGGGCAGGCCGCTGCGCGTCTGCGCAGGCCTCACTGGCTTCGGTACCGGCGTTGGCGCCGACGCTGTTGGCCTCATGTTGCAAAAGTGGCTGGCCGATCTGCTGGCCATCAGCCCGGCGTGCGTGACGCTGTGCAGCGACATCGAGATCGCGTACCGGGACAGCTTCAAGGCGGGCTTGCCTGGCCATGCCGGCGAAGGCTATCTGGTGTATGCCGGCACCGGTTCGATCGGCGCGTGGTTTGATGCCGACGGGCAATTGCAGCGCGCCGGCGGGCGCGGCTTCATGCTCGACGATGGCGGCGGCGGTTTCTGGATCGCGCGCGAAGCGCTGCGCCTGATCTGGCGCCGCGAAGACGAGGCGCCGGGCAGCTGGCGCACATCCCTGCTGGCGCGCGCGGTGTTCGAGCATGTCGGCGGCAGCGAATGGGATTGTTCACGCCAATTCATTCATGGCCGCCAGCGCGGCGAGATCGGCCGCCTGGCGCTGGCCGTGGCCGCTTGCGCGCACTTTGATCCGGATGCGCGCGCGATCTTGCGCCAGGCGGGCAGCGAGCTGGCCCGCCTGGCGCTGGCCTTGATTGCGCGCCACGGGCCGCGCCCGGTCGTGCTGGCCGGGCGCGCAGCGACCTTGCACCCCGAAATCGCGACGGCGATGCGCGCCGCGCTGCCCCCAGGCATCGCGCTCCAGCAAAGGGACGTCCGTGGCCACATCGCGGCGGCGCGTAGCGCGGCCATGCTGCAAAATGAAGGGATTATGCTGAGCGCCAGCCCCTGTCAACAATGACTTCGCCATTCAACCCCGATAAGGAGTTTTCCATGCTGCAATTAAAAGACCCGACGCTGCTGCGCCAGCAAGCTTACCTCGCCGGACTGTGGTGCGACGCCGACGATGGCACAACCATCGACGTCATTAATCCCGCCACCGGCGCCGTCATCGGCACGGTGCCGAAGATGGGCGCAGTAGAGACGAAGCGCGCGATCGCCGCCGCCAGCGCGGCCTGGCCGGCGTGGCGCAAGAAGACCGCGAAAGAGCGCAGCAGCATCTTGCGCAAGTGGAACGACCTGATGCTGGCCAACGTCGACGACCTGGGTTTGCTGATGACGGTGGAGCAGGGCAAGCCATTGAGTGAGGCCAAGGGCGAAGTGGTCTATGCGGCGTCGTTCATCGAATGGTTTGCCGAAGAGGGAAAGCGGGTTGCCGGCGCCACGCTGGAGTCGCCCTGGCTTGACCGCCGCCTGATCGTCACCAAGGAGCCGATCGGCGTCTGCGCGGCGATCACGCCGTGGAACTTTCCCGCGGCGATGATCACGCGCAAGGCCGGCCCGGCGCTGGCCGCCGGCTGCCCGATGGTCGTCAAGCCGGCCGAATCGACGCCCTTTTCGGCGCTGGCGCTGGCGGTGCTGGCCGAGCGGGCCGGCGTGCCGCCCGGCATTTTCAGCGTCATCACCGGTTCCTCGCGCGCGATCGGCGGCGAAATGACCGGCAACGCTACCGTGCGCAAACTCACCTTCACCGGTTCGACCGAAGTCGGGCGCCAATTGATGGCGCAAAGCGCGCCGACGATCAAGAAACTGTCGCTGGAGCTGGGCGGCAACGCGCCCTTCATCGTGTTCGACGATGCCGACCTCGATGCCGCCGTCGAAGGCGCGATGGCGTCAAAATACCGCAACGCCGGCCAGACTTGCGTCTGCGCGAACCGGATCTACGTGCAAGATGGCGTGTACGACGCCTTCGCCGCCAAGCTGGTCGCGGCGGTGGCCAAACTGAAGGTCGGCAACGGCATCGAAGACGGCGTCACGCAAGGGCCTCTGATCGACGCCAAGGCGGTGACCAAGATCGAGCAGCATATCAAGGATGCGCTGGCCAAGGGCGCTCGCCTGCTGACCGGCGGCAAGCGCCACGCGCTGGGTCTCTCGTTCTTCGAGCCGACCGTGATCGCCGACGTCACATCTTGCATGCTGGTGGCGCGCGAAGAAACCTTCGGCCCGCTGGCGCCGCTGTTTCGCTTCAAGACCGACGATGAAGTGATATCGATGGCCAACGATACCGAATTCGGCCTGGCCAGCTATTTCTATTCGCGCGACATCGGCCGCATCTGGCGCGTCGCCGAAGCGCTGGAGTCCGGCATGGTCGGCATCAACACCGGCTTGATTTCGAATGAAATCGCGCCGTTCGGCGGCGTCAAGCAATCAGGACTGGGGCGCGAAGGCTCGACCATCGGCATCGACGATTACCTGGTCGTCAAGTATTTGTGCATGGGCGGGATTTGACCGCGCCAGGATCGATTCAAGGCAGGGCGGGTTTGATAGAATGATTTTTTGGAAAAACTGGACTCGTTGGATGAAAACTCTGTTCCTTGCCGCCTTGATCGCCTTGCTGGCCGGCTGCGCTGCCACCGGTCCCCGCCTCGATCATAGCTTGAGCGCGGTCGGCCAGAGCAGCCGCGTGAAATTCATCGTGATCCATTACACGGTCAGCGATCTGCCGCGCTCGATCAACATATTGACCCGGCAACAGGTCAGCAGCCACTATTTGCTGACCGACACCGCAAAGCCGTTCAGCTACGCGCTGGTCGATGAAACGCGCCGCGCCTATCACGCCGGCGTCAGCAACTGGAAGTCTTATACCAACTTGAACAGCAGTTCGATCGGCATCGAGATCGTCAATCCCGGCTATACGGACACGCCGGAAGGCCGGCTCTGGCATCCGTACCCGCAGGCGCAGATCGACCAGCTGATCGTGCTGCTGCAAGACATCGTCGTGCGCCACGCTATCGGGCCCGACGACATCCTGGCCCACAGCGACATCGCGCCGCAGCGCAAGAGCGACCCGGGACCGCTGTTTCCGTGGCATCAGCTGGCCGCAGCGGGCTTGATCACCTGGCCCGATGCGACGCGGGTGGCCAGCACCCGCGTCGTGTTCGAGCGGCAATTGCCGGACGTATCCTGGTTCCAGCGACAATTGGCAGCCCATGGTTATACCGTGCCGCAAACGGGCGAACTCGATCAAGCCACCCGCAACGTGCTCACCGCGTTCCAGATGAAATACCGGCCGGCGCTGTTCGACGGCGCGCCGGATGCGCAAACGGCGGCGCTGCTGTATGCGCTGACGGGGGCGTCACTGCCCGTATCGGTATCCGCGCCGGTGCCGGTGCCGATGCCCTTGTCCACGCCCATGCCGATGCTTGAACCCGCGTCGGTGGAACCGATAAAGTGATGGCTGTCAGGTGCTTCGACGCCAGCAGTGTGCAGCCGGCAGCCCTCCATCACTGACAGGCGCAATCATGCTGCTGCGCCGCATCGAAACTGCGTTGCACAGCGCGAGGCGATACGTGTGGCAATGTCAGCGCTCGGATGGGCATCTTTTTGGTCAAGAACCGGCGTAATCAACACTGAACAGGGGAAACTGGCATGCGCAATCACACCAACTCCGGGCCTTTCACATGCTGGGTCGTGATGGGGGTCAGCGGCTGCGGCAAGAGCGATGTGGGCCGGCGTCTGGCCAGCCATCTGGGCGCGACCTATGTCGAGGGCGACGATGACCATCCGGCCGCCAATCTGGCCAAGATGGCGGCCGGCCATCCCTTGAACGATGCCGACCGTCAGGGCTGGCTGCTGGTGCTGCAAGAGCGCATCCTGGACGCGCAAGAGCGCGGCGAGGCGCTGGTGCTGTCGTGCTCGGCGCTGAAGCGGCGCTATCGCGATCTGCTGCGCGCCGCAGACCCGGCGCTGATCTTCGTGCACCTCGATGGCGACGCGGCATTGATATCGGCCCGGCTGCAGGCGCGCGGCGATCACTTCATGCCGCCGACCTTGCTCGATAGCCAGTTGCGGGACCTGGAACCACTGGCGGACGATGAAAACGGCATGCGCCTCGATATCCGGCGCACGCCCGGGCAATTGATCTCCGATGTGATGCAATGGATGGCAGTCAAAAATAAGTAAAAAAGAGTGCATGATTTTGTCGCACGACGTTAACGCAGCCGGCTGCCCGGAGAATATTTCCCCATGACGGTGGCCGAAACGTTCCAGACCTGGAGCGTCTGCGAAACGCTGATTGCGGTTGCGGCGCAGCTGCTGGCGACCCAGCCGATCAGGGCCTCGGGCGCAGCGCGTCCGTTGCCGCCAGCGTTGTTTAATTTTTATCAATATAAATAAAAAAAACAGGGGGACACTTCCCACGATGGAATGCGGTCCGTCTGTTGTCGATTGCAGCTCGCATACCGTTGCTATTTTCCGTTGAATCTGCTGCATCCCGGCAATCATGCAAGCGATGCGCACTGGCATTTGGACAATGCGTGTTACGTTCCCCTGCAAAAATTTAAATGACTACCACCGGCTGGTTTCTGCTGATCGGTTTATTGATGCTGGCGCACGGCTTGGCCGCCACCACCATTTCGCGCCTGCCTGTGACGTCGGCGATCGTCTATCTGCTCGTTGGCGTGGTGCTGGGGCCGATGGTGCTCAATATGTTTCGCTTCGATCCAGTCAATAACTCGAAGGTGCTGGAGATGCTGACAGAGATTGCTGTGCTGATCTCCCTGTTTTCCGCCGGCGTCAAAATGCCGGTGCCGTTCATTTTCAAACGCTGGTCGCCGTCGATCCGGCTGGCCTGGCTGTCGATGTCGATCACGGTGGGTATCGTCGCCGCCTTTTCGTATTACGTGTTGAAACTGCCGCTAGGCGCCGGGGTGCTGCTGGGGGCGATATTGGCGCCAACTGACCCGGTGCTCGCCACCGATGTGCAGGTGCGGCACGCGGGCGATTACGACACCCTGCGCTTCACATTGACCTCCGAAGCGGGCATGAACGACGGTTCAGGGTTTCCCTTCGTCATGCTGGGCCTGGCCCTGCTGGGCGCGGGCGATGGCGATATCGGCGCCTGGGGCTGGAAGTGGGCACTCATCGATGTGGTGTGGGCCACCGCCGCCGCCGTCGTTATTGGTATCGCCGGCGGCGCGGCGCTGGGCCGGCTCAGTTGGGCGCTGCGCAACCAGGACCCGAAACACGAGGTGCTCGACGATCTGGTCGGCCTGGGTTTGATCGCGCTGATCTATTCTCTTTGCGGGCTGGCCCATGCCTGGGGATTTCTGGCCGTGTTTTTTGCCGGCCTGACGCTGCGCCATACCGAATTATTGCTGGCCGGCGCCCATAAAAATCGTCAAGGTTTATTGGTGCCGGACGATCCGAAAGCCGATCCGGCCAATGATCAGGTGCCCGATCCCGCGACCACGCCGCTCACCGTCAGCACCGAGGCGCTGGTGTTCAAGGAGCATCTGGAGCGGCTGTCCGAACTGACGCTGGTGCTGCTGCTGGGCGGCATGCTGACCTTGTCGAGCTGGAACTGGCGTACCTGGGGCACAGCCCTGTTCGTATTCGTGATCGCCCGCCCGCTGAGCGTGATGCTGGGGTTGGCCGGAACCGGTCTGCCCATGCGCGTGAAACTTATTATCGGCTGGTTCGGCGTGCGCGGCATCGGCTCGCTGTATTACCTGATGTATGCGATCAACCACGGCTTGCCAGCCTCGCTGGCGCACGATCTGATCCAGATCACTGTGGTGGTAGTGGGCCTGTCGATTATCGTGCATGGCGTCAGCGTCAAACCGCTGATGAACAAGTTCGGCAAAAAATCGGCGGCAGCGCAAGTACAAACCGGGACGATCGAATAACCATCGTCATTTACAGACGGCGACTGTCCAAAAAATGAGAAGTGATCGGGCCGGCAAGGCGGCGCCGCAGCACCGCTGCAGCGGCTTGAGTCGCTGGCGCGACCATGGCAAGCCGATGCTGCCGCGACCGCATGCGCTTACAGGTTGCTGCTGGCGACCCAGTCGATCAGCGCATCGAGCACGGCGCGTCCGTTGCCGCGCTGGTTGGCCAGATCGTGGTTGATCATGGCCACCACCACGCATTGCCGGCCCTGCGCATCTTGCACATAGCCTGCGATCGCCGTCACGTTTTTCAAGGTGCCGGTCTTGATGCGGGCCCGGTAGGCGGCCGCACTGGCGCCCAGGCGGTTGCGCATGGTGCCGTCGAGCGCCACGATCGGCAGGCTGGACAGGAATTCCGGCGCCCACAAACTTGCGCTTGCAGCTTGCAGCACGGCCGCCATCTGGGCCGGGCTGATGCGTTCAAGGCGCGACAGGCCGGAGCCGTTTTCCAGCACCAGTCCGGCTGCGTCGATGGCGTGCCGTTGCAGCCACCGGCGCACCGCCAGGTCGGCCCGCTGCGCGGTATTTTCCGGCCCCGCCAGGCTGAGCGGGCGGCTGCCGAGCACGGCATCGGTATTCAAGCTGCCCAGGCTCAGGTACAGCAGGCGCGCCAGCGTGTTGTCGGATGACTTGTTGATGTCGCGCAGCACTTCGGGCAATGCGCGCGACACGTGCTCGGCCAGCAACCGCGTGGCTGGTTGCGCGCCGGCAAGCTGGCTTGCTTCGCGCACCGTTCCTTTGATCGAGCCGCCCAGGCTGCGCCAATTGGCCCGGAACAGGCGGTCGGCGTAATCGTTGCGATCGAGCAAGTTCAGGCTGGCCGATTTGATGCAGTTTTGCGGGAAGCTGCCGCGCAGCACGATGC
>Ga0326735_1000028_pt1 | contig 26586 bp, 25 predicted proteins | sample 37_GP2_1092_FD_207945 | JGI IMG/M metagenome (GOLD analysis project Ga0326735, IMG submission 207945) | Glacier ice microbial communities from Ngari, Tibet, China - 37_GP2_109.2 | ecosystem: Environmental > Aquatic > Freshwater > Ice > Glacier | place: China: Ngari, Tibet | collected 2018-07-31
ACCGTCTTGATGTCGAGGTAGTTGAGCGTGTTGGCCATGCGGTGGAACAGCACGCGGTTGTCCGTCATCATCTTGTCGGCCTTGTCGTACTGGCCGGCGCCGCGCTGCGGATAGCCGCAGCACAGGTAGCCCGGCGGCAGCACGGTTTGCACGCCGACTTCCCACAGCATCGCCTGGGTTGCCAGGCCCACCTGCGAAAACAGGCGCTCCGAGCCGCAACCGGGGAAGTAGAACACCGCCTCGGTATCGGCGTTGGTCAACTTCGGATTGCGGATGATCGGGATGATCTTGTCGTCCTCGATGTCGAGCAGCGCGCGCGCCGTCTTCTTCGGCAGGTTGCCCGGCATCTTCTTGTTAATAAAATGGATCACCTGCTCGCGCACGGGCGGTTTGCCGGTGGTCGGCGGCGGCGCCTTGGCTTGCTTCTTGGCGAATTTTTTCAACAGCGTGTTGCCAAAGCGTTGGGCCTTGAAGCCGATCCCGGTCATCAGCATGCGGGTGGCGTTGATGGTGGTCGGGTCAGTGGCATTCAGAAAAAACATCGCCGCCGCGTTGACCGGTTTAAAACTTTTCTTGTCCATCTTGCGCAGCAGGTTGCGCATGTTCATCGAGACGTCGCCGAAATCGATGTTGACCGGGCACGGCGTGACGCACTTATGGCACACGGTGCAATGGTCGGCGACGTCTTCGAACTCTTCCCAGTGCTTGATCGAGACGCCGCGCCGGGTCTGCTCTTCGTACAGGAAGGCTTCGATCAGCGCCGAGGTGGCAAGGATCTTGTCGCGCGGCGAGTACAGCAGGTTGGCGCGCGGCACGTGGGTGGTGCATACAGGCTTACACTTGCCGCAGCGCAAGCAGTCCTTGATGCTGTTGGCAATTTCTCCGATATCGCTTTGCTGCATGATCAGCGACTCGTGGCCCATCAGCCCGAACGACGGCGTGTAGGCGTTGCGCAGGTCGGCGCCGAATTCCGGCAGGTTTAGCAGCTTGCCCTTGTTGAAGCGCCCTTCCGGGTCAATGCGCATCTTGTAGTCGCGAAATTCCGAGATTTCGTCTTCGGTGAGAAATTCGAGCTTGGTGATGCCGATACCGTGTTCGCCCGAGATGACGCCGTCGAGCGAACGGGCCAGCTTCATGATGCGCCCGACCGCCTGGTGGGCGTCCTGCAGCATGGCGTAATCGTCCGAATTGACCGGCAGGTTGGTGTGCACGTTGCCGTCGCCGGCGTGCATGTGCAGCGCGACGAATACGCGCGAGCGCAGCACTTTCGCGTGGATCGCCGTCAGTTCGTCGAGGATCAGTTTAAAAGCGGCGCCGCTGAAGACCTGGCGCAGCTGGGCGCGGATCTCGCGCTTCCACGAGATGCGCACGGTGCGGTCCTGCACCACGTCGAACACGGTGGCGTCGGGCTGCTCGCCCAAGCGCTCTTCGAACGCGGTATCGAGGTGCTGCAGGCCGAGCCGGTATAAATTTTCGGTGGCGCCAGCTAGCGGCAGGTCGAGCCCGGCCAGCAAGGCGCGCCAGCGCATTTGGGCTTCGGCCAGGATGTCGTCGGCCTGCTGCACCCGGTCGCCCAGCATTTCGCTCGCAGCGATCGACTCGCCGCTGGCGTCGTCGCTTTTGCCGACCTGCAGGTTGCCGGCGGCGAAAAACGCGCGCAGTTGTTCGACCAGCTGCAGCTTGTTTTTGATCGACAGCTCGATGTTGATGCGCTCGATGCCGTCGGTGTATTCGCCCATCCGGTTCAGGGGAATGACGACGTCTTCGTTGATTTTAAAGGCGTTGGTATGGCGGGCGATGGCGGCGGTGCGGGCGCGGTCGAGCCAGAATTTTTTGCGCGCTTCCGCGCTGACGGCGACAAACCCTTCGCCGACACGGGTATTGGCGATGCGTACCACTTCGGATGCCGCTTGCGCCACCGCGTTTTCGTCGTCGCCGACGATGTCGCCAAACAGCGCCATCTTCGGCAGTACCGCCCGTTTCGACTTGGTGGCGTAGCCGACCGCGCGCAGGTAGCGTTCATCGAGGTGTTCGAGGCCGGCCAGGCGCACGGTGGCAAACTGGGCACCGCCCTTGGCCGGCAGGGCGTCGAGGTAATCCTTGATTTCGACGATCGACGGAATGGCGTCGCGCGCCTGGCCGAAAAACTCGAGGCAGACGGTGCGCGCGTACTTCGGCATGCGGTGCAAAATCCAGCGCGCCGACGTGATCAAGCCGTCGCAGCCTTCTTTCTGGATGCCGGGCAGGCCCGAGAGAAATTTGTCGGTAACGTCCTTGCCGAGGCCTTCTTTCCTGAACTTGCGTCCTTCGATGGTCAGCATCTCGGTCTTGAACGGCGCGTCTTTCGCTTCACCGCGCACGTTCGGGTGGGTCCACTCCAACTTGAACGTCGCCGTCGGCGCGTCATGAATCTTGCCCAGGTTATGCCCGATGCGGGTGACGTCGAGCCAGTCGCCGTTCGGGTCGACCATCTTCCAGGAAGCCAGGTTGTCGAGCGCGGTGCCCCACAGCACCGCCTTCTTGCCGCCGGCGTTCATGGCGATGTTGCCGCCGATGCAGGACGCTTCGGCCGACGTCGGGTCGACCGCGAACACGAAGCCGGCCTTGTCGGCGGCGTCCGAGACGCGCTTGGTGACGACGCCGGCGCCCGAATAAATGGTCGCGTATTCACGCCCGAGACCTGGCAGCATCGTCATCTCGACGTTGCCCAGGTCGATCAGTTTTTCGGTGTTGATGACGGCCGACATCGGCGTCAAGGGAATGGCGCCGCCGGTGTAGCCGGTGCCGCCGCCGCGCGGAATGATGGTCAGCCCAAGTTCGATGCAGCCCTTGACCAGGCCCGCCATCTCGTCCTCGGTGTCGGGGGTCAGCACGACGAACGGATATTCGACGCGCCAGTCGGTGGCGTCGGTCACGTGCGAGACGCGCTTGATGCCGTCGAAGCGGATGTTGTGCTTGTCGGTGTAGCGGCCCAGCACGCGGGTCGCTTTCTTGCGCAGGTCGTAAGTGGCGCGAAATTCAAGGCCGAAATTGTCGACCGCCTTGCGTGCGGCCGCCAGCAGCAGTTCGACATTGACACTGCGCGCGCGCGCGGCATCAAGGCCGCGACCGTCCTTTGCATCGATGCCGTCCATGGCCAAGCGGCGCTTGTCGACTTCGGCAAGCCGGTGATGCAGCGCGTCGATCAGCTCCTGGCGCCGCTTCGGGTTGTCCAGCATGTCGTCTTGCAGGTAGGGGTTGCGCCGCACCACCCAGATATCGCCCAGCACTTCGTACAGCATGCGCGCCGACCGACCGGTCTGGCGCGCGCCGCGCAATTCGTCGAGCAGCTTCCACGACGATTCGCCAAGCAGGCGGATGACGATTTCGCGGTCGGAAAATGAGGTGTAGTTGTACGGAATTTCGCGTAGCCGCGTCGGGGTGGGGCCGTTCGGCGTTTCGGACAGCAGGGCGTGGAGTTGTACGGGGGCGTTCATTGATTGGCGACTGTCTTGGCTGACCCAGGGAGGAACCATTTTAGCTTATTGCGCTGCACCACGCCGCCACCGCCCTTGTTCCGCAATAGGGAGCCACTCCGCCCCGCCGCTGAAAGTTCAGTCTGGCGGGAAATTACCAAACAAAGCGCTTATTTCAGCAGGTACTTGTACTTGTAAATTTGAAAAGCTGCGATTTCGCCAAGTTAAGCGACCAGCTGGCCTAATTGCGTCCAAAAGCTGTCAGGCACATACAGCAACAGCGCTGTCATGCTGACGTAGCGGCCAAATTTGCCGATCGCCATGTAAGCGACGCTAGGCCAGAATGGCATGTGCAGCCAGCCGGCCATCGTGCACAGCGGGTCGCCGATGCCCGGCACCCACGACAGCAGCATGGTTTTCGGGCCGTAACGGGCCAGCCAGGTGAACCAGCGCGTCTGGCGCTCCCTGGCAAAAGCGACCTTGGCGCGGTAGCCCAAAAAATAGTCGAAGGCGCCGCCGAGCGTGTTGCCGAGGGTACCGACCAGGATCGCTGGCCAGAACAAGGCCTCGTTGGCCTTGACGACGGCAAACACGGCCGGCTCGGAGCCCAGCGGCACCAGGGTGGCGGAGATAAAACTGATGAAGAAGACCGAGGTCAGCCCGACTGCCGGGGCGGCAATGAGCTTGAGCAGCCAGATAACGAGGGATTCGATCATTCAATCAGGGACGCGATCATAGAACTAAGGATTAGAGCCTGGACTTTGAAGGTAGCGCGAGTCGTCCATTATAATGAAGGAAACCCCATGCCTCGAAACGATTCGCCGAGTCCGCCACCCGGACTGTGACATCGTACTGCACGCTTCGGTTACACGCCGATGAAATCAGTCCCGCAATCGTCAAGAAAATTCCGAATCTTCGGCCCAGAATATATTGCCTGCAGACTATGACCATCGACTACCTCAAGAAAATTCTTACTTCGCGTGTCTATGACGTCGCCACCGAAACGCCGCTCGAGCTGGCGCCCGACCTGTCGCGCCGCTTCGACAACCGCATCTATTTCAAGCGCGAAGACATGCAAAGCGTGTTCAGCTTCAAGCTGCGTGGCGCCTACAACAAGATGGCGAACCTGTCGCCGGCCCAACTCAAGCGCGGCGTGATCTGCGCTTCGGCCGGCAACCATGCGCAAGGCGTGGCCTTGTCGGCCGCCCGGCTCGGCTGCCGCGCGCTGGTGGTGATGCCGACCACCACGCCGCCAGTAAAAATCGACGCTGTCAAGGAGCGCGGCGGGCCGCACGTCGAGATCGTGCTGCATGGCGACTCGTACACCGACGCCTACAACCACGCCCTCACGCTGGAACAAGAGCAGAAGCTCACGTTCGTGCACCCGTTCGACGACCCGGACGTGATCGCCGGTCAGGGCACCATCGGCATGGAAATCCTGCGCCAGCATTCCGGCCCGATCCACGCGATTTTCGTCGCCGTCGGCGGCGGCGGGCTGATCGCCGGTATCGGCGCCTACGTCAAGCAGATTCGCCCGGACATCAAGATCATCGGCGTGCAAACGCTCGATTCGGATGCGATGGCGCGCAGCCTGAAGGCGGGCCATCGCGTCACCCTGTTAGATGTCGGCCTGTTCTCCGACGGCACCGCGGTGCGCCTGGTCGGCGAAGAAACGTTTCGCATCGCCAAGGAGGTGGTCGACGAGATCATCATCGTCGACACCGACGCCATCTGCGCGGCGATCAAGGACGTGTTCCAGGATACCCGCAGCATTCTCGAGCCGGCCGGGGCGCTGGCGATCGCCGGCGCCAAGGCGTACGTCGAGCGTTCCGCGTTGACCAAAAATCCGGTGCGCAACGAGAGTTTGGTCGCCGTCGCCTGCGGCGCCAACATGAACTTCGACCGCTTGCGCTTCGTTGCCGAGCGCGCCGAGCTGGGCGAATCGCGCGAAGCGGTGTTCGCCGTGACGATTCCCGAGCAGCGCGGCAGCTTCAAGCGCTTTTGCCAGTTGATCGGCCCGCGCAATGTGACTGAATTTAACTACCGCGTCAGCGACGAGCGCGAAGCGCATGTGTTCGTCGGCATCCAGATTGCAAACCGCGGCGAGTCCGGCGTGCTGGCGCGCTCGTTCGAACAGCTCGACTTCAAAACGCTCGACCTGACGCACGACGAGCTGGCCAAACTGCACATCCGTCACCTGGTCGGCGGCAAGAGCGCGCTGGCGCAAGACGAGCTGCTGTATCGTTTCGAATTCCCCGAGCGGCCGGGCGCGCTGATGCGCTTCCTCGACAGCATGGCGCCGAACTGGAATATTTCGCTGTTTCATTACCGCAACCAGGGCGGCGACGTCGGCCGCATCCTGGTTGGCCTGCAGGTGCCGCCCGGCGAGATGGACGAGTTCCGCCTGTTTCTCACCACGATCGGCTACCGGCACTGGGATGAAAGCGCGAACCCGGTGTACAAGCTGTTTTTGGGATAAGCGCGAGGGGTCTGACGGGGACGCCTGGTCCCCGGTTCGCGGACGCTGACTTTACACCCCGGGGTAGACCTCCAACGAAACAACGTGGGTCTGCTCCATCGACCGCTTTTTTGAAATAATCGATGACAACCACCGCTGACCAATCCCCACTGGGGAAAACCTCCGCCTACCAAACCCAATACGCGCCGGAGCTGCTGTTCCCGATCCCGCGCCAGGGCAAGCGCGACGAGCTGCAACTGACCAACACGCTGCCGTTTTTCGGCGTCGATATCTGGAACGCTTACGAATTATCGTGGCTGAACATGCGCGGCAAGCCGCAGGTGGCGATCGCGACCATCATGGCGCCGGCCGATTCGCCCAACATCATCGAGTCGAAGTCGTTCAAGCTGTACCTCAATTCGTTCAACCAGACCCGCCTGGCCAACGACGAGGCGTTGCTGTCGCTGCTGCGCGAAGACTTGTCGAACGGCTTCGGCGCGCCGGTGCAGGTCGCGCTGACCTTGCAGCAAAATTTCTCCACGCTCAAGATGGGCGAGCTCGACGGCCTGCTGCTGGACCGCCTCGACCTCGACGTCGACCTGTACACGCCATCGCCGGCGCTGCTGTCGGCCAGCGTCGACGCGGCGCCGGTCGAGGAAAAGCTGGTGTCGCATTTGCTCAAGTCAAATTGCCTGGTCACCGGCCAGCCGGACTGGGCCAGCGTACAGATTCATTATGTCGGCCCGCAGATCGACCAGGAAGGCCTGCTGCGCTACCTGATCGGATTTCGCGAACACAACGAATTCCACGAGCAATGTGTTGAACGCATCTTCGTCGACATCCTGCGCCAGTGTACACCGCAAAAGCTGGCGGTCTACGCCCGCTACACCCGCCGCGGCGGGCTCGACATCAATCCCTGGCGCACCAACTTCACCAGCGCCCGCCCGCCCAACGTGCGCAATGCCCGTCAATAGACGGTTGATAATTGTTTGATAATACACAACGCTTCCCTGCGCGACCGTTGACGCCTTGACCACCTTGGTATAGCGTTAAATACGGATGCGGACGGCAAGGTCAAGCCTGCAGTATGAGAATTCGAATCACAAGGCGCAAAAACAGGCCTATAATTCTGGCTCGCAAGCACCTTTGTGCGTCGCACCATTGATCCGTGTTATGACAAACCTGAGCAAAATCTTATCTCTCGAGAACGTATTGCTAGACCTGGAAGTTTCCAGCAAAAAGCGGGCCTTTGAGCAGGCGGGCTTGATTTTCGAGAACAATTGCGGCATTGCCCGTTCGACAGTGTCGGACAACCTGTTCGCGCGCGAGCGACTCGGCTCAACCGGGCTGGGCCATGGCGTCGCCGTGCCGCACGGCCGCATCAAGGGCAGCAAGAGCCTCAAGTCGCCGCTGGCCGCCTTCGTGCGGCTGGCCGAACCAATCCCGTTCGAGTCGCCCGACGGCTTGCCCGTCAACCTGCTGTTTTTCCTGCTCATTCCCGACCACGTCACCCAGCAGCACCTCGAGATCCTGTCCGAGATCGCCGAAATGTTTTCCGATGACGCTTTCCGCACCGCGCTGGCGACCGATCCGGAACCGAAATCGGTGCATTCGCGCATCATCAATTGGCAACCAAGCCTGCAAGCCATGGGTTAAACTTCTCGGTGCCGGGCGCCAAGCCGCCCTCACCTTCCAGAAGACCTGTTCAATGCTGCAAACACCGCTGACGATTCAACGGCTGTATGACGATAACCGCGAAAGCCTCCAGCTCGGCTGGTTTGCCGGCTTCCCCGGCGGCGAACGACTCATCTCGGGCGACGTCGCTTCCGCCGCCGACCAGGTCGGCCACTTGAACCTGATCCACCCCGGCCGCATCCAGGTCTTCGGGCACCAGGAACTGACGTATTACCACCGCCTGAGATCGAGTTCGCGCAGCCACGTCATCGGCGAACTGATCGCCGGCGGGCCGCCGGCGCTGATCATCGCGCAAGGCCTCGAAACCCCGCCCGACATCCTCGCCATTTGCGACGAACAGAATATCCCGCTGTTTTCCACGCCCTTGCCGGCGGCGCAGGTGATCGACTACCTGCGCGTGTATTTGTCGAAAAAGCTGGCGCAGCGCATCATCATGCATGGCGTGTTCATGGACGTGCTGGGCGTGGGCGTGCTGATCACGGGCGATTCGGGCCTCGGCAAGAGCGAGCTCGGCCTGGAGCTGATTTCGCGCAGCCATGGCCTGGTGGCCGACGACGCGGTCGAGTTTTCACGCATCGCGCCGAACATGATCGAAGGACGCTGCCCGGCGCTGCTGCAAAACCTGCTCGAAGTGCGCGGGCTTGGCCTGCTCGACATCAAGGCGATTTTCGGCGAAACCGCGGTGCGCCGCAAGATGCGCCTCAAATTGATCGTCCACCTGGTGCGCCGCAGCGCGCTCGAGGAAGAAGTCGAGCGCCTGCCGTTCCTGTTCCCCACCGAAGACGTGCTCGGGCTGCCGGTGCGCAAAGCGGTGATCCCGGTGGCGGCAGGGCGCAACATTGCGGTGCTGCTCGAGGCCGCCGTGCGCAACACCATCTTGCAGTTGAGGGGAATCGATACCTTGCAAGAGTTCATGGAGCGCCAACGTCAGGCCATGAGCGGCGACTAAAGAAGACTCGGCGGCACTATCCCGCAAAACCCCCACTCCACCCAACCTGCGCATGTTGCGGTATCATCAAGCCATGCGCATTGTTTTGATCACTGGTATTTCCGGCTCCGGCAAGTCCGTCGCCCTCAACGTCCTTGAAGACGCCGGCTACTATTGCGTCGACAACCTGCCGCCGGCCCTGCTGCCCGACCTGGTACGCACCGTCAGCGAAGAAGGCACCAAGTGCCTGGCGGTCGCGGTTGACGCGCGCAGCGCCGAATCGCTGGTCGGCCTGCCGGCCACCACGCGCATGCTCAAAGCGCAAGGCCACGACATCAAGGTCATGTTCCTGACCTCGAACACGCATTCGCTGGTGGCACGTTTCTCGGAAACGCGGCGCAGCCATCCGCTGTCGCACCAGTTGCGTCCCGACGAAAATCCGTCCTCGCGCCGCACCTTGATCGAATGCATCCAGGAAGAGCGCGAGCGGCTGTCGGCGATCGAGCAGCTCGGGCTGGTGATCGACACTTCCGGCCTGTCGGCCAACAAGCTGCGCGCATGGATCAAGGAAGTGATCGAGATCGAACGCGCGCCGCTGACGCTGTTTTTCGAATCGTTCGCGTTTAAACTCGGCGTGCCGCTCGACGCCGATTTCGTGTTCGACGTGCGGGCCCTGCCGAATCCTTATTACGACGTCACCTTGCGCCCGCTGACCGGCATGGACGGGCCGGTCATCGATTTTCTCGACGCCCAGCCGCACGCGGTGGAGCTGCTCGAGGACATACGCGCGTTCATCGAAAAGTGGCTGCCATCGTTCAAGACCGATAATCGCAGCTACCTCACCGTCGCCCTCGGCTGCACCGGCGGGCAGCATCGTTCGGTCTACATGGCCGAACGCCTGGCGGCCTACTTCAGCCCGACCGAACGGGTGGTGCTGCGGCACCGCGAACAGGCGCGCCGCGAACGCGATTAAAGGTATTTAAAGGTCGCGCAGCGGGTGCGCGCGGACAGGCCACGGCGAGGCGAAAAACTGCGCCACCATGGCGTCCGTCACCTGCGCCAGGGTCGGCGGATTCCACTTCGGCAGGTTGTCCTTGTCGATCACCAGCGCGCGAATGCCTTCGAGGACTTCACCATGCTCGAAATTGCGCCGCACCAGGATGCGCTCGAGGCGCAGGCAGTCGGCCAGGTCCATCGTCGCGCCGCGTTGCAACAGCTCGAACGTCACCCGCAGCAGCAGCGGTGAGCGTTTCTTCATCGCCGCCAGCGCCTTCTGGGCAAACTCGCCCGGATCAAGCGCCAGCGAAGCGATGATCGCTTCGACGCTCGATGCGCCAAAATGGCGGTCGATCGATGCGCGCTCGGTGAGTAACGTGGCCGGCCCCGCATCGCCGGCGAAGGGCGCTGCGAATTGCGTGATCGCCGCGCGCAACCGGGCGCCCGGCGTGGTCTCGATCAGCGCTGTCAGCGCCGCCATCTGCGCCTGCGGCACGAAGGTGTCGGCCAGGCCCGCATAGAGCGCGTCGGCGGCGCGGATGTTCAGGCCCGTGAGGCCGAGATAGTAACCCAGCTTGCCCGGCGCGCGCGCCAGAAAATAACTGCCGCCGACGTCGGGAAACAAGCCGATGTTCACTTCCGGCATCGCCATCTTGGTACCGTCGGTCACCACGCGCAGGCCGGTGTCGGGGCCGGCTTCCGAGATGCCGAGCCCGCCGCCCATCACCACGCCGTCCATCAGCGCGACGTACGGCTTCGGATAAAAGTGGATCAGGTAATTGAGGCGGTATTCTTCGGTGAAAAAATCTTCCAGCGAGGCGCTGCCGCCGGTGGTGGGCAAGGTGCCGACGTCGTAAAAATATCGGATGTCGCCGCCAGCGCACAAGGCTTTGTCGGTGCTGCTGCGCAGCACGACGGCGTCGATGCCGGCGTCGTCGCGCCAGGCCAGCAGCACGTCGGTCAGCGCCCGGATCATGTCAAGCGACAGCGAATTGAGCGTGCGCGGACGGTCGAGGGTGATGATGCCGGTGCGGTTGGCAAGCGTGGTCTTGACGAAGTCGGTCATGGGTTGGTGGCCAGAATTAAAAAAGGTATTTTAGCGCACCACGATAGCGCACCCAACAAAAAGGGCGCCATGGGCGCCCTCGATGGGTAATGGCTATGCCGGCCTACGCGGGGGCGGGAGTATCGGCTTCAAGCAGGTGCTTGATGGCCTGATGATTATGGTCCTGCACTTGGGATTTGTATTTCACGACCTGGCGGTCGAGCTTGTCGATCAGGGAATCGATGGCTGCATACAGGTCGTGCGACAGGCTGGCTACATTGACGGTTTTGCCCGGCAGGCGCACATTGATTTCGGCCTTTTGCCTTTTTTCTTTTTCAGTGAGATTGTCGACGGTGAGGATCACGGCGATGTCGATCACTTGATCGAAATGTCGCTTCACTCGCTCCAGTTTGCTCTGTACGTATTCACGGATGGCTGGGGTCACTTCAAGATGATGTCCACTGATTGTGAGATTCATACACACTCCTTTGATGATTGCGCTTCCTGTTCATGCGTTCATAAGCGCAGAGGAACGTCGTAAATATTGATCTACAAACTTTTTCGCAAGGTGACTGGCGGTATCTTGAGCGCCTCGCGGTACTTGGCGACCGTGCGCCGCGCGATGACCATTCCCTGTTCACCCAACATGTCTGCGATCTTACTGTCTGATAAAGGGTTTTTGGGGTCTTCAGCTCCTGTCAATTGCACGATCAGTGCCCGTATCGCCGTCGAGGATGCTTCTCCTCCTGCTTCGGTGGCGACATGGCTTCCAAAAAAATACTTCAGCTCATACATACCATGCGGCGTCAGCATGTACTTCTGGGTCGTAACACGTGAAATAGTGCTCTCGTGTAAACCTAGTGTATCAGCTATTTCGCGCAACACAAGGGGACGCATGGCAACGGCGCCGTGCGAGAAAAAATTGCGTTGACGCTCAACAATCGCCTGCGCCACGCGCAGGATCGTGTCGAAGCGCTGGCGCATGTTCTTGATCAGCCACTTCGCTTCCTGCAACTGGGCGCCCATCTGGCCCTCGCCCTTGCCCTGCTTGAGCAGGTTGGCGTACATGCTGTTGACGCGCAGGCGCGGCATGACGTCGTTGTTGAGCGTTACCATCCAGCCGTTCTTGGACTTGCGCACGATCACGTCCGGCACCACGTAATCGGACGACCCGGCAGCGAACGCGGCGCCCGGATGCGGATTGCACTGGCGGATCACGCACTGCGCTTCGCGCAGGTCTTCATCGTCGCAATCGAAGGCTTTTTTCAGCTTGTTGAATTCGCGCTGGGCAAACCAGGCCAGGTGGTTGGAAACGATCTGCAGCGCCAGGCGCCGCGTTACCATCGGCACACCCGGCATGGCGCGGATCTGCAGCGCCAGGCATTCGGCCGCGCTGCGCGCACCGACGCCGACCGGATCAAAACTTTGCAGCAGCGACAAAGCGGTTTTCAGTTCGTCGAAATCGAGTTCGAGTTCGGGCGGCAGGCGCGCGAGGATGTCGTCGAGCGACTCGGTGAGGTAGCCATTGTCGTCGAGCGCGTCGATCATCAGTTCGACCAGCGCACGGTCGCGCGGCTCGAGCACGGCGAGCCGCATCTGCTCCATCAAGTGGTCGCGCAGGCTGATCGCGCCGGCCTCGAGCTGTGGGCGCGAATCCTCGTCGTCGCTGTTCTTGTTGCGCGCCGCCTCGCCCCAGTCGTCGTCATTGCCGCCGCTTTCAGGCGCCGCGCTGTCGCCCTCGCCGCCCTCGGCGGCCGGCGCCTCGGCCGGCGGCGCTTCCTGCGCCCCCGGCTCGGGCGCCGCCTCGCCCTGCGCGGTGCTGCTGCCAATGGCGCCATCGGCCAGCAGACGCACCGAATTGTCGAGCGGATCGTCGAGCCGCTCGAGCAGCGGATTGTCGGACAACAGCTGTTCGAGTTCCTGGTGCAGCTCGAGCGTGGACAACTGCAGCAAGCGGATCGATTGCTGGAGTTGCGGCGTGAGCGCAAGGTGTTGCGAAGTCCGTAGTTGCAGTGACTGTTTCATGGCCTACATTCGGAAGTGTTCGCCCAGATAAACGCGCCGGACCGATTCGTCGGCGATGATGTCGTCGGGCCGGCCCGAAGCGAGCACCGCGCCCTGATTGATAATATAGGCGCGGTCGCAGATACCGAGCGTTTCGCGCACGTTATGGTCGGTAATGAGCACGCCGATGCCGCGCTCTTTCAAAAAGCGCACGATGCGCTGGATCTCGATGACGGCGATCGGGTCGACCCCGGCAAACGGCTCATCGAGCAGCACGAAGCGCGGATTGGTCGCCAGCGCGCGCGCGATCTCGACCCTGCGCCGCTCACCGCCCGACAGCGACAGCGCCTGGTTCTCGCGCAGTTTTTCGATCTGCAGGTCGGCCAGCAACGTGTCGAGGCGCTCGTTGATCTGGTCCTTTGTCAGCGCACGGCCGTCGATCCTCTGCAGTTCCAGCACGGCGCGGATGTTGTCCTCCACCGTCAGCTTGCGAAACACCGAAGCCTCCTGCGGCAGGTAGGACAGGCCGAGCGCGGCGCGCCGGTGGATCGGCAGGCTGGAGATGTCGACGCCGTTGATGTCGATCGAGCCGGCGTCGGACGGCACCAGGCCGACGATCATGTAGAACGAGGTGGTCTTGCCGGCGCCGTTGGGCCCGAGCAGGCCGACTACCTCGCCGCAGGCGACCTGCAGCGAGACGTCGCGCACCACCAGGCGCTTGCCATAACTTTTTTGCAGGCCGCGTACGATCAGCATGCTGCCGCCGTTTTTTGCTTCCATTATGGTTTTCCTGCCGCCGGCGCCGCGGGAGCCGCCGACCGATGCGGCGCGATGATCAGCGTGCTGCGTGCCTTGCCAACCTTGTTTTCGCCGCTGATGTCATTGCGCGAGACCAGCCGCTCGGTCCGGCTGTCGTAGGAGACGAATTCCGCGTCCAGTGCTTCGGTAACCTTGGCGCCTTCGAGCTGCTTGACCCTGGCTGTGCCGAACAGCTTCACGATCTGGCTTTTGTCGTCATATTCGATACGCTGCGCCTGGCCATCGATCCACAGGTCGCCACCGTCGCGTTTCTGGCGGAACGTCGCCAACTTGCCTGGCGCGCCGGTCAAGGTCACCATCATGTAGCCCTCGGGCGTCTCCTTGACGACCGCCTTGTCGGAAGTAAGCAGCATGGTGCCGCGTTCGACCGTCACGTTACCGGTCAGGATGCGCGTCAGCGTGACCTGATCGGCATCGATCGAGACGGCGTTGATGATGGCGTTTTTGCTGGCGTCGGCCCGCTCCGCCGAGGCCATCGCCGCCAGCAGAGCCAGCGCTGCGCCAATTACGATTCTGTTCATTTTTTATCCCTGTTGTGCCAACGCGACTAGCGCGGCTTTGGCGGAAATACAATCTGTCCGCTCTTTGAAAAATGCACTGTTTGGGCGGCGTTATCGGCTTGCATGCCGACACCGCTGATGCTGGTATCACCCAGCGTCATGACCACTGCCTGGCTTGAGGTCATCCTGTCCTCATCCGGGAACACGGTCAGTTGTTCGGTCTTGATCGTCATGCGTTTTGCGGTCGGCGAAGCGGCGCGCTCGATGTCGACCCGTCCCATCAGGTCCACCACGTTGTTGGTATGGTCGACGCGCCCGCGCTCGGCATTCATCGTCATCGGCTGCTGCACCGGCGACAGGTTTTGCACCACCGGCTTGTCGACGTCGGAAATGTCGCCTTCCGGCCGGTGGGTCAGCTTGTCGCCCGAAACGATGTAGCGCGGCTTGCCTTCGGGCGTCATGCGTACGAAGCTGAAATTTTCGACAATGTAGTCGGGCTCCGTCTTGGGCACATCGACGCCGCGCGCAAAATCGCCGCGGTTGATCACCTGGACCAGCCAGAAGCTGGCCAGCGCAACCACCGCGCCGGCGATCAGGACGACTCCCGAGCGCCAGCGGTGCGCGCTCCGCCTGTGGATTGCAAACTTCATGGTCTACGCAAAATACGGCGCCAGCGCCGCATCGTAATTGCCCTGCGCCCGCATGATCATGTCGCACACCTCGCGCACCGCGCCACGCCCGCCGCTGTTTTCGGTGACGTAATGCGCGTGGGACCGCACCTCGAGGTGCCCGCCAGGCACCGTCACGGCGAAACCGACCTGGCGCAGCAGCGGCAGGTCGATGACGTCGTCGCCGATGTAGCCGCATTGTTCCGCGCTGGCGCCGGTGCTTGCCAACAGGTCGGCAAAGGCGATCCGCTTGTCGTGGGTGCCCTGGTAGACGTGTTTAATTTTCAGGTCGGCCGCGCGCCGCACCACCACCGGCGACTTGCGCGCGCTGATGATGGCCACCGCGACGCCGGTCTTTTGCAGCAGTTCGATGCCCAGGCCGTCGAGCACATTGAACGTCTTGGTCACTTCGCCGTCGGCGCCATAGGTCAGGCTGCCGTCGGTCAGCACGCCGTCGACGTCGAGGATCAGCAGCCTGACGGCGGCGGCGCGGCGCAGGTACCCAAGCTGCGCATTTGCTTTTAAGCCCTCAGTCATCAGATCACCTTCGCGCGCGTCAGGTCGTGGATGTGGAGCGCGCCCACCAGCTTGTCGTCGCCATCGACCACCAGCATCTGGTTGATACGGAATTGCTCCATGACGGCGACCGCGTCGACCGCCAGCCGGTCCGGCTGGATGCGGCGCGGATCGGCGTGCATGACGTCGCGGATGACGACCTTGGTGAAGTCCCGCACCTGCTCGATCAGGCGCCGCAGGTCGCCGTCAGTGAACACGCCGACCGGGCGGCCTTCGAGATCGACGATGGCGGTCATGCCCATGCCCTTGCGGGTGATTTCGAGCAGCGCTTGCGCCAGGGTGGCGTCGGCGCCGACCTTCGGCACCGCCTCGCCGCTGCGCATGACGTCGAACACGTGCGTCAGCAGGCGCCGTCCCAGCGCGCCGCCCGGATGCGAGCGAGCAAAATCTTCTTCCTTGAAGCCGCGCGCGTCCAGCAATGCCACGGCCAATGCATCCCCCAGCGCCAGCGTGACGGTGGTGCTGGCGGTCGGCGCCAGGTTCAGCGGACAGGCTTCCTTGGCCACCGAGACGTCGAGGTGGACGTCGGCCAGCAGCGCCAGGCTCGAACCGGGCTTGCCGGTCATGGCGATCAGCGGCGCGCCCATGCGCTTGACGATCGGCAGGATCGACATTAATTCAGCCGTCTCGCCGGAATTGGAAATGGCGATGAAGGCGTCCTGCGCGGTCACCATGCCCAGGTCGCCGTGGGCCGCTTCGGCCGGATGCACGAACATCGCCGGCGTGCCGGTCGAGGACAGCGTGGCGGCGATCTTGCGCGCGATGTGGCCGGACTTGCCGATGCCCGATACCACCACGCGGCCAGTGCAGGCAAGCAGCAAGCCGACTGCATGGCCGACGCTGTCGTCGCTGGCCAGGCGGTCGTGCAGCGCGCGGATGGCGTCGGCCTCGATTTCGAGCGTTTCGCGCGCAAGCAGCATGGAACGCCGGGTCAGGTTTTCGTCAAAAGCTTTCAACATTGTTTTTTCATGGGTTACACTCATTGTCGGAAGTATAAACGAATTGAGAAAGCAAAAAACTTGCCAGACATAGTAGACCACATTTTCGCCGTTATGGCAGATCGCCGCCCATGCTTTCAGGACTAGAACTTACTTTGCTGTTATTGGGCAGCGCCGTGCTGGGAGTGGTCGCTTTCCGCATGCTGCACCTGCCGCCGATGCTCGGCTACCTGGCCGTCGGCATCCTGATCGGGCCGCATGCGCTGGGGCTGGCCGAAAACGACGCCACCACCCACGCGCTGGCCGAATTCGGCGTGGTGTTCCTGATGTTTTCGATCGGCCTGGAGTTTTCGCTGTCGCAGCTCATGGCGATGCGGCGCGTCGTGTTTGGCCTCGGCATGGCGCAGGTGCTGCTCACCATTGTTGCCACCATGCTGTTCGGCTGGCTGATCGCGACCCAGCTTCCCGCTTTCGTGCGTATCAGCTGGCAGGGCGCCTTCGCGCTGGGCGGCGCGCTGGCGATGTCGTCGACCGCGATCGTCTCGAAGATGCTGACCGAGCGGCTCGAACTGGAAAGCCCGCACGGGCGCAAGATCATCGGCATTTTGCTGTTCCAGGACCTGGCGGTGGTGCCGCTGCTGATCCTGATCCCCGCGCTCGGCAAGAACCCGGAGCAGCTGGTGCCGACGCTGGCCTGGGCCGGCCTGAAGGCGGTCGTCGTACTGGTGCTGCTGCTGTTTTTCGGCCAGAAGCTGATGCGCAAGTGGTTCACGCTGGTGGTCAAGCGCCGTTCGCAGGAACTGTTCATGCTGAACCTGCTCATGATCACCCTGGGGGCAGCGTGGATCACGGAAAAAGCCGGCCTGTCGATGGCGCTGGGCGCCTTTGTCGCCGGCATGCTCGTTTCCGAGACCCAGTACAAGCACCAGGTGGAAGAAGACATCAAGCCGTTTCGCGACGTGCTGCTCGGGCTGTTTTTCATCACCGTCGGCATGCTGCTCAACGTCGCCCTGGTGATCGAGCACTGGCCCATCGTGCTGATCCTCCTGGTAGGCCCGGTGCTGCTCAAGTTCGCACTGATCGCGCTGCTGGCCAAGCTGTTCGGATCGTCCGACGGCGTCGCCATGCGCACTGGCCTGGCGCTGGCGCAAGCAGGCGAATTCGGCTTCGTGCTGCTGAACCTGACCGCCGGCGCGGCATTGATCGACCCGTTCATCATCCAGCTGGTGCTGGCGTCGATGGTGCTGTCGATGCTGGCGGCGCCACTCATTATCGCCAAGTCCGACCAGATCGTCATGAAGGTCGCCACCAACGAGTGGATGATGCAGTCGTTGCAGCTGACCCAACTTGCCAGCCGCACGATGGCGCTGCAAAAGCACGTGATCGTGGCCGGCTTCGGGCGCAGCGGGCAAAGCCTGGCGACCCTGCTCAGCGAGGAGAAGGTGGCCTACCAGGCGCTCGACCTCGATCCCGAGCGGGTGCAGGAAGCGCAGGCGGCCGGCGCCAACGTCGCCTACGGCGACGCGGCGCGGCGCGAAAGCCTGGTCGCTGCCGGCATCTATCGCGCCAGCGCGCTGGTGATCACCTATGCCGACACGCAGTCGGCGCTGAAGGTGCTTGGCCTGGTGCACGAGATGGCGCCGGCCTTGCCGGTGATCGTGCGCAGCTATGACGATACCGACCTCGACCTGCTCAGGCAAGCCGGCGCCGCCGAAGTGGTGCCGGAAGCGCTGGAGGGCAGCCTGATGCTCGCTTCGCACGCGCTGGTGATGATGGGGGTGCCGCTGCGGCGCGTGGTGCACCGGGTGCAGAGCGCGCGCGACGAACGCTACGCCTCGCTGCGCGGCTACTTCCACGGCGCCAGCGACGCCGCCGACGATCCCGAGCACCTGTACGTACGGCTGCACTCGGTGATTTTGCGCGACGACGCCGGCGCGGTCGGCAAGCGCATCGACCAGCTCGAACTGGGCGAGGTCGGCGCCGAAGTGACGACCATCCGGCGCGGCAAGCAGCGGCTCGACGTCACGGCGCACACGCTGTTGACGGCCGGCGACGTGGTGGTGCTGCGCGGCTCGGCCGACGCCGTCACCCGCGCCGAGGGACGGCTGCTGCAATAGCGGCGATCACTCGTCGAAGCTGACCACCCGGTTGCGGCCGTTTTCCTTGGCCTGATACAGCGCGTTGTCGGCCTGGGCGACGAGCTGCTGGGCGACGCCTTCGATGGCATGGTCGCGCTCGAAGTCATCCAAAGTGGCGACGCCGATCGACACCGAGACGGGCAAGCGCTCGCCGCTCGACAGTTCGAACGGCGCGCCGTCGATGCTGGCGCGGATGCGCTGGGCGACGATCGTCGCGCTCTCCAGGTCGGCATCGATGAGCAGGACGACGAATTCTTCGCCGCCGAAGCGCCCCAGCGCGTCCGACAGGCGCAGTTCGGCCTTGATGCGCGATGCGACCTCGCGCAGCACTTCGTCGCCGCCCGGGTGTCCGAAATTGTCGTTGACGGCCTTGAAATGATCGATGTCGATGTACATGCAAGAGATCCGATAGGCCTGGCGCCGCGCCCGCCCGATTTCCTCCAGCAGCCGGCGGTCGATGTAGCGCCGGTTGTAGACGCCGGTCAGCGAATCGGTCAGGCCGATATACTTGAGCATCTCGTTGCTGATGACGTTTTCCAGGCAGATCGCAATGATCGAGGCCATGTGTTCGATGAAGTCGGTCCCCAGCGCCGGCGTAAAGCGGCTCGCATTGACGCTGCCCAGATTGAGGCTGCCGATGATGCGCTTGTTGCGCAGCAGCGGCACCAGCGCGATGCTTTGCAGCCCGGCCGGCGGCTGCGGGAACATCGCCTGGTGCAAGGTCGGCACGTACGGCCCGAGCAGCGGCTTGGACGGCGCCGTCAACAGCGCCCGGCGCGAGGGCACGAAGCCGAACGCGCTGTCGCTGGCGACGAACACCAATTGCGGAAAATCGTCGAAGTCGACGCCCAGCTTGACCATCACGCCGTGGATGTCGGCGTCCGGATCGACCAGACACAAGGTGGCGATATCGAGGTCGGAGATCGCCGGCAGCGTGCGGAAAATCGTGTGGATCAGCTCGGGGAAGGTGGCGGCGCCGACGATCTCCAGGTCGAACGCCTGGTGCCGGCACATGATGTCATGATTGCGTTCGGCCTGCTCGAGCAGGTAAGCCATACGCGCGCGCAGGGACTCGTTTTCGGCTTCAAGTTCACGCGGCGAGGCGCCCTGCTCAGACATAACGCTCCTGACTCGATCGGTTTGGCGCGGAAATTCCCGCAATGTTTGCAACTGCTGTCACCTTACGCGATCTTTCCGATGTTGCACATAGTTGCTTGTCAAAATGCCAGCGTCGCCACGACGTCCTGGCCGACAAACAGCCGCTCGCCGGCGCCCGCTTGCGCGATGCAGTTCATGCCGAAGCAGACAGCATCATCGAGTTGCGGCTTGCGGCGGTAAGCCTGCAGGATGTCGAGCGGGTCAAGCCCCGGCACCCCGGTGGCCTGGTCGATTCGTGGAATCGGGCAGCGCGGACACGGCTTGACCGGTTTGATGCGCGCGGCGCCAAGCGCGAAGGTGTCGACGTAATCCTCCTCGAAGGCGCTAAGGCCCTCGATCACCAGATTGGGCCGGAAACGGTCCATTGGCAGCGCGGGGCGGCCGCAAGAACGCAGCTTGTCGTTGAGGTCTTCGAGCGAGGCGGCGCCGATCACGAGTAGCGGATAGCCGTCGGCGAACCGGGTCGGCTGCGGCACGCCGCCGGTCCAGCTGCCGCCGGTTGCGCGCACGGCCGCCGCGCCGAAACGCATCAGCCGGCAGCGCGCGCCGAGCACGCAGGAGAACCAGGCAGCGGCGGCCTCGCCGCAGTCGTCCGCCAGCACGCGGTCGTCCCACAGGCCGACCTCGCGGGTGGCGGCCGGTCCGGCCGGCGCCAGCGCAAGCGCGGCCATGCCCGGCGCGCGCAATGTAAGGACGCCGGCATCGACGCGCGGCGTGACCAGCGCCATGCGCGGATGTTCGCGCTGGGTGAGGAACTGGCCGTCCGGGTCGACGACCATCCATTCGCGGTCGCCCACGCCGTCGACCTCGAGGCCGGCGCGGGTCAGCGTCGCAGCAGGCACCGACAGGCCGGCGCATGACTTGACCGGGTAGATAATGAGGTGGGACAGGATCGCCATGCTGAGTACCGGGTCGGAATAAATTAAAAAAATGGCGCCGCTCAGCGTGCGCGCGGCGCCCTTGGCAAGTTTTTTCAACATTGCCATTTTGCCTTCTCGGGGATTCAAAAAAGGGCGCCAACGGCGCCCTTCGAAAACACATGCTGCTATTTTTATACGTTGAACAGGAAGTTCAGCACATCGCCATCCTTGACAACGTACTCCTTGCCCTCGGCGCGCATCTTGCCCGCTTCCTTGGCGCCGGCCTCGCCCTTGCAGGCGACGAAGTCGTTGTAGGCGATGGTCTGGGCGCGGATGAAGCCGCGCTCGAAGTCGGTGTGGATGACGCCAGCCGCCTGCGGCGCGGTGTCGCCGACGTGGATGGTCCAGGCCCGCACTTCCTTGACGCCGGCGGTAAAATAAGTTTGCAGGCCGAGCAGATTGTAGGCGGCGCGGATCAGGCGATCGAGGCCCGGCTCCTGCATGCCCATGTCGGCCAGGAAGGCGCCCTTGTCGGCGTCGTCCAGATCGGCAATCTCCGACTCGATCGAGGCGCAGATGGCGACGATCGGCGCGTTTTGCGCCTTGGCGTAGGCAGTCAACTGGTCGAGCAGCGGGTTGTTGGTAAAACCCGTATCGGACACGTTGGCGACGAACATCGCCGGCTTGGCGGTGATCAGGTACAGCGTCTTGATCATCGCCATTTCTTCGTCGTCGAGGCCCATCGTGCGCACAGGTTTTCCCTGGTCGAGGTGGGGCATCAGGCGCTCGCAGATGGCAACCAGCTTGGCGGCATCCTTGTCGCCCGAACGCGCTTTCTTGCTCTCGCGGTGAATCGCTTTTTCGACGGCGGCCATGTCGGCCAGCGCCAGCTCGGTCTGGATCACTTCGATGTCGTCGAGCGGGCTGACCTTGCCGGCGACGTGGATCACGTTGTCGTCTTCGAAGCAGCGCACCACGTTGACGATGGCATCGGTCTCGCGGATGTGCGACAGGAACTGATTGCCCAGGCCCTCGCCTTTCGACGCGCCCGCCACCAGACCGGCGATGTCGACGAACTCGACGATGGCATTGACCAAGCGCTCCGGCTTGACGATGGCGGCCAGCGCATCCATGCGCGGGTCCGGCACCTCGACGACGCCGACGTTCGGCTCGATGGTGCAGAACGGGTAGTTCTCGGCCGGAATGCCGGCACGGGTCAGCGCATTGAAAAGGGTGGACTTGCCGACGTTAGGCAGGCCGACGATGCCGCATTGGAGACTCATGGGAAGGCTTTCTGATTCGATGGTCGAGGATCGCGCAGGCGCGGGTTCCCCGAAACCCGTTATTGTACCGGCATTACGTGCAGCTCCCCCATCCATGGGCGATGTTGTAGCCGAAATTGCAGACGAAATTGCACCCGGCATGCTGCACCCGCGCTACTGTCGCATGACGGGTAGATGTTTTTTATGGCCAACAAACACTAGGAATTCGCCAGCTCGGTGGCGCTGATCAAGGCGCCTAACTATTTTCAGCCGGTAAAGAATCGACCCGCGTACGCGCTACGCATGGCCCGGGCAAAGCGATACTCTCCGGGAAATGTGCGGCGGCCGGCTGATTCGACACCACGCTCGAACACTGCAATTCTGGCTATCAAACAACGCGCTGATCTGTATCAGTGATCAGCATCAAGGATGCACTATCGTAATAACCGGCACACCACTTAACACACCCGTGGAGCGACGATATGTACTTAAAACATCAACATGATGCGCACGTGCTGGCCTATCTCATGGACCAGCTGCAGTGGCAGCGCCTGCCGCTCTTATTCCGGCTCGTGCTGGCAGCGATTCATTGGTGGCAGGCACGCCGGTAAGCGACGCGGCGAACTCGTCGCACAACCGCTGCCCCTCCCCGTCGCGCGCTGCCAGTTGCGAATCGGCTCATCGTGAAAGTGAACTCACGGGAAAATTATCGCCCCGCGTGTCGGCGCGCCCGAACCGGTCAAACCGTATGCAACTGCATCGTCGCGGCATCGAATTTGCCGTCAATTGCCAGCGGCAGCACGCGCAGACTTTTCTCGATCGCTTCCTCGATCAAGACCTGCTCTTCCTTGCGCGGCCGGTGCAGCACGTAGTCGGCCACTTGCTGCTGCGAGTTCAGGCTGCGCGGGTGGCCGATACCTAAGCGCAGGCGCCAGTAATCTTGGGTGCCGAGCGCGGCGGTGATGTCCTTGAGGCCGTTGTGGCCGCCCGACGAGCCGCCCTTTTTCAGTTTTGCCACGCCCGGCGCCAAGTCGAGCTCGTCGTGCACGACCAGCACTTCGCCTGGCTCGATCTTGTAGAAGCGGGCCAGCTGGCCGACCGACAGCCCGGAGCGGTTCATGAAGGTGAGCGGCTCCAGCAGCCACAGCTCGTTGCCGGCTATCGTGGTCTTGGCAACCAGGCCGTTGAAGCGCGCTTCGCGCTGCAGCCGGCAGCCGGGAAGGCTGTTGGCCAGGTTGTCGACCAGCCAGAAGCCCGCATTGTGGCGGGTTGGTTCGTATTCGGGGCCGGGGTTGCCGAGGCCGACGATGAGGCGTATGGACATAGGAAGCAGATGTAAAGAAAACGTGATTATCCGGGAAAACGGCGAAAAAAAACCCGCCGGGCGCGAGCCGGGCGGGTTTTTCTTACCGAGACTAAAGAATTACTTCTTTGGCTTGGCAGCGATCTTGGCGGCAGCGTCGGCTTCGGAAGCGGCTGCGGCAGCAGCGGACTCTTCTGCTTCAGCGGCAACGTGGCCGGCTGGCACGGCAGCGGTAGCAACGGTCTGGGTCGCACCGGTGACGACGGTAACGCCTTTTGGCATGACCAGGTCGGCAACGTGGATCGAGTGGCCGACGTCGATGTTGGCCAGGTCGACTTCGATGAACTCAGGCAGGTCGGCTGGCAGGCAGCTGATTTCGATTTCCGACAGCACGTGCGAGACGATTGCGGCGTGCAGCTTGACGGCCGGCGACACGTCGGCGTTGATGAAGTGCAGCGTCACTTTCGTGTGCATCATGGCTTTGGCGTCGACGCGCTGGAAGTCAGCGTGCATGACCAATTGCTTGTATGCGTGCATCTGGAAGTCGCGCAGCATGACTTGCTGGCTGGCGCCGTCGATTTCCAGGTCGAGGATCGAACCGTGGAAGGCTTCTTTTTTCAGCGCGTGGTACAGCGCGTTGCCGTCCAGCGAGATCATGACCGGGGCTTCGGTGCCACCGTAGATGATGCCCGGAGTCTGGCCGGAAGTACGCAGGCGGCGGCTCGCTCCGGACCCCTGCAATGTGCGATTGAATGCGATAACTTTCATGTGTTACTCCAAAAATTGCGGGGCTTGATTGCCCCGCGGTGTGAAGACCCCCGCGACCAGGGGTCTTCCGAATATGAGCGCAGCATCGCACTCAAGAAAAGGGTACCAACAGCAAATGTTGAAACACCAACGGCGCACCAGCTCATTGCCGGTGCGCCGCAGGTTGGGCAGCATGAAAAGCCTGCTGTATTTAATCGATAAACAGCGACATCACCGAGTCGCCCTTGCTGATCCGCTTGAACGTCTCGGCCAGCAGCGGTGCGCACGTCAGCTGGCGGATCTTGCTGCAGGCGGCCGCTTGGGCGGACAGCGGGATCGTGTCGGTCACCACCAGCTCGTCGAGGGGCGAAGCGGCAATGCGCTCGATCGCCGGGCCCGACAGCACCGGGTGGGTACAGTAGGCCACGACTTTTTTCGCGCCGCGTTCCTTCAACACTTCGGCAGCCTTGGTCAGCGTGCCGGCGGTGTCGACCATGTCGTCCATGATGACGCAGTTGCGCCCTTCGACTTCACCGATGATGTTCATCACTTCCGACACGTTCGCTTTCGGGCGCCGCTTGTCGATGATGGCCAGGTCGCAGCCGAGGCGCTTGGCCAGCGCACGCGCGCGCACTACGCCGCCGACGTCGGGCGAGACCACCAGCAGGTCGTCGTAGTTCTTTTTTTGCAAGTCGCCCAGCAAAATCGGCGAGGCGTAAATGTTGTCGACCGGAATGTCGAAGAAGCCTTGAATCTGGTCTGCGTGCAAGTCCATGATCAGGACGCGCTCGACGCCGGCTTTTTCAAGCATGTTGGCCACTACCTTGGCCGAGATCGCCACGCGCGCCGAACGCGGACGGCGGTCCTGGCGGGCGTAGCCGAAGTACGGGATGGCGGCGGTGATGCGGCCAGCCGAAGCGCGCTTCAAGGCATCGACCATCAGGATGATTTCCATCAGGTTGTCGTTGGTCGGGCAGCAGGTCGACTGCAACACGAAAACGTCTTTACCACGGACGTTCTCGTTGATTTCGACCATCACTTCGCCATCGGAAAACTTCGAGACATTTGCCTTGCCAAGGGAGATGCCGAGGTTTTTTGCGACTCCTTCTGCCAACGCCGGATTAGCGTTGCCGGTAAAAACCATCAGGTTTTCGTAAGCCATGGGAGTCCCAAGAGAGTAGCGTTGATTATTTCTTTGAAAGACGCCGGCCGATCATACCGTGCCGGCACTATGCTAGGATGACCCGCGAGAGCGGATCGATCAATCCTGCTGTCTGGACGCAAACCTCGCATCGACAGGCCAGCAAAACGAATGGCAGGGGAACAAGGATTCGAACCTTGGTATGCTGGAATCAAAATCCAGTGCCTTAACCAGCTTGGCGATTCCCCTACGCAACTGACTGCTTGTCGTGACATTTGACGCATTGTATCGTCAAACATCTCGCCAAGCCGAATTCTATTCTATAACTCTACCAACTTGCAACAGCGCGTGCATCGGATGACGCTGAAGCGATTGCGCTTTCCAACCACCCCAGACCTGGGGCACCTTGGCCAGCACCGCCTCGGCCTCGAGCTCACTGGAAAATGCGCAGAACACGCATGCTCCGGAGCCAGTCATCCTGGCGTCGCCATAGCTACTTAACCATCGAACCGCTTCGGCTACCGGCGGGAACAGTCGAGTTGCTACCGGCTGCAAGTCGTTCTTGCCAAACCCTTTGCGATCTGTTTGGATCACCAGGTGCCTGGAAAAGTCCGTTATTCTGACCGGTTTTGTGTCCCGTGTCAAATCCTCGGAGGAAAATATTGCAGCGGTCGGCACGGCAACTCCGGGCTCGATGACCACATACCAGCAGTCGCGCGTCGTTACCGCTTGCAACTGCTCGCCGACGCCTTCGGCAAAGGCGTTCTCGCCGAAGATGAAGAACGGAATATCCGCGCCCAGCGGCAGGCTCAGCGCCATCAGTTCGGCACGGTCCAGACCCGCCTGCCACAGGTGGTTGACTGCGATCAACGCGGTGGCGGCGTCGGACGAACCGCCGCCCAAGCCGCCGCCCATCGGCAAGCGCTTGTCGATGGCGACGTCGACACCGGGCGCCGGGCGGCCGTGGCGGCGCGCGAATTCAAGCGCCAGCAGGCGCAACGCACGCACGATCAGGTCAATTTCCTCAGGCACGCCGGCAACAATGGTGGTGCGCCGGACCAGGCCGTCGGCGCGCAGGTCGAAGTGCAGCGTGTCGCCATGATCGACCAACTGGAACACGGTCTGCAGCTGGTGGTAGCCGTCGGCGCGGCGGCCATTGATGTGCAGGAAAAGATTGAGTTTGGCCGGGGCCGGGCAGTCGTGCAGCGAATGTTGTCGAAACGAAATTTGATGCACCGTCAGCCCTGGCCGTCGATAAGAATGCGGATCGCCAGTGCGTCGGCGCTGGCGTTGGTGACCCGCTCGGCGTCGATGCGCTTGGGCATTGGCCGCGCCGCCGTCTCATCTTGCCACGACACAAAGCGCAGCCGCCAACCGTCGGCCGTCAGCACGTTGTTGTTGGCCGGCGTGGCGGTGAAGCGCTTGCCGTCGGCACCGGTGGCGTAGCCTTGCAGCCAGTCGCGCAGGCCCGACACTGGCAACGACCAGCCGAGCGACTCGGCGGTGAGCGTGTCGAGGTCCTTCGCCACGCGCGGCACCTTGTCGGCCTGCACCAGCGTGGCCGACTGCGGCGTGATGCTGATGGTGGCGATGGTCGCCATCGACGACGACAGGCTGACGTCGATCCGTCCCGGCGTTTGCGACCAGTTGAACTTACCGGTGAGCGACTCCGGATTGCCGTCCTTGCGGTAATTGATTGATAGCCGGCCGGCCGCCTCGAAGCTGTCCTGGTAGAGCCCGGCCTGCAGCGGCTGTGACGTTTTGACAGGAGTGCTGGCGCAGCCGGCCAGCAACGCAGTGCCGAGGCTAAGGCAAAGGCTGACCCGCACGGCGGCGGCATGAAATTTTATTGATGGCATCGTGATTCCGTTACAAGTTCGCGTTCAGGCGCGCGA
>Ga0326735_1000029_pt1 | contig 26361 bp, 20 predicted proteins | sample 37_GP2_1092_FD_207945 | JGI IMG/M metagenome (GOLD analysis project Ga0326735, IMG submission 207945) | Glacier ice microbial communities from Ngari, Tibet, China - 37_GP2_109.2 | ecosystem: Environmental > Aquatic > Freshwater > Ice > Glacier | place: China: Ngari, Tibet | collected 2018-07-31
ACGTCCTTGCTTTATGCTCTGCTGTTTAACGCTTTTATGTTCAGCAATTCGATAATCTGTAAACCGTCATCCTCGCGCAAGCGGGGATCCAATTTTCGCCAGGACGCCACGAAATGGGACCCCCGCACGCGCGAGGACGACGGGCAAGGTAACCGTAAGGAGTTGTTTTGCAGCCAGATATGAAAAAACGCGCGCTCACGCTTGTAGGCTTGGCCGGTGCGCTGACAGTGGCCGGCCTGATGACCAGCTGCACCACGATCAAGCCGACCACGCCGGTGGTCGTTGCCGGCGGCACCGCCAGCGCGCCGCCGCCGTCGCCGCGCGAGTTTCGCGCCGCCTGGGTGTCGACAGTCGCCAACATCGACTGGCCGACCAGGCCGAACCTGAACGGCGCCCAGCAGCGGGCCGAAGCGATCGCCATTCTCGAGCGCGCCAAAAGCCTGAACCTGAACGCGGTGGTGCTGCAGGTGCGCCCGAGCGCCGACGCGATCTACCCGTCGAAACTGGAGCCGTGGACCGAATATCTCACCGGCGCGCAAGGCGCCGCGCCGCAGCCGGCGTACGACCCGCTGGCATTCTGGGTCGCCGAGGCGCACGCGCGCGGCTTGCAGCTGCACGCCTGGTTCAATCCGTACCGGGCGCGCCATTCGGGCGCCAAGTCGCCCGTTTCGAGCAACCACATCGCCAAAATGAATCCGGCCGCCGTAAAAAGCTACGGCAAATTCTTGTGGATGGATCCGGCCGAGGAAGCGGCGTCGAAACAGACGCTCGACGTCGTGCTCGACGTGGTGAAACGCTACGACATCGACGGCGTGCACATCGACGACTATTTTTATCCGTACCCGATCGAGGCGCCGGGCGTGGCCGGCGAAGCGGCCGCGCTCGACGGCAATGGCGTTATCGGCAGCAACGGCGCCGCAAAACCGGAACTCGACTTTCCCGACCAGCCGGCATGGCAGCGCTACCTGTCGGCCGGCGGCAAGCTCGACCGCGCGGGGTGGCGGCGCCAGAACGTCAACCGCCTGATCGAGGCGCTGTACACCGGCATCCACCGCGAGAAAAGCTGGGTGCTGTTCGGCATCAGCCCGTTTGGCCTGGGCAAGCCGGCGCTGCGCCCAGCCGGCATCGCCGGCTTCAGCCAGTACGACAAGCTGTACGCCGACGCCGAATTGTGGCTCGCCAACGGCTGGCTCGATTATCTCTCGCCCCAGCTGTATTGGGCGATCGCGCCAAAGCCGCAGGCCTATCCGGTGCTGCTCGACTACTGGGTGGCGCAAAACGGCAAGGGCCGCCACATCTGGCCGGGGCTGTTCACCAGCCGCATCGGCGCGCCGACCAAGGATTTTCCGCCGGAAGAGATCCTGCAGCAAATCAGCGTCACGCGCGCGCGCCCCGCCGCCAGCGGCCACGTCCATTTCAGCATGGCCGCGCTGATGCAAAACCGCAAAGGCATCAGCGACCAGCTCCTGGCCGGCCAGTACGCCTCGCAGGCGCTGGTGCCGGCGTCGCCATGGCTGGGCAGCGAGGCCCCTGGCGCGCCGCTTGTCATGGCCAAGCGCGAAGCCGGTGCCGTGGTGCTGAAACTGGCGCCGGGCAAGGACAACGCGCACTACGCCATCTGGTCGCGCTACGGCAACGAATGGCGCTTCGCGGTGGTGCCGGCGTCGCGCGCCAACTGGAGCCTGCCGGACGATTCCAAACTGGGCGCTGCCAGCGCGGTGTTCGTCAATGCCGTCGACCGGCTCGGCAACGAGAGCACGCCGCTGTCGGTGCTGGCAAAGTGACGTGGTAACACGGTGACAGCGGCCATAACGTCTTCGCATGTTGACGCTCCAGACATTCAGGACAGCCCATGTTGGATCTAGAATTCGAACCGGACAGCGCACTTGGCCTCGGCATTGACGCCGGCGGCACGCAAACGCGCTGGGCGCTGGCCGGGCGCGATGGCGCCGTCGTTGCCGAGGGCCACGTGGCCGGCCTGTCGGCGCTGCACATGGCCAGCGCTAGCGGCCGCCAGACGGTGCGCGCCAGTTTCAGCCAGCTGGCGCTTGATGTGCTCAGGCACGGCCGCCCGGCCAGGGTGCGCGCCGGCCTGACCGGTTTCGGCGGCGACGGCGAGCAGCTTGCGCGCTGGCTGTCCGAGCTGCTGGGACTCGGTTCGCGCACCGTCACGCTGTGCAACGACATTGAAATCGCCTACCTCGACAGCTTCGCCCCGGGACAAGGCTACCTGGTGTACGCCGGCACCGGCTCGATCGGCGCCTGGATCGACGAACAGAACAATGTCCACCGCGCCGGCGGGCGCGGCGTCGTGTTGGACGACGGCGGTGGCGGCTTCTGGATCGCCCGCGAAGCGCTGCGCCGGATCTGGCGCCTGGAGGATGAAATCCCGGGCGCATGGCAAAGTTCGCCGATGGCGCACGCGGTGTTCGACCATGTCGGCGGCAGCGACTGGTCGTTTTCGCGCCAGTTCATCTACAACCAGGAGCGCGGCGAAGTGGGTAAATTGGCGCTGGCGGTCGCCGCCAGCGCCGACGCCGACCCGGCCGCGGCCGACATTCTTGCCTGCGCCGGCCATGAGCTGGCGCGGCTGGCCACAGCGCTGACGGCGCGCTTCGGCCAGCGCCCGGTGGTGCTGGCCGGGCGCGCATCGGCGCTGCATCCGATCATCGTTGACGCGATGCGGGCCGCGCTGCCGCCCGCCACCCTGCTGACCCAGGTCGTCGGCCATGCCCATTACGCCGCGGCCCGCATTGCCGCCAACGACGTACCGCCGGCCGTTGCCTGAAGTTACATTTATTTTAACGACACTTATTTTTACGACACCCATGAAAACCCTGCTCGCCTCGCTCCTCATCGCCCTCCTCGCCGGTTGCGCCGCCCCCGGTCCGCGCATCGACACCTCGCTGTCGGCCAAATCGCAGAGCAGCCGGGCCAAGTTCGTCGTGATCCATTACACGGTCAGCAATTTAGCGCAGTCGATCAAGATTTTGACCGAACAGACCGTCAGCGCCCACTACCTGCTGACGGACGAACTGGAGCCGCGCGCCTACCATCTGGTCGACGAAACGCGCCAGGCCAACCACGCCGGCGTATCGCACTGGAAAAACTACACGCTGCTCAACGGCAGTTCGATCGGCATCGAGATCGTCAACCCGGGCTTTACGGTTGGCGCCGACGGCGTGCGCACCTGGTATCCGTTCCCGCAGGCGCAGATCGACCAGCTGATCCTGCTGCTCAAGCAGATCGTCGCCAAGCACCAAATTCCGATTGACAACATTATCGGCCACAGCGACATCGCGCCGGGCCGCAAGCAGGACCCGGGGCCGATGTTCCCATGGTTTCAATTGGCGCAGGCGGGCCTGGTGACGTGGCCCGATGCGGCGCGCGTGACGGCGGTGCGCCCGCAGTTCGATGCACAGCTGCCGGAGGTGGCCTGGTTCCAGAAGCGGCTGGCGCAGCACGGCTACGCCACGCCGCAAACGGGCGAACTCGATACGGCCACAAAAAATGTGCTGATCTCGTTCCAGATGAAATACCGCCCGGCGATCATCGACGGCACGCCGGACGCCGAGACGGCGGCGTTGCTGGACGTCCTGACGACGCCGGCAATCAAGGCGCCTTGATTGCCGGCCACGCTGAATTTTTTCCTATATGCTGGGCAGTGGGCGTGATCTTGCGCTTCCACTTCCACTTAAACGAGATCACGCCATGCGCCTGCGTCACATAGAAGTCTTCCACGCCATCATGCAGGTTGGCACCATCAGCGGCGCCGCCCAGGTATTGCACATTTCCCAGCCGGCGGTCACCAAGGTGTTGCAGCATGCCGAACTGCAGCTCGGCATGCCCTTGTTCGAACGCGTGCGCGGCAAGCTGTATCCGAAGCCGGAAGCGCACCGCCTGTTCGTCGAAACCGAAAAGCTCAACCGCGACCTGCAAGGCATCCGCCGCCTCGCCGCCAGCCTCAAGGGCCGGGCGGTGGAAACCATCCGCCTGGTGTCGACGCCAACTATCGCCATCAGCGTACTGCCGGCGGCAATGTCGGCCTGGCGCAGGGACTTCCCGCGCACGCGCTGCGAGCTGGCCACCTTCCACACCAGCGAAATCGTCACCGCGCTGCGCCTGGGCGAAGCCGACCTGGCGCTGTCGCTGCAGGACCCGCGCCATCCCGGCATCGTCGCGGAGCCGATCGCGCAAGGGGTGATGACGGTGATCGCGCCGGCCGGCAGCTGGAGCGACGCCGAGTGCGCCCTGGCGGTGTCGGCGCACGGCCTTAGCGGCGAACTGATCGGCCACGCCGACAACGACCCGCTCGGCGAACTGGTGGTGGCGGCCTGCGAAGAAGAAGGCGTCACGCCCATCTTCCACACCGTCGTGCAAACGTACCAGATCGCCCGTTCGCTGGTCGAAGCCGGCGCCGGCATGGCCGTGGTCGACCCGTTCACCGCCGCCTCGGCGGTCGACAGCCTGGTGCAGCGGCGCGCCTGGGCGCCCTCGATTCCCGTGCAACTGTATCTGCTTACCGCCAGCCATTCGCCGCTGTCGCACGGCGCACGCGAACTGGCCAACAGCATCGGCGCGGTTGCGCGCGCCAGTATCGGATAGGACGTTTTCACATGACGCACCTGGTTACCAGCGAAGAAATTACCACCAGCCCTGAATTTCGCCACCTGTCGACGGTTGCCGGGATTGTGGTCGACCTGCGTTACGCCACCGACAATAATTTCGTCGGGCGCGACTTGTATTCGCCGTTCGATTGCGCCTGGCTGCACCGCGATGCCGCGGCAGCCCTCGAACGCGTGGTGGCATGGCTGAAACTGGCGCGCCCTGGCGCCACTGCGCTGGTGCTCGACGCGCTGCGCCCGCAACGGGTGCAGCAGCAACTGTGGGATGCGCTGGCCGGCACCGAGCTGCAGATGTACCTGGCCAATCCCGCGCGCGGCTCGATCCACTCGTTCGGCATGGCGCTCGACATCACGATCCTCGACGAAGCAGGCCGCGAGCTCGACATGGGCACCGGCTTCGACGACCTCACCGAGCGCTCGCACCCGGCGCTGGAGCGCGTGATGCTGGCGCGCGGCGAGATCACCGAAGCGCAGATCGCCAACCGCCAGCTGCTGAGGGACGCCATGTTCCAGGCTGGCTTCCAGGGCATCGGCACGGAGTGGTGGCATTACGATTGCGGCGACCGCGACGTGGTGCGGAGGACGTTTCGAAGGGTGCTGTAGCAGGCTGCTTATTTCACGCAGGGTTAAGTTGCAACGCACTTGCACAGTATGCCACCATACAACGAGCGTGGCGTTTCGCTGCCGGGCGCCAATACGACAGCTATGTGTTCCAAAGTGTTAGTCTTGCGAACAACAGATCCAGCCATCGAAAACACCACAAGGAGCAGTGCATGAGCGAATACATCACCGTCGACACCCCGGACGGCAGTTTTAAGGCCTACGTGGCGCGCCCCGACACGCTGCCGGCGCCTGCCATCGTCGTTATCCAGGAAATTTTCGGCGTCAACCTCGACCTGCGCGACACCTGCGATGAACTCGCCGCGCAGGGCTACCTGGCGATCAGCCCCGACCTGTTCTGGCGGCTCGAACCCGGCGTCGACATGTCGGACCAGACCGAAGCGGAAATGAAAAAAGCATTGGCGTTGTACGCCGCTTTTGATCGCGACACTGGCGTCGCCGACATCGCCGCAACCATGGCGGCGGCGCGCGCCTTGCCGGGCGCGAACGGCCGGGTCGGCATCATGGGGTTCTGCCTGGGTGGCTTGATGACCTACCTGGCGACGGCGCGCGTCGGCTTCGACGCATCGGTCGTCTATTACGGCGGCGACACCCAGAAATACCTCGACGAAGCGGACCAGATCAAGACGCCGTTGATGATTCATTTGGGCGAGGAAGACGAATATATTCCGCCGCCGGCGCAAGCGGCGATCATGGCGGCGCTGGCCGATAATCCGCTGGCCCATGTGTTCACCTATCCGGGCTGCATGCACGCTTTCGCGCGCCACCGCGGCACCCACTACGACGCCGCTGCCGCTGCGCTGGCCAACGGCCGCACCGCCGAGTTTTTCGAGCGGCACTTGAAGTAAGCAGCCAAGGTTACAGCGCTGTACGCGCGCCACCCATGAGTCGATTACATGCGTAAATAGGTATTCGCATTGAGTTGAGCGTCCCGCCGTCTGTCTTTTGCTGGTACAAAAGTCTAGGGGGACCGCGAGCTAAACGGCTGTAAACGCTGCGTTCACCGCGCGCGCTGCTGCCGCCACGACATCGTTGCGCTGCCTGGGCGACTGCGTGAAGTACACCGCGATGACGATCGGCGAGCGTCCCGGTGGCCACATGACGGCGATCGTGTTGGTGGTGCCGTGGCCGCCGCTGCCGGTCTTGTCGGCCACGTTCCAGTCATGCGGGACGCCGGCGCGGATTCTTTCGGCGCCGGTCGTGCTGGTCAGCATCCAGTCGACCAGCAGCTTGCGCGCCGGCGGCGCCAGCGCGTCGCCCAATGCCAGCTTGTGCAGGGTGCGCATCATCGCCAGCGGCGTCGTCGTGTCGCGGGCATCGCCCGGGATTGCGCTGTTCAATTCGGGTTCCCACCGATCGAGCCGAAACATCGCGTCGCCGAGTAGACGCGCATACGCCGTCACGCCGGCCGGGCCGCCGACTTGCCGCATCAACAGGCTGGCGGCGGGATTGTCGCTGACCTGGACCGCGGCGGCGCACAGTTCGGCATTGGTCATGCCGTCGGCCAGGTGTCGTTCGGTGACCGGCGCGTACGGCACCAGGTCTTCTTGCGTATAACGGATCCGGGTGGCCAGCAGGCCCGGCTTACGCGCCAGTATGCTGGCCGCCGCCAGCACCTTGAAAGTGCTGGCCATCGGGAAGCGCTCGTCGCCGCGCCAGGATAGCTGACTGTTCCGGCCGGTGTCGAAGGCGGCCACGCCGAGCCGTCCGCCGGATGCGGCTTCGATCTTTGCCACGTCGCGGGCAAAAGCGCCATTGCGCGGCGCTGCCAGCGCGCAGCCGGCGACAGGCGCAACCAATGCCGCCAGAACCAGGCTGCGGCGTTGCGGCGAAAACGTCATTGCGGCCGCACCGATGTGATTGCCGGCGCGGCTGGCGTCGCTTCATTGCCCAGCCGCGCGACCCAGTCGACCAGCGTATCGAGCACCGCGCGGCCCTTGCCGTCGCCGACCCGGTCGCTGTTGATCATCGCCACCACCACGCATTGCTGGCCGAGCGCGTCGCGCACGTAGCCGGCGATGGCGACGACGTTCGACAGCGCGCCGGTCTTCATGCGCGCATGGCCGGCCGCCGGGCTGTCCTTCAGGCGCCGCCGCATGGTGCCGTCGACGGCGACGATCGGCATGCTGGCCAGGAACTCCGGCGCCCAGGCGCTGCGCTGGCCGGCCTTCAGCAAGGCGCCCAGTTGCACCGGCGTGATGCGCTCCAGGCGCGACAGGCCGGAGCCGTTTTCGATCACGAAGCCCGCATCGTTGATCCCTTGCAGGCGCATCCAGTTGCGCACGGCCATGTCGGCGCGCGCCTGCGTGGTGTCGCTTGTGGCGAAGGTCAAGGGACGGCTGCCCAGCACCGGATCGGCTTCCAGGCTGCCCAGGCTGAGAAAGACGGTGCGCGCCAGGGCGTTGTCGGACGGCTTGTTGATGTCGCGGATGACTTCCGGCAGCGCGCGCGAGGCGTGCTCGGCCAACAGGCGCGAATCCGGCGCGCTCATGCCTTCGATGACGTCGCCGTCGACCGCGCCGCCGATTTTTTTCCACGTCGCGCGCAGCAGCCGGCCGACGTAATCCTGGCGGTCGACGACGTTGATGCTGTACCCTTTGGCGCAGTTTTTCGGGAAGCTGCCGTGCAGCACGACCGTGATCCTGCGGCCCGGCCCGGGCGTCGCTTGCGGCAGCTTCCAGCCGTCTTCCCACTTGGCGCAATCGGCGTCGATCAGCACCATGTCGGACGTGACGCTCACCTTCTCGAGCGGCGGCTGCATCACCAGTTGCAGCTTGTTTGCGGTCGAGCGCATGTCGATCTGCAGCATGTTCTTGTTGACCAGCAGGGCGTCGGGAATCACGTTGTAGTATGCCTCGGGCGCCTCGTCGAACGGCGCCAGGCCGACGTCGGATCTAGCCGGGCTGAACAGCGAGCGGTCGAGCACCAGGTTGCCGCCGATCCGGTTGATGCCGCCGTTGCGCAGGGTTTGCAACATTTTTTCCAGCACTTCGCCGGTAAAATCGGCGTCGGCGCCGCCGCGCAGCACCAGGTCGCCTTTCAGCGTGCCTCTGACGACGTCGCCGCTGCTGCGCAGTTCGGTGCGGCCGCGAAACACCGGACCCAGCGTTTCCAGTGCAACCAGGGTGGTGACCAGCTTCATCGTCGACGCCGGCTGCATCGGCCGGTCGGCCAGGTAGGACAGCACCGTCGTGTCGCCGCGCAGCACCAGCACGCTGATCGCGTCTTGCGCGATGCCGCCTGCGGCCAGCTTGGCGGCAACCGGCCCGGGAAGGTCGACCGGACTCTGGGCCTGGGCCAGCGGCAACCAGGCGGTGAGGAAGGCGGCGATGGCGATGCGTCGGAACATGGGGCTTCCCTGGATTATCCGAAAAACAGATAGGCGACGAAAATAGCGGTGACGATGCCGGCGAAATCGGCGATCAGGCCGCACGAAATCGCATAGCGCGTCTTGCGGATGCCGACCGAGCCGAAATACAGCGCGACGATGTAGAACGTGGTGTCGGCCGAGCCCTGGAAAATACACGCCAGCCGGCCGACGAAAGAGTCGACGCCGTAGGTTTGCATGGCGTCGATCATCATCGCCTTCGAGCCGCTGCCGGAGAGCGGCTTCATCAGCGCGGTCGGCAGCGCCGGGACGAATTCGGTGGGCGAACCGAGCTGGATCAAGATCCATTCCATGCCGCTGACGATAAAACCGAGCACACCGGAATTGCGGATCACGCTGATCGCCACCAGCATCCCGACCAGGTAGGGAATGATGGTGAGCGAGGTGGTGATGCCGCCCTTGGCCCCTTCGATAAAAGCGTCGTAGACGTTGACGCCTTTCTTCATGGCGCCGACAATAAAAATGATGATGATCGACAGCAGGATCAGGTTGCTCGCTACCTTCGACACCAGCTCGATCTGCGGCCGGGTAAGGACGTTGGTGAAATACCAGATCAGCAGTACGATGGCGCCGGTCATGCCGCCCAGCCACGTCAGCACGACCCGATTGAGCAGGTTGATGCGCTGCTTGATCGACACCACGATGATGCCGGTGACGGTGGCGACGTAGGTGGCGATCATGCAGGGAATAAAGATGTCGGACGGATCCTTGGCGCCGAGGATGGCGCGTTGCGCCATGATGGCCAGTGGGATCAAGGTCAGTCCCGACGTATGCATCACCAGGAACATGATCTGCGCGTCGCTGGCGGTGTCCTTGGTCGGGTTGAGCGTTTGCAGGCTTTCCATTGCCTTCAGCCCGAACGGGGTCGCCGCGTTGTCGAGGCCGAGCAGGTTGGCGGAAAAATTCATCACCATGTGGCCGGTCGCCGGGTGGTCCTTTGGCACGCCTGGAAAGATGTGCGAAAAGAACGGCGAGATGACTTTCGCCAGCCAGCCGACAGCGCCGGCTTTCTCGCCGATGTTCATGATGCCGAGCCATAAAGTCATCACGCCGGCCAGCGGCAGCGCGATGTCCATCACCCCCATCTTGGCCGACTCGAACGTGCCGTCGATGATGCGCTTGAAGATGTCGGTGTCGCCGAGGAACAGCCACTGCAGCAGCGCCGCCACAAAACCTACCAGGAAGAATCCGGACCAGATGTAATTTAATGCCATGTTGACTATTTTCTTGAGGAAACGCACGATTGTGCAGCAAGAGTATAGGCGCAGCACGGCCCGAAATGATGAAAGTATGCATTATCGTTATGCAAAAAAGTTATGCAGGCGCGCCTCCTATTTTTTACGCGCAACGTTCCTGCCTCGCATATCATAGCCACGGCAATAGCCATCGCCCAACCCAAATTTCCAATATGAAACCCAGCAAATCCGCCGCCGTGCTCCTGTTCGCCTCGCTCTGGTTTGGCCCGGCCCACGCTGCGGTGGCCGCCGCCGGCACTGGCGTAAAAGTGCTGCACCTGTTCCTGTCGACCAGCGAAACCGGGCTCGATCCGGCGGTCGCTTCCGACGTCGCCTCGCTCAGCCTGCTCGAGAACCTGTTCGACCCGCTGCTACGCTACGATTACCTGGCCCGACCTGTAAAGCTGCGCGAAAACACCACGGTCGGCATGCCGACAGTCGCCGATGGCGGCTTGACCTACACCTTCCAGATCCGTCCCGGCATCTTTTTTACGCCCGATCCCGCGTTCAAGGGCGTCAAGCGCGAAGTGACGGCGCTCGACTACGTCTACAGCATCAAGCGGCTGTACGACCCGGCGCTCAAATCGCCGTGGCTGAGCCTGTTCGAAGGCAAGATTGCCGGCGACAAGGCGCTGCGCGACAATTTTAGTTACGACACCGTGATCGAGGGGCTGCAGGCGCAGGGCCGTTTTAGCTTGCGCATCAAGCTGTCGGCGCCTGACAACAATTTTTTGTTTTACCTTGCCACTCCGGCAAGCGGGGTGGTGGCGCGCGAAGTGATCGACGCTTATCCCGGCCAGGTCGGCAACCACCCGGTCGGCAGCGGTCCGTTCATGGTCAAGGAATGGCAGCACAGCGACAAGATCGTGCTGGTGGCCAACCCCGACTCGACGGCCGTGTTCCATGCGGTCCCCGGCCTTGATGCCGCCGACCAGGCCGTCGCCAATGCCCTGAAAGGCAAGCGTTTGCCGATCGTCGACCGGGTCGAAGTAAAAATTGCCGAGGAGTTTCAAGGCCGCATGCTCGGCTTTCTCGGCGGCGATTACGATTACCTCGAACAGGTGCCCGAATCGATGACGGACATGGTGATTGCCGACGGCAAGCTGAAAGCCGCGCTGGTCGACCAGGGCATGGTGCTCAACCGCTTCCCGGTGATGCAGACGTATTACATGTGGATGAACATGGACGACCCGGTGCTGGGCGGCTACGGCAAGGACAAGGTGGCGCTGCGGCGCGCGATATCGCTCGGCTACAACAGCGATGAAGACATCGGCTTGCTGAAGAAGGGTTTTGCGATCAAGGCGCAGTCGCCGCTGCCGCCGAACGTGCTCGGCTACGATCCGGCCTACCGCAGTCCGGTCGCCTACGAGCCGGCGCTGGCCAACGCGCTGCTTGACCGCTTTGGCTACCGGCAGCGCGACCCAGACGGGTTTCGGCGCACCCCGGCCAACCAGACGCTGACCTTGGCGATGCACAGCGAAGCGACCGCGGGCGGACGGCTGCGCGACGAGTTGTGGCGCAAGAATTTAAATGCCATCGGCCTGCGCGTGACGTTTACCACCGACAAGAAAACCGAAATCATCAAGGCATCCAGGCTCGGCAAAGTGATGATGTTCGAAAGTAACTGGATTGCCGACTTCCCTGACGGCGACAATTTTTACCAGCTGCTGTACGGTCCCAACGCCGGGCGCGCCAACTACGCCCGCTTTAATTTGCCGGCCTACAACGAGCGCTACGAAAAAGCCCGGGCGCTGGCCGACTCGCCGCAGCGCCAGCAGCTGTACGGTGAAATGAACCAGCTGATCCACGCGTACAACCCATGGGTGCCATTAAGCCATGTGATTTCAGCCGACCTGCGTCATCCGTGGCTTAAAAACTACAAGCGCCACCCGGTGGAATTCACCAATTGGCGTTATCTCGATGTTGACCTTGCAGGGCGTCAACGGGCCAGTAGAATGGCCCATTAGGCAATGCAAAGCGATGCATTCCTAAAAGTTATATTTCCACTAGGTTATTTCATTGGATAGCGCCGAGCGCCTGCGCTTATTCTGAATTGATCACATAACGTAATGCAAAGACATTACTTTTACAATATTGCCGTACTTGCATCCAAGTGCGGCCACCCCGCCCAAGAGAACCCCGAGGAGATTACCCGTGAAGTTGAAAAAAATCGCACACCTGATTGCCCTGATCGGCGTCGTCGGTCCGGCAATGGCGCAGGAGGCGCAACCGCAGCAATCGCAGCAATCGCAGCAAGCGATGCAGCGCGTGGAAATCACGGGTAGTTCGATCAAGCGGATCGCCAAGGAGGGCGGGCTGCCGGTTGAAATCATCACCAAGAAACAGCTGGAAGAGCAGGGCATTGTCACCGCCGAGCAACTGATCATGACGCTCAATGTCAACGGCAACGGTTCGGACAATCTGGCCAGTAACGCCGACGTCACCTCTGGCGCCCAGCGCGGCAACAACGGTGCGTCGTCGGCCAACTTGCGCGGCCAGGGCGCCGACAGTACCCTGGTCCTGCTCAATGGCCGCCGCGTGGCGACCCACGGCATGAAAGGTTCGGCAGTCGACCTCAACTCGATCCCGTTCGCAGCAGTCGAGCGCGTTGAAGTGCTCAAGGACGGCGCCTCGGCGATCTACGGCACCGATGCCATCGGCGGCGTGATCAACTTCATCCTCAAAAAGAATTACACCGGGCTCGAAGCGCAGGCATTTACCGACGTTGCCCAGGCCGGTGGCGGTAACATCAAGCGCGTGTCGGTCGTCGGCGGTTTTGGTGACCTGAACGAAAAAGGTTTCAATATCCTCGTCACCGCCGCCCACAGCGAGAACGCGGCCTTGCGCGGCAACCAGCGCGACTTCATCAACACGTTCCAGCCTGACCGCGGCCTGTCAGTCGACACCCGCGGCGCGCCGTTCGCCAACCTGTTCGCCACCACCGTCGGCCCGTCGTTCATGGCGCGCACCGGCGGCACTGGCCCGACCATTCCGGGCGCAAGCACCCAGACCTATAACGGCATTAGCCTGCTCGACCTGCCGGGCGGCGCCGGTTGCGCAACCATCGACGGCATGGGCGTGTACGATGAAAAACTGTGGGATACCGCCTCCGCCAAATACGGTTGCGCATGGGATACTGGTCGCGCCGCCGTGCTGCAGCAGCCTGTGTCGAGCGACAACGGCGTGATCCGCGCCACCATGAAGCTGGGCACCAGCCAGGTGTTCGCCGAAGGCGTCGCTTCGCAAACCACGGTCAAGAAGAGCTTCTCACCGAACCAGGTCTCGCCAAGCTCGTTGAACTTCCCCGCCAGCACGTTCTACCCGAGCACCGGCGCTGCCTATAACGGCGTCGTCAACGCCATGGTCGCGGCATTCCCGACGCTCGAAGCGAACCGCGGCCTGCCGTTGGCTTACCGCTGGCGCTGCATGGACTGCGGCAACCGCGAAATAGAAACCACCACCAAGGCTGGCCGCTTCCTGATCGGCGCCGATGGCCCGATCGGAAAATTCGACTACCGCGTCGGCATTTCGCGCGCCTCCAGCGAGTCGCAGTCGACCGTCGGCAGCGGCTACAACTATACCGTAGCGCTGGGCGCCGCCCTCGGCACCGGCATCGTCAACCCGTTCCTGAAAGCCGGCGAAAAGCAAACCCAGGCAGCGACCGACCTGATCAACAGCACTTCGGCCAAGGGCGTTGTCCTCTATGGCGGCAAGACTACCCTGACCCAGGCCGACGCCGCGATTTCAGGCGAGCTCTACATGTTGCCAACCGGCGCCATCCTCGGCGCCATCGGCACCGACCTGCGCCGCGAAGAGTACGCGTTCAATGGCGACGCGCGCGCCGCCACTGCCCGCCCGGCGATCCTCAATGCGCCGTTCGACGATGCCAATGCATTGCTGCACGCGCAGCGCGACATCCGCGCCTTCTACGGCGAAGTGATGATTCCGGTAATGAAGTCGCTTGAAGTAACGCTGGCCGGTCGCCAGGATCACTACACCGGTTTCGGCAGCACCTTCAACCCGAAAGTATCGTTCCGCTTCCAGCCGGTCGACCAGCTGCTGTTCCGTGGTTCGTACAATACCGGTTTCCGCGCGCCGTCGTTCAACCAGCTGTTCAACGGCATCACCGAGTCGCCGTACGCCGGCAAGGACCTGGCCGACCCGGCCAAGTGCCCGGGGGCGAAAGCGGACAGCACCAAGCCGGGCTGTGAGTCGATCACGCCGACCACCGTGACCGGCGGCAAACCTACCCTCGGACCCGAGACCGCCAAGCAGGCCACCATCGGCGTCGTGTTCGAGCCATCATCGCGTTTCTCGGCCAACCTCGACCTGTGGGAAGTGCGCAAGGAAAATACGATCGACTCGATCACCCTGGCCACCTTGCTCGCCAACTACGAGCTGTTCAAGGATAGCTTCCTGCGCGACAGCGCCGGCAACCTGATAGGTGTCGACCAGCGCTGGGTCAATGCCGGCAGCCGCATCACGCGCGGCATCGAAGTCGGCGCCCGCACCAACGGCAAGGTTTGGGACGGCGTATGGTCGGCCGGCATCGACGGCTCTTACCTGCTGGAGAAGAAATCCCGCGCCAACGACAACGCCCCGTTCGGCGCCAGCGAAGTGGGCAAATTCACGTTCACCGGTGATCTCGGCCTGAAGTGGAAGCACACTGCCAACGTCAGTTTCAAGAAGGGCGACTGGAGCACGGCCTTGTACAATGTCTACCGCGCCGGATACAAAGACCAGGTGTTGCCAGGCGTCGCCAATGGTTTGGTCAAGCCAAGCAATTACCAGTCGAAAGTCGATCCATACTCGATCTTCCACGCCAGCGTCAGCTACGGCGGCATCAAGAACCTGACCCTGACCGCCGGCGTGAAGAACATCTTTGACCAGGATCCGCCGTTTGCCATCACATACGACGGCAACACCGGCGCCGGCAGCTCGTGGGAGCCACGCGTGGCCGATCCACGCGGCCGTTCGTTCAACCTGTTCGCCAATTACAAGTTCATATAATTGCAGCAAGGTAGCAAGCTGGCGGCCCGTTGCACATGCCTTTCGGCCCTTGTGCAGCGGGCTTTTTTCATTTGCATCCACCTAGTCAGCGAGCAGCGATGTCGAGCAGTAGCAAACCAATCAGCCGGCGCGGCTTCGGCACGTTGGTCGCAACCGCGCTGGCGCTGCCCGGCGTGGTCGCCGCCGCCGATGCGCATCCGCACCGGTTGCACCATCCCAGGAAACGACCGTTGATCAAACCACCCCGCCTGCGCGAAGGCGATCTCGTCGGCCTGATCGCGCCGGGCGGCCACGCCAGCGATGCGTCAATCGAGAAATCGGTGCGCCGGATCGAAGCACTCGGCTTTCGCTGCAAGCCTGGCGCCAACCTGCGCGCGGTGCACGGCAACTACGCCGGCTCGGTGCAGCAGCGATTACATGACCTGCACGCCATGTTCGCCGATCCCGAAGTAAAAGCGATCTGGTGCCTGCGCGGCGGCTCCGGCTGCATTTCGCTGCTATCGAAGCTCGACTATGCGCTGGTGCGCGCCAACCCGAAAGTGCTGCTCGGTTACTCCGACATCACCGCGCTGCACCTAGCAATCGGGCGCCACGCCGGCCTGGTGACGTTCCACGGTCCGGTGGCGTCGTCGACGCCGTCCGTTTATTCGACCGCCCACATGCTGGCGGTGCTGATGGATCCGCAGCCGACCTACACCATTCCGATGGCAATGGAAAACGACCTGCGCGCCCGCGTCGAGCCGCATTACGCGATCCGCACGGTGCACGCCGGCCAGGCAAGCGGAATTTTGACGGGCGGCAACCTGAGCATGGTCAGCGCGCTGGCGGGCACGCCTTACGCCGCCGATTTGCGCAACAGCATCCTGTTCATCGAGGAAGTCAACGAGGCGCCTTACCGGATCGACCGCTGGCTGACGCAGCTCGATTTGTCGCTCGGCCTTGGCACGGCGGCGGCGGTGATGATCGGCATCTGCGACAACTGCGGCGGCACCGACGAGGACATCACGCTGACGTTGGAAGAGACGCTCGACATCCACCTGCAGCCCTTGAAAGTGCCGGCGGTGACGGGTTATTCGTTCGGCCACATCGGCAACCAGTTTACGCTGCCGATGGGGGTGCGGGCCAGGCTCGATACCGAGCGGCAGACGGTGACGTTGCTGGAGGCAGCGGTCAGCTAATCACACAGTCATTGGTTCCCCGCATTCGCGAGGACGACTGCTCACTTCGATCATCAGTGCGTGACGATCTGCGACAGCACCGAAAACGCGGCGCCGGCCTGCGACTGGTCGAGCAGGATGGTCAGCTCGGAAAACGTGCACATCATGTTGACCACGCTGATCTTGTCCCACGCCAGTTTCTTCAGCACCGAGTGATACACGCCCGGCGTGCGCCGCGTTTCGGGATTGAGCCGCAGCGTCAGCGCAGTCAGATTGTCGACCCGCGCCAGCAGGCGCTCGCCGGCGAATGCCTGTTCGACCATGCGATCGAGCGGGCGGCTGCACGCCACCAGCACTTCGTGCACGCCGCGCGTGACGCTGACGAAGGCGCCGGGACAGGACTCGGCCAGTGCCAGCAGCTGGCGCTGGCATTCGTTGCTGCTGTCGGACAGGCGGTAGGTTGAAATGGCCAAGTCGGCGCGGGTGGTCAATTCGCCCGTGCGCGGCGCCAGCACAATCGGCGCTGCCCGGTCCTGCGGCGGCAGGCGCTCCGAAATGCGACGCAGCGCCATCACCACGGCGGCCTGGCCAACCGGCTTCCACAGGTCCGATTCAAGCTGCGGGCGCAACTGGCGCGCCAGTTCGGACAGGTTGATTAGGCCAGCGGCGATCCCTTCGGTCAGGAAGGGCGACTCTGACACTAACTGTTCAACTTTGTTGGCGATCGAGAGCATAGGTATTCGATTTCCCCTCCGGGCCGAGGCGCCCGGTACAGTACTTGTTCAATTGTTCGCCAAGCCGGCCGGCCAGATGCATCGCGCGCGAACGAGGGTTGGCTCCTGCGTCGTGCTTGACGTCGCCGCTGGTTGCGTGTGGCTGGCGAATGTGGATGGTTGCGTATGGCCAGGTTTGCCTGGGCGGGCAGCGTGGCGCCGGTCAGCGCGCGCCGGCCGTATAAGGCGCGCGGCCGCTAGATTGCGGTGAAGTCATGTTGGTCTCTTGAATGGCGCCGTAGGCGGACGCTTGCCCGGTGCTTTTTATCGACGCCACCTGACGTTTCCGCCGGTAACTTGTAACGAGTGTAGGCCCTATTTATTAGAAATTGCAATCAAATTGCGCTATTGAATCTATCGAATTGTTTCGTTTTTGCAGCACCAGCGTGCGAAATCGTTTGCCGTACTGAAGCGAACGCAAAAATGCGATGTATGCATATACAAAAACAAAACATTAGTTGGCATTCATTAAAAACCACCAATTAATAAAAAGCTATTAGTTTGAACAGCTTATCCAAATGCCGCAGTTCGGTAGTGTTGCAAAATTGCCAAAGTGTGCTGAAAAAGCGCCGATTCGACCGAAAAACTTGCGGGGGATGCTGCTGCGCGCCAGCCGATGTCACATTCCAGCCATGGAGTAAAAGTCTGTCCAGCAAGACTCATCGTGATTAAAAATGTCCAGATTTAACATTTTTTGCGGGCTCGTCCAAATTGGCGAGATTTTTGACTTGCCCGGCATCAAGGGAATACCGTCGCTTTCTCGATGGCGATGGCGCGGTGGCATACACCGTCTGGCTGTGTCGAGGCACACGATAAATCAGATCTACGACCCACCCAATGGAGAAGACAATGAATTTACGCAAAACCCTGATCGCCGCATCGTTGGCCGCGCTGCCGATGATGCTGTGCAGCGAAGCGGTGGCCGCCGGTCCGATGATGGGCTCGCCGATTGTTGCCGCCGCCGCATCGGACCACGGCGCGCTGGTCGCCAAACTTCACGCCGCCAACGACAAGCGCGGCCTCGACGCCAACCACGGCTACGCCGTCGCCAGCGCGCATCCGGGCGTCGCCGGCACCAGGATCAGCCGCGTCGACCACACCTATAAAGGCGTGCGGGTGTTCCACTCCGAATCGGTGCTGGTCACCAACGACGCCGGCAAGATCGTCAGCGAATCGGTGACCGACCGCCGTTCCGGCCTCGGTTACGGCGCTGCCAGTGGGAAAATGTTTGGCCGCTTTGCCAGCTTCAGCGTGCAGCCGTCGATATCGGCGGCGGCGGCGATCGATTCGGTGGTGGCGGCCGTTTCGCCCGGCGCGGTGCATGCGGCCAAGCCGAGCACCGAGCTGATCGTGTTCCCGATCGTTGTCTCGGTGCGGGTGCCGGCGGCGGCCAACAAGATCGAGAGCGACCTCAACGCCCTGGACCTGGAACAGCAGGTCACCGGCTACGAGCTGGCCTATCTGGTGCAGACCCGCATGATTGCCGGCGGCAACCGGCCGGTCTATGTCGACACCGTGGTCAGCGCCAGCGACGGCCGCGTGCTCAAGCAGTGGCAGGCGCTGCAGACCGTGACCGGCACCGGCAACAGCCAGTACAACGGCGTCGTGCCGATCAGCACCACCTTGTCGGGCAGCACCTATACGATGAAGGATGCCAACCGCGGCATCGGCGGCGCCTTTGGCGCGATGGCAATCACCAACGCCAACCACGGCACCACTGCCGGCGCCATCTATACCAACACGACCAACACCTGGGGCGACGGCCAGCAGTACATCGCCGGCGGCAGCACCACCAATGCCAACGGCCAGACCGCTGCGGTAAATGCGATGTGGGGGCTGATGAACGCCTACGACATGATGAAAAATACGCTCGGCTGGCAGTCGCTCGATGGCAACAACACCGCCACCTACATTGCCGTCCACGTCAACACCGCCTACGACAATGCTTACTACAGCGACACTTGCAAGTGCATGTTCATTGGCGACGGTTCGTCGTTCAAGAACCTCGGTGCGATCGACGTGATTGGCCACGAAATGGGCCACGGCGTCACCGCCGCCACCAGTAACCTGACCTACTCGGGCGAGTCCGGCGGCTTGAACGAGTCCAGTTCCGACATCAACGGCGAAGCGGTGGAAGCCTATGCGCGCGCCGGCGGCACCGGCACCACCATCCCGAATACCGGCAACGACTGGGTCACGGGCCTTGAAATCAGCAAGACCGGCACGCCGCTGCGCTACCTCTACAAGCCGAGCAAGGACGGCAGCAGCCCGAACGCCTGGAGCAGCACCGTCGGCAGCCTCGACGTGCACTACAGCAGCGGCCCGAACAACCGCATGTTCTATTTCCTCGCGCAGGGTTCCAACTCGACCTCGACGAGCGACTATTACAGCGCTTATTTGAACAAGGCACCGCTGGCGATGACCGGCATCGGCACCGACAAGGCCTACCGTATCTGGTTCCGCGCGCTGACCACCAAGTTTACCGCCTCCACCAATTACGCCGACGCCCGCGCCAAGGTGCTGCTGGCGGCCCAGGAACTGTACGGCGTGGGCAGCAAGGAAGCGACCGCGGTGCAGCGCGCATACGCGGCGATCAACGTCGGCGCCGACGTCGCCGAAGCGGCTAGCGGCGGCGCGGTGGCGATCAGCACGAACCCAGCCAGCGTCACCGTGACCGCGGGCGCGGTCGCCAATTTTTCCGTCACCGCGACCGGTGGCAGCGCGCCCTACACGTACCAGTGGCTGCGCAACGGCGCCAGCATCGTCGGCGCCACCGCGGCCAGCTACAGCCTGACGGCGCAAACGGGCGACAACGGCGCCGGCTTTAGCGCCAGGGTCACCGACTCGGCCGCAACGCCAGGCAGCGCGACCAGCAGCACCGCCACGCTGACGGTGTCCTCAGGCGGCGCGACCGAGAGAATCGTCAACGGCAGCTTCGAGTCGGGCACCACCGGCTGGGCCGGCACCACCGGCGTGATCGGCGCTTACGCCGGCCAGAGCGCGTACGACGGCACCCGCTTTGCCTGGCTCGGCGGCAACGGCGCCACGGCCAGCGAAACCATCACCCAGGCAGTGGCGATCCCGTCGGCGGCCACCGCGGCTTCGCTGACGTTTGCGCTGCACATCGACACGGCCGAGACCACCACCACCAGCGCATACGACAAGCTGGTGGTGACGGTGAAAAATTCGGCCGGCACGGTATTGGGCACCCTGGCGACGTATTCCAACCTGAACAAGGCAACCGGCTACCAGGTCCGCAGCTTCAACCTGCTGGCGTACAAGGGCCAGACGGTGACGCTGTCGTTCGCCGTGAAGGAAGACGCGTCGCTGCAAACTTCATTCGTGGTCGACAAGGTCAGCCTGGTGACGCAGTAAGCACGGCAAGCCCCAGATAAGCCCCGGCTTCGGCCGGGGGTTTTTTTCGTCGCGCCTTTGCGCGATAGGTATTTTTCTTGCGCTGGCGAAACACCAAGTGGCCCGCGCCCTGCGCGCCATCAAGCCTCCGCTCCAGCGCTCGCTCGAAGCGCGCAATCCCGCGGCATCGTTCAAGCGCAATCACGTCTGAGTATGGACGAGCCAGACCACGCGTCCGGCCAGCACCATTTTTTCATCGACCGCCCCCTTGCTCGCCGTATTTCCTCTCGTGTTGTGCAACGCCGCACTGGTGGCCAGCAGTACACCGGCGGCAGCACCACCAACGCCAACGCCCAGACCGCGGCGGTGAATGCGATGTGGGGCTTGATGAACACCTACGACATGCTGAAAAACACCCTCGGCTCGTATTCGCTCGACGGCAACAACACCGCCACCTACATCGCCGCCCACGTCTTCAGCAACTACGACAATGCCTTCTACGACGACCGTTGCAAGTGCATGTTCATCGGTGATGGTGCGTCGTTCTACAACCTCGGCGCGATCGACGTGATCGGCCACGAGATGTCGCACGGCATCACCGTCGCCGCCACGTCCAATCTCACCTATTCGGGCGAATCGGGCGGCCCGAACAACCGCATGTTCTACTTCCTGTCGCAGGGCTCGAACGCCAGCGCCAGCAGCGACTACCACAGCGCCTATCTGAGCGGTGCGCCGCTGGCGATGACGGGCATCAGCACCGACAAGGCTTGCCGTATCTGGTTTCGCGCTGACCATCCAGTTTACTGCCTCGACCAATTACGCCGGCGCCCGCGCCCGGGTGCTGTTGTCAGCCCAGGAACTGTACGGCGCCGGCTTCAGCGTCAGGGTAACCGATTCGGCCAGCGTGACCACACTGACGGTGTCGTCGGGCACCACGAGCGAGAAAGTCGTCAACGGCAGCGTCGAGTCCGGCACTAGCGGCTGGGACGGCAGCACCTCGGAGACCAGCGCCGAGATTGCCTACGACAAGATGGTGGTGACGGTAAAAAATTCCGCTGGAACGATGCTGGCCATGCTGGCCCCCTACAGCAACCTGAACCAGGCGCCCGGATACCAGGTCCGCAATATCGACCTGCTGGCCTACAAGGGACAGACGGTGACGCTGTCGTTCGCCGCGACCGAGGATGAATCGCTGCAGACCTCGTTCGTGCTCGGCGGCGTCAGCCTGGTGACCCAGTAAAGGCGGCAAATAACAAACCACTGCATATCCGGCTACAGCGCGCGCGCGATCAATATCTTCTGGATGTCGCTGGTGCCTTCGTAGATCTGGCACACGCGCACGTCGCGGTAGATGCGCTCGATGGGGAAATCGCTGACGTAGCCGTAGCCGCCGAATACCTGCATCGCCTCCGACACCACCCGTTCGGCCATCTCGGAGGCGAACAGCTTGGCCATCGCCGCCTCTTTCAGGCACGGCAAGCCGGCGTCTTTCATCGACGCCGCATGGCGGATCAGCTGGCGCGCCGCTTCGATCTTGGTCGCCATGTCGGCCAGCTTGAACTGCACCGCCTGGTGCTCGAAGATCGCCTTGCCGAAGCTTTCGCGCTCGCGCGCGTACGCCAGCGCGGCGTCGAACGCGGCGCGTGCCATGCCGACCGATTGCGCAGCGATGCCGATGCGCCCGCCTTCGAGCCCCGACAGCGCGATCTTGTAGCCTTGCCCTTCCTCGCCGATCAGGTTTTCAAGCGGAATGCGGCAGTTCTCGAACAGGATCTGCGCCGTGTCGGACGAGTGCTGGCCCATCTTCTGTTCCAGCCCGGCGACGATGTAGCCGGGGTTTGAGGTCGGTACCCAGAACGCGCTGATGCCGCGCTTGCCGGCGGCCTTGTCGGTGACGGCCATGACGATGGCGACGTCGCCGTATTTGCCGCTGGTAATGAATTGCTTGGTGCCGTTGATGACGTATTCGTCACCAACGCGGCTGGCGGTCGTGCGCAGCGCCGAGGCGTCGCTGCCGGTGTGCGGCTCGGTCAGGGCGAAGGCGCCGAGCATGTCGCCGCGCGCCAGCGGGCGCAGCCACTGTTCTTTCTGCGCGTCGTTCGCATACATCATGGCGATGCTGCACACCGGGCAGTTGTTGACCGAGATGATGGTGGACACGCCGCCATCGCCGGCGGCGATTTCTTCCAGCACCAGCGCCAGCGACACGTAATCGAGTCCCGCGCCGCCAAGGTGTTCCGGCACGGCGACGCCGAATGCGCCGAGCGCGGCCAGCTCTTGTAGTTCTTCCTTTGGAAAATGGTGTTCCTTGTCCCAGCGCGCCGCGTTGGGCGCGAGGCGCTCCTGCGAAAAGCTGCGCAGCGCGTCGCGGATCATCTGGTGTTCTTCGGTCAATATCATGCGGTCTCGCTTGTTGTCCGTGCTTGGGAGTTGAGGCTCACCACGCGATCGGGGTGCCGTCGTAATTGTAAAATTTGCCGTTATCAAGCGCGCTCAAACGGGCCAGGGTGGCGCGTAATCCGGCCACGCTTTGTTCGACCGGCAGGTCGGCGCCAAGGCCGCCCATGTCGGTTTGCACCCAGCCCGGATGGAAGGCCAGGCAGGTGGCGCCTTGCGGGCCAAATTCGATGCTCGCGTCTTTCAGCACCGAGTTGAGCGCGGCCTTGCTGGCGCGGTATAGCGAGCCGTTGGCGGCAGTGCGCGAACCGATCGATCCCATCCGCGAAGACAGTACCGCCAGCTTTCCGCGCGATGCCGCCACAATCGGGGCCAGCAGCGGCAGCAGCCGCATCGCCGCCAGCACGTTGGTGTGCATGACGGCGTCGAACTCGGCGTCGGTCGGAAAACCGTCGTTGCGCGGACCGTACAGGCCGGCGACCAAGAAGGCGACGTCGAGCTGTTCGCCGTCCAGGTGCCAGCCCAACGCCGCGATCGAGTCAACGCTGGCGACGTCGAGGTCAAGCGCCTCTGCGCCCATCGCCGACAGGGCCGCGCACTGCGCTTCCGTGCGCGCGGTAGCGATGGTACGCCAGCCGTCGGCCAGGTACTGGCGCGCCATCTCGCGGCCGATGCCGCGCGAGGCGCCCACGATCAGCGCGGTCGGCATGGCTACGCCATTTCGAACGCCATCGCCGTCGCTTCGCCGCCGCCGATGCACAGCGCCGCGACGCCGCGCTTGCCACCGGTCTTTTTCAACGCGCCCAGCAAGGTGACGATGATGCGCGCGCCGGAGGCGCCGATCGGGTGGCCCAGCGCGCAGGCGCCGCCGTGGATGTTGATCTTGCTGTGCGGGATATCGAGTTCGTGCATCGCCGCCATCGGCACCGCGGCGAACGCTTCGTTGATCTCGAACAGGTCGACGCCGGCAGCGCTCCAGCCGGTTTTGGCCAGCAGTTTTTGCAGCGCGCCGATCGGCGCCGTGGTGAACAGGTTCGGCTCCTGGGCGTGGGTGGCGTGGCCGACGATACGGGCGATGACGGTCAAACCCAGTTTGGCGGCGGTCGATTCGCGCATCAGCACCAGCGCGGCGGCGCCGTCGTTGATCGACGACGACGAGGCGGCGGTGATGCTGCCGTCTTTTTTGAACGCCGGGCGCAGCGACGGTATCTTGTCGAGCTTGGCCTTGAGCGGGCCTTCGTCCTTGTCGATGACGGTGTCACCAAGCCGACCGCTCACGGTAACCGGCGCGATTTCCCACTTGAAGTGGCCTTCGCTGGTGGCGGCCTGGGCGCGCTTGACCGACTCGATGGCGAACGCATCCTGCGCTTCGCGGGTGAACGCATACTTGGTGGCGCATTCTTCGGCGAAGGTGCCCATCGATCGGCCGCCGCCGGTTTTTTCGTCTTTGCTGTAGGCGTCTTCCAGGCCGTCGAGCATCATGTGGTCGTACATCATGCCGTGGCCGATGCGGTAGCCGCCGCGCGCCTTCGGGATCAGGTACGGCGCGTTGGTCATCGATTCCATGCCGCCGGCGACGATCACTTCGGCGCTGCCGGCAAGCAGCGCGTCATGCGCGAAAATCGTCGTCTGCATGGCCGAGCCGCACATTTTCGACAAGGTCACGGCGCCCGCCGACAACGGCAGGCCGGCCTTGATGGCGGCCTGGCGCGCCGGCGCCTGGCCCTGGCCGGCCATCAGGCAATTGCCGAAATAGACGTGCTCGACGAGGTTCTTGTCGACGCCGGAGCGTTCGACGGCAGCGGCGATGGCGACGGCGCCGAGGTCGTTCGCGCTCTTGGAAGAAAAATCGCCCTGGAACGCGCCCATGGGTGTGCGGGCTGCGCCGACGATAACGACTGGATCATTCATTGTGAAGGTTCTCCATATAAGGGGAAGTATAGACCGGCGGTGTTGCGCTTGCCGGGGTGGTCAGGGTGATCGGAGTCGATGTTGATGAAGCGAGATTGCAAAAACGGATCTGCTGCGGGTACGGATAGACGTCTTCAATAAAACCATCCAGGATGCGCTGTTTGCGCGCTTGCCAGAAATCGCGGGTGAGCAAGTCGGCGTGGTGGGCCATGAAGGCCTTGCGGATCTTGGCGTTGCCGAGCAAGAAGACGCCGAACTGTTCGGGAAACACGTCGTGCTTGCCGATCGAATACCAGGGCTCGGCCGACATCTCGTCTTCCTCGTTGCGTGGCTGCGGGATGTCGCGGAAATTACAATCGGTGATGTACTCGATCTCGTCGTAATCGTAGAACACCACGCGGCCATGGCGGGTCACGCCGAAGTTTTTATACAGCATGTCGCCCGGGAAAATGTTGGCCACCACCAGCTCCTTGATGGCATTGCCGTATTCGACGACGCCGTGCTCGATCAGCGCGTCGTTGCCGGCCTGCTCGGCCTTGGACAAAAAAATGTTCAGCGGCACCATGCGGCGCTCGATGTACAGGTGGCGCAGGATGATCTGGCTGGCCTCGATCTCGACCAGCGACGGCGCATGGTGCATCAGTTCGGCGATCAGTTCCTCGGAAAACCGCGCAAGCGGGAAGGCAACGTTGGAATACTCGAGCGTGTCGGCCATGCGGCCGACGCGGTCGTGGTTTTTCACCAGCAGGTATTTTTCCTTGATCTGGGCGCGCGTGGTTTCCTTCGGCGCTGGAAAAAAGTCCTTGATCACTTTAAACACGTACGGGAACGACGGCAGCGCGAACACCAGCATGACCAGGCCGCGGATGCCGGGAGCGATCTCGAAGCGGTCCGAGGTGTGCTTCAGGTGCTGCAGGTAATCGCGGTAAAACAGCGTCTTGCCTTGTTTTTGCAGGCCGAGGATGGTGTAGATTTCGCTCCTGGGTTTGCGCGGCAGCAGGCTGCGCAAAAATTGCACGTAGGCCGACGGCACTTCCATGTCGACCAGAAAATAGGCGCGGGTGAACGAGAACAAAATCGCAATCTGTTCCTGCTCGTACAGCACGGTGTCGAGCACCAGCTCGCCCTGGCCGTTGTGCAGGATCGGCACGACGAACGGATACTCGCGGTTGCCGTTGATGCCCTTGCCGACAATGTAGGCGCCCTTGTTGCGGTAAAACAGGCTGGAGAGCACCTGGATCTGGTGGTTCGGTTCGAGCGTGTCGGGGCCGAAAAATAGTTTCAGCCGCGCTTCGACCTGCGCGATGTCGCCGTCGAGGTTGGCAAATTTGGTGTCGAGCTGGAAGTTGGTGACCACGCGCTCGAGCGTGAAGCGCAAGCCGTCGACGTGGGGATAGTAGACGCGGTAGGTCGGCAGCAGTTCTTCAGTTTCGATGTACTCGGTGGACACTACCGGCCGCACGAAAATAAAATCGTTGTGAAAATAAGTTCGGTGCAGGATGTTGCAGCAAACCGAATTGAAAAAACTTTCGGCAAGTTCCGGCTGCTTGTAGTCGGACAGCATGCCAATGTAGTGCAGCTTCAGTTCGCGCCACACTTCGTCCGTCAGCTCGCTGTGCGAATACTCGTCCTCCAGCGCCTGCACGCATTCCTGCACGCGCTGGTCGTAAAAGCCGATGCGCTCGCGCGCCGCCTGCTGCGCTACCGCCCACGCGCCGGTTTCGAAATGGCGCTTGGCGCGCTGACTGGTCTGGCGAAACAGGCGATAGTGCTTGTCGAAGCCGTCGAGAATCGTGCGCGCGATATCGAATGCGATCTGGGAGGACAGCAGTTTCGGGAACGCGGCTTGGGTCATCGTGCTTCTCGTTTAAGTTGAACCACTACATTCTA
>Ga0326735_1000030_pt1 | contig 26234 bp, 27 predicted proteins | sample 37_GP2_1092_FD_207945 | JGI IMG/M metagenome (GOLD analysis project Ga0326735, IMG submission 207945) | Glacier ice microbial communities from Ngari, Tibet, China - 37_GP2_109.2 | ecosystem: Environmental > Aquatic > Freshwater > Ice > Glacier | place: China: Ngari, Tibet | collected 2018-07-31
AGCGGCGATGCGACATCGGGCGCCCAAGTGGTCTCTACCGGGCTGGTCAACGGCGACCTTGTCACGGCCAGCCAGTCGTATGACAGCAAGAACGTGCTCGGCACAAATGGCAGCACGCTGTCGGTGAATGCCGGCTACAGCGTCAACGATGGCAATGATGGTAAAAATTACACTACGACTCTCGGCACGGCAAGCGGCACCATTACGCCAGCGGCATTGACGGTGACCGGCTTGAACGCCAACGACAAGGTCTACGATGGCAATACGGTGGCGCAGGTGGCCGGCGGCACTATTAGCGGGCTGGTCGGCGGCGAGGCGCTTGGCCTGAGCGGCCAGTTCGACACCAAGAACGTGGCGAACGGCAAGACGGTAAGCGTAGCCGGCGTCGACACTGCGACCGGTTCGGCCAGCAATTACCAGCTTGCGCAGCCGTCGAACCTGACGGCGGCGATCACGCAAAAGACGCTGACGGTGACCGGTTTGGGCGCCAGAGACAAGGTCTACGATGGCAATACGAGCGCGACCTTGACCGGCGTGGACGCCAACACGATTAGCGGGCTGGTCGGCGGCGAGGCGCTTGGCCTGAGCGGCCAGTTCGACACCAAGAACGTGGCGAACGGCAAGACGGTAAGCGTGGCCGGCGTCGACACTGCGACCGGTTCGGCCAGCAATTACCAGCTTGCGCAGCTGTCGAGCCTGACGGCGGCGATCACGCAAAAGACGCTGACGGTGACCGGTTTGGGCGCCAGCGACAAGGTCTACGATGGCAATACGAGCGCGACCTTGACCGGCGTGGGCGCCAACACGATCAAAGGGCTGGTCGGCGCCGAAACGCTCGGCCTGAGCGGCCAGTTCGACAACAATAACGTAGCGAACGGCAAGACGGTAAGCGTGGCCGGCGTCAGCACTGAGGCCGGTTCGGCGAGCAATTACACGATCACGCAGCCGGCGAACCTGAGCGCAGACATCATTGCGCTGCCTGAGGCGGCGAATGTTCCGCCGGTTGTAGAGCAGGCGGCATCGGCGAACTTTTTATCCAGCGTAAGCACCAAGCCTGTTGTGCTGAGCCTGTCTCCGCCGATCACCGTGACGCGTACTTCCACCGTGGAGTCGACTACGGCCACGGGCGAGGCACGCGTCACCAATGCAGCTGAAAAATCGCTGAGCGGCTCCACTTCGGCAGATAAAATTAGCTCCTCGACGATGCTTGGGCTGAACGCCGCCTTGAGAATCGTGGATGGCGGCGTCATGCTGCAAAATGGTATCGAAAACAATCAATGAAAAATAGTTATTTTTTGAAACGCAAGCCTTTGCAGGCACTCGCCGCGCTGGCGGCCGCATTCCCCATGTTGGCGATGGGACAGACATTTCCCGGCGCGGGCACCATTTTGCAACAGATCCAGCCGGTCCAGCCGGTTCAGCCACCCTCTGCTGCGCCCGCAGCTGCGACGCTGACGATAGATCAGAATCCGGGCGCAGCAATGCCGTCGAGTGCGCCATTTTCGGTAAAACAATTGCGTATCCTGGGCAATACCTTGTTTGACACGGAAACGCTGCATGCATTGGTGGCGCAAGCCGAGGGACAAATCATGCCGCTGGACCGTCTGGAGGCATTGGTTGCCGACATCGCCGCTTATTACAACAGCCAAGGCTATCCGCTGGTGCGCGTGGTCATTCCGGTGCAAGTGATCCGGGATGGCATCGTCAGGGTGCAAGTCATCGAAGGACGCTATGGCAAAATCAGTCTGAATAATTCCAGTCAGGTGAAGGATGGATTGCTGCAAGCGGCACTCGCTCCGCTGCAGGGCAAGCAACCGGTCAGCCAGACTACACTCAACCGTGTCTTGTTGTTGCTGTCCGATGTGCCGGGAGTTCTGGTGACTGGGGTGTTGAAGCCGGGCGAGGCCCTAGGGGCCACGGATTTGTTGGTCAATACAATCCAATCAGGCCCTTCTGTGTTGGGCAATGTGACGCTCGACAATAGCGGCAATCGCTACACAGGGGAGGCTCGCATCGCCGGTACGGTGTTCGTCGTCAATCCGCTGCATCACGGCGATGTGCTCAGCATGAGCCTTCTCAGTGCCGGCAGCAACATGAACTATGGACGTCTCACCTACGATACGTTAATCGATGGAAAAGGCACGCATGTAGGCGGTTCGCTGTCGATGTTGGACTATACTCTGGGCCAGCCATTGGAGGCGCTCAAGGCGCATGGTACAGCGCAGGTGGCAAGCTTGTGGGCCAAGCAACCGCTGATGCGCAGTCGTGATGTCAACCTTTACGGGAAAGTTCAGCTTGATCACCTGCAATTGCGTGACCGCATTGATGCCAGGGTAATCCGAACCGATCGCCACTTGAATAACGTGCAAGCAAGCCTGGACGGAGATATACGGGACAATTTTCTGGCCGGCGCCATCACGACTTGGAACCTGGGCGCGAACGTCGGACGGGTCGGCTTCGACGATGCGCTGGCGCAATCGAACGACGGGCAAACGGCGCGTACCGATGGCCGCTATGTGAAATGGACTGCAAGCGTCGCCCGGTTGCAGGGGCTGAACGTGAAGAATACGCTGTATTTCAGCCTTGCCGGCCAGCGGGCCGCTGGCAATCTCGACCCATCGCAAAAAATCAGCGCCGGCGGACCTTACACGGTGCGCGCTTATGAGCCTGGCGCCGTGTCGGGCGATAGCGGCTACACTGGAACAGCGGAATGGCGGCATGATCTGTTTTCGAGCGGAAATGATCGATGGCAGTCCGTCGTTTTCATCGATGGCGCCTACGTGAAGATCAATCAGAATCCCTGGATGGGAACGACGGCTGCCAACACGGTTACTCTCAGAGGCGCCGGGGTAGGACTCAATTGGACAGGGGCCCAGCAATGGAGCGCCCAACTTCATATCGCCGCGCCCTTTGGCGCGCGCCCTGCGTCGGCGGCGGGCGACGCATCGTGCCGCGCATCGGCCGAGATCAGCCGCAGATTCTGAGCCCGCATTCATGCCCGTGCCAGTCGCTTTATCACCGGGTCGGCTTACTGCCGGCATCGCTACGCAGCGCGGCAATGCTTTCTCGGCTGCGTGCTGTCGCTGATAGAGGCGCTGCGGGCGTTGCTGATGATGGGCTAGACCTGATCCACCTTCAAACGGCTTGCTTTGCGCCTCCACGCTGAGCTCGGCGTCACTGTTGAAGACGCTCATGTCGGTCTGGCCCAGCACGCGGCTGGCGAGGTGCCGGCCGCGATCGAGCCGCTGACGTTGAGCGGGTGAAGACTGAAAAAATCACTACCGCGATGGTCGAGGTCTTGCGCGCGCCGGTCAGGTCGAGGCGATGATGGGGGGCGAAGCGGCGCCGTAAAAAAGATGCAGCGCCGCACCCAGCGCAATGCCCAGGCCTAGGCCGGTCTAGACGCGCAGTTTTCAGGCAGTGGGCAATTGCTGGTTGAGTGCACGCGAAAAAATCGTCGTCGCAGCATACAGTCTGCCACCTTTGTCGTTGCCATTGGGCGACCATTTGGCATCGGCTACATCAATGCCGTTGCTGGCGGCATACTGCCGCGCCGCGCCCTCGCTATCGGCTTCGATGCGCACCTCGATACTGACCTTGATGTCATTGCTTGCGCGTTCAGGCATCATCTTGGTGCCATTGGAAACATGGATTGCATCAAAACTCCTTAAAAAACAAGAACGGGGGGGCAAGGACGCCGACATCAGCGCTAAACGCTGTTATGGTATTCGCCGTTCAGGCAAATTTTTTTGATACAGATCAAATTATTAAACAATGCGTAAAAAGCAATGGAACCTGTTCGTGTCCGTGGCATGATGGAATCATCACTATTATTTATTTTTTGGCAACTTAAGTTGGCCGGTATGGAAATCGTAGTCGTACACTTCGCCATCGCGGCCCCATTCGATGGCCGATGCCAGCACGCGCTTGGCTTCATCGGCTTTCAAAAATTCTTCCAGCAGGTCGATGAACGGTTCTTCGCGCGAGGTGCCGGTCGGCTCCTGTTTCAGTTGCTGCCGGATGCGCGCAGCCAGCGGGACATGGGTCAGCAGTTGCTGGCCGAAAATTTCCTGGCGTAACGTCTGGTCGGCGTCGGCGTAACGCACGCCCAGTTGTGACAGCGCGATATCGCCCTTTTCCACGTGCGCCAGGCCGAGCAGGGCGAGCGCTTCAAACATCAGGCGCTTCCCGTTTACTGTGGCAGTACGGTGTGCTTTTTTTTGTGAAACTAGCTATTCTTGAACAAGTCGATGACCGCAACATGACGCAGCAATACAAGACTTGCTTGGCTGCGATGGCTGATTCAGTCCATTTTTGTGAAAATCTGGATAAAAAAAAGGCTTCCCAAGGGAAGCCTTTAATTTTCTTGCTACTGCTATTCGTGGTAGGCCGTGCGGGGATCGAACCTGCGACCAACGGATTAAAAGTCCGCTGCTCTACCAGCTGAGCTAACGACCCGAAGAAGCAAGATTATAGGGGCAGCGGGCGCCGCTGTCAAATGCTGCGATGCACTTTTTTCACAGGGACATCACTTGCGGGCCAAACGTTCCTTCGCGATCTGGGCCGCGCTCGAGGCGGGATATTTGCTCACCAGCGTATCCAGCGTTTTTTTGGCGTTGTTCTTGTCCTTCAGTTCGACGTAGCAACTGGCGATGTTGAGCATCGCATCGGCTGCTTTCGGACTGTCCGGATAGGTCTTGACGACCACTTGTTGCGCGTTGATCGCCGTCTTGCAGTCGCGCATCGCGTAATGGGCATTGCCCAGCCAGTACTGCGCATTGGCGGCATAAGCCGATTCCGGATAGCGCTTCACGAAGGCGTCCAGCGCGCCGGCGGCCGCCTTGTAATCGCCCGACTTGAAGATCACCAGCGCGGCGTCGTAAGCGCTTTGTTCGGATGCGCCTACTGCAGCGTCATTGCCATCGATGCTGATCGTGCGTGGTTCCAGTTTGCGCAAGCGCGCGTCGAGGTCGGTATAGAAATCTTTCTGGCGCTTTTCAACGTTGGCGACATCGTTGGCCAGCACTTCGATCTGGCCGCGCAGTCTGGATATTTCTTGCCGCGTTTGTTCATTCTGGTTTATCTGCTCCAGTCCTGCTGTCCGGTCGGCCTTGACATCGATGCGTGCGCCCAGATCGCGCGCGATGCCTTCGACCTTGCTGCGCAAGTCCAAAACCGCTCTGCGCGCTTCATCGTCGTCGAACAAGGCGGCGCTCGCATGCAGCGGCAAGGAGGCGCAGACGGCCAACAGCAGGGCAGCGAGGCGGGATGTGGAAAATATAATCATTTCGGGACTCTTTCAAAACCGGTGGAAGGTCAAGCAAACGGGGCAGGGCGCAGTGTGTTCTGCGCGCTGCCCCGTGATCATGCTTGATATCCGGATCGGATATTAATAAACGATGTCAGCGCGGCGGTTTTCTGCCCATGCTGCTTCATTGCTGCCTTGCGCCTTTGGCTTTTCCTTGCCCAGCGAAACGGCTTCCATCTGCGATTCCGCCACGCCCAGCAGCGCCATCGATTTGCGCACTGCTTCGGCGCGCTTCTGGCCCAGCGCCAGATTGTATTCGGCGCCACCGCGATCATCGGTATTACCTTGAATCAAGACCTTGCGTGTCTTGTTGCCAGTCAGGTATTGCGAGTGGTTTTGCACCACCAATGTTTCGCTGTCGCGCACTGCGTAGCTGTCGAAATCGAAGTACACGCTGCGCTTGGCCAGCACGCCTTGCGGATCGTTCAATGGATCCGACGATGCCGTGTTGACGGTGCCGACCTGGCGCGGATCTGTCGGCGCCGTCGAGGCTGCGGGCGAGCGTTCCACCACCGGGGTGTCGTTCAGCTTGACGGGCGAGCTGCAGGCCGAGAGCACGGCGGCACTGGTGAGGATGAGGGCGAGACTTTTGATGTTGCGCATGTGATGCTCCTGGTCGTTGAAAAAAGATTATTTCATGAAAGGACCCCAGGTGGGCTCCTTGATATTGCCTGCTTGTGTCGTCAAACGCTGCTTCACCTGGCCATCGACCGAGACCACTGCGAGCGTCTTGCGGCGTCCGCTTTCGGTGGCATACATGATGTACTTTCCGTTCGGTGAAAAACTCGGCGATTCATCGTTGGACGTGTCGGACAGGCGGCGCTCCTGGCCGTCGGTCAAGTCGAGCGCGTAAAGCTGGAAATTGCCGTTGCGCCGCGAGATGTAAGCGAGCGTTTTGCCGTCGGAGGCGATGCGCGGGCTGATGTTGTAATTGCCGCCGAAGGTGATGCGCTTGGCCTCTCCGCCGCTGGCACTCATGCGGTAGATTTGCGGACCGCCGCTGCGGTCGCTGGTGAAGTAAATGCTGTTGCCGTCGGCCGAGAATTGCGGTTCGGTATCGATGCCATTGCTGTTCGACAGGCGGCGCAGACCGCTGCCGTCGGCGTTGACGATATACACCTGGGTGTGGCCGTCGCGCGAGAGCGCAACGGCAAGCTGGGTGCCGTTCGGGCTCCACGATGGCGCCGAATTACTGCCTTTTTCATTGGCGACGACGGTGCGCGCGCGCGTCACCAGGTTTTGCACGTAGACGATCGGCTTTTTCTTTTCGAACGATACATAGGCGACCTTGGTGCCGTCGGGCGACCAGGCCGGTGAAATGATCGGCTCGTTAGAGCGCAATGCAACCTGAACCGCTTCGCCGTCGGCGTCGGCCACTTCGAGCCGGTATTGCTTGCCCTCTTGCGTCACGTAGGCGATGCGGGTGGCGAACGCGCCGCGCACGCCGGTCAGCTTGTGATAGATGTCGTCGGCGATCTTGTGCGCCGACAAGCGGGTGAATTGCGGCTGGACGGTTTGTCCCAGCGTCGACAGTTGCGCCGACTTGATGGTGTCGAGCAATTTGTAGCGCACTTCGAAGCGGCCGTCGGCGCTGCGCTGCACGCTGCCGACGACGAGCGCATCGGCGCCGCGCGACTTCCACAAGCCGTAGTCGATGACGCCGGTGTCGGATAGCGTGCCGGCATCGATGATCTTGAACACGCCGCTGCGTTCCAGATCGGCCTTGATGATCGCTGAAATTTGCGCCGGGGCCACCGATTCGTCGGCGAAGGCCGCGATCGCGATCGGAATCTGGTTGCTGCCGACGCCGGAAATTTCGACCCGCAGCTGGGCCGAGGCGTTGGTGGTGGCGACCAGCAGCCCGACGAAAATGAGAAAGCGGTGTTTCATGGTGCGCATCATGGCAAGTCCTTCATGTTGAATCCTGCATTAACTTCCCGATCTACCGTGCCATCCTTCTTCTTCGGCAACGGTGATGATTTGGCAATGGCGTTTTCGACCGCGCTATCGTAGGCAGCGATCCCGCTGCTCTTTAACTTCTTGATGGAAATGATTTCCCCTGTCGGCAATTGCTCGATCTGGTACACGGCGCGCGGATTGCCTGCGACATCGGTGCTGCCGCCATACGCGATATTGCTCTTGATCTTGCTGGTCACGGCGGCGGCGTAACCGCTGTCGCGGCCGGGCGACGTCGATTTTGCGGCAGTGCCGGTGCTGCCGCTGCCGGCGGCCCCGGTGATGCGGCGCATTTCGGCAGCGCGCGCCTTGTCTTGCGCTAGTTGATCTTGTCTATTTTCCGCATCCTTCTTGGCCTTGGCCAGCTTGCTGTCTTCGAGCTTTTTATCCGCCAGTTTCTTGTCCGCCAGTTTCTTGTCGTTCAGCTTGTCCAGTTTGTCCTGTTCGGCTTCGGCCCTGGCCTTCGCTTGCGCATCGCGGCTGGCTTTGGCCTTGGCTTCGGCTTCGGCTTTCTCTGCCGCCTTGGCTTCTTCCTCCTTCTTCTGCGCCAGTTTCGCCTTCAGTTGCGCCTTGTCGCGCTCCTGCTGCTTGCGTTGTTCTTCCTGCGCCTGTTGCTCGGCTTGCTTCTCGGCCTTCAATTTGGCCAGACGCCGCTCCAGCGCGATATCGGGCGGCTTTGGCGCGGCCGGCGTGTTGACGACGTCCGGCGGTGGCGGCGGTGGCGCTGCCACCAGCGGCGGCGCAGGCACCGGCGTTGGTTCAGGCGCGGCTGCCGGCGGTGGCGGCGGCGCGGCGGCTTGCGTCTTCATGTCCCATACTTCAGCCTCGACTGCAACCGGTTCGCTGCTTTGCCAATGCACACCTATCCACAGGAAAAAAAATAGTCCGGCGTGGATTGCTGCAGCCAGAGCGAGGGAGCGCCAGCGGCTCTGGTCGCGCGGCACCCGGTAGGGCTCCTCGTCGTCAAACTTCATGCTTTGATCTTCACTTGGTGGCCAATCCGACCCGGTTGATGCCGATCTTCTTCGCTTGCGAGATCAACTGGATCACGTCGTCGTACTTGCTCTCCTTGTCGCCGGATATCAACACCGGAAATTCCGGATTGGCCGCGTGCAGCGCGCGCAACTGACGCAGCAAATCGACCTGGTTGGCGGCAGACTGCGGCGCTTGCGGGTTCTTGCCGTTGACGCCGATGGAGAGCGCGCCGTCGGGTTTCAGCACCACCTGGATATAGTCGTCGGGCGCTTGCGCGCTGCGCTCTGCGCTCGGCAGGTTGACCACGCTCGGGTTGTTCGACGACGGCATCACCATGAAGATGATCAAGAGCACCAGCATCACGTCGATGTAAGGCACGACGTTGATCTCGGACTTGAATTTGCGGCTGCGGCCACCGCGCATGCTGCTGGAAAAAGAAGAAGGCATGATGGTCGCTCCCGATTAGCGCGACTGGCGCTGCAAGATGTTCGAAAATTCTTCGACGAAGCTTTCGAAACGGATCGCGAGGCGGTCGATGTCGTGCGAAAAGCGATTGTAAGCCACTACCGCCGGAATCGCCGCGAACAAGCCGATCGCGGTCGCGATCAAGGCTTCGGCGATGCCGGGCGCGACCGCCGCCAGCGTCGCCTGTTGCACGTTGGCCAGGCCGCGAAATGCATTCATGATGCCCCAGACGGTGCCCAGCAAGCCGATGTAGGGCGAGACCGAGCCGACTGAAGCGAGAAAAGCCAGGTGCGCCTCCAGCACATCCATCTCGCGCTGGAATGCGGCCCGCATCGCGCGCCGCGCGCCATCGAGCACCGCGCCCAGATCGAGCGCCTCGCGGCTGCCGTACGATGCCTTGCCCTTGATGAATTCGCCCATGCCGGCCTCGAAAATGCGCGCCAGCGCGCCGCTTTCGGCGCGATTGCCGCTGGCCGCATCGCGCAATGCGTTTAAATTGCCGCCGGCCCAGAAGCTGCGTTCGAATTCGACAGTTTGGCGGCGCGCGGCGCGCACCGCGTACATCTTGCGGAAAATATAAGTCCAGCTGGTCACGGAAATGCCGAGCAGCAGCGCCATGATCAATTGCACGATCAGGTGCGCATTGCTGATCAGCGCGAAAAAGGAAAGGTCCGGTGTGACGTTCATGGGCGATCAGTCTGTGTGGGGTGAGCCGCAGCGGCAAGCTCGCTGAGTAAGTTGTTCAAGCGTTGTTCAAACGGCGGGTGTCGACGCTGGCATTCCAGCTGCGCGCATACGCGCAGCCACGTCCAGCGGCAGCGCGCACGGGCGCAGTCTGGCGTCGACGCAGGCGACGGTGACGCGCGCGGTGTTCAGCAATTTGTCCCCGCGCCATGCTTGCTGGACGAAAGTAATCGAGGCGCGCCCCAATTTTTCTAGCGCCAGCGTCAATTCCAGCACGTCATCGAGCCTGGCCGGCGCATGATAATCTGCGCTGGAGTTCTTGACGACAAACATCGCATCGTGTTGCTTCAGCAGGTCGCGCTGGTTGACGGCTATCGAGCGCAGCCACTCAGTGCGCGCGCGCTCGAAAAATTTAAGATAATTGGCATAGTACACAATGCCGCCTGCATCGGTGTCTTCGTAGTAGACGCGAACCTTCCAAGTGAAGACGATGGACATGCTTGATATGCTGTTAGTGAGCAAAAGCAATATTTTACGCGATTTTTTTATTTGCGACGGGACGCTTGGCCGCGCGCGGCACGGATGTCGAGCGCGCGGCACCTTGCAACGGTTAACTGCGTTTGATCGCAAACGCAGAAAATCCCTGGCAAGTCGGCATCATTTCGATGTGGTTGATGTTGATGTGGGGCGGCAGCGTCGCGATCCAGTACGCGGTGTCGGCGATGTCTTGCGCCGTCAGCGGTTGCGTGCCTTCGTAGACCTTGGCGGCTGCCGCGTCGTCGCCCTTGAAGCGCACGTTCGAAAATTCGGTGCCGCCGCACAGTCCGGGCGCCAGATTGGTGGCGCGCACCCCGGTGCCGACCAGGTCGGCGCGCAAGTTCAATGTGAATTGCTCGACGAAAGCCTTGGTGGCGCCGTACACATTGCCGCCAGGGTAAGGGTAGTGGCCGGCCACCGAGCCGAGGTTAATGACCAGGCCGGCGCCGCGCGCGACCATCGCCGGCAGCAGCGCGCGCGTCATCGTCACCAGGCCGGTGCAATTGGTGGCGATCATGGTTTCCCAGTCGTCCAGCGCCGCCTCCTGGGCCGGGGCGGTGCCGAGCGCGAGTCCGGCATTGTTGACCAGCACATCGATATCGCGCCAATCTTCGGGCAGGCCGGCAATGGCGGCGTTGATCGATTGCTTGTCGCTGACATCGATGATCAAAGGCAGCGCGGCTTGGCCGAGTTCATCGGCAAGGTCCTGCAGCCGGTCTGCGCGGCGTCCACTGATGATGACCTGATGGCCATGCTTGACAAAAGTGCGCGCCATCGCGGCGCCGAAACCGGCGCTCGCGCCCGTGATGAAGACGATCATGGTGATTCCTTGTGGGTGGGTGAAAAGAGGGTGGTGAAGGTGGGTTGCAGTGCGGGGAGTGTATCCGAAATGGCGGCCCGGATCGCCGCGCCGCCTCGCGCCAGTCCTTGATTGCGCGCGCCGGGGCCGCTCGCATGCGCGATTTCATGCCGGATTCCTTGCTCAAATCAAGCACTTAACTTACAATTTGGCTTCCATTACGTCTCACGTGACTGGCGAAAAGCCCGCATGATTGTCACCGCACCTTGCTGCGGCGATTCGATCTGTCGGCGAAAGGTGGGTCTCCACCGGGGAACGTGAGATTTCATCAGCCGTTCGCCTGGGCAGCCCATTGATGGAATCGTGCGAAGAGGCTGCCCTTGTCGTTTCCGGCTTCCCTCATTCGATCCATGCTGCCAGTGCAAGTCACCCTATCGATTGGAATACTCATGTTCTCAAAAAACCACACCCTTGCCAACGTCGACCCGGAAATGTGGGGCGTCATTCAAAAGGAAAACACCCGCCAGCACGACCATATCGAGCTGATCGCGTCCGAAAACTACACATCGCCGGCCGTGATGCAGGCGCAAGGCTCGCAACTGACCAATAAGTATGCCGAAGGTTATCCAGGCAAGCGCTATTACGGCGGTTGCGAATACGTTGACATCGCCGAGCAACTCGCGATCGACCGGGTCAAGCAATTGTTCGGCGCCGAGTGCGCGAACGTGCAACCAAACTCGGGTTCGCAGGCGAACCAGGGCGTGTTTTTTGCGATGCTGAAACCAGGCGATTTGATCATGGGAATGTCGCTGGCCGAAGGCGGTCACCTGACCCACGGCATGCCGCTGAACATGTCGGGCAAATGGTTCGATGTCGTCTCCTACGGCTTGACGGCTGACGAAGACATCGATTACGAGGCGATGGAGCGCCTGGCGCACGAGCGCAAACCGAAGCTGATCATCGCCGGCGCGTCCGCCTTTGCGTTGAAAATCGATTTCGAGCGTTTCGCGAAAGTGGCCAAGGCGGTCGGCGCGTATTTCATGGTCGACATGGCGCATTACGCCGGCCTGATTGCCGCCGGCCTGTACCCGAATCCGGTGCCGCACGCCGACTTCGTCACGTCGACTACGCACAAGTCGCTGCGCGGCCCGCGCGGCGGCATCATCTTGATGAAGGCCGAGCACGAGAAGGCGATCAATTCGGCGATCTTCCCCGGCATCCAGGGTGGACCTTTGATGCATGTGATCGCAGCCAAGGCCGTCGCGTTCAAGGAAGCGTTGCAGCCTGATTTTGTCGCCTACCAGCAGCAAGTCGTCAAGAACGCCGATGCGCTGGCCAAGACCTTGATCGCGCGCGGCTTGCGCATCGTATCCGGACGCACCGAGTCGCATGTGATGCTGGTGGACTTGCGCGCCAAGAACCTGACCGGCAAGGAAGCGGAAGCGATCCTGGGCGCGGCGCACATCACTTGCAACAAGAATGGCATTCCGAACGATCCGCAAAAGCCGTTCGTCACGTCCGGCATCCGCCTCGGCAGCCCGGCCATGACCACGCGCGGTTTTCTGGAGGCCGATGCGGTGCAGGTAGGCAACCTGATCGCCGACGTGCTCGACAATCCACATGACGCGGCCACCATCGAGCGGGTCAAGGCGGCCGTCAAGGTGCTGGCCGATGCACATCCGGTATATGCCTAACCCCTTGCCTGACAGGCATCTTTAGTGTTTGAAAATGCCGGCATCTTGCTGCCGGCATTTTCCCGATTCAACCAGCTTAAGCGTTAGCCGTCAACATGAAATGTCCATTCTGCCAGCATGTGGATACCCAGGTCCTTGACACGCGCGACTCCGAAGAGGGCGATGCGATTCGGCGCCGGCGCCGCTGCGTCAAATGCGACAAGCGCTTCACCACCTTTGAGCGCATCGAACTGGTGATGCCGATCGTCGTCAAGAAGGATGGCAGCCGGACCGAATATGTCGCCGCCAAGCTGCGCGGCAGCCTGATGCTGGCGCTGCGCAAGCGTCCGGTCGCGGCGGCCTCGGCCGACGCTGCGATCCTGTCCATTGAAGAAAAATTGTTGAGCAGCGGCAAGCGCGAAGTCGATTCCGGCTACATCGGCGAACTGGTGATGCAGGAATTGAAGCGGCTCGACAAGATTGCCTACATCCGTTTCGCCTCCGTCTACAAGAATTTCGAAGACCTAGCCGAATTCCAGGATGCGATCGCCGAAGTCGGGCACGAGCGCAAACCTTAATCTTAACTTCAGTTTCAGCTTCAACTTCAGCTTTAGCCCTGGCATTTTCCTCCCCCTATTGAACGTTGCGCTCGCTTGCGATTTCGCAGGCCAGCGCACGGGTGCGCTGCTATCTTCGATAGTCAAGATGCGCACAGTGCAGGGAAAATCATGTCGACAAGTCGGGCTGCCGGTTTCACGATCATCGAAGTGCTGGTCGCCGTGCTGGTGCTGGCCTTCGGCGTGATGGGCAGCGCAGCCATGCAATTGGCGGCGCTGCGCACCTGGCATCAATCATCATTGCTGTCGAACGCGGTGCATTTGGGCTCCTCGATGCTTGACAGCATGCGCGCCAATGCCCGCCAAATGCAATCGAGCGACCTTGACAATCCCTATCTTGGCCTCGATTACGCTGCCGCTACGCCAGTCATCGAGGCCGCGCCCGTGCCTGCCTGCTTTGCGGCGACGTTTGATTGCGGCAGCGCGCACATGGCCAGTTTTGATATTGCCCAGTGGAAGCGCCAGCTGAGAACCAGTGTGCCGGGCGGACGCTTCGTGATTTGCCGCGATGACTCGGCGGGAAGCGGGGCAGGCGGCATGGCCTGGTATTGCAGCGGCAACCCTGCGGCGCCGATTGTAATCAAGCTCGGCTGGACAGTAAAAAATCCCGATGGCAGCGTGACCCACGAGGGCGCGCCGGAAACGATGCTGGTGTTGACGCTGACGGGCGCCGCGACATGAGGTGCGCCCGCTCGCGTGGCCCGAAAGGAGGCCAACTGAACGCGCTGTACCAGCGCGGGCTGACGCTGGCCGAATTGATAGTGTCGATTGCGCTGAGCTTGCTGGTGGTGTTGGTCGCGAGCGTCCTGCTGCTCGCTTCCAGCGCCAGTTATCTGGAGCAGAACGAGGCGGTGCAGCTCGGCGATGGCGGGCGTTTTTCGCTGGAAATCATCGCGCGCGCAATCCGCAGCGCGGGATCGGGCAACTGGGAAGCTTCCAACCATGCTGCAGGCCAGATTCCGGTCAGCCTGGTCCCCGGCGACAGCGCCAGCATCAGCGGACTCGACGCCCGCAGCGTCAGCAAAAATGGGCACGGCATCCTTGACCCGCTGGCCAAGTCAGTCAATGGCAGCGATGTGCTGGCCGTGCGCTATTTTGGCGCCGGCGCCGGGTTTGACGGCGATGGCTCGGTCATCAATTGCGCCGGATTCGGCGTCGGCGGTGCCAGCGCCGAGCAAGATAGAGGCTGGAGCATTTTTTATGTCGCGCAAGACGCCGACGGAGTAGCCGAACTGCGTTGCAAATACCGCGGCCAGCAGGGCTGGAGCGCCGATGCGATCGTGCGCGGCGTCGATTCCTTCCAGGTGTTGTACGGAGTCGATACCGATGTTCCGCCTGACGGAATGGCGAATCAATATCTGAATGCGACGGCGATCGATGGGTTTGACGCAGCGTTGTCACTGGCCGGCTTCGATGCGGCAGCCAGAGTGCGCGACAAGAATGCGCAAACCCGCTGGAAGCGGGTGGTCAGCATCAAGCTGGCCTTGCTGCTGCATGGCGGGAGTAATGCGCGGCCCGGCGCAGCGCCGCTGCAATTCGATTTGTTCGGCGCCGATTACAGCGCAGCCGACAGCGATATCGGCGTACGCATCGATGAAGCCGCGCTGGCGCCGGCGCTGCGCAGTCGGGCCCGCAAGCTGGTCGAGATGACGATCTTGCTGCGCAATCCATCGATGTGAAGGCGCTGCGGTGACTCCCGGACCAGTCCGATGTCGGAAGACCTCCCATGGCGCGGCGCTGGTCGTCGTGCTGTGCACGCTGATTGTCGTGCTTCTGCTGGGCGCGTCGGCGGCGCAAATGGCATTGATGGGCGAGAAGGCGGCGCGCGGCGAGCGCGACCGGCATATGGCATTTCAGGCAGCGGAGGCGGCGTTGATGGATGCGGAAAACGATATCGAGGGACGCTTGGGCGCGCCGGGTCGCAGTGCGCTGTTCGCGTCCGGCAGCGCGCTTGGCTTTGTCGACGGTTGCGGCAGCGGCAGTCTCGATCTCGGGCTGTGCCTGCCGGGGGCGCAGGGCGCGCCGCCGGCATGGCAAACGATCGACTTCGCCGATGCCGATGCCAATGAGATGCGCTATGTTCCCTACGGAAAATTTACCGGGGCCGCGATGCAAACCGGTCACGGTTTCTTGCCGGTCAAAGCGGCGCGCTACATCATCGAATTGCTGCCCAGCATGCAGCCGGGCGACGACGCCGGAACAAAGCAAAATTATGTCTACCGGATCACCGCGCTCGGTTTCGGCGCGCGCGACACGACCCGGGTGGTATTGCAAAGCCACTATCGCAAGCCGGGTCCGCAGTTCGGCAAGGTCACGCCATGAAGCCGCGCATGATCGGCGTCTGCCTAGCAATGGGTGCTTGCCTGATATTGACTGGCGCGCAAGTTGATGCGGTACTCGATGCCAAGCTCGACACTGCGCCGGCCGCAGCCCAAAATGACACTGCCGGCATGTGTTTCGATTATCCCCGGCAAGGCGAGCCATCGTTGCCGGATGCGGGCGTGCGTAGCAGGGTGGCGGATCAGCCGTTGATATCGTTTCAGACCGGCTTTGATACCGGCCATGTGTTTCAACCCGATCACGATCCATCAAATTGGAGCGGCAGCCTGAAGAAATTTGCCGCTGTGCAAGATGCTTCAGGTCAGGTCAACACCGGGGACTTGTTGTGGGATGCCGGCGCGCTGCTCACCAGCATGCAAGCGGCGCAGCGCAACATTTATACCTTGCGACCGAACTTTGATCAAACCAAGGTTCAATCCCAAGCCACGGTGCCGTTCACATGGGCCATGTTGGCGCCGCAACAGCGGGCCGCGCTCGATCTTGCACCGGGCTCGGGCTTGTTTGACGCTCTGGGCCAGCGCCGGCTGGACTTTCTGCGCGGCGATCGCAGCCTCGAAATCGGCCAGCCGGACGGCATTTTCAGGCGCCGCGCAAGCGTCCTCGGCGATGCGATCCATGGCGCGCCGCTGCTGGTGGGCGCGCCATCGCCTGGCATCGGTGGCGCGCACTACGCTGCTTTTTTCGAGCGCCATGCGCAGCGTCCGGCAACCGTCTATCTGGGCGCCAATGACGGCATGCTGCACGCGTTCGATGCCGCCAGCGGGCGCGAATTGTTCGCCTATGTGCCCAATGTGGTGCTGCCATTGTTGAACCAGCTCAGCAGCCCGCATTACCTGCACCGGCCCTATCTGGACGGCGCCATCAACGCGGCCGAGGCGCTGCTCGACGGACAGTGGAAAACGATATTGGTTGCCGGTTTTGGCGGGGGCGCGCGCGGCGTGTTTGCGCTCGATGTCAGTGCGCCCGATCAATTCGGCCAAGGCAGCGGGGCGCTATGGGAATTTGGCAATGCAGACGATGCGGCCATCGGCCATGTGGTGGCGGCGCCGTTGATCGCCAAATTCAGGATCGCGGCGCAATCGGGCGCGGCCAGCCATCGCCATTTTGCCGTGCTGGCAGGCGGAACTGACCGCGCCGGCCAGGGCGGCGACGCGCTGTTTTTGCTTGCGCTGGACAAGCCGGCATCGGCGCGCTGGCGCCTGGGCGTCAATTATTTCAAGCTGACGCCGCCTGCCGCCGGTGCCGGCAGTAGCGCCGCGCTGGGGCCGCCGGCGCTGGCGCTCGATAGCGATGGCGCGGTACGCTACGCCTACGCGGGGGACATGCAGGGCAATCTGTGGCGCTTCGACTTTTCCGGCAAGGCGATGCCTGACGCGGCGGTTCAACTCTTGTTCGTTGCGCGCGATGCTGCCGGCGTGCGCCAGCCGATCACGCAGGCGGCAAACGTCGTCTTCGCGCCCGCAAGCGGTTATCTGGTGTTGTTCGGCACCGGGAAATTGCATCAGGGATCGGATCACGACCCCTTTGATTTCAAGGCGCAATCGTTCTATGCGATCCACGATGCGGCGAAGCCAGTGGCGACAATGGCGCCAGTTGTCTCTGGGCGTGCTGCGCTGGCGCAGCGCACGCTCGGCCTTGATGGCGCCGCCCCGGGCCAGATGCAGCAAGGCTGGTATCTGGATTTTCCGCATGCCGCCAGCAGCGGCGAGCGCAGCGTCAGCCGCGCGCTACTGGCTGGCGGCAAGGTGGTTTTCAATACGGTATTGCCGGGCAGCGCGCCATGCACGGTGGCGGGCGTGCGCACGTACGCCATCGATGCGTTGACCGGCCTGGCAGAGAACGCTGCGCGCAGCAACGTGATGACGAGGCGATGGCTTGCCGACCAGGCGCCGGCGCGCAGCATGCCGGTGCTGCTGGAAACGGCGAGCAGCGTCGGCCCGCGTGAGGCGACCGGACGCGCGCTGGTGCGGCAGCGTCACACGGTGCAAAATTTTGACAACGCCAGCGGAATCGACGCCACCGAAGCGGTGAGCATGGTCAGCCAGCCGGCGCCTGCCCGACGCCTCGATTGGCGCGAGATCGCAAACTGGCCCGAACTGCATCAGGCGGCCAAAAAATGACGGCGAAAAAATGGTTGGTGGCGACGCGTCATGGGAAGCGCAGCAGGGCTTACACGCTGATCGAATTGATGGTCGTGCTGGCGATCCTTAGCCTGCTTGGCGTGTTCGTTTTTCCTGCATTGCAACAATACGTGATCAAGGGCAAGCGCGCCCAGGCGCAGGCGGTGCTGATGCAATTGATGCAGCAGCAAGAGCGCTATTACACGCAAAACGGCCGCTATCTGGCGTTTTCTGCCGCCGCTGCCGGGCCATTCACCTGGTGGTCGGGCGCCACCGCGGCGCACAGCGCTTACGAAATCCGGGCCAGCGCATGCGCGCAGCAAACCTTGACGCAATGCGTGATGCTGACGGCGCTGCCCGGCACCGACAAGGTGGATCCCGATTTCAAAGATGCCGAATGCGAAACGCTGACGCTGGACAGTGCCGGACAGCGCCGCGCATCTGGCCCGGCACAGCGTTGCTGGCCATGAAGACCCCACTGGCGCGCGGCGGTCATACACTGGTCGAACTGATGGTGGTGCTAACCATTGCGGCGTTGCTGCTGGCAGTAGCGGCGCCCGGTTTGCATTCCATCCTCGCGCGCCAGCGCTTGCGCACAGTTCAAAATGACTTGTTTGCGGCAATCCACCTGACGCGCTCGCAAGCGATCACGCGCGGGGCGCGCGTCACCTTGACGCCGCAAGATGCCGCTGCCACCGACTGGACGCAAGGCTGGGTCGTCTTCGTCGACAGCAATGGCAATCAACGGCTGGACCCGGCGGAAGAACGCATTTTTCAGCAAGGCCCAGTCCATCCCGGCATTTCGATCAAGTTCGCCTTTTCCTCCGGACCTGCGCGGCAATTTATTGCCTATAATGCAGAAGGGCGCAGTTGCAGCGCCGCCAGCAGCCTGGCCGCCCATTGGGGCACCCTATCGCTGTTCCAGGGGACAGCGATCCGCCGCATCAAGATCAACATGCTGGGCCGCGTGCGCGCATGCGACCCGCAACTGCAGCCGCGCAGCTGCGGCGGCGCGGCCGATGCGCAATGAGCGGCGCCATTGAACACCCTACAAGGCAGCCGTGAACCGAACGAACGAACCGAACACATTAAACACATTGAACGAACCCGCCATACTGAACGATGTCGATGGCATGGCGCTGGCGCTGCACTGGGCGCAAAAGGGGCTGTACAGCACCTCGCCCAATCCGCGCGTCGGCTGCGTGATCGTGCAAAATGGGCAGGTCATCGGCGCCGGCGTGACCCAGGCCGCCGGCCACGACCATGCCGAGGTGCAGGCGCTCAAGGATGCGCTGGCGCGCGGCAACGATGTGCGCGGCGCCACCGTCTACGTCACGTTAGAGCCATGCAATCATCAGGGCCGGACCAAGCCGTGCTCGCAGGCACTGGTCGCCGCCGGCGTGGCAAGGGTGGTTGCTGCGATGCAAGACCCGAATCCGCTGGTTGCAGGGCAAGGCATGGCCAGACTGGCGGCGGCCGGCATCGCAGTTACATGCGGCGTGCTGGCAGAGCAAGCGCATGAATTGAACATCGGATTTTTTTCGCGCATGCAGCGCGGCGTGCCGTGGGTGCGCCTGAAGAGTGCCGCCAGCCTCGATGGCAGGACCGCGCTGCACAATGGCGAGAGCCAGTGGATCACGGGACCGCAGGCGCGCGCCGACGGCCATGCGTGGCGTGCGCGCGCCTGCGCCGTGCTGACGGGTATTGGCACGGTCAAGGCGGACGATCCGCAATTGACGGTGCGCGCCGTCGAGACGCCGCGCCAGCCGCGCCGCATCGTCGTCGACAGCAAACTCGACATCAGCGTCGATGCCCGCATCCTCGCAGGCGGCGGCGCCTGGATCGTCGCCGCCGTCTCCAATCCGGAAAAAGAAGCGTTGTTGCGCGCTGCCGGCGCCGAGATTATCTTGCTGCCGAACGCGACCGGCAAGGTCGATCTGCCGGCGCTGATGCTGGAACTGGGGCGGCGCCAGATCAATGAATTGCATGTCGAAGCGGGCGCCAAATTGAATGCATCGCTGCTCAAGGAAGGGTGCGTCGATGAATTGCTGGTGTATCTGGCGCCGGCGCTGATTGGCGATGCGCAATCGATGTTTGCGTTGCCGGCTTTGGTTAGCCTGGACCAGAAATACCCGCTCAGATTTCATCAAGTCACGCAGATCGGCGACGATCTGCGTATCCTTGCCCGATGTAACCCTTTTAAAAAACCATTTTAAGATTGTGATCTCATGTTTACAGGAATTGTTGCCGCCGTTGGCAAAATCAGCTCGGTGCAGCCGCTGCCCGGCGGCCATGAAGCTGGCGTGCGACTCGATATCGACGCCGGCGCTCTGGCGCTGGGCGACGTCGCACTGGGCGATTCGATCGCCATCAACGGCGCCTGCATGACCGTCGTCGAGAAGAGCGCAGCCAGTTTTTGCGTCGATGTGTCGCGCGCGAGCTTGAATTGCACGGTCGGGCTGGACACGATGATGGAGGTGAACCTGGAAAAAGCGCTGACGCTGGCCGAGCGCCTGGGCGGCCATCTGGTGTCGGGCCACGTCGATGGTCTGGGCTTGGTGCGCAAGTTCGATCCGGTCGGCGAATCGTGGGAACTGATGATCGAGGCGCCGCAACAGTTGGCCAAATACCTCGCGTTCAAAGGATCGATCGTCGTCAACGGCGTGTCGCTGACAGTGAACCGGGTCGAGGATTTGGGCTTGGGTGCGGCCAACGGTTGCCTGTGCTCGATCAACCTGATTCCGCACACGATCGCGTCGACGACGCTGAAAAATTTGCGCGCAGGCGACCGTGTCAATCTTGAAATCGATCTGATCGCGCGCTATGTCGAGCGGATGCTGGCGCTGTCCGCCAGCGGCCAGTAAGCGGCCAGTAAGCGGCCAGTAAGCAGCAAGCAAGCGGCAGGCAAGCTGGCTATGGCAACAAGATGGCGTCCAGCGTGATGGCCGCGTTCAGCCAGCGCGACACCGGGCAACCGGCCTTGGCCTTCGCCGTCAGTTGCTCCAAGGTCGCCTGATCGGCGATGCACCCGCCGCGTTGGCATGGAATCGGACGCGGGCCTTTAATTGCAGTCGGGATCGCGCCAAATCCTTTAAAATAGCAGACTAGGGAAAATTCCGGCAAGTTTCGGAAGCTTCACACCTTACAAAGTTACCAAGGATATTGTATGTCTATTTCCAGCACCGAAGAGATCGTCGCCGAGTTGCGCGCCGGCCGCATGGTCATTCTGGTCGATGAAGAAGACCGTGAAAACGAGGGCGATCTGGTGCTCGCCGCCGATTTCGTGACGCCTGAAGCGATCAATTTTATGATCAAGCATGCGCGCGGCCTGGTCTGCCTGACGCTGACCGAAGAGCGTTGCGAGCAGCTTAATTTACCGATGATGACGACCCGCAACGGCACCGCCTACGGCACCAATTTCACCGTGTCGATCGAGGCGGCGGAAGGCGTGACAACCGGCATTTCGGCCGCCGACCGCGCCAGGACGATTCAGGTTGCGGTGGCCAAGGAAAGCAATCTGACCGACATCGTGCAGCCCGGCCATATTTTCCCGCTGCGCGCGCAGAAAGGCGGCGTGCTGATCCGCGGCGGCCATACCGAGGCCGGTTGCGACCTGACCGCGATGGCGGGCTTGACCCCGGCCTCGGTGATTTGCGAAATCATGAAGGATGACGGCACGATGGCGCGCCTGCCGGATTTGCTCGAATTCGCCAAGGAACATGGCTTGAAGATCGGCACGATTGCCGATCTGATCCATTATCGAAGCCAGAATGAATCGCTGATCGAACGCATCTCGGAGCGCCTGCTGCACACCGCGTACGGCGACTTTCAATTGATCGCCTTTCGCGACAAGCCGAGCGGCTCGGCCCATCTTGCACTGGTGCATGGTGAATTGGTTCCCGAACTGGAGGCGCTGGTGCGGGTGCATCATCCGGTGTCCGTGCTCGACTTGCTGGAAACGGAAGCCACCACCCATTCATGGAACATTTCCGCATCGCTGGAGGCGCTGCAAGCGGCCGAGCGGGGCGTGATGGTGCTGCTCAACTGTAATCAGAGCGCCAATGACCTGTTCGCGCAGTTCGCCGCGCTCGATGCGCCGGAACCGGCGACCAAGGGGCGCGCAGCCAGCATGGACTTGCGCAGCTACGGCATCGGTGCGCAGATATTGCGGGCGCTCGGCGTGGGCAAGATGACCTTGTTGGCCAGTCCGAGGAAGATGCCGTCGATGACAGGTTTTGGCCTGGAAGTGGTCGGTTTCCAGTCCAGGCCGAACCTGAAATGATCCACATTCAATTCCACTTGAGAGGCATGCGATGACCGTAGGCACATACGAAACAAATCTGGCCGGCGACGGCTTGCGCATTGGTATCGTCCAGGCGCGCTTCAATGATGTCGTCGGCAGCGGCTTGTTGTCGGCTTGTCTGGCGCAACTGGTGCAGCTGGGCGTTGCCCATCAGGACGTGCTGCACGTGACGGTGCCGGGCGCGCTGGAAATTCCGCTGGCGTTGCAAAAAATGGCGGAAAGCGAGCAATTCGATGCTTTGATCGCACTCGGGGCGGTGATCCGCGGCGAAACCTATCATTTTGAGCTGGTGTCGAACGAGTCGGGTGCGGGCATCACCCGGGTCGGCCTCGATTACGGCATTCCGATTGCGAATGCGGTGTTGACGACGGAAAATGACGAGCAAGCCGAGGCCCGCATGGCGGAAAAAGGCGCCGATGCGGCGCGCGTGGCAGTCGAAATGGCAAATCTGACGCAGGCGCTCGAAGAATTGCAGGAAGCCGGCGACGACGAATGACGCCATGACGGGGTGCGCCCGCGCTCAATGAGCAGTGAGCAATGAGTAATCAGCAATGAGCAATGAGCCAGGACGCCGCACCGGCACATGGTGCAAACAAATGTAATCAAGAACAGGTAACGAATATCATGATAGAAAAAAGTTTGCTGGCCAATCCCAGCAAGAACCGCACGCCGCGCCATCGCGCGCGCGAATTTGCGTTGCAGGGGCTGTATCAGTGGCTGCTGAACAATGAAGACGCCGCCACCGTCGTCAATAATATCCGCGCCGCCCACGGCTTCGACAAGGCCGATGTCGATCATTTCAGCGTGTTGTTGTATGGTGCGATCAAGGATTCGGTCGCGCTGCGCGCCAGTCTGGCGCCTTTGATCGACCGCACCATCGCTGAGTTGTCGCCGATCGAGCACGGCATTTTGTTGATCGGGGCGTTCGAACTGAAAAATAATCTGGAAATTCCCTACCGCGTCGTCATCAACGAGGCAGTCGAGCTGGCCAAATCATTCGGCGGCATCGACGGTCACAAATATGTCAATGGCGTGCTCGACAAATTAGCCGGCAGGTTGCGCGAGAGTGAAGTCGGGGCCGACAAGCGGCGCTGATGCAACACTGCCGGAAAGGGAACTTTCCGGCAGCATAGTCGGCAATGCGGGGGCCGGGACGTTTGTTCCGGTCCCCGTTGTTTTATGTTGCCGCCCGATGGAGGCAACTGAACTACAAACTGGCGATCTCTTCGTTCTGAGCAATCGCTTTCTTCGGCGGCGTCGCTGCAACATCGCGCATGTTGGTCGGCACTTTTTTCCCGGAAGATACTTGCTTCAAGCGCGCATATTCGGCCAGCACGCGCGAACCGTAGCCCGAATCGTTGTCAAAGGCGGCGGCGCCCACGTAAGTCTTCAAACCTGCCCTGACCGAGCCGCCGCGGGTAACGTAATCCTTCAGGATCAGCGAACCGACGCGGATGTTGGCTGCCGGATTGAGCGCCGCCTTGACGCCGCCCAGTTCCTGGAAGCGCGCATGGTGTATTTTCGACATAACTTGCATCAAGCCTTGCGCACCGACCGGGCTTTCCGCAAACGGGTTCAGGCCCGATTCGATGGCCATCACGGCCAGAATCAGCAGCGGATCGAGCTTGATTTCATGCGCAGTCATGTAAGCGGTGGAAACGAACATGTTGGCGGCGTCTCCGGCGACGCGATAGCGTTTGGCCAGCCATGTAGTGACCCATTCTTGTTGCTTCTCTGTCGCAAGCAACGCTTTTTCCTTGGCCGACAGCACTACGGGAGCCGGTTTTGCGACCACGGCAACGCTGACCGGCGCCGCCTCCGTGCCAGGCGCTGCGTCAGGCACGGCTGCAATCGCTGCCGTAATCGATGCACTGTGCAAGCTGTTGCCCAATTGGCTGGCCAGATCGGGGCGGGCGAACAGTAACCCGATCAGTGCGACTGCCGAAATACCAAAAATTATCAAAGTGCGTTGCATCGTGGTCAAAAGATTGCGTGTCGACAGTCGCGGCGCGCCAAGCTGCGCGGCTGGCTGGCCGGCCAAGTCTGGGCCACGCTGCGTGGCGCCATCAAAACATGTTGTCATTGAATACCCCTGAAATGTCGCGTCGCAAGCGTGTCCGCGCGGCGAATAATCGCAGCGGAGATGGCTCGTGCCGTGCATCAGAAATGGCATCTGCCGGCGCGAAGATGCACGCGGCAGACGTCGTCATTGCTTGCTTGAGCTGATCGTTCCCTGTGGTATAGGATCAGTCGCAATACAACTTTTTTCGGGGATAAGGCAGGCGCCTTTTGAAAACACTCCTAAAATGTCATTGGAGCCCCGACTCCGTGAATGAAGAATGGCAGGTAAAATTCGAGTCCGCAGACCGTTGCCTTCTTCAAGTTGAACGGATTGTAAAAGCCAGTTTATATCAAGTCAATACTAACAAAGGTGTTTGTAATTACTTTTATGTATAGCTTTTCATGTTGCATTGCACCAAAAATCAATAAAATCAAATACTTGCCGCCAGATATGGGATTTTTCCCGCCACAATGAAAAAAATTAAAAACAGATGAAATATTCCGATTTGCGTGATTTTATTGCTCAATTACAATCAATTGGCGAGCTTAAGCCCATTTCGACGCCCGTTTCGCCGTATCTGGAGATGACCGAGGTGTGCGATCGCACCTTGCGCGCGGCCGGTCCCGCATTATTGTTCCAGAATCCGGTGGGCCACACGATACCGGTGCTGGGCAATCTGTTTGGCACGCCGCGCCGCGTGGCGCTCGGCATGGGCGCCGAGGAGGTTGGCGATTTGCGCCGGATCGGTCATCTGCTGGCGCGCCTGAAGGAGCCCGAGCCGCCCAAGGGCTATCGCGATCTGCTCGGCCTGGGCTCGCTGGTCAAGGCGGTATGGGACATGTCGCCCAAGGAAGTGCGCGGCGCACCCTGCCACGACATCGTGTGGGAGGGCGACGATGTCGACCTGGCCCGGTTGCCGATCCAGCATTGCTGGCCGGGCGATGTCGCCGCATTGATTACCTGGGGCCTGGTCATCACGAAGGGACCCAACAAGAAGCGCCAGAATCTGGGGATCTATCGCCAACAAGTGCTCGGTCGCAACAAGGTCATCATGCGCTGGCTCGCGCATCGGGGTGGGGCGCTCGATTTTCGCGAGCATGCGATTCAGAGCAAGGGCCAGCCGTATCCGATCGCGGTCGCGCTGGGCGCCGATCCGGCCACGATACTGGGCGCGGTGACGCCGGTGCCCGACAGCTTGTCCGAATACCAGTTCGCCGGACTGCTGCGCGGCAGCCGCACCGAACTGGTCAAGGCGATCGGCAGCCAATTGCGGGTGCCGGCATCGTCCGAGATCGTGCTGGAGGGCCATGTCTATCCGGATGCGAGCCATCCGTCCGGTTACGAGCATGCGCTGGAAGGGCCGTTCGGCGATCATACCGGCTATTACAATGAGCAAGATAGTTTCCCGGTGTTTACGATCGACCGCATCACGATGCGGCGCAATCCGATTTACCATTCGACCTATACCGGCAAGCCGCCCGATGAACCGGCGGTGCTGGGCCTGGCGCTCAATGAAGTGTTCGTGCCGCTGCTGCAAAAGCAGTTCAGCGAAATCACTGATTTTTATTTGCCGGCGGAAGCGTGCAGCTACCGCATGGCGGTGGTGCAGATCAAAAAATCGTACGCCGGCCACGCGAAGCGCGTGATGTTCGGAGTCTGGAGCTTCCTGCGCCAGTTCATGTATACCAAGTTCATCGTCGTAGTCGACGAGGATGTGAATATCCGCGACTGGAACGAAGTGATCTGGGCGATCACGACCCGGGTCGATCCGATCCGCGACACGACGCTGGTCGACAATACGCCGATCGATTACCTGGACTTCGCCTCGCCCGTCAGCGGCCTGGGCAGCAAGATGGGCATCGACGCGACCAACAAGTGGCCGGGCGAAACCAGTCGCGAATGGGGCACGACCATGTCGATGACGCCGGAAGTGAAGGCGCGCGTGGATGCAATCTGGCAAGAGTTGGGGTTGTAGCGCCGACACCGGGGCGCTGCGTTGATTCGTGTTCCCCGGAATCGGGCAGCTCGGGTATAATCGAGTCTGGCGGGCCCCTGCGCATTGTGGCATGGCTAACCTGGTCAGGTCGGGAACGAAGCAGCCACGGCTATTACCCATGAGTGCCGCAGATCAGGCTCGCCTCTTATGATCTTTGGATCGTTGGATCGTTGGATCGTTGGATCTTCAAGCGATCAAATTATTGAATGATCAACGATCGTTCAATAATGCTTCTTCAATTCGCTGCATGGGCACGCTTCACATCGCTCGCCAGCATCAACATCGCGCTTACCTTTTCCCGACTGTTCAATGTCTGCTGAATCTCGCTATAATAGGGCGATTCTGTCGTGCAGAATTGGCCGCTATTCTCCGCATTCTCCGCTATCTACGGTAAAATTC
>Ga0326735_1000031_pt1 | contig 25971 bp, 15 predicted proteins | sample 37_GP2_1092_FD_207945 | JGI IMG/M metagenome (GOLD analysis project Ga0326735, IMG submission 207945) | Glacier ice microbial communities from Ngari, Tibet, China - 37_GP2_109.2 | ecosystem: Environmental > Aquatic > Freshwater > Ice > Glacier | place: China: Ngari, Tibet | collected 2018-07-31
GCCAGGTCGCGCGACTGCACGCGGTCCTTGGCGAACGCCACCGCCTGCTGGTAGGCACGGTCGGCAAGACCAATGCCCTGCAAGCCGACGCCGAAGCGGGCCGCATTCATCATGATGAACATGTATTCGAGGCCGCGGTTTTCTTCGCCCACCAACGTGCCGATGGCGCCGCCATGGTCGCCGAACTGCAGCACCGCGGTGGGGCTGGCCTTGATGCCCAGCTTGTGCTCGATCGAAACGCAATGGGCGTCGTTGCGCTCGCCCGGGGAGCCGTCCGCATTGACCAGGAACTTGGGCACGATGAACAGCGAGATCCCCTTCACCCCCGGCGGCGCGTCGGGCGTGCGCGCCAGCACCAGGTGGATGATGTTCTCGGCCATGTCGTGCTCGCCGTAGGTGATGTAGATCTTGGTGCCGAACACCTTGTAGGTGCCGTCGCCCTGCGGCACCGCGCGCGTGCGCACCGCTGCCAGGTCGGAGCCGGCCTGCGGCTCGGTCAGGTTCATGGTGCCGGTCCATTTGCCGGAGATGAGCGGCTCGAGATAGGTGCCCTTCTGCGCATCGCTGCCCGCCGTCAGCAGCGCCTCGATGGCGCCGTCGGTCAGCAGCGCCACCAGTGCGAACGAGATCGACGCCGCATTGAGCATCTCGATGCATGGCGTGGCCACCAGCTTGGGCAGGCCCTGCCCGCCGAATTCGGATGGATGCTGCACGCCCTGCCAGCCGGCGTCACCGAAGCTTTTAAAGGCTTCGCGAAAGCCCTTGGCGGTAGTGACCTGGCCGTCGTGCCAGAAGCTCGGTGCCTTGTCGCTGGCGTGGTTCAGCGGCGCGATGACGTTGCCGCAAAATTTCGCGTTCTCTTCCAATACCGCCTCGACCGTGTCGGCGGTGGCGTCTTCGCAGCCCGGCAACTGGTTGATGGCGGACAGTCCGGCCAGTTCGTTCATCACGAACTGCATGTCTTGAAGGGGGGCTTTGTAGGTCACCTGGGTCTCCTGATATTTTCGTGAGCACACCCGAAGCTAACCGGCCAATAGCGCCGCTAGCTCGTCGTTCCCGCGCATGCGCGAACCCGATTTCGCCGGGCATCTGCAAAATGGGGTCCCCGCGTTCGCGAGGACGACGTCACACTATGTCCGGTCAGCCGAGCTGCTTGACCAGATCCGGCACCACGTCGAACAAGTCGCCGACGATGCCGTAATCGGCCACGGCAAAGATCGGCGCTTCCGGATCCTTGTTGATGGCGACGATGGTCTTCGAGTCCTTCATGCCGGCCAGGTGCTGGATCGCGCCGGAAATGCCGACGGCGATGTACAGCGCTGGCGCCACGATCTTGCCGGTCTGGCCGACCTGCCAGTCGTTAGGCACGTAGCCGGCGTCGACCGCGGCGCGCGAGGCGCCCATGGCCGCGCCGAGCTTGTCGGCCAGCGGCTCGAGCAGTTTAAAATTGTCGCCGGAGCCCATGCCGCGGCCACCCGAGACGATGATCTTGGCAGCGGTCAGTTCAGGGCGATCCGACTTGGCCAGCTCGCGCCCGATAAAGGTAGAGGTGCCCGCATCGGCGACGGCGGCAACGGTTTCAACCGCGGCCGTACCGCCGCCGGCAGGCGCAGCGTCGAAGCCGGTGCCGCGCACGGTGATGACTTTAATCTTGTCGCTCGACTGCACGGTGGCGATGGCGTTGCCGGCGTAGATCGGGCGCTCGAAGGTATCGGGCGAATCGACCTTGGTGATTTCGGAGATCTGCGCGACGTCGAGCTTGGCGGCCACGCGCGGCAGGATGTTTTTGCCATAGGCGGTCGCCGGCGCCAGGATGTGGGAGTAGCTGGCCGACAGTGCCAGCACTTGCGCGGCGACGTTTTCGGCCAGGCCGTCGGCGAAGTGCGGTGCGTCGGCGACCAGCACTTTCGTGACGCCAGCGATGGCGGCGGCTTGCTCGGCGGCGGCGCCGCAGTTGCTGCCGGCAACCAGCAGGTGCACTTCGCCGCCGCACTGGAGTGCCGCGGTGACGGTGTGGTGGGTGCTTCCCTTCAGGGATGCGTTGTCGTGTTCGGCGATGACTAAAGCGGCCATGATGTTTCCTATTCTTGTGTGGGACGGACAGGCGTGGGCGGCGAGCGCGCTATCAGATGACTTTGGCTTCGGTGCGCAGCTTGGCCACCAGGGTCGCCGCGTCGGGTACCTTGATGCCGGCCGAGCGCTTGGCCGGCTCGACGACCTTGAGCGTTTTCAGGCGCGGCGTCACGTCCACGCCCAGCTCTTCCGGTTTCAACACGTCGAGCTGCTTCTTCTTCGCCTTCATGATGTTCGGCAGCGTGACGTAGCGCGGCTCGTTCAGGCGCAGGTCGGTGGTGACGATCGCCGGCAGCGTGAGCGCCAGCGTTTCCGAACCGCCGTCGACTTCGCGGGTCACCGTGACGGTGCCGCCTTCGAGCACCACTTTCGAGGCGAACGTCGCTTGCGGCCAACCCAGCAAGGCTGCCAGCATCTGGCCGGTCTGATTGGAGTCGTCATCGATTGCCTGCTTGCCGAGGATGATCAGCTGCGGCTGTTCCTTGTCGGCCACCGCCTTGAGCAGCTTGGCCACGGCCAGCGGCTCGAGGTCGGTGCTGGTTTCAACCAGGATCGCGCGATCGGCGCCGATCGCCATGCCGGTACGCAGCGTTTCCTGCGCCTGCGCCACGCCGCACGAGACGGCGATCACTTCAGTAACTTTGCCGGCTTCTTTCAGGCGCATCGCTTCTTCCAGCGCGATCTCGTCGAACGGATTCATCGACATTTTGACATTGGCGGTTTCGACGCCAGTGCCGTCGGACTTGACGCGAACCTTGACGTTGTAGTCGATGACGCGCTTGACGGGGACCAGGACTTTCATGGGGGGCCTTTGAAAATAAATATGATGAATGACTGTGGGCTAGATTATATGAGAAAAACACGATCAAGTCGAAATTAAAGCACGATCGTGCGATTTTTAGTAGAAGGGAACGTCTAAATACGGCGATCCTCGCGAAAGCGAGGCTGCCGCACAAAAACAACAACCATACAGGGACCAACGCCCTCATCGAGGGCGTTGGCGATCATGCATCGGTTATTTGCGGCGCATCAGGAATGTGAACTCGAGGCCGTTCTGCGTGTGCGACAACAAGGCATTGCCGGTCTGCTTGGCAAACGCCTGGAAGTCGCGTACCGAGCCCGAATCGGTGGCGAGGATGCGCAGGACTTCGCCCGTCTCCATCTCGGCCAAGGCCTTTTTCGCCTTCAGGATCGGCAACGGGCAATTGAGGCCGCGTGCATCGAGTTCTTTCTGGTATTCCATGTCGCTAATGAAAGTGATGTCGCTCATCGCATGGTGTACTGGGGTAGTGGCGGTGTTCATACTTCCTATACTACTCCAATTGGCGAATTATGACGCAGCGCACCAAAATAAACTTGGGCCGTTGCGAAATCGCAACGACCGTAAGCAATATACAATCATAATAACCGGCCTACAACATCAGCCGGCGCGCTGTCCCACCCACGCCACCACGCCGGCCAGCGCTTGCGCCAGCCCGCTCGGATCAGTGCCGCCGGCCTGCGCCATGTCGGGACGTCCGCCGCCCTTGCCGCCAACCTGCTGGGCCACAAAATTGACCAGTTCGCCAGCCTTGACCCTGGCGGTGGCGTCCGCCGTGACGCCGGCGATCAGACTGACCTTGCCATCGGCCACGCTAGCGAGCACGATGGCGGCCGTCTTCAGCTTGTCCTTGAGCTTGTCCATCGTCTCGCGCAGGCGCGCCACGTCGGCGCCTTCGAGCGTTGCCGCCAGCACCATGATGCCGTTGACGTCGATCGCCCGGGTCACCAGTTCGTCGCCCTGCCCCGAGGCCAGCTTCGATTTGAGCGCCGCCAGTTCCTTCTCCAGCGACCTGACCTGGTCCTGCACCTGACCGATGCGGGTGGTCAGCTCTTCCGGATTGGTCTTGAGCGCGCCGGCCGCTTCCTGCAGCCGGCGGCCCAGCGACTGCACCATTGCCAGCGCGCCTTCGCCCGTTACCGCTTCCAGGCGACGGATACCGGCCGCCACGCCGGCCTCGCTGATGATCTTGAACAAACCGATGTCGCCGGTGCGCTCGACGTGGACGCCGCCGCACAGCTCCTTCGACGAGCCGATGTCGAGTACCCGCACTTCGTCGCCGTATTTTTCGCCGAACAGCGCCATCGCGCCATGCTTGACGGCGTCGTCGAACGACATGTGCTGGGCCAGGGTAGCGTGGTTTTGCAGGATCTCGCGGTTGACGATGACTTCCACCTTGGCGATCTGCTCGGCCGTCAATGGCGCGTTGTGGCTGAAGTCGAAACGGGTCTTGTCCGGATCGACCAGCGAACCTTTTTGCGCCACGTGGCTGCCCAAGACTTCGCGCAGCGCCTTGTGCATCAGGTGCGTGGCCGAGTGGTTGCGGATGGTGCGCCCGCGCTTGTCTTCGTCGACGATGGCATCGACCTTGTCGCCGACTTTCAGCACGCCGTCCACCAGCTCGCCGTGGTGACCGAACACGTCGGCCTGGACCTTGAGGGTGTCGTCGACTTCGAACGAACCGTCGCCGCCTTTGAGCAAGCCCTGGTCGCCGACCTGGCCGCCCGACTCAGCGTAGAACGGCGTAGTGTCGAGCACCACGATGCCGGCCTGGCCGGCTATTAATTGCTCGACCTTCGCGCCGCCGCAGTACAAGGCGATGATGGTGGCGTTGTGAACCAGCGAGTCGTAGCCGATGAATGTGGTCTTGGCGCCCGAATACTCGACGCCGGCGGCCATCTTGAACTTGCCGGCCGCGCGCGCCGTCTTCTTCTGCTGCTCCATCGCCGCCGTGAAGCCGGCTTGGTCCAACGTCACGCCGCGTTCGCGGCAGATGTCAGCGGTCAGGTCGAGCGGAAAACCGTAGGTGTCGTACAAGGTGAAGGCGGTGGCGCCATCCAGATTCTTGCTGTCTTTGGCCAGCTGCGCCTCGAGGATCTTCATGCCGTTTTCCAGCGTCTCGCCGAAGCGCTCTTCTTCCTGCCTGAGCGTTTGGGCGACGCGCTGTTTGGCCTCGGCCAGCTCCGGATAGGCGGCGCCCATCTCGTCGTTGAGGTCTTCGACCAGCTTGTAGAAAAACGGCCGGTTTTGTCCGAGCTTGTGACCGTGGCGCAGCGCGCGGCGGATGATGCGGCGCAGGACGTAACCGTGACCTTCGGGGCCGGGGATGATGCCGTCGACGATCAAAAACGAGGCGGCGCGGATATGGTCGGCGATCACGCGCAGCGACTTGCTCTCCAGGTCGAGGGTGCGGGTTTCGCGCGCGGCGGCGCGGATCAGGTTCTGAAACAGGTCGATTTCGTAATTGCTGTGCACGTGCTGGAGCACGGCGGCCAGGCGCTCCATGCCCATGCCGGTGTCGACGCAAGGCTTGGGCAGCTTGTTCATGTTGCCCGCTTCGTCGCGGTTGAACTGCATGAACACCAGGTTCCAGATTTCGATGAAGCGGTCGCCGTCTTCGTCGGGCGAACCGGGAGGGCCGCCCGGGATGTCGGCGCCGTGGTCGTAGAAAATCTCGGTGCACGGGCCGCAAGGTCCGGTATCGGCCATCTGCCAGAAGTTATCCGATGCGTAGCGCCCACCCTTGTTGTCGCCGATACGGATGATGCGCGCCGCAGGCACGCCAATCTCGTTGGCCCAGATGTCGTACGCCTCGTCGTCCTCGACATACACGGTAACGGTGAGCTTGTCGGCCGGCAGGCCGTAGACCTTGGTCAGCAGCTCCCAGGCGTAGTTGATGGCGTCGCGCTTGAAGTAGTCGCCGAAGCTGAAATTGCCCAGCATTTCGAAGAAGGTGTGGTGACGCGCCGTGTAGCCGACATTTTCCAGGTCGTTATGCTTGCCGCCGGCGCGCACGCAGCGCTGCACCGAAGTGGCGCGCGTATATGGCCGGCTGTCGGTGCCGATGAACACGTCCTTGAACTGCACCATGCCGCTATTGGTCAGCAACATGGTCGGGTCGTTGCCCGGCACAAGCGGGCTGGACCGAACAACCGAGTGTCCCTTCGATTCAAAGAACGTGAGGAATTTGTCGCGAATTTCAGATGATTTCATGTCGTATGGGCGAGGGAAGGCAGCATGCCGGGAAAAAACGATTATAGCGTAGCTAAGTTACGAATGACTTACTTCGCTGCCGCCGCAAAATCCGGCCCGATCAGGTCGATGCGGTCGGTGCAAAAGCCGTCGACGCCCCAGGCCAGGATCTCGCGCGCGCGGATCGGATTGTTGACGGTATAGCAAAACAGGCCGAAGCCGGCCAGCCTGACCTCGCGCGCCAGGGAAGCCGTCAGGTGCTTGTGGTTGACGTGGATCGCCACCGCGCCGAGCTTTTTCACGCGCGGTCGCCAGTTGCGCGGGATCGCATCGAACAGCACGGCGCGCGCGATGTCGGGGGCCGCGTCGCGCGCCGCCGCCAGCGCCGTCTCGCTGAACGACGACAACAGCGGCACCTGCGCCACCTCGCCGGCGCCGATCTCGAAGGTGAACAGCGCGCGCGTGGCTTCGGCCACCGCCTTGCCGGTCTCGAGCTCGAACCCCGGCGCCGGCTTGATTTCGATGTTCATCCAGATGCCGTTGGCTTTGCAGAAGGCGGCGAAATCGGCGAACAGCGGCACCGGCTCGCCTTGAAACTGCTTGCCGAACCAGATGCCGGCGTCCATCCCGGCCAGCTCATCGGCGTCGTAGTCGAACACATTGCCGGAACCGGCGACCGTGCGCCCGAGATACGGATCGTGCATCACCACCGGCACGCCGTCGCGTGCCAGCATGACGTCGAATTCGACGGCGCGATAGCCGTGCGCCAAGCCGCACCTGAGCGCCGCCAAGGTGTTTTCGGGAGCGAGCTTGCCGCCGCCGCGGTGCGCCAGCACTTTTTGATAGGGCCACATGCGCATCACGATATCACGGCGGCCGCCGTGCGACGGCCGCCAAAAGGTGGCGACGTCGAGGTAGCCGACCCGCTCGGTGATCTGCGCCGGGCTGAGCTTCCCCGATTCGAGCAGGCGCCTGGCCAGGTTGATGCGCGCGCACGTTCAGCAGCGCCATGCGCGCCACCGCCCTCGCCTCTTTCGGCGTCGCCGCCTGGCCGAACACGTCCATCCCCATGCAGCCATCAAAGGCGGGAACGTTGATTTTCATGGTGGTCACGCGCATCCCCACATCGGACGAGCTTCATTGCAGCGCCTGGCCGCGCGCGACACTCCGTTTCAGAAGCCGTTTTGAGAAAGCAAGCCCCATGCGAATCACCCAACCAAAAAACGCCACCGTCATCGTGTATGTCGGCCAGCACCACATCCTGGTGGACCCCGATGTTGGCGCGCACCGGTCGAACTGTCGGAAAACGCCGATGCGGCGCTGCAGGATGTGACGCACTGCCCGATCACACACTGCCAGAGGGGACAGTCCGACCACCTGGACCGCCTAACTGGCTAGGCGAGGCTTGAACGTGCGGGCGCTGGCGAGCGGCCGTGGCAAGCCACAGCTCTTCTTGAACGGAACAATCCGCACGGTGGCGTGCATGCATCAATCCACCCAAGTTAAGCGTTTCGCTTAAAAAATACGGCTCAAATGCAATAAAAAGCTTGACATGAGAATCACGAACTGCGCCGCCAGTGAGATTTTTTACCTTACTGATTGCCATGTCCCTTGCAGCACTTTTTATGGACCTTGCCACACGTTTGCAGTCCACCGAATTCCTTCAAACCGCCCGGCATCCTGAACACCCAGCGGCGCTCTCACGGCAGCGCAAATTACCGTTGCCGACCTTGGTGGCGCTGATGCTGACCGGCATGCGCATGAGCATTCAAGCTGAGCTCGATGTGTTTTTTGGCCATTTACAAGGCAGCTCCCAGTTGCTGCGCACCGTGTCCGAGCAGGCGTTCGCGCAAGCGCGCGCCAAGCTGTCACTGACCGCCATTCCCTTGCTCAACGACTGGCTCGTCGCGCGCGCCGAGCAGCACGGTTTCGTTCCGCGCTGGTGCCGCCTGCGCCTGGTCGCCGCCGACGCCTCGACCATGCGCTTCGGCCTGCGCGCGAGCCACGTCAAACGCGCCGCGCTACCTGACCAAATTCTGTTTGGCCTGTTTCTGCCAGGCGCCGAGCTGATGTTGGCAGCCTCGTTGCACAGCATCGCGGAGTGCGGCGAGCGACAAATGTTGGTCCAGCATCTGGACCGCCTTTCCTCTAACGACTTGCTGCTCCTTGACCGCGGATACCCGTCGCGCTGGCTCGTTTCACTGCTCAAGTATCAGCGCATTTCGTTCTGCATGCGGGTCGAAAAGGCTGGCGAAGGCGGCTTCGCGTGCGTGCGCGATTTCCTGCGCTCGGGTCTGGTTGAACAGGTCGTCACGTTGCGCGTGCCCGACCAACGCGACGCCTACGATTACGAATGCCCTCGCGAACCGCAGCAGGTACGCCTGGTTCGCCACGTCGCTCCCAACGGCAAGGTACGCGTCCTGATGACCAATTTGTTCGACACCCGGCGCTTTCCCGCCAGCGCCTTTGGCGAGCTCTACCATAAGCGCTGGAGAATCGAGGAGGCCTTCAAGCGGCTCAAGCACCGGCTTAATCTGGAGCATGTATCGGGCCTGTCCCAGCAGGCCGTGGTGCAGGACGTCGCTGCCAAAATCTTGTGCGACAACTTGCAGACCCTGGCCTCGTTGACTGCCCATGAGCAGGCCGCTTTGCGCGAAATCGACCGCATCAACCATGCCTACGCTCACACCGCGCTTAAACCCTTGATGCCGGCACTGCTGCTCGGGAAAAAAGTCGCAAAGCGCTTGCGTGAAGTGCTGAACCTGATTGCGAGACAGACCTACCTTCATCGAGAAAACCTGTCAAAACTGCGTAAGCCCAAACCAAAACCCCACAAGCACATGACGCAAAAACCTTGTTAGGCATGGACGAAATGCTTAACTTGGGTGGATTGGTGCATGCATGGGCGCGGCCTGGCGCATGACGTATCTGATGCGCCAGGGATAAACCTGTCCAGACCTGGCGGCGTCGTTATTCTTCGACCCTGACGAAATCCGTGGCGCCCGCTTGCTGACCAAGAAGGAGATGTCCGCCACGCCACTGGCGCTCAATAAGGTCGTGCGAATGATTGCGCAGGTGGGCGGCTTCCTCGGCCGCAAGAGCGACGGCGAACCGGGAGCCAAGACAATCTGGCGTGGGCTTGATCAAGTGTTTGCTGCCGCCGCGACGCTACGGGCACTTCGGGACGGGCTTGGATGACTTATGTATAAAAACACGGCTCCAAGCGTTGTCCTTATTTTTACGCCGACGGGTGACAACGCCCATCATGCCTAAACCAACCAACAACAAAGCATAAGAATTTGGCTCTGGCAGTTCAGGGAGCGAAACTGAATCGGATACTTCGGATACTGGAGAGGCAACTGCGATGCCATTTACAATATGAAGGCCGCCACTCATGCCTTTGAATGAGCCCGCACAATCGCTAGCACTGGTTGCCCCATCGGCACCAACACCGACGTAGCTCAGCGAAAAGGCGTTTCCACATGCAATGGTTGCGCCGGCGCCTTCGACGATATACTCCGAAGAGAGAACGACACCGAGTAACGAGGTATCGGCTCCAAGTGTTGTATAGCCGCCTGTATTCCAGAATACACTGGCGTTTGTGGTGCCGGCTGCAAATTGAACCTCCGTATTTGCCCCTGTAACCAGATAAGTATTAATATTGAAAACCCAATACGGGTTTGCCATACCCTTACCATCAAGTGTAATAATCGTGCCAGCCGCCGTCGTCAGAGCGCTCGAAATGTAGAGACCGGGTGCGAGTAAAATATTGCCACTGATTGTCGCATCAAGAGCACGTCCGTTCTCCATGTTGTTTAACGCGGATTTTGCAGCGTTAAATTGTGTAAGCGCAATCTCTAAGCTCGATATATTTTTACCAACGGCACCGGCATTAGCAAGTTCACCTATGGTTACAGCGCTGACCGCATTGGTGCTTAGGCTTGAAGCTCCAGCGCCGTAGGTAATAGCAGCGCCAGAATAATTATTCAATGTCATGGCGTTGGCGCCGGCCGTTATATAACCAACAGCCCCTACATTACCATTAATGGTGGTGTTCGCACCATAAGTTGCATAACTACCGGCCAAAACCGAAAAACTCGCCAACTCAGTGCCTATCAAAGGTGTTGCTGAGGCGTGCGATGAATAATAAAACGCGGCCAACGAAACTAACAATAATTTTTTAATTTTTATAAAATTTTTAAAAGGATATAAATACATATTATTGGAGCAAAAAAATGGGGAAATTAGGCGCTACGGTGCGTAGCATGATTGCTCTAGTATAGTTAACTACGCTATTTACCGGGGCGGTATCGGAAATGGCTTACGGCGGCTTTCGGATGTCGGGCCACTAATCCGACATGGTTTTTTTACTCTTCACAAAGGCCGGCTCAGTCATCCCAGGGCCACCGCTGCCAGACATTTTAAACCTGATGACGTTCGTCCGTCGGCAGGCTTCAGAATCTTTCTTTTCGAACATGGACTTGCCCGCATGACAGCAACGGCGAGCCATGGCACCATGGCTGCCAAATCGGAGCGCCGACGGAATCGATATTGCGCATCGGCTAAATCGCGAGGACGACCTTGTGTTCATAGACCGGTCGTTCCAGCACGTCGAACCGAGCAGGCCATCGGCGAGCACACAGCTGCCCGGAGCAATTGCACTCTTCGCCCATGGCGCCAGGGCGGCAAAAAAAAGCCGACCACAAACGCGACTTTGCTCTCCACCCCGCGTCCGGCTTTGCCGCCAGTGCGCCCGCCTCCCAAGTAGGCATCGTCGACACGCACGTCGCCCTGTAAAGGCTGGTTTTCCTCGCGCTGGCGCATCATGGCCAGCTTGGCGATGTTGGTCTTGGACTGGGTCATGAGGTAGATCCACAACGATAACGAGTCCCATAACACTTATCAAAAGACCAAAAATGATCCGCGATTCGATGGCGGTGCACAGCATCCGCCAATCCGATCTGACTGCTTTCTTTGCCTATTTAAATGACCGTTTGCGCGACAACGGCGTTAACGGGACACATTTTTTTAACCCATGCGGTGTGCCGAATCGCGCTTTCCGGGGCAAAAGCGAACGGACTTCGAGAGTGGATTTGCTTCGCTCTTGAGTCGAGGGGGCCGGCGTCGAGCCTGGATCGCAGTGAATGCCGGCGGCGCAATCACTGGGCCTTTCGAATCGCGCGCGCCGCCGGGAGCTGCCGCAGCACACCGCGCCTTACTCGGCATGGGCGTGCATCGCGCACTATCGCCAACAAGGACTTGGCTTGAGCCTGGTGCGTGAGGCTATCGACCGGAAGCTGAAAGGGCGTCAACCGTGAGCATAACCGGCTTGAAACGCGAGCTGCTACACACAGGTGGAAACCTGTTAAAATTTTACATGTTAATTGTTGCTGCATTGTATCACTAATTTAATTCAGGAAATTAAATTTCTTTGTGTGATTTTTAGTGGCTTCGTAGACATTGATAGGGACCGGTAGCCAGCCCCGCTATCGCGCAGGCGCTACAATCTTTTAGCGTAATCAGCCCTCCCTCGCTCGTCGTCTTCCGTTCAGTCACCGTTTGACACAAGGCTCAATCGGCGAAATCATTCTTTCGAGGGCGCCTTCGGCAGCGTGGTTGCCAGCTTGCCGGTCAGGTTGGCGACGGTGTTTTTTGCCGCCTCGACCTTGGCCGCGTCCGCGAACACCGCTTCGCCATGCTTGCGCGCCTGGGCCATCGCTTCGATGGTCGCCGCTTCCGCCTTGCTTATCCGCTCATTGGCCGCCTCCAGCCTCAACAGGGCCTTGGTCAGCTCGATGTCGCCGCCCTGCCGCTCGTTTTCAGCAGCCAGGTCAGCCGCTTCCTGCTGCTGCTCGATTCAAGCCGGCGCGTGGCAAGCGCGCGCCGTTACCATCGGAGTTGCAGCGCGTCGACGTGGTCCAAGACGTCTTGCAGCGCATAGGCCAGCATCCTGCATCGCTGGTCGAACAACTGACGCCACACCTGTGGAAGACGCTGTTCGCCAAAAATCCACTGCGCTCAGATCTTTACCAACGCGACGACCGCCAGTCACATCAATAACGCCGTTCACTTACCGCTTACACGTGCCCGCCGAAATTCCGAGAGTAAACGCGAATTCGACAAAGTTTACAAGCCCCTTCTGCAACTCATCGAATGTAAACGGTTTTTTTGGGCTGCGTAAGCGGACGCTGCGGATGTGTATAACGCTACGGGTTAACGGCGACTCCTCGACGCCGAATTTACGATTACGTTCCCGCATATTAGCCGGCGCCTGATGTACATCACATATGCTTGTGAAGGGAGGCAGTTGGACAATGTATGGGTGATTCAGAAGAGTATGTTGAGTATGTTACCCAGCGATATTTCCAACAATAAATTAATTTAAAGAGTATTCCATCATGCTCACGTCAAAATCCTTCCGAACTAGCTACATAATGATAGCTATTATGACAATTTATTTCTCTCTATCTTTTGGCATCGTTGCGGGCCAAGCACAGGACACTTCGTCACCAGACCTGTTGAGGGCTAAGGCATTGAATATGGGCATTAATTCATTGAAAACGGTGAAAGTCGCGGATGCTCCCACATTTAAACAGTTCGTTGTTGACCGTACTAAACTGCAGCAGTTGGGTAAAGCCCTGTTCTGGGATCAGCAGGTAGGCAGCGATGGTCAGTCTTGTGCAAGTTGTCACTTTCATGCCGGCGCCGACAATCGGTCGAAAAACCAGGTGAATCCTGGTTTCAGGAGTTCACTCATCGCCGGCGGAGATACCGTTTTTGGCCAAACTTCTCGCGGAAAACTTACCCCAAATTATCAACTCACCCTTGACGACTTTCCTTTCCACAAGCTTCAAGATCCAAACAATCGCAATTCATTGGTACTGAGTGATACCAATGACGTGGTTTCTTCTCAAGGATCTTTTAACGTAGATTTCCGCGGATTTGGGTTGTCGGCGAATGACATCGGTATTCCGGTAGCCGGCGTGTTCAAGGATCCGGCCACAGGCGCCATGGTGCGTAACGTGGAACCGCGCAATACGCCCACCGTCATCAATGCGGCGCTCAACCATCGGAACTTCTGGGACGGGCGGGGGCGCAACGAATTCAACGGCGTTAACCCGCTAGGCTCGCTTGATGCCGAAAAAATTGTTAAAATTACAAGTGTAAATAGTGTTGTTTTTGTTCAGACCCGCATTTCAAATTCTTCCGGCGCATCACAGGCAGTAGGACCACCGCTCAGCGCTCTGGAGATGTCATTTTCTGGCCGCACTTTCCCCTTAATCGGAAGGAAACTTCTTAACCGGACGCCGCTCGCGGGACAGAATGTCGCTCTGAACGACAGCGTACTGGGCAGCGGCCTGACCACCGGGGAAGGCCTTAAAGTGAAGTATGTGGATCTCGTCAGGGGCGCTTTTGATCCTACATGGTGGAACGCGCCATTGGGGTGGGTGGTCGATCTCGCCGACCAGGCCAACCCGGAGCTGGTGAAGCTGCCCGATGGAGCAAAACCCAGTTCCACCCAGTTCACGGTGATGGAATATAACTTTGGCCTGTTCATGGGAATGGCGGTCAATGAGTATGAAAAGTTACTCATTGCCAATGACTCGCGTTTCGACCAGTTCATGGAAGGTGATAACTCCCGTTTAAGCCCACAGGAGCAACAGGGACTGCGCATATACCTGGGATCGGGCAAGTGCATCAACTGTCATGGCGGAGCCGAGATGACAAATGCGAGCCTGCGCCGGGTGCAGGGGTTCGAAGTTCTAGAGCGGATGATCATGGGCAATGATCGGGTAGCCGTCTACGACAATGGTTTTTATAATATCGGCGTACGACCGACCAAGGAAGACATGGGCGTCGGCGCAACAATCGGTTCCAAAAACCGCCCGCTCTCCAATTCCCGTGCTTTTCAGAAATGCGTAAACGACGCGCTGACAGCCAATCCGTCGTTGTCGCTTGCACAGGCGAACGACAGCTGTGGCGTGCCCCGCATGCTCGCCCGCCCGGCAGAGGCGGCAAAATTGCTCGCCAAGGCCGCTGCACAGGTGGGTAATCCGCAGCAGGCGATCATATTGCTTAATCAAGCCAATGCATTGATAAGTTCGGCGCCGCCCGATCTCTTACAAGGATCATGCAAGCTTGCCAAAAATCCAGCATTGCCATGCCCTGTATTGCCAGATGGCTCCGGTGTTCAGATGGACGGGGCGCTCGATGTGCTGGCGAAGTTTTCCATCGACCCGGCCGTATTGACAGCGGCTGCCAGCCTGTTGCCCGACCCCGTAAGCCCTGGCGCCGCCTCGAGTTTGCTCGCACCGCCGCTTGGCCGCAACGAGCGGGTGGCGGTGGATGGCGCGTTCAAAACGCCTACCGCACGTAATGTGGAACTGACAGCGCCGTATTTCCATAACGGAGGAACGGCGACCTTGGATCAGTTGGTGGATTTCTACAACCGCGGCGGGGATTTTGCGGTGCAAAACCAGGACAACCTGGATCCTGACATTCAGCCTTTGGGCCTGTCTATCCAGGACAAGGCAGATCTCGTTGCGTTTTTGCGCGCTCTTACCGATGAGCGAGTGAGATTTGACAAGGCGCCGTTCGATCATCCAAGTCTCAACTTGCCGAATGGAGGTAGCGCCGCCAGCTATAACCCCGCTTACTCTTTCGGCGCAGGTTCACCGGTACCGATCATGGATGACAGAGTCACGTTACCGGCGGCTGGCGCCTTAGGCACCGTCCGGCTTGGCACACCGAATACGCCGTATGCCAATTTCCCCGATCCGTTGACACCGCCCTCGCCGTCCCGCTAAGAGCGGGCCGGCAGCCAGTAGCTGCGCTTGGCCAGGGCCAGTAATCTGCACGCCGCACGACAGCGCCTGTTTGACCAAGCGCGGCTTGATCGCGCGGGGCGACGAGGTGATCTGGCTCGCCCGGATCACCTGTGGCAATGCACAAGCGGGTTCAGACTGAGCCCGATGTATTGTTCGGCAATTTTCAAGGTCGGTCCCAATCATTGCGCGCCGTGCCCAGACAGGCTTTCGCGCAAGCACACGCCACGCTGTCGCTGACAGCCTTTGTCTCTCTCAATTATTGGCTTGTTACGCTCACCGGGCATCATGGTATCGTGCTGCGCTAATGCCGCTTGTGTCGGTTGTGTCGGTTGTGTCGGTTGTCAATGCAAGCAACGACTGGCTACACACTGATTCAGATTGTCGTGACAACACATTTCAGGTTCACCAAACAAGGGCCGCCCAGTTTCGACTATTAAAAAAATATCGTGATTTGTTTCCCGATTACTTTAATCGGCGCCTATTCCGGCAATGCCTAAATAATGCTTATGTTCCGGCGGAATACATGGCATCTGATGTAAATCACATGTGCTAATTGAAGAGGTACTTGAACAATATATAGATGAGCTGCAAGCGTATGTTGGGAATGACGCTACACGACATTCCGAATAATTCGTTGGTTTGAGGGGCTCAATTATGTTCAGGTTAAAAACTTTTCGAACCAGCTATATAGTTTTAGCTGCTCTGGCGATATATTTATCTCTTGCCTTCGGCATAGTTACTGGCCAAACACAAAACACCATGTCACCAGAACTCTTGCGGGCCATGGCATTGAAGATGGGCACCAATTCCTTGAAAACGGTCAAAGTCAAGGATGCTCCTACATTCAACGAATTTGTTGTTGACCGTGTCAAGCTGCAGCAACTGGGTAAAGCCTTGTTCTGGGACCAACAGGTGGGCAGCGATGGCCAGTCTTGTGCAAGTTGCCATTTCCACGCCGGCGCTGACAACCGGTCGAAAAACCAGATCAACCCTGGCTTTAGAAATTCGCTGTTCGCCAGCGGGGATACTGTCTTTGGTAAAACTCTGCGCAAACAACTCACTCCAAATTATCAGCTTACCCTTGACGATTTTCCTTTTTACAAGCTTCAAGATGCAAACAATCGGAATTCATTGGTGTTAAGCGATACCAATGACGTGGTTTCCTCTCAAGGAACTTTTAACGCAAACTTCCAGGGACTTGGCGTATCGGCAAACGACATCGGCATTCCCGTTGCGAACGTATTTTGGGATTCAGTTGCAAACGCCATGGTGCGAAATGTGGAGCCGCGTAATACGCCTACCGTCATCAACGCGGTGCTCAACCATCGGAACTTCTGGGACGGACGGGGGCGTCATGAATTTAACGGCGTCACCCCACTGGGCTCGCTTGATCCCGAAAAGATCGTCAAGGTTGCAGGTTTGAATAGTATTGTTTTTGTTCAGACCCTCATTTTAAATTCTTCCGGCGCGTCACAGGCAGTAGGACCACCGCTAAATAGCCTGGAAATGTCATTTAGGGGCCGCACTTTCCCCATACTCGGAAGAAAACTTCTCAATCGGACGCCGCTTGTGGCGCAGAATGTCGCATTCAACGACAGCGTTCTGGGCGGCAGCCTGACCACCGGCAAAGGACTGACAAAAAAATATGTGGATTTTGTCAGGAGTGCTTTTGACCCTTCGTGGTGGAACGCACCGGCGGGTTGGGTGGTCGATGTCGCCGACCGGGCCAACCCGAAGCTGGTACAAACGTCTTATGGCGTGACACCCACTGCTACCCAGTTCACCGTGATGGAATATAACTTTGGCCTTTTCATGGGATTAGCAATTAATGAATACGAAAAGTTATTAATTGCCAACGACTCGCGTTTCGACCAGTTCATGGACGGCGATAATGCGATTTTAAATGCACAAGAACAACAAGGACTGCGCGTCTTCTTAGGCTCGGGCAAGTGCATCAACTGCCATGGAGGCGCCGAAATGACCAATGCGAGCGTGCGCCGGGTGCAAGGCTTCGAAGTACTCGAGCGTATGATCATGGGCAACGATCGGGTCGCCGTCTACGACAATGGGTTTTATAATATCGGCGTACGGCCGACCAGGGAAGACATGGGTATCGGCGCAACCATCGGTTCCAAAAACCTTCCGTTATCGAATTCCCGTGGTTTTCAAAAATGCGTGAACGATGCGATGACGGCCAGTCCCTCGCTTTTACTGGCGCAGGCGAACGATAACTGCGGCGTCCCCCGTATTTTGGCCCGACCCGCAGAGGCTGCCAAATTACTTGCTAAAGCAGGCATACAGGCAGGCAATTCACCATCGGTCCTTAAATTACTTAATCAAGCCAACGGATTTATCAATTCGGTACCGCCCGACCTCGTGCAGGGATCATGCAGGCTTGCCAAAAATCCCGCATTACCGTGCCCCTTATCGCCTTATGGCGGCATGCAGCTGGACGGCGCACTCGATGTACTAGTGAAACTTTCTGCCGACCCAGGCGTATTGGCATCGGCTGCCAGTCTTTTGCCTGACCCCGTACGCCCTGGCATCGCCCCGAATTTGCTGGCGCCGCCGCTTGGCCGCAACGAGCGGGTAGCGGTGGATGGGGCGTTCAAAACCCCTACCACGCGCAATGTGGAACTGACGGCGCCGTATTTCCACAATGGAGGAACGGCCACTTTGGCTCAGATAGTGGATTTTTACAACCGCGGCGGGGATTTTTCGTTGCAAAACCAGGACAACCTGGACCCGGACATCCAACCGCTGGGCCTGTCTGGCAATGACAAGGCAGACCTCGTTGCATTTCTGCTCGCGCTTACTGATGAGCGAGTGAGATATAACAAGGCACCGTTCGATCATCCAAGCCTTAACTTCCCCAATGGGGGCAGCGCCGCCAGCTACAATCCTGCGTACTCTTTCGGCGCCGGCTATCCGATAGCGATCATGGATGACAGGGTCACGTTACCGGCGGCTGGCGCCTTGGGCGCCGTCCGGCTTGGCACGCCAAATACGCCGTATGCCAATTTCCCCGATCCGTTGACGCCGCCCTCGCTGTCACGCTAGGCACTCACCCGAAATACCGACACGGAACACATTGTGAGAATCGATCCCCGAAACAGGTGCCAATGAGCAATGCTGACTTTGTTTTTGATGCTTCTCGGTGCAATGGCGTACAGATTAACGCTGTCATGAAGAATAGGCTTGTGATCTTGCCATCCCGCCAGCCCCCGAGTAAACGACGGCTGGGTTCTCTCTCTCACCTCACGGAGTGTGCTATGGGTTTCGATTTAGGTAGTCTTTTACAGCAATACGCGGGCAGCAACCCCACCAACCACGCCCAGGCGCAGAACGATTTCGACCAGGTTGCGCAAAATGCGCCCCAATCGCACCTAGCCGAAGGTGTGTCCGAAGCGCTGCGTTCGGACCAGACCCCGCCGTTCCCGCAGATGGTCGGCCAGTTGTTTAATCAAGGCGACTCCAGCCAGCGCGCCGGCATGCTTAACCAGCTGCTCGGCGGCATCGGACCCGGCGTGCTGTCGTCGATTGCCGGCGGTGCCTTCGGCAGCCTGTTCGGCGGCCATGGCAACGCCAACGCCGACGTGCCGCAGCTGACGCCCCAGCAAGCGTCGGCCATGACGCCGGAACAGGTGCAGGAAATCGCGGCAAAGGCCGAGCAAGACAATCCTGGCATCGTCGACCGCATGGGCGCGTTCTATGCCGAGCACCCGCAACTGGTCAAAGGCCTTGGCGGCGTCGCATTGGCACTGGTGCTGGGCCGCATGGCGCAGGGCAGGCAGCGTTAAACCGTTTACATAGCACCAACACACCCCACTCGCGACTACAACGAGCACAAGGATCACACCATGGGCATTCTGAGCAATATCTTCCAAAAGATTTTTCCATCGTCGCACCCGGCTGTAGCTCAAGCGTCGACGCAGGCATCGCCCCCTACCGCCACCACCACCGCCGCCGCGCCTGCAACTATGTCCACGCCTGCAACTGCGTCTGCGGCGGCCGTTGCCACCCCGGCTGCGCCAATGGCGGAAGTCGATGTCGAATCGATCCTCAACCACATGTCGGGCGCATCGAGCCTGAACTGGCGCACGTCGATCGTCGACCTGCTGAAACTGCTCAGCCTCGACAGCAGCCTCGATTCGCGCAAGGAACTGGCCAAAGAGCTTCACTTCACCGGCGACACCGGCGATTCGGCCTCGATGAACATCTGGCTGCACCGCCAGGTGATGAACAAGCTGGCGGCGAACGGCGGCACGGTGCCGGCCGACCTGAAAGACTGACAGTGCCTGTCGGTCAGTCGGTCAGGCTGACATTGGCAGCTGGGCAGGTACGGCACCAGCTCGACGAAAAATGCGAACAGCGCAAAGAAAATGAAACCCGAGGCGAACGGCCAATATTGTCCGTGGCGCTTTTTGGCAAACAGCCATGCGGCAGCCAGCGACGGTGCATCGGGCTTGTCTCATTCGGCCGCCGCGCGGTCGCGCGCCGCATCGGCAGCCAGTTTTCAAACGTCTGCTGGGCGCTGCGGGTGTTCGATTGGGCCACCCGATGCTGCTGCGCAGCCTGCTCCAGCCGTTCGGTCGCTTCGAGGCAGTTGGCGTCGGCCTGGTTTGCCGCGGCACGCACGGCCGGTCCCCTGGCCGGATCGATGAAGCTGTCCAACGGCGCCGGTGGCTCGACCCGCCACCTGTTGCCGACGATCCGGTCAACCGCAGGCCTTTGCCCATGCTCGACTCCTTTGCAAATTTAGCAATGAAGTGCGCAGGACGGCATGGGTTTGGGGTTTAAGCGAGCAATATTGCGCACAAAGCAGCGAGCGGTACGCGTGGTATTGGCTGGCGATTGTTTTTCCGGCTGCGCAAAGAAATTGGGGCCCCGCATTCGCGAGGACGACGAGCTATAAGTCGTCATCCTCGCGAACGCGGGGACCTCATATTCTCACAGAAAATCACACAAACAGCTTGTCGTACGCCGCCAGCAAGGTCTGGTGCATCGGGCTGCCTTCCATGTCGGCGCCCAGCGTTTCCAGGCCAAAAAAACGCTCGCTGCGGGCTAACAAAGCTTCCGCCTGGCGCACCGTATCAACGCCGTACAGCAGCACCATCGAGCGGCGGTAGTTGTCGACGTCCTCGACATTGATCATGCTCTCGATGCAGCGGTACACCAGGCGGCGCTTTGGTGCCAGGTCCTTGAAGTGGTGGATCCAGTCGCAGCCTTCGAGAATGGCGTCTTCGTCGCCGACGGCCAGCGCCAGCAGGGTTTTCAGTTCGCCCACGCGCAGCTGTTTCCATGGCGTGCCGAGCGGAATGGCCAGACCGAGGATCTCCCACAGCGGGCGCTCGTCGTTGACGTTCATGGTCTGCAGCTGTTCCAGCAGGTCGGCGCATTCCTGTTCGGACAGCGTGTTCAAACGCACCAGCTTGGGCCGGATCGCGTTGCCGATGCTGTTGTTTTCCCACTCGAGGTCTTCGACCGGATAAATTTCAGAAAACCCGGGGACCAGGATGCGGCAGCTGTAAGCGCCCTGCTCGCTGAAATCGGCGACGTAGATGTCGTTGCCTTCGCGGTGGATGCAATCGACCAGCCACTGGTAATCTTCTTCGGTGGTGTTGCTGAAGTTCCAGTCGGCGAACGGGAAGTCCGGCGTGTCGCCCATGAAGTTCCAGCTGATCACGCCGCTCGAATCGACGAAGTGAATTTCCAGGTTGGCGACGGCGTTTATCTCGCTCATGTCGAAGCCCGGCTCGGGGAAGCCTTCGAGCGAGTCGAGCGCCCGGCCCTGCAGCAATTCGGTCATCGCCCGCTCGAGCGCGATTTCGAAGCGCGGGTGGGCGCCGTAGCTGGAGAACACGCCCTGATCCTTCGGATGGACCAAGGTTACGTTCATCACCGGATACTTGCCGCCCAGCGAGGCGTCCTTGACCAGGATGCCGAAGCCGGCCTTGCGCAAGCCCGCGATGCCGGCGGCAATATTGGGAAAGCGCGCTATCACCTCGTCCGGCACTTCCGGCAGGCACAGGCCTTCGCTGATGATGCGGTACTTGATCTGGCGCTCGAAGATTTCCGACAGCGCCTGGGTGCGCGCTTCCATCAGCGTGTTGCCGGCCGCCATGCCATTGCTGACGTACAGGTTACCGATGATGTTGACCGGAAAATAGGTCTCGGCGCCATCGCGCACGCGCTGGTACGGCAGCGCGCAGATGCCGCGCGCGACGTTGCCCGAATTAAGGTCGACCAGCACTTCGGCGTCGATTTCGGAATCGGGATTATAAAAGGCGTGCAGCTCGTCGTTGAGGATGTCGGCCGGCCACTTGCCGTCGTCGCCGCGCGCAAACCAGCGCTCTTGCGGGTAGTGCACGAACGCCTTGTTGGCGCGCGTCGCGCCCAGATGAAAGTGGGTCCAGAAATAATGGGTACCGAGGCGCTCGAAAAATTCGCCGTAGGCGCTGGCGCGGGCGGCCAGTTCAGTGGCACCCTTACCGTTCGAAAACAGCATCGGGCAATCGTTGTCCTTCATGTGGGTCGACCAGATCGCATCGACCTCGTGCAGCAAGGACGACTCGTTGAGCTTGAAGCCGCGCTCGGCCAGCTTGGCCTGCATGGTGTCGATAGTGGACTCGAGGGCGGCGTCCTTGCCGGGAATGAATGTTTGCATGCGGAGGTCTCGGTAGCAAGGGCGCGCGATGCGCGGCCGGATTAAAAAAGTTCACAGTGCGAAGCTGCAAAATACCGCATGATACAGTACCAATACCGCATCAACGCCGACGTCCGTCCCGCGGCCGGGCACCGTTTTTCAAAGCTGCCCTGAAAGAAATTCGAACTTCGGCGCTGTGGCCGGTCTCTAATTTCTTTCAATAACGCGTAGGTGCAGCTATGCATACGCATAAAAACGTCGATTCGATTGCTCCACTGGCACTTTGGGGTGGCCTCGAGTGCACCGTCAACCGGGTGCGCGACCAGTATTTCCACCAGCTCGACCGCAACGGTCACGCCGGGCGCGACGATGACATCGAGCGCTTCGCTTCGCTCGGCATCAGCGCCATCCGCTATCCGATCTTGTGGGAACGCACCGCCCCCGATGGCCTGGCCAACGCCGACTGGAGCTGGGCCGACGCTCGCCTGCATGCCCTGAAGGGCGCCGGCATCGCGCCGATCGCCGGCCTGGTACACCACGGCAGCGGCCCGCGCCACACCAGCCTGACCGATCCGGGCTTCGCCACCGGCCTGGCCGAGTACGCCGGCGCCGTAGCCGGGCGCTATCCGTGGATTACCCACTATACGCCGGTCAACGAGCCGCTCACCACCGCCCGTTTCAGCGGCCTGTACGGCCTGTGGTATCCGCACGGCCGCGACGACCGCACCTTCATCGAAGCCCTGCTGAACCAGAGCCGCGCGGTGGTGCTGGCAATGCGCGCGATCCGCGTTGTCAATCCCGACGCCAAACTGGTGCAGACCGACGACCTCGGCAAAACCTACAGCACTGGCGCGATGGCCAAGGTCGCCACGTTCTACAACGAACGCCGCTGGCTCGGCTGGGACCTGCTGTGCGGCATGGTCGGCCCCGACCATGCCTTGTGGACTTACCTGCTTGGTACCGGCATCGACCCGGCCGAGCTGCTGTGGTTCCGCGACAACCCCTGCCCGCCGGACATCATCGGCGTCAACTATTACGTCACCAGCGAGCGCTGGCTCGATCACCGGATCGGCCGCTACCCGCCGCAGTTCACTGGCGTGGCCGACGGCGTCCCGTTTGCCGACATCGAAACGGCGCGCGCGCTGGCCACGCCTACACCGGGCATTGCGCCGCTGCTCGAAGAAATCTGGGACCGCTATCGCCTGCCTTTGGTGGTCACCGAAGCGCACATCGACGCCCTGCGCGAAGACCAGTTGCGTTGGCTGCTCGAAATCTGGCAGGCCTCCCGACAAGTGCGCGCCAACGGCGTCGACGTGCGCGCAGTAACGGTCTGGGCGCTGCTCGGCTCGTTCGACTGGAACAGCCTGGTGACGCGCTGCAGCAGCCATTACGAGCCCGGCCCGTTCGACGTGCGCTCACCGCTGCCGCGCCCCACCGCGCTGGCCGGCATGATGCAAGAACTTGCGGCTGGTAAAACTTTGTCGCATCCGGTACTGCACGGCCAGGGTTGGTGGCGCCGCCCGGGGCGCTTCCTGTGCCCGCCGGTCGCCAGCCCCGCCGCGCTGACGTCGATTGCGGTCAGCGGACAAGGACAAGGACAAAAACAAAAACAAGGACAGGGGCGCCCTGTGCCGAAACCAATCCTGATCGTCGGCGCCAACGGCACGCTTGGCCGCGCATTTGCCCGCGTGTGCGAGCAGCGCAACCTGGCCCACCATCGGCTCAGCCGCGCCGACATGGACATTGCCGACCCCGTCTCGGTAGAACAGGCGCTGCAGCGCTTCGGCCCGTGGGCCATCGTCAACGCCAGCGGCTACGTGCGGGTCGACGCCGCCGAGAACGACGTCGACCGTTGCTTCCGCGAAAACGCGCACGGCCCGGCGGTGTTGGCCGCCGCCTGCGCGCGCCACGGCGTGCACCTGACCACGTTTTCGAGCGACCTGGTGTTCGACGGCCGCCAGAACAATCCCTACGTCGAAACCGACGCCGTCGCGCCGATCAATATCTACGGCAAGAGCAAGGCCGAGGGCGAGCGCACCGTGCTCGACTGCAATCCGGGCGCGCTGGTGGTACGCACCAGTTCTTTCTTCGGCCCGTGGGATCATTTCAATTTCGTCTTTCAAGCGCTCGGCGCGCTCGAAACCGGGGCGCCGTTCGCGGCCGCCAACGACATCACGGTGTCGCCCACCTACGTGCCGGACCTGGTGCACACCTGCCTCGACCTGATCATCGACCGCGAAAGCGGCGTCTGGCACCTGACCAACGGCCACCCGGTGACGTGGCTGGAGTTCGCCAACAAGGCGGCGGACCAGGCCGGCATCGATTGCAGCCGCCTCGAGTCCCAGAGCGCGGCCGCATGCAATTACGTCGCGGCACGACCGCAATACAGCGCCCTGCACAGCAAGCGGGCGCTGCTGCTGCCGACGCTGGACGACGCGCTCGGGCGCTTTTTGGCGGCGCGCGCCGAGCGCCCCGTCGATGCCGCTTCCCGGCTGCGCGGCAATGATGGCGCTTGAGGTTACCGGCCCAAGCTCACATCAACTCACCGACGCGCGCGGCAAGGGCGAAACTTGCCTGGACACGCTATCGGACGCCGCCAAACCGGCCGCAACCTTGGGACCGTTATAAAATGTAAGCATAACAGTCACCTACAGGCCCTCCGTGCAAGAACATCACGCCTTCCCTTTCCTGAAGGAGATCCTCCTGTTCCTGACCCTGGCGGGCATCTTGATTCCCACGCTGCAGCGGCTGCGCATCAACCAGGTGCTCGGTTTTCTCGCCGTCGGCGCCCTGCTCGGCCCGTTCGGCCTCGGCTTGATGGCCGACCAGGTGCCGTGGTTGGCCTACCTGACGTTTCCGCGCGTCGAAGGCGTCACCGTGCTGGCCGAACTCGGCGTGATGTTCCTGATGTTCATGATCGGCCTCGAACTGTCCGCCGCCCGCCTATGGTCGCTGCGGCGCTGGGTGTTCGGCGCCGGCAGCGCGCAGGTCATCATCAGCGCTGCATTGATCGGCGCCGCCGTGCTGATGCTCGGGCAGCGCGCCGACACCGCGATCATCCTTGGCCTGGTGCTGTCGCTGTCCTCCACCGCGGTGGTGATGCAGCTGATGACGGAGCAGCGCAGCAGCGCCAGCCGCCTTGGCCAGGCGACGTTTTCGATTTTGATGCTGCAGGACCTGGCGGTGGTGCCGCTGCTGATCCTGATCGGCGTGATGACCAAGGGCGGTGCCGCCGGCGCCGACATGACCACCCTCGTGTTGATGGCGCTGGCCAAGGCCGCCGCCGCCATCGCGCTGATCTACCTGGTGGGCGGGCGCGTGATCCGGCCGCTGTTTCGCTCTTTTGCGCGCCACCACCAGCCCGACGTGTTCATGGCGCTGATCCTGCTCAGCACGCTCGGCATCGCCGGCCTGAGTGCCGCCGCCGGGCTGTCGATGGCGCTCGGCGCGCTGATCGCCGGGCTGCTGCTGGCAGAAACCGAATTCAAGCACGAAGTCGAACTGATGATCGAGCCGTTTCGCGGCTTGCTGATGGGACTGTTCTTCATGACCGTCGGCATGGGGATGGACGCCCGCGAGATCCTCAATTCGCCGTTGTGGCTCGCTTGCGCGGTACTCGGCCTGGTCGCCATCAAGGCGACGGTCATTGCCGTGCTGATGCGCGTCGGCGGCTTGAGCTGGGGCCGCGCCATCGAAGGCGGTTTGCTGCTCGGCCAGGGCGGCGAGTTCGCCTTCATCGTGATCGGCTACGCCAGTGCCGGCGGCCTGGTCGACCCGGCTCTCGGCCAGCGCGTGATGCTGGCGGTCGGCATCAGCCTGTTCGTCACGCCCATGCTGGCCAAACTCGGGCGCGCCCTTGGCGACCGTTGGGAACTGCGGGTGCACGCCGGCGCCACGCTGCTGGAAAACGGCGACCTGGCAGCGGCGCGCGGGCGCATCATCATCGCCGGGTTCGGCCGCGTCGGCCAGATGCTCGGCAAACTGCTCACCCAGCAGGGCATCGGGTACATCGCCTTCGAAAACGACGCCCGCCTGGCGTCCGAACTGCACCAGCAAGGCCTGCCGGTCTACTTCGGCAACGCCGCGCGCGCCGAACTGCTGCGCCGCGTCCACGCCCACGAGGCGCCGGCGATCGTGCTGACGATGGACCATCCGCAATCGGCGCTGCAGGCGGTGCGCGGCATCCGCCGTGAATTTCCCGACATCGCCCTGTTCGCCCGCGCCCGCGACGAGCAGCAGGCGCGCCTGCTCAAACTGGCCGGCGCCACCGTGGTGGTGCCTGAAACGTTCGAGGCCAGCCTGCAGCTGTCGGCCTTCGTACTCGAGTCGCTGGGGCTTGAAGAACACGAAGTGGATGGGATCGTCGACGAGGAACGGGCGCTGTTTCTCGAGGCGCTGGGGCGGGTGGGGCC
>Ga0326735_1000032_pt1 | contig 25819 bp, 25 predicted proteins | sample 37_GP2_1092_FD_207945 | JGI IMG/M metagenome (GOLD analysis project Ga0326735, IMG submission 207945) | Glacier ice microbial communities from Ngari, Tibet, China - 37_GP2_109.2 | ecosystem: Environmental > Aquatic > Freshwater > Ice > Glacier | place: China: Ngari, Tibet | collected 2018-07-31
CGATGAGCGTCGGCTCCGATGACGGAGAAGAAGATGCAGTCATGTCAGAAATCAACACGACGCCGCTTGTCGACATCATGTTGGTTCTGCTGATCATCTTCCTGATTACCAGCCCGGTCGTGTTGAAATTGCAGAAGATTCAGCTGCCAACCGAGACCAATCAGGCTGTCAAGACCAAGCCAGAAGACGTCAATATCGTTGTCAACAAAGACGGCGATATGTACTGGAACCAGACGAAGCTGGCGAACACGGACGAATTGTTCGAGTTCCTGAAAAAAGAGTCGGTGAAGCTGCCTCAGCCGGAAGTACATATTCGTGGTGATCAAGAAACGAAATATGAATTCGTCGGCAAGGTGATTTACACGGCACAGCGTGCTGGGGTTCAGAAGGTCGGTTTTATCACCGAACCGCCTGACAAGGGTTGATCCCTTCCCCGCGCCAGCCGCCTTGGCGGCTGGCGCGGGGCCCCGACATTTGAAAAGGAAACACCATGAGTATGAACGTCGGCTCAGGCTCCGGCAGCAAAAATGCTGATCCGGAACCAATGATGGAAATGAACATGACACCCTTGATCGACGTGATGTTGGTCTTGATTATCATGTTGATTATTACGATCCCGAAGCAAAACCATTCGGTCAATCTGAATATGCCGGTCGGCAATCCACCGCCACCGACAGCGCCGCCTGTGGTCGTGACGATCGACGTGGACTTTGACGGCACTATCCTGTGGGATAACGTTGTAGTTCCCGATCGCGCGTCGCTGGAAGCGAAGATGGCCAACGTAGCCGCCCAGGCAGACCAGCCGGAAGTGCATTTGCGTCCGAACAAGCTGGTGGAGTATAAGTATGTAGCTGGCGTGATGGCGTCGGCCCAGCGTCTTGGCGTGACCAAGATCGGCATGGTCGGCAACGAGCAGTTCCAGTAATCGTTGGTAGTTTGACGAACACGGCAGGCATCCCCTGCCGTTTCTCTTTTGAAGAAAGAATTCCCTACATGTCAAAATTCCGTCTCGCACACCTCGGCCTCGTCATGGCCGCCTTCGGCTTTACCGCAGCCGCCCCTGTACTCGGCCTGTCCTCCGCCTACGCAGCTGAAACCGTGCGTCCGGAAATCGGCAACCCGCTGCAGGCAGCGCAATCGCTGATGAAGCAGGGCAAGAACAAGGAAGCCCTCGCCAAGCTGCGCGAAGCCGATAACGTCAGCAACAAAACCGCCAACGAGAGCTACCTGATCGAGCGCGTACGCGCCGCGGCATCGTCGTCAGCGGGCGACTACGACGTCGCCGCCAAGTCGTTCGAGACGCTGATCGCTTCGGGCCGCCTGAGCGCCGCGGAAAAAGAAAAGTTTTCTGAAGGGCTGATCGGCATCTACATCCGCGCCAAGGACTTCCCGAAGGCCAACGCGGCGATCAACCGCCAGTTGAAGGAACGCGACAACCCCAATTTGCGCGCGCTGCTGATCCAAAATTATTACAGCTCGGGCAACCTGACCCAGGCCGAAGCGGAACTGCGCACCATCGAAAAGAGCGGCCGCCTGAGCGAAGACCAGCTTGGCCTCTTGGCCAACATCCAGCTGAAAAAAGGCGACAAGGCCGGCTACGTGGGCACTATCGAAAAGCTGGCGGCGTCGTATCCGAAAGCGTCGCACTGGAACGACCTGCTCAACCGCGTCACCACCAAGCCTGGCTACTCGAATCGCCTGACGGTCGACGTCTACCGCCTCAAGCTGGCCAACAATTTACTGAAAAAGCCGAGCGAATACGTCGAAATGGCGCAGTTGCTGATCCAGGCCAAGGCGCCGGCCGAAGCAATCAAGGTAATCGACAAGGGTTACAAGGCCGGCATTTTGGGCGTCGGCGCCGAAGCAGCGCGTCACCAGCGCCTGAAAGACCTGGCCGAGAAGACCCTGGCCGAAAACAACAAGACGCTGGCAACCGACGAAGCGGCGCTGGTCAAGGCCAAGGACAACGACGGCCTGATGACGATGGGCTACGGCCTGGTGCAGGCGGGACAGGCCGACAAAGGCCTGGCCATGATGAACGCCGCCATCAAGGCGGGCGGCCTGCGCAATCCGGAAGACGCCAAGCTGCGCTTGGGCGAGGCGTACGCGGCGGCGGGCAAGAAAGCGCAAGCGATCTCGACGCTGAAGACGGTCGGCGGTACCGACGGCGCGGCCGACCTGGCGCGCTACTGGATCATGGCCATCAACCATCCGATGACCTGATCGGCGGCCGCCTGCAACAGCTGAAAAGCACGAAATAAAGCACTAAAACAAGGTCGATAAAAGCGCCGCCTGCCTAGCAAGCGGCGCTTTTTTTTGCTTGTAGCTTACCTTCGGCCGGCCGGCCAGGGTGTGAAAGCCGCAACTTGACCGTATAATCGTTTATTTCGCACACAGTTTGACGCCCCACACCTTATGAAGGTATTTCGCGGACTACCCAACGACAGGGCGCGCGCGCCCTGTGCTCTCACGATCGGCAACTTTGACGGTGTCCACCGCGGCCACCAGGCATTGTTGGCGCGCGTGCGGGCCAACGCGTCCGCACTCGGCCTCGAAGCGGCGGTAATGACGTTCGAGCCGCATCCGCGCGAGTTCTTTGCCGCCCGCTCGGGCGAATTGTCGCGCGCGCCGAGCCGCATTGCCAACCTGCGTGACAAGCTCGGTTCGCTTGCCAGCGCCGGCATCGACCGCGTCATCGTCGAACATTTCAACGCCCACTTCGCCGCGATGACGCCGGAGCAATTCACCAGCCGCGTGCTGGTCGAGGGCCTGCACGTCAAGTGGCTGATGGTGGGCGACGACTTCTGCTACGGCGCCCGGCGCGCCGGCACCGTCGCCATGCTGGCCGAGGCAGGCCGGCGCCACGGCTTCCACGTCGAGACACTGCAAACAGTGATGCATGGCGAGCAGCGCATCTCGTCGTCGGCGGTGCGCACCGCGCTGGCAGACGGCGACTTCGCCCAGGCCAGGGCCCTGCTTGGCCACCAGTACGCCATCTCGGGCCACGTGATCCACGGCCAGAAGCTTGGCCGCACGCTTGGCTTTCCGACGCTGAACCTGCGCGTTGCCCACCGCCCCGCCCTGGCTGGCATTTTCGTCGTCCAGGTACATGGCCTGGGGCCGCACCCACTGCCTGCGGTGGCCAGTCTCGGCGTGCGTCCGACCGTCGACGACAGCGGCCGCGTGCTGCTCGAAGTGCACTTGTTCGATTACGCCAAGTCCTGCTACGGCAAGCTGGTACGGGTCGAGTTCCTCGAGAAAATCCGCGACGAGCAAAAATACGACGATCTGGCCACGTTGAGCGCCGCCATCGAGGGCGACGCCGGCCATGCGCGCGGCTACTTCACCCGCCGCCCGGGCGCCTTGGCCGCGACCGACCGAATTTGACCCTGGTTTTGTGAAGGGCCGAGCGGCCCGCCAGCATCCCAGCCAAACATCACCTTGAAGAAGAATATGTCCGATAACAGCACACCAGCAAACCCAAATCCTGCCAAAAGTCCGGCCAAGAGCGCCGCCAAGAAGCCAGTCAGCAAATACCCGGTCAACATGACCGAAACCCCGTTCCCGATGCGCGGCGACCTCGCCAAGCGGGAACCGGGCTGGGTTCAACAATGGCAGGACAAAAAGATCTACGAGCGCGTGCGCAAGGCCTGCGCCGGCCGGCCGAAATTCATCCTGCACGATGGCCCGCCGTACGCCAACGGCGACATCCACCTCGGCCACGCCGTCAACAAGATCCTGAAAGACATGGTCGTCAAGGCCCGCACCATGGCCGGCTTCGACGCACCCTACGTGCCGGGCTGGGATTGCCACGGCATGCCGATCGAGATCCAGATCGAAAAACTGTACGGCAAAAACCTGCCGACCGCCGAAGTGCTGACCAAGGCCCGTGCCTATGCGCTCGAACAGGTCGACCGCCAGCGCGACGGCTTCATCCGCCTGGGCATCCTCGGCGAGTGGGATAATCCCTACCTCACCATGGCGTACTCGAACGAGGCCGATGAACTGCGCGCGCTCGGCACCATGCTGGACAAAGGATATGTCTACCGCGGCCTGAAACCGGTCAACTGGTGCTTCGATTGTGGCTCGGCGCTGGCTGAAGCGGAAGTTGAATACCAGGACAAGCGCGATCCGGCGATCGACGTCGGCTTCGCGTTCGCCGAGCACGCCAAACTGGCCGCCGCATTCGGCCTGGAGGCACTGCCTGCAAAAGACGGCTTCATCGTCGTCTGGACCACCACGCCGTGGACCATCCCATCGAACCAGGCCCTCAACGTCAATCCGGAAGTCCAGTACGCGCTGGTCGAGACCACGAAAGACGGCAAGCCACTGCTGCTGATCTTGGCGTCCGACCTCGTGCAGTCCTGCCTGCAACGCTACAAGCTCGAAGGCAACATCATCGCCACCTGCATGGGCGAAGCGCTGGGCGGCATCGCGTTCCGTCACCCGCTGCACGCGCAAGATCCGTTCTACGACCGCCTCTCGCCGCTGTATCTGGCAGACTACGTCACCACTGAAACCGGCACCGGCGTGGTCCACTCGGCGCCGGCGTACGGCCTCGACGACTTCATCTCGTGCAAGGCGCACGGCATGGCCGACGACGCCATCCTCACCCCGGTGATGGGCGACGGCCGCTTCGCCGCCAGCTTGCCGTTGTTCGGCGGCCTGACCATCTGGGAAGCGTCGAAACCGATCTGCGCCGCGCTCACGCTTGCGGACGCGCTGTTCGAACTGAAGATGTTCGATCACAGCTACATGCACTGCTGGCGCCACAAGACGCCGATCGTCTACCGCGCCACCTCGCAGTGGTTCGCCGGCATGGACATCACGCCAAAGGATGGCGGCCCGACGTTGCGCGAAACCGCCCTGAAAGGCGTCGCCGACACCAAATTCTTCCCGGACTGGGGCCAGGCCCGCCTGCACGGCATGATCGCCAACCGGCCCGACTGGACCTTGTCGCGCCAACGCCAGTGGGGCGTGCCGATGGCTTTCTTCCTGCACAAGGAAACCGGCGCGCTGCATCCGCGCACGCCCGAACTGATCGAACAGGTCGCTCAATTGTTCGAACAGCGCGGCATCGACGCCTGGCAGACGCTCGAGCCCAAGGATTTGCTCGGCGAAGACGCCCACATGTACGTCAAGAACAAGGACACGCTCGACGTCTGGTTCGACTCCGGCGCGACCCACCAGACCGTGCTGCGCGGCTCGCACAAGGAGCAGCTGGCATTCCCGGCCGACCTTTACCTGGAAGGTTCGGACCAGCACCGCGGCTGGTTCCACTCGTCGCTGCTGACGTCCTCGATGCTCAACGGCTGCCCGCCCTACAAGGCGCTGCTGACGCACGGCTTCACGGTCGACGCCGAAGGCAAAAAAATGTCCAAGTCGCTCGGCAACACGCTGGCGCCGCAGAAGATCTCCGATTCGCTCGGCGCCGACATCCTGCGCCTGTGGGTCGCCTCGACCGACTACACGGGCGAACTGGCGATCTCGGAAGAGATCCTCAAGCGCGTCACCGAAGCGTACCGCCGCATCCGCAACACGCTGCGCTTCCTGCTGGCCAACACCTCCGACTTCACCCCCCAGGTTGACGCCGTGCCGATCGCCGAACTGCTCGAGATCGACCGCTATGCCATCGCCGGCATGGCCGCGCTGCAGGCCGATATCCTGGCACATTACGAGCGCTACGAATTCCAGCCGGTGATCGCCCGCCTGCAGAACTACTGCTCGGAAGACCTGGGCGGCTTCTACCTCGACATCCTCAAGGACCGCCTGTACACCACCGCCGTCGATTCGCACGCGCGCCGCTCGGCCCAGACCGCGCTGTGGCACATCGCGCAAAGCCTGCTGCGCGTGATGGCGCCGACGCTGTCGTTCACCGCCGAGGAAGCGTGGGCGGTGTTCGCCGACGCCGACGCCTATGCAGAGAGCACGGAAACCATCTTCACCCAGACCTACTGGGAGCTGCCGCGGGTAGCTGACGGTGCCGCGCTGCTGGAAAAGTATACCGTGCTGCGCGCGGTGCGCACCGACGTCGCCAAGGAGCTCGAGGCGCTGCGCAGCTCAGGTGCGATCGGATCGTCCTTGCAGGCCGAGCTGACCATCAGGGCGGCGCCGGAAAAATTCCAGTTGCTCGCCAGCCTCGACGACGACCTGCGCTTTCTGTTCATCACCTCGCAGGCGAAGGCCGTCGAAGTGGCAAGCGAGGCCGAGGAGTCGATCGCGGTAAGCGCTTCGGCCGCACCAAAGTGCGAGCGCTGCTGGCACTACAGTGTCGACGTCGGCACGCTTGCCGGCCACGAAAGCCTGTGCGGCCGTTGTGCGAGCAACCTGTTCGGTGCAGGTGAACGGCGTGCGTTTGTCTAACCTTCTGACCTGAAAAATATCCATGGCCATCAAAAAAACCAATACGTTTTCCACTTCCTCGAAACACCGCGCCAACCTGACGCCGTGGCTCGGCATCGCGGCCATTGTCGTGCTGTTCGACCAGCTTTCCAAGATCGCCATCACCAAGACGTTCGTGCTGGGTGAAGAAAAGCTGATCACCTCGTTTTTCAACCTGGTGCTGGCGTACAACCGCGGCGCCGCTTTCAGCTTCCTGTCCAACGCCGGCGGCTGGCAACGCCATTTCTTCACCGCCGTCGCGGTGGTTGCCGTCGTCTTCATCATCTTCCAGCTGCGGCGCAATCCCGGCCAGCGCATGTTCTGCTGGTCGATGGCGCTGATCATGGGCGGCGCCATCGGCAACGTGATCGACCGGATACTGTATGGCCACGTGATCGACTTCCTCGATTTTCACTTCGCCGCCATTGGCCATTTTCCCGCCTTTAACGTCGCCGACAGTGCCATCACGCTCGGCGCCATCCTGTTCATTGTCGACGAACTGCGGCGCGTGAACAAAAATTAAAAGACGGGGAGTAGCAAGCATGATGATGGATTTGAAGGGCAAGAAAATCGTCCTCGGCCTGTCCGGCGGGGTAGCCTGCTACAAGGCGGCCGAATTGTGCCGCGCGCTGGTCAAGCAAGGCGCCTCTGTGCAAGTGGTCATGACGGAGGCGGCCACCCACTTCATCGGCACGGTGACGATGCAGGCGCTCTCTGGCAACACGGTCCACACCGACCAGTGGGACCCCCGCATCGCCAACAACATGGCGCACATCGACCTGACGCGCGGCGCCGACGCCATCCTGGTTGCGCCTTGCTCGGCCGACTTCATGCACAAGTTGGCGCACGGCGCCTGCGACGATCTGCTCTCGACGCTGTGCCTGGCGCGCCCGCGCCAGGTGCCGCTGCTGATCGCCCCGGCGATGAACGTCGAGATGTGGGACAACGCCGCCACCGGCCGCAACGTGGCGCAGCTGCGCGCCGACGGCATTGCCATTTTCGGCCCCGCCAGCGGCGACCAGGCCTGCGGCGAGACCGGCTTCGGACGCATGCTCGAAGCGGACGAACTGCTCGAAGAACTGGTGGCCTCGTTCCAGCCGAAAGTGTTGGCCGGCAAACGCGTCCTGATCACCGCCGGCCCGACCTTCGAGGCGATCGATCCGGTGCGCGGCATCACCAACCTGTCGTCGGGCAAAATGGGCTACGCGGTGGCGCGCGCCGCGCGCGAAGCCGGTGCCGAGGTGGTGCTGGTATCGGGCCCCACCGCGCTGGCGACGCCGCACGGCGTGCGCCGCCAGGAAGTCCAAAGCGCGCAGCAGATGCATGACGCGGTGATGGCGGCGCTCAACGGCCAGCATGTTTTCATCGGCGTCGCCGCCGTGGCCGACTGGCGCGTCACCAACGCCAGCGCGCACAAAATGAAAAAGCAGGACGGCGCCGCCCCGCCCCAGCTCGAATTTGCCCAGAACACCGACATTCTCGCCGCGGTCGCCGCCACCACTTCGGTCTCCGGCTGGCCGTATTGCGTCGGCTTTGCCGCCGAGTCGGAGAACCTGGTCGAATTTGGCGCCGTCAAGCGCGAGAAAAAAGGCATTCCCTTGTTGGTGGGCAATATTGGTCCGCATACCTTCGGGCAAGATGACAATACCGTCATCCTGTTCGACGAAGACGGCCACACCGTGCTGCCGCGCGCCGACAAACTGACCCTGGCGCGCCAGCTGGTCAGTGAGATCGCCAAGCGGATCGACCGCTCCCTGCTCACCTGATATCAGGCACCACTTTAAAAGACGCACATCACAAGAACACATGAAAACTATCGACATCAAGATCCTCGACCCGCGCATGAAAGAGCTGCTGCCGGCCTACGCCACGGCAGGCAGCGCCGGCCTTGATTTGCGTGCCTGCATCATTGAGCCAATCACCATCGAAGCCGGCGCCACGGTGCTGATCCCGACCGGGCTGGCGATCCATGTGGCCGATCCGGGGTACTGCGCGATGATCCTGCCGCGCAGCGGCATGGGACACAAAAACGGCATCGTGCTGGGCAATCTGGTGGGCTTGATCGACTCCGATTATCAAGGCCAGCTGATGGTGTCGACCTGGAACCGCGGCCAGCAGGCATTTACGCTGCAACCGATGGACCGGCTGGCGCAGCTCATCATCGTGCCGGTCCTGCAGGTCGGGTTCAACATCGTCGACGAATTCGACGCATCCCACGAAAGCGAACGCGGCGCCGGCGGCTTCGGCAGCACCGGCAAACAATAACGAACAACAGCGAACAATAATAAGCGAGGAAATCCATGAACCGAATCGATAATCCGCGTCGGGTGGCCCTGTCCCTGCCTGCCCTTTCATCTCTTTCAGTCCTGATGCTGGCGTTGCTGATCTCCGGCTGCTCCTCGCCCCCCCGCATGCAGCAAGGTCCGGTGCCGTCGGTCCAGCTGCCGCCGATCGAAGAGCTGCCGGTGCTGACGCCGCGGATGGCGGCTGAAGCCGAGGCGCTGTCCAAAATGGCGGTGATGCAGGACCGCCTGTACCGGATCGCCGCGCCGCTGTTGATCAACAACGCGGAGCTGTGCAAGGCGCAGGCGCGCAACCTGCTCGGCTTTACCGCCAAGAACCGCCACTCCTACCCCGGCGACTACAACGAAGCGGCGCACGTTGCCTTCGGCATGGGCGAGCGTTTGCAAGTGACCGGGGTACTGGCCGGCAGCGGCGCGGCGCATGCAGGCCTGCGGCGCGGCGACCGCCTGGTCAGCGCCGGCGCCAAGCAGCTGCCGAGCGGACCGAATGCCTCGTCCATGGCCGGCGCCGTTTTCGGCCCGCTGGTGGCGGCCAATCCGAGCCTGCCGATGGGGGTCGAACGCGACGGCGCCGCCAAGCAGTTGACCATACCGGTCACGCGCGCCTGTGGCTTCGGCATCGAACTGGGGAACGCCGACAACATCAATTCGTATGCGGACGGCGCGCGCGTGATGGTCACGCGCGGAATGCTCGACTTCACGCGCGACGACGACGAGCTGGCCTACCTGCTTGCCAGGGGCATGGCGCACAACATCCTCGGCCACGCCGCCTTGCAGCGCAACGCCAGCACCATCGGCAGCATCATCGACAACCTGGTCGCCGTGCGTCCCGATACTTCGATGCTGATCGGCAGCAGCGGCATCAAGCCGATGCCGCCGGAACTGGACGCCGCTGCCGACCGCCTGGCCGTGTACCTGATGACGCGCGCCAATTACAACGTCAACGACTCGGCGCCGTTCGTGAAGCGGCTGGCGGCGAGCTACCCGGCGACGGTGCTCAACGCGCATGTGGCGAACCATCCGGCCACGGCGTTGCGCGTGGCGGCGATCGAGAAAACGGCAGCCGAGGTCAAGGCAAAGCAAGCTGCCAAGAAGCCGCTGCTGCCATAGCGTATGCGGCCGGGTCTGACCGGCGGTCGGACCCGGCCTTCAGCTAAAATTCGGGAAATCCGGAAACAGCGTCCCCATCACGTACGTCAGCAGTCCGCAAATCGCCACCGCCCCCACCAGGATGATCAGCAAACGGCCGAACTTCGGTGAGCCGTCGTCTTTTTTTGTATCATGAGTCATATTTTTTAACCGGCGAGATTGTAGCGCCTAGTATATTCGATCCATGGACAGCATAGACCTTGAAGTATTAAAGAGCGCCGCCGGCTGGGTAGCGGACGGCTTGCGCTGCGAGCTCGTCACCGTCGTCAAGACGTGGGGATCGAGCCCGCGCCCGATCGGCGCCCTGCTTGCCATCTGCGGCGACGGCCGCGTGGTCGGTTCGGTGTCGGGCGGATGCATCGAAGACGACCTGATCGAACAGGTGCGCCTGCACGGCATTTCGCGCACCACTCCCGAGCTCGTCAGCTACGGCATCAGCGCCGACGAGGCGCACCGCTTCGGCCTGCCCTGCGGCGGCACCATCGAACTGGCGATCGAGCCGTTGTCGCCGGCCAGCGGGCTGCAGGAACTGCTCTCCCGCCTGGAGCGACGCCAACTGGTCGAGCGCCGCCTCCACCTGCGCAGCGGCGCCGTCAGCATGGCGCACGCCGCGCCCGGCGCCAATCAGCACATCGAAGCAGACGTGCTGTGCACCGTGCACGGCCCGCGCTGGCGCCTGTTCATCATCGGCGCCGGCCAGTTGTCGCGCTTCGTCGCGCAGGTGGCGAGCGCAATGGACTACCACGTCACCGTCTGCGATCCGCGCGAAGAATACCGCGGCGGCTGGAACGTGGCCGGCGTCGACCTGGTGCACGTGATGCCGGACGACTTGGTCATCGAGGCGCGGCTGGACGGCCGCAGCGCCGTACTGGCACTGACCCACGATCCCAAGCTCGACGACCTGGCCCTGATGGAAGCGCTCAAGTCCGACGCCTTCTACGTCGGCGCGATCGGCTCGCGCGTCAACAACGCCAGGCGGCGCGAGCGTCTGAAGCTGTTCGACCTGGACGACGCCGACCTGGCACGCCTGCACGGGCCGGTCGGTCTTTATATCGGCAGCAAGACGCCGGCCGAAATTGCCATCTCGATCCTGGCCGAAATGACGGCCGTCAAAAACGGCGTGCCGGCCGCGCTCCAGGTCAACCATGCCAGTGCCCTGGAGCCGCCCGGCGCCGACGCCTGCGCCCGCGCTGAATAAGTCGCAAGAAACGCGGTTCCTCTCCACGGCGCACCGCCTGCACTGTACGTTTCACCGACCGGAAATTTTCATTATTTATGAGTACAGCAAACTTCCTGCGCCTGGTATTGCTCGCGGCGATCTGGGGAAGCTCCTTTCTTTTCATGCGCATCAGCGCGCCCGTGCTGGGACCGGCGGTACTGATCGAATACCGGGTCGGCTTTGCCGCCGTCTTCCTCGCCACCGTCGGCTGGTTTCTCAAGAAGCGGCTCGATGTTCGCGCCAACTGGAAGCACTACCTGATGCTCGGATTGTTCAATTCCGGCCTGCCGTTCCTGCTGTTCGCCTTTGCCGCCCGCACCTTGACCGCTTCGGTGCTGTCGGTGCTGAACGCCACTGCGCCGATGTGGGGCGCGCTGATTGGCGCTGCCTGGTCGCGCCAGAAAATCGCCGGGCGCACCGCGCTTGGCCTGCTGCTCGGCACCGGCGGCGTGGCGCTGCTGGTCGGCTTCGACCATGCCACCTCGCGTCCCGGCGCCGCGCTGGCGGTGGCGGCGGCGCTGGCCGGCGCCCTCAGTTACAGCATCGCCAGCGCGTATGCGCGCACCGCGCGCCGCGTCGAGCCGTTCGCCAACGCGCACGGCAGCATGTGGGCGGCGGCCCTGCTGGTGCTGCCCGCGCTGCCGTTTTTCCCGGCGCCGGCCGCGCCGACCATCGGCGTCATGGGCGCGGCGCTGGCGCTGGGCGTGCTCTGCAGCGGTATCGCGTATATTTTGTACTTCAAGCTGATCGACGACGTCGGCCCGACTTCGGCGCTGACGGTGACGTTCCTCAATCCGCTTTTCGGAATCCTGTGGGGCGTCATCTTCCTGAACGAAATCGTCGGCTGGTACACGGCGGCGGGCGCGGCGATCGTCATCGCCGGGACCGCGCTGGTGACCGGCTTCGTGCCGCGTTTTAAACCGCGGCCGCTGCCGGCCATTTAAGCGAGCTTCGATGCGAATTTCGATCCCGCTGCCGCCCGGCTACCGCTGCGCCGACGTGCTGGCGTTTCACAGCCGCGATCTCGACGGCGTCGCCGAACAGGTTACAGGTGAACGCATCCGCAAAGGCGTGCTGCAGGATGGCGTGGCGGTGCTGCTGGACGTGACGCTCGCACAAGGCATGGCACTGTGCGAGGTGCAAGCCGATGGCGTCTTGACGGCACCGGCCGTCGCAAAGGTCGATGAAGCACTGCACAACATTCTCGGTCTGCGCATCGATCCGGCACCCTTCCTGGCGCTGGCCGAAGACGACCCCCTGCTCGGCGCTTGCGCCCGCCGCAACGCCGGCCTGCGCATCGTGCAGTCGGCCACGATCTTCGAAGCGCTCACCTGGGCCATCATCGGCCAGCAGATCAACCTGCCGTTCGCCATCGCGCTGCGCCGCAGTTTCATCATGCAGGCGGGCCGCCAGCACAGCAGCGGCGTATGGTGCTATCCGGAAGCGCCAGACGTCGCGCGGCTCGCCCAAGAGGCGCTCACCAGCCGCAAATTCTCGCGCGCGAAAGCCGATACCCTGCTGCGCCTGGCGCGCCTGGTCGCCGACGGCGAGCTCACGCTGGCGCGCACGGACGCCCCCGATCAGGTGGAGCGCTCGCTGCTCGCCGTCAAAGGCATCGGCCAGTGGACCGTCAACTATGCCTTGCTGCGCGGCTACGGCTATCCCGATTGCTCGCTGCACGGCGATGTCGCCATCCGCACGGCTTTTCAGCGCCTGCTGCACGAAGACGCCAAGCCCGGCATCGCCCGCACGCAAGCCTTGCTCGAACCGTACCGGCCGCACCGCACGATGGCCGCGGCCTGCCTGTGGGCCAGCCTGAACCAACGTGAGGACGAATAAGGATTTTTTCCGCAGCTTCTACACAAATCGATACGCCACCGCGCTCTCGGCCCGGCCATCCATGCCGCGTTCAGCCCGACCCATCCCCACGATTGGTTGATTGCTCCCACTGTATTCATCGATGCACCGTTCCCGTCGCAGGACCGTCCCGATCAGCGCGGCCTCAGGTTCGACAGCGCCGGCACGCCAATGTCGCGTCTGCCTGGGCCGTAGTTGACGCACATCGAGGAGCGCTGTGCTTTCCATAAGAAAATTAAAACGCGTAAGCAAAAAAAAGGTTACGCGCCGAAGCGGGTAACCTTTTTATTTTCTACTAATTCTGGTTGCGGGGACAGGATTTGAACCTGTGACCTTCGGGTTATGAGCCCGACGAGCTGCCAGACTGCTCCACCCCGCGTCTGTATGCAGTGATTATATGGTGTTTCCCCGATTTAGGCAATACTAATCCATGGTCGATCACCGATAGCAGCAGAAAAATCCAGCGCGAGAGCGTTTTGGCCGTTGTCGCGCTGCAGGCGCGGCGCGCCCAATCGGTGTAAAGTACACCAAACATCATTCTTGCGGCTACCTATGAAATTTTGTTCTGAATGCGCCCATCCGGTGGCACTGGTTGTTCCCGAGGGCGACAACCGGCCACGCCACGTCTGTGCCCAGTGCGCCACCATCCATTATGAAAACCCGAAGTTGGTCATCGGCTCGCTGCCCGTGTGGGAAAGCGATGGCGAACTGAAAGTGTTACTGTGCAAGCGAGCGATCGAGCCGCGCGCCGGCTACTGGACCTTGCCGGCGGGCTTCATGGAAAACAGAGAGACGACCGCCGAGGCCGCCATTCGCGAAACCGAGGAAGAAGCCGGCGCCAACATCGAACTCGGTCCGCTGTACACGCTGCTCAATGTGGCGTACGTTCACCAGGTCCACCTGTTCTACCTGGCGCGGTTGCGCGACCTCGACTATGCCGCCGGCATCGAAAGCCTCGAGGTGCGCATGTTCAGCGAACGCGAGGTTCCGTGGGACGACCTGGCTTTCCCGACCATTCGCAAGACGCTGGAACTGTTCTTTGCAGATCGCCTCAAAATACGCGAAGGCGGCAGCTACGGTTTCCACAGCCTCGACATTACGCGGCCGATGCGCTCCGCCGGCCAGTCCACTGATCCATGATTCCCTGGTTAGAAACGAATACGCCGTTTCCCGACGTGTCGCAGGCGCTGACGATCGACGCGCCGGGACTGCTCGCGGCCGGCGCCGACCTGTCGCCGCAGCGTTTGCTTGTCGCCTACCAGCACGGCATCTTCCCCTGGTTTTCCGAAGGCCAGCCGATCCTCTGGTGGAGCACCGACCCGCGCATGGTCTTGATGACAGCCGAGTTCAAGATCAGCGACAGTTTGCGCAAGAGCTTGCGCCGGGTCGAGCGCAGCATGATTGATGGCGGGCGCTGGCAGGTGCGCTTCGACAGCGCCTTCGACGCCGTCATGTGCAGTTGCGCCGGGCCGCGCCGCGACGGTCCCGGTACCTGGATTTCGACCGACATTATCGCCGGCTATACCGGCTTGCACGCGATGGGCTACGCCCACTCGTCCGAACTGTGGCTCGACGGTGAACTGGTCGGCGGCGCCTACGGCGTGTGCATCGGCCGCATGTTCTACGGCGAATCGATGTTCGCCCGCGTCACCGACGGCTCGAAGATCGCGCTGGCCTATCTGGTTGCCTTCCTGCGCAGCCATGGCGTGGCAATGATCGACTGCCAGCAGGAGACCGGCCACCTGGCGTCGCTGGGCGCGGCGCCGATTTCTCGCGCCGCCTTCCTCCGGCATGTGCGCGCGGCCATCGGCGAGCCTGGTATTGCGCAGTGGAAGCCGTGTTCGCCGCTTTAGCCGCTATAGCCGCTTTGACAACGCCCTGTGCAAAAGCCAAACCTTCGATACTTCGATAGAATGGCTTTAACAGTCCCAAACAGTTCGAACGCCGCAACCCGTCACATCGAGAGCATCCGCATGACGCAACTTAACGACCTGCCCTTCTCTACGCTGCAGTTCTACACCACGGCGCCCTACCCGTGCAGCTACCTCGATGCGCGCCAGGCCAGGTCGCAAGTGGCCACCCCTTCGCACCTGATCAACGCCGACGTCTATTCGGAACTGGTCAAGAGCGGCTTCCGGCGCAGCGGCATTTTTACTTACCGGCCCTACTGCGACGGCTGCCAGGCCTGCATCCCGGTGCGGGTGCGCACGGCCGATTTCACCCCAAGCCGTACCCAGCGCCGCGCCGCCATCCGCCATGCGGGCCTGGCGGCGATCGTCGCCAACCTCAGCTTCTCGGACGAGCATTACGCCCTTTACCTGCGCTACCAGAGCACCCGCCACGTCGGCGGCGGCATGGACCAGGACAGCCGCGACCAATACGCCCAGTTCCTGCTCCAAAGCCGGGTCAACACGCGCCTGGTCGAATTTCGCGACCCCGACGGCAGCTTGCGCATGGTGTCGATCATCGACGTGCTGTCGGACGGCCTGTCGTCGGTGTACACCTTCTTCGACCCGGACATGCACGGCGCCTCGTTCGGCACCTACAACGTGCTGTGGCAGATCGCCCAGGCCAACGAACTCGGCCTGCCGTACGTGTATCTCGGCTACTGGATCGAGCAAAGCCCGAAGATGGCGTACAAGATCAACTTCCGGCCGCTGGAAGCGCGCATCAATGGCACCTGGGGGCTGCTCGACAACAGGTAACAAGAGGTAAAATGCGGGGTCTGTACAACTGGTCCGCACAAGCGCCGCCCCCCCCATGTCCGAAAAACTGCTGTACGCCCTCACCCGTCCCCTGCTGTTCGCCCTTGATCCGGAAGCCGCCCACAATTTCGCCTTGCCGGCGCTGCGCCGCGCTGCCGCGCTCGGCCTCACGCGCGCCCTCGGCAAACCGGCGTCCAGCCCGCGCACCGTGATGGGCATCCGCTTCCCCAATCCGGTCGGGCTGGCCGCGGGGCTGGACAAGGACGGTGCTTATATCGACGGCCTCGCCGCGCTCGGCTTCGGCTCGATCGAAGTGGGCACCGTCACGCCGCGCGGCCAGGCCGGCAATCCGAAGCCACGCATGTTCCGGCTGCCGCAAGCCAAGGCCATCATCAACCGCATGGGTTTCAACAACGGCGGTGTCGACGCCTTTGTCGCCAATGTGCAGGCATCGAAGTTCTACCAAAACAAGGAAGGCGTGCTGGGGCTGAACATCGGCAAGAACGCCGACACGCCGATCGAACGCGCTGCCGACGACTACGTCCATTGCCTGCAAAAGGTGTATCCGTACGCCAGCTACGTGACGGTCAATATCTCCTCGCCCAACACCAAGAATCTGCGCCAGTTGCAGGGCGCTTCGGAACTGGACGCCCTGCTGGCCCAGTTGAAAGACGCGCAGTCGCGCCTGGCCGACCAGCACGCTCGCTACGTGCCGATCACGCTCAAGATCGCGCCCGACATCGATGCCGAACAGATAAAAAATATCGCCGGCGCGCTGGTGCGCCACAAGATCGACGGCGTCATCGCCACCAACACGACGCTCGCGCGCGGCGCCGTCGAAGGCATGCGCCACGGTCTTGAGGCCGGCGGCCTGTCCGGCGCGCCCGTGTTCGAACTGTCGAACATCGTGATCCGTGCCTTGCGCGCGGAACTGGGCGACGCGCTGCCGATCATCGGCGTGGGCGGCATCATGAGCGGCGTTGACGCGAAAGCGAAGATCGACGCCGGCGCCGCGCTGGTGCAGCTCTACAGCGGCCTGATTTACGCCGGCCCGGCGTTGGTGCGCGAATGCGTCAACGCGCTCAAACAATAAGGAACCCCGTCATGAAAACCACCCAGCTCGGCACCAGCGGCCTGCAGGTAAGCAAAGTATGCCTTGGCACGATGACCTTCGGCGAACAGAACAGCGAGGCCGATGCGCACAGCCAGCTCGACTACGCCATGGAACGCGGCATCAACTTCATCGACACCGCCGAGATGTACCCGGTGATGCCGCGCGCCGAAACGCAAGGAGCCACCGAGCGCTTCATCGGCTCCTGGCTAAAAAAAACCGGCAAACGCGGCGCGGTGGTGCTGGCGACCAAGGTGGCCGGCCCTAATCCGGCCCTGCATTGGGTGCGCGGCGGCGCCAACAACCTCGATGCCGGCAATATCGCCGCCGCGGTGGAAACGAGCTTGCGGCGCCTGCAGACCGACCATATCGACCTGTACCAGCTGCACTGGCCAAGCCGCAACGTGCCGATCTTTGGCGCCACCGCGTTCGAACCGGAAAAAGAGCGCGCCAGCGTGGCGATCGAAGACACTCTTGCCGCGCTCGGCAAGCTGGTCGACGCCGGCAAGATCGGCCACATCGGCGTCTCCAACGAGAGCGCATGGGGCGTCAGCGAGTTCACCAAACAGGCCGAGATGAAAGGCCTGCCGCGCATCGCCACCATCCAGAACCTGTACAACCTGACGGCGCGAAGTTTCGAAACGAGCCTGCTCGACGAGACGTGTTTTCGCGAGAACGTCGGCCTGTTGGCATACAGCCCGCTGGCGTTCGGCCAGCTCAGCGGAAAATACCTCGACAATCCGGCCGCTGTCGGGCGCCTGACGATTTTTCCGCCGACCTGGAGCCCGCGCTACCTGCGTCCATCCGTGCTGGCGGCGGTCAAGCAATACGCGCAACTGGCGCGCGAGAACGGCATGACGCCGGCGCAGCTGGCACTGGCCTGGTGTTATTCGCGCTGGTTCGTCGCCTCGACCATCATCGGCGCGACCAGCCTGGTTCAGTTAAAAGAAAACATCGATGCGTTCGAGACCACGCTGCCGGCCGACGTGATCGCGGCAATCGACGCGATCCACGCGCGGGTGCCGAATCCGGGGCAGTAGAGCCGTCGTCCTCGCGCAAACCGACATCCATGCTGAGCACGCCAGATCGGTAAAGCAGGCTCAGGATTGCAGTCAGTCGGCCGTTGGCGCGTCGGTACTGAGTGCGGCATCGATCTCCGACCGCGTCAGCGCCGGCGCGAACTGGCCGATGAAGTGGTACGCATACGAGCGCAGGTAGGCGCCGCGGCGCACCGCCAGGCGGGTGACGTTCTGCGCGAACAGGTGCGATGCCTCAACCGCGCGCAGCCCCTTGTCGCGGCCATGGTCGAAGGCCATCGAGGCGACCAACCCCACGCCCAGGCCAAGCGAGACGTACTGCTTGATGACGTCCGAATCCATTGCGGTGAGCACGATGTCGGTTTTTACGCCTGCCTGCGCGAAGGCGGCGTCGATGTGGCTGCGGCCGGTGAAACCAACGTCGTAGGTAATCAGCGGGAAAGCGGCCAGGTCCTCGAGGCGGATCGGCGAGTGCGCCAGCAGCGGATGGCCGTCCGGCACCACGATCAGGTGGCTCCAGCGGTAGCACGGGAACGACACCAGGTCGGAAAACTGCGACAGGCCTTCGGTGGCGATGCCGATGTCGGCCTTGCCCGACAATACCCACTCGGCGATATGATCGGGCGCGCTTTGCTGCAGCGCGATGCGCACCTCGGGAAAGTCGGCGCGGAACGACTGCACCACCTTCGGCAGCGCATAACGGGCCTGGGTGTGGGTCGCCGCAATCGTCAGGGTACCGCTCTTCTGGCCGGAATATTCGAGGCTGGCCTGCTGCAGATTTTCCGCCTCGACCAGCAGGCGGTCGACGATCTTGAGGATGCCTTTGCCAGGGTCGGTCAGCCCGGTAAGGCGCTTGCCGTTGCGCTCGAAAATCACCACGCCGAGTTCGTCCTCGAGTTCGCGGATCTGCCGGCTCACGCCCGGCTGCGACGTGAACAGCGCGTTGGCGACCTCGGTCAGGTTAAAGTTGCGGCGCGCCGCTTCCCGAATCGAGCGCAACTGCTGGAAGTTCATATCGCCGCTCCGGCGTCGACGAACACCTGCATGCGGCGCGGCCGTACCACCAGCGTTTCGCCATCCTTCAGTTGCAGCTGGCGATAACGTTCGTTCGGTATCACCGCTTCGATCAGTTCGGCGTTGTCGGCGCGCTCGAGGTCGAGCTGGGCCAGCGGCCCGATCGCGTGGGCGCGGCGCAGCTTCACCACAATGCCGTCGAGGCCGGGCGCATAACGCTCGACGTCGAGGTCGTGCGGGCGCACGTAGGCGATGCCCTGGCTGTCCTGTACCCCGGCGTGGTCGGGCACATGAAAATTAGCGTCGCCGCTGGCCAGCACGCCTTCATGCACGCGGCCGTGGAACAGGTTGACGTTGCCGAGAAAGCCGTAGACGAACGGCGAGGCCGGATGGTTGTAGACCGCGTCGGGCGTACCGAGCTGCTCGACCCGGCCCTTGTTCATCAACACCACCTGGTCGGCCACTTCAAGCGCCTCTTCCTGGTCGTGGGTGACAAAGATGCTCGTCACGTGCAGGTCGTCGTGCAGGCGGCGCAACCAGCGCCGCAATTCCTTGCGCACCTTGGCGTCGAGGGCGCCGAACGGCTCGTCGAGCAGCAGCACGCGCGGCTCGACCGCCAGCGCGCGTGCCAGGGCAATGCGCTGGCGCTGGCCGCCCGACAGCTGCGGCGGAAAGCGGTCAGCCAGCCAGTCGAGCTGGACCAGTTCGAGCAGCTGGCGCACCTTGTCGCGGATCGCCTGCTCGGACGGGCGCTCCTTGCGCGACTTCACACGCAAACCAAAAGCGACGTTCTCGAACACCGTCATGTGTTTGAACAGCGCGTAATGCTGGAATACGAAACCGACCTGGCGCTCGCGCACGTGGCGATTCGACGCGTCTTCGGTGTCGAGCAGCACCTGGCCGGAATCGGGGTGCTCCAGGCCGGCGATGATGCGCAGCAGTGTCGTCTTGCCGCAGCCGGAAGGCCCCAGCAGCGCCGTCAGTTCGCCCGCCGGGAACTGCAGCGAAACGTTATCGAGCGCGGTAAACTGGCCGAACTGCTTGCGGATGTTTTTCACTTCGATCGTCATTCAATGCTCCAAAATGCGCGCGTCGGATTCGACGTCATGGGATTCATGCAGCCGCCACTCGATGAACGATTTGATCGCCAACGTCACCAGCGCCAGCAAGGCGAGCAGCGAGGCGATGGCGAAGGCGGCGGCGAAGTTGTATTCGTTGTAGAGGATCTCGACGTGCAGCGGCATGGTGTTGGTCTCGCCGCGGATGTGGCCGGACACCACCGACACCGCGCCGAATTCGCCCATTGCGCGGGCGTTACACAGGATCACGCCATACAGCAGCCCCCATTTGATGTTGGGCAGCGTGACGCGCCGGAAAGTGCTCCAGCCGGAGGCGCCCAGCACCAGCGCGGCCTCTTCTTCCTCGTTGCCCTGAGCTTGCATCAGGGGGATCAATTCGCGCGCGACGAACGGGAAGGTGATGAACACGGTTGCCAGCACGATGCCCGGTACGGCAAACAGGATCTTGATGTCGTGCTCCTGCAGCCATGGCCCGATCCAGCCCTGGGCGCCGAACATCAGCACGTAGATCAAGCCCGCGATCACCGGCGACACCGAGAACGGCAGGTCGATCAGGGTCAGCAGGATACTCTTGCCGCGAAACTCGAACTTGGCGATCGACCAGGCAGCGGCAACGCCGAACACCAGGTTCAGCGGCACCGAAATGAAGGCCGCGATCAGGGTCAGCTTGATGGCCGAGACAGCGTCGGGGTCGGTGATGGCAGCCAGGTAAGCCTGGCCGCCTTTCTTGAACGCTTCGGCGAACACCGCCACCAGCGGCACGAACAGGAACAGGGTGAGGAAGGCCAGCGCGACGGTAATGAGCAGCACGCGCACCCATGACGGCTCGAACACGTTCGAGGTGGACGGCAGTTCGCCGCGCCGGGTTTTTGCCGCGACCGCGGTGACTGCCGCGACGGGAGTAGCGACGACGGCGCTCATTTCTTCCCCGCCCGGTTGCGTGTCCATGCCTGCAGCAGGTTGATCGCCAGCAGCATCAGGAACGATGCCAGCAGCAAGACCGCGGCGATTGCGGTGGCGCCGGCGTAGTCGTATTGCTCCAGTTTGGTGATGATGAACAGCGGGGTGATTTCGGAAATCATCGGCATGTTGCCGGCGATGAAAATGACGGAACCGTATTCGCCGGTGGCGCGGGCAAACGCCAGCGCGAAGCCCGTCAATAGCGCCGGCATGATGGTCGGAAACACCACGCGCGCAAAAATCTGCAGCGAGCTGGCGCCAAGGCTGGCGGCAGCTTCTTCCAGCTCGCGTTCGGCTTCTTCGAGTACCGGCTGCACCGTACGCACGACGAACGGCAAGCCGATGAAGGTGAGCGCGACGACGATGCCGACGGGCGTGAACGCAACTTTCAAACCAACAGTCTCGAGATAGCGGCCGATCCAGCCGTTCGACGAATACAGCGCCGTGAGCGTGATGCCGGCAACGGCCGTGGGCAGCGCGAACGGCAGGTCGACCAGCGCGTCGATGAAGCGCTTGCCGGGAAATTTATAGCGCACCAGCACCCAGGCAACGATGCCGCCGAAAACCACGTTGATGCAGGCGGCGATGAACGAGGCGCCGAAACTGAGCTTGTAGGACGCCACCACGCGCGGCGAGCTGACGGCAAACCAGAAAGCGTCCCAGGTCATCGTGAACGTCTTGAGGAACACGGCAGACAGCGGGATCAGGACGATCAGGCAGAGGTAGAAAATGGTGAACCCGAGCGACAGGCCGAAACCGGGAATGACCCGGAACGGCGCCGCTTGCGGCTTGGGTAGTGCGGAAGCGAGTGGCATTGCGTCCCCTTATTACTTTTTCTTCTAAAGAGGACGATATTCTCACCTTTTTTTCATAAGACAAACGAAGGTATTCTTATTTGCATAGACGAACAGGTTATTAAGACCAGTTAATCAGCTACCCAGGCAGCTACCAGATCAGCTTGACGGCGACACCGGTCAGCGTGCACGCCAGCAAGCCGCGCAGGTAGCGTTCGGGCACCGAGCGCGCGGCCCAGGATCCGAGCGTGATGCCGGGCACCGAACCGATCAGCAGGCTGCCCAGCAACTGCCAGTCGATCGAACCGAGCCACCAATGGCCGAGGGCGGCGATGGCGGTGAGCGGCACCGCATACGCGATGTCGGTGCCGGCCACTTCCGCCGAACTCATGCTTGGATACAGCATCACCAGCAGGGTCGCGCCGATGGCGCCGGCGCCGATCGAGGAAACCGTCACCAGGACGCCGAGCACGGCGCCGGAGACAACCGTAGCGAGCATCAAAGCGCGGCCTTGCAGTTGGCGGCTTGGCTTGGCGTTGATCCACGCCAGTATTTTTGTCTTGAACAGCAGCGCGGTGACAGTCAGCAGCACCGAGCCGGCAATCGAATACCGGATCAGCTGGCCGAGCTTCGGGTCGAGCGCGCCATAGTATTTGAGTGCGAGCGTGGTCAGCACGGCGGCCGGCAAGGCGCCGATGCACAGGCGGCGCACGATATCCCAGCGAATCGTGCCGCGCAGGCGGTGAGTGACGGTGCCGGCACTCTTGGTGACGGCGGCGAACGCCAGGTCGGTGCCGACGGCAACCGAAGGCGGCACGCCGAACAGCAAGGTCAGCAGCGGAGTCATCAGCGAACCGCCGCCGACCCCGGTCATACCTACTAACAACCCTACAGCAAAGCCAGAAACAACATAAGTCAGTAACATTCAGCATCTTTCAAGTTGGCGGCAAGCTTAAGCCAACTGAACGATTCTCCAAACGACCGAGAACTTATTTGCTTATGCGCACGGGGCGGCACAGCCCCGCCCTGCTTGGTATTCGCTTTCTATTCATGGATTACTTGTTCGGCTGCGGCGTCATCCTCAAATACGGCCGGGCGGCAACAAAGCCCTTCGGATACTTTTGTTTGATCACGTCGGCGTCCGTTACCGTCAGGGGAATAATAACGTCGTCGCCGTCAACCCAGTTGCCGGGCGTGGCGACCGTGTAGCCGTCAGTTAGCTGCAGCGCGTCGATCACGCGCAGCACCTCGTCGAAGTTGCGGCCCGTGCTCATCGGGTAGGTGATCGTCAGCCGCACTTTTTTCTGCGGATCGATCACGAACAGCGAGCGCACCGTCGCCGTCAGCGATTGCTGCGGGTGAATCATGTCGTACAGCGTCGATACGGTTCGGTCGGCATCGGCGATGATCGGAAAACCCACCACGGCCTGCTGGGTCGCCTCGATGTCGGCGATCCAGCTTTTGTGCGAGTCGCTTGAATCGACCGACAGCGCAATCGCCTTGACGTTGCGCTTGTCGAATTCGGGCTTGAGTTTTGCGGTCAGGCCCAGCTCGGTGGTGCACACCGGTGTGAAATCGGCCGGATGGGAAAACAGCACCACCCAGGAGTTGCCTGCCCACTCGTGAAAACGGATCTTGCCAATCGAGGAATCCTGCTCGAAATCGGGGGCGGTGTCGCCCAAACGTATGGTCATCGTGGTCTCCAGTGTTAGTTTTCAGGAAAATCGACCGGTACAGTCATGCCGGCGCCGGATAATAATTGTGCACCTGATCATATAATAATTGTCATCGTCGCTGGCCGAATTTCCAGTCGCCCAGGCCGGATTGTGCAGGCCGCGGACCGAGATCACTTGAAATTCGAGAAAAACCTCTTGCGCCATGTTGCCCCCAGAACGTCAGGGTAAGGCAGCCAACGGCGAAACGGAACGAATCGTTTGGTCATTCGATATGCGGCTGGCGCATATGGCGGGCAATGAGGCTGACAACCGCGTCAATAGAAGCGGTTGAACAGCACCACGCCCCAGACTGCCAACGCGATGCCGATCGACAGCGCCACCGCCGCGCTGCCGAGGTCCTTGGCGTTCTTCGACAACGGGTGCGGTTCGAGCGAGACGCGATCGACTACGGCTTCCAGTGCCGAATTGATCAATTCGACGACGAGCACGAACACCAGCACCGCCACCAGCATCAGCTTTTCAAAAGCGGAAATTTTCATGGAGAGCGCCGTGACGGTGCCGATCACGGTCACCAGCATCTCCTGGCGGAAGGCGTGTTCGTTTCGCCAGGCCGCCTTGAAGCCGTCCATCGAATAGGAAAAGGCCGCGACAATACGCTTGAGGCCGCTTTTGCTTTTGAACTGGCTGACTGGCTGGACCATGGAGGGTTTTGACGTGGTGTGAGAAAAAGGCGGAAGTGCCCGCCATTATGCGCCGCGCCGGGCGATAGATCGACAGGCAGTGCAGAGTTTGCCTTTCCTTTTCACATTGTGGTATAAAGGTGCCATATATACTGCACTGCACCACACCCATCATGAAAACCGACGTCATCGAACCCGCCAAAACCTCGATCCAGGTGATCGAGCGCATGGTTTCCCTGCTCGACGCGCTGGCCACCTACAGCGATCCGGTAAGCCTGAAAGAATTGTCGAAAGTGTCGGGCCTGCATCCGTCGACGGCGCACCGCATCCTCAACGACATGGTCATCACCCGCTTCGTCGACCGGGTCGAACCGGGCACGTACCGGCTCGGCATGCGACTGTTGGAGTTGGGCAATGTGGTCAAGAGCCGGCTGTCGGTGCGCGAAGCAGCGCTCGACTTGATGCGCGCGCTGCACAAGAAAACCCAGCAGACCATTAACCTGTCGGTGCGCCAGGGCGACGAAATCGTCTACATCGACCGGGCGTTTTCCGAGCGCTCCGGGATGCAGGTGGTACGCGCGATCGGCGGGCGCGGCCCCCTGCACCTGACCTCCACCGGCAAGCTGTTCCTGTCGGTTGACGAACCCAAGGCGATCCGTTCCTACGCCACCCGCACCGGTTTGGCCGGACACAACAGGAATTCGATCACCGACCTGGTCAAGCTCGAGCGCGAGCTGAGCCTGGTGCGCGCGCGCGGCTATGCGCGCGACAATGAGGAGCTGGAATTGGGCGTGCGCTGCATGGCTGCCGGTATCCACGACGACACCGGCAAGCTGGTCGCCGGACTGTCGATCTCGGCGCCGGCCGACCGGCTGCAAGAAGACTGGCTGGACGACCTGGTGCAGACGGCCGACCGGATTTCGGCCACCCTCGGCTACATGCCGGTGGCCCGGGCACTCTAAGCGCGACTTTTTTCGATGCAAACTGCATAGCTGACGGTTCCGCCCAGGCGCTCGCACAGCGCACGCGGAATGTTTACCCTATCGTTTCGGTTCCCCGATCCCTTGCACATCTGAGCACTCCATATCGATCGTCGCACCAAGGTAATGGTGCCGGAGAAGGTCGGGCTTATTTCTGGCATACCACGGATGAGGAACGAATTGCCTTAGCGAGAATTCTTTAAACTCGTGCCAACCGTGAAGATACATCGAGCGTACAGATTGCTCTCGTGTAGAGATCTATATGTTCCCGGATACAATTAAATCTGTCGACGCGTCCAGACATTTAAAATAAAGCGGCAATTTAATTGGATAAAATTTGTCCTGCCGTTGAATCGATTATAGATAAATATCAATAGTTCGTTCCATGGCGCCCGACAGGCGAGAAAGCGCGCTTTCTGACCAAGCGAGTGCTATACAATTAAAAATCGACTACCCACTACCACTTACCAGGAGCGGGGGAAATGCTAAACACCAATGTTCTTGAATTTGCTTCGAGCGACTGGACCGTTCGAAACCGGCTGCTCGTCGATTCTCATCTCGATCGACTGCTCAGCCCAACGCGAGTGTCGCCGGTGACGGAAGCCATGCGCTATAGCGTGCTGGCGCCCGGCAAACGCGTACGCCCTTTGTTAACCTTGGCCGTTTCGGATTTCCTGGGATCTACGCCGGCCTACGCAATACATGTTGCATGCGCTATCGAGATGATTCATTCGGCTTCCTTGATCCTGGATGATTTGCCCTGCATGGACAACGATCGGGAAAGGCGCAATCGGCTATCGACCCACGTAAAATTCGGGGAAAGTCTGGCGATCCTTGCCGCGGTTTCTTTGCTTACGCAAAGTTATTGCATGAT
>Ga0326735_1000033_pt1 | contig 25377 bp, 23 predicted proteins | sample 37_GP2_1092_FD_207945 | JGI IMG/M metagenome (GOLD analysis project Ga0326735, IMG submission 207945) | Glacier ice microbial communities from Ngari, Tibet, China - 37_GP2_109.2 | ecosystem: Environmental > Aquatic > Freshwater > Ice > Glacier | place: China: Ngari, Tibet | collected 2018-07-31
AGTGGGTGACTCCATGGTGGTGTTCGTAGGTTGAGTGATTGGATCCCCGCATGCGCGAGGATGACGGTTTTAAAGCCAGTAGTCTCAACGCCGTCGATTGGATCCCCGCATGCGCGAGGATGACGGTGGTCTCAACGCCGTCGTCCTCGCGCATGCGGGGACCCAATTTCTAAGCTACCCGATGCGGATTGCGTTCATCCTGCGTCCAGTTCATATACCCCTTGCCGCTGTCGACCGGCACCATCGTGATGCACGCCTCCACCGGGCAGGTAATCTCGCACAGGTTGCAGCCGACGCACTCCGACCCGATCACCTCGTACTTGCGGCTACCCGCCGCGTCGATCAACTGGGCGATCGACTGGTGCGACGTATCTTCGCAGGCGACATAACACTTGCCGCACTTGATGCACATGTCCTGGTCGATCTTCGCGATCACCTGGTAATTCATGTCGAGGTATTTCCAGTCGGTGGTGTTGACCACCGCCTTGCCGGCGAAATCGGCGATCGTTTGGTACCCCTTGCCGTCCATCCAGCGCGACAGGCCATCCTTCATCTGTTCGACGATGCGAAAGCCGTGCAGCATGGCCGCGGTGCACACTTGCACCGAGCCGGCGCCAAGCGCGATGAACTCGGCCGCGTCGCGCCAGTTGCCGATGCCGCCGATGCCGGAAATCGGTAAATTGCGGGTGGCCGGGTCGCGCGCAATTTCAGCCACCATGTTGAGCGCAATCGGTTTCACCGCCGAGCCGCAGTAACCGCCGTGGGTGCTGGCGTTGCCGACGATCGGCAAGGCGATCATGCGGTCCAGGTCCAGGTGGGTGATCGAATTGATGGTGTTGATCAACGAGACCGCGTCCGCCCCGCCGGCCAGCGCGGCCCTGGCTGGCGCGCGCACGTCGGTGATGTTGGGCGTGAGCTTGACGATGACGGGCAGCGTCGAGTGCTGCTTGCACCAGCGCGTGACCATCTCGACGTATTCGGGCACCTGGCCGACGGCGGCGCCCATGCCGCGCTCGGGCATGCCGTGCGGGCAGCCGAAATTGAGTTCGATGCCGTCGGCGCCGGTCGCCTCGACCTTCGGCAAAATTTCCGCCCACAGCGTTTCCTCGCACGGCAGCATCAAGGAGACGATCATGGCGCGGTCCGGCCAGTCCTTTTTTACTTGGGTGATCTCGCGCAGGTTGATCTCCAGGCTGCGGTCGGTGATCAGTTCGATGTTGTTAAAGCCCAGCACTTCGCGGTTCTTGCCGTAGAGGGCGGAGTAGCGCGACGACACGTTGACCGCAGCCGGGTCTTGGCCCAGGGTTTTCCACACCACCCCGCCCCACCCGGCCTCGAAGGCGCGCACCACGTTGTAGGCTTTGTCGGTCGGCGGCGCGGACGCCAGCCAGAACGGATTGGGCGACTTGATGCCACAGAAATCGATGCTCAGGTCGGCCATGCTGCCCCCGCTTTGGTGTGGATGTCGTTGTGGATCGCGTGTGCGGCGAGCTTGCCGTGCTGGACGGCTTGCACCGTCAGGTCCTGCCCCGGGGCGACGCAATCACCGCCGGCGTAGATGCCGGCCAGCGCGGTGCGGAACTGCGCATCGACGTGGATCTTGTCGCCGGCCCGCCCGAGTTGCATGGCCATCGGGTCCGCAAGGCTGGAACCGTCGAGGCTCTGGCCGATCGCCTTGAACACGGCGTCGGCGGCGATGTCGATAAAAACGCCGGTGCCGACCAAAGAGCCGCCATTCCTGCCGGTTTGTTCAAGCCGGGTTTTCTCGAAACGCATGGCGCGCACGCTGCCGGCGTCATCCAACAACACTTCGAGCGGCGCGGCCCAGGTACGCATGCGCACGAAATTCGCCTTGGCGATAGCCTGTTCATGGCTTGTTGCGCTCATCGACTCGAAGCCGCGCCGGTACACCAGCGTGACCTGTTCGGCGCCGAGGCGCTTGATCTGCACCGCCATGTCGATGGCGGTGTTGCCGGCGCCGATCACGATGGCGCGCTTGGGCACCGGCAGCGCCGCCAGGTCGCTTGACTGGCGCAGCGCGGATATGTAATCGACCGCGGCCAACAGGCCCGGCGCGTCTTCGCCCGTCAGGCCGAGCCGGCGGCTGGCGTTCAGGCCCAGGCCGAGAAACACCGCGTCGTATTGCGTGTGCAGCTCTTGCAAGCTGAGGTTGACGCCGAGGGTGCGGCCGTGGCGCACGTCGATGCCGCCGATCGACAGCAGGAAGTCGACTTCCTGCTGTGCGAAGTCACCCGTCAGCTTGTATTTGGCGATGCCGTATTCGTTCAGGCCGCCGGATTTTTCGCGCGTTTCGAAGATGACCACGTCGTTGCCCAGCATCGCCAGGCGGTGCGCGCAGGCCAGCCCGGCCGGACCGGCCCCGACCACCGCAATGTGCTTGCCGGTGGGCGCGGCGCGTTCAAACGGATGCTGGATAAAACTGGCCGAATCGAGGGCGTGACGCTGCAGCAGGCCAATTTTGACCGGCTGGCCTTCTGCGTCATGGTTGCGCACGCAAGCGTCTTCGCACAGGATTTCGGTCGGGCAAACGCGCGCGCAGCTGCCGCCGAGGATGTTCTGCTTGAGGATGCCGTGGGCGGCGCCGTTGATGTTGTGCTCGTGAATGTTGCGGATGAAGCTGGCGACGTCGATCCCGGTAGGACAGATGCGGGTGCACGGCGCGTCGTAACAGTAGAGGCAACGCGCCGCTTCGATGGTGGCCTGGCGCGCGGTCAGCGGCGGCGCCAGGTCGGTGAATTGCGCCTCCAGTTGCGCGCCGGCGGCAGCCGCCGCGCGCGGCAAATGGTTGAATGAATCGATCATATGCATCCCCCGGCGTGGTAGGTTTTATGGTGCAGCAAGCGGCGCTTGCTGCACCCGCATGACTACTTCATCTGTGGAAAAGAAAATTCCGCGCCCGCGCTGGCGGTGTTCGGCCAGCGCTGCATCACCGCCTTGTGGCGGGTGTAGAAGCGCACCCCTTCCGGACCGTAAGCGTGATGGTCGCCGAACATGCTGCGCTTCCAGCCGCCGAAGCTGTTGAAGGCCATCGGCACCGGCAGTGGCACGTTGACGCCGACCATGCCGACCTGGATCTGGCGCACGAATTCGCGCGCCACGCCACCGTCGCGGGTGTAGATCGCCACACCGTTGCCGTACTCGTTGGCGTTGATCAGCCGCAACGCACTGCCGACGTCCGGCAGGCGCATCACGCACAGCACCGGCCCGAAAATTTCTTCCTTGTAAATCGTCATGTCGGGCGTGACGTGATCGAACAAGGTACCGCCGACAAAAAAGCCGTTTTCGCGGCCCGGCACCTTGAAATTGCGCCCGTCCACCAGCAGGCTGGCGCCCTGCTCGACGCCTTCGCCGATCAGCTTTTCGATGCGCGCTTTGGCGCTGGCGGTAACGACCGGCCCCATTTCGGCGCCGTGCTCCATGCCGTCGTCTACTTTCAGTGCAGCGGTGCGTTTTGCCAGTGCGTCGACCAGCTTGTCGGCGGCGTCGCCAACCGCCACCACCACCGAGATGGCCATGCAGCGCTCACCGGCGGAGCCGTAGGCGGCGCCCATCAGCGCGTCGACCGTCATCTCCATGTCGGCGTCGGGCATGACCACCATGTGGTTCTTGGCGCCGCCCAGGGCCTGGACGCGCTTGCCGGCGGCGCTGCCGCGGGCGTAGATGTATTCGGCGACATGGGTCGAGCCGACGAAGCTGATGGCCTGCACTTCAGGATGGTCGAGCAGTGCGTCGACGGTGATTTTGTCGCCCTGGATGACGTTGAAGACGCCGTCCGGCAAACCGGCTTCTTTCAGCAGTCTGGCGTGCAGCAGCGACGCCGATGGATCGCGCTCGGATGGCTTGAGGATGAAGCAGTTGCCGCACGCGAGGGCGACCGGGAACATCCACATCGGCACCATTACTGGAAAATTGAACGGGGTGATGCCGGCGACGACGCCAAGCGGCATGCGCATCGACCAGGCGTCGATGCCGCGCGCGATCTGGTCGGTGAATTCGCCTTTCAGCAGGTGCGGGATGCCGACCGCGAATTCGACGACCTCGATGCCGCGCGCCACTTCGCCCTTGGCGTCGTCGAACGTCTTGCCGTGCTCGCGCGTGAGCATCGTGGCAAATTCGTCGGTGTGCTGCTGGCACAGTTGCAGGAATTTGAACAGCACCCGCGCGCGCGCCAGCGGCGGCGTGTTCGACCATGCCGGGAAAGCGGCCGAGGCCGCGGCGACGGCTTGATCGACTTCGGCGGCGGAGCCGAGCGCGACGCGCGCGCAAGGGCTGCCGATGGCCGGATTGAAAACGTCGGCGTAACGCCCGCTGGCGGTGTCGACTTTCTGGCCATTGATGAAATGGGTGATGGTGTCGATGGTGTCGGTGGTATCGATGGTGTCAAGGTTACTCATGAGGTGCTTTCGGTCAGTCGAGGTTGTTAAGAACGGTAGTCAGTTTGCCAAATAATTCGTCGATGTGGTGTTTGTCGATCACGAGCGGCGGCGACAGGGCGATGATGTCGCCGGTGGTGCGGATCAGCAGGCCGTCGGCGAACGCCTTTTTAAAAGCGGTAAAGGCGCGCGTGCCAGGTTTACCGGCGATCGGCGCGAGCTCGATGCCAGCGATCAGGCCGATGGTGCGCAGGTCGATTACGTGCGGCAGGCCCTTGAGCGAGTGGACCGCGTCTTCCCAGTAGCCTTGCACGCTTTGGGCATGGCCGAGGATATCCTGGTCCTTGAACACCTCGAGCGTGGCCAGCGCGGCGGCGCAGGCGACCGGGTGACCGGAATAGGTATAACCGTGGAATAGTTCGATGCCGGCCGGCACGTCTATGAAAGCGTCGTGGATATGCTTCTTGGTAAACACCGCGCCCATCGGGATGACGCCGTTGGTCAAGCCTTTGGCGGTCGCCATCATGTCCGGCTCGACGTCGAAATAATCGGCGGCGAATGGCGTGCCGAGGCGGCCGAAGCCGGTGATGACTTCATCGAAAATGAGCAGGATGCCGTGCTTGGTGCACAGCTCGCGCAGCCGCTTCAGGTAGCCCTTCGGGGGAATCAGCACGCCGGTGGAGCCGGCCACCGGCTCGACGATCACGGCGGCGATGTTGGAAGCGTCGTGCAGGGCGACGAGGCGTTCGAGTTCGTCGGCCAGGTGGCTGCCGTAGTCGGGTTGGCCGCGGGTGTAGGCGTTGCGCTCGAGGTTATGGGTGTGCGGCAGGTGGTCGACGCCAGGCAGCAGCGGGCCGAAACTCTTGCGGTTGCCGCCGATGCCGCCCACCGACAGGCCGCCGAAGCCGACGCCGTGGTAGCCGCGCTCGCGGCCGATCAGGCGCGTGCGGCTGCCCTCGCCGCGCGCCTTGTGATACGCCAGCGCCATTTTCAAGGCAGTGTCGACCGCTTCGGAGCCGGAGTTGGTGTAGAACACATGGCCGAATTTGTGGCCGCTGTACTCCATCAGTTGCTCAGCCAGGTCGAAGGCGGCCGGGTGGCCCATCTGGAACGTCGGGGCGAAGTCGAGCTGGCCGACCATCTCGCGCACGGCGCTGACAATCTTTGGCTGTGCATGGCCGCAAGGGACGCACCACAATCCGGCTGTACCGTCGAGCACGCTGTTGCCGTCGACGTCCTTGTAATACATGCCTTCCGCCGACACCAGCAGGCGCGGGTTGGCCTTGAAGTCGCGGTTATTGGTAAATGGCATCCAGAACGAAGACATCGATGCGGGTCGGGACTGGTTCATGCGACTCTCCAAAATTTTTACGGCTAAAAATTATTTACCAGTTGGCAAAATGATGGTGCAATAATAGACAGCGAGACAATGATCACACAGATACACGAATCGCAAAAGCGGCCAACCGTATTGGTCTGAGTCACTGTACAGTTTTACGCGATGCAACACAACGAGGCGCGGATGGATGAAACGGCGGCATCGACTGAACATGTTCAGGTCGACAACAGCGGCGCAAGTGCCATCGGCTGGCCCGTGTTGGCGATCGACCGCGCAAAACGCGGCAGCCTGGTCGACCAGATTGTGGCAGCGATTGCGCTGATGGTAAACCGGCGCGATTTACGGGTCGGTACCAAAATGCCATCGGTGCGACAATTCGCAAAATGTAACGCCGTCAGCACTTTTACCGTCGTCGAGGCCTACGACAGGCTGCTGGGTGTCGGCCTGCTATCGTCGCGCCGCGGTTCCGGATTTTTCGTCGCCCGCAGCGATGTCGCCCCTGCGCCCCAGTGGGCGCTCTCAAGCACGCCCACCGCCATCGACGCCCTCACGCCGGACCTGTATTCGGGCGTGTCGGAGGCGTTGCCGGTGGGCGCCGGCTGGCTGCCGCCGGAGTGGTATGGCGAGACCACCGTCCTCGATGCGGTGCGCCATGCAATGAAGATCCCGGCCAGCCGCCTGCGCGGCTACGGCCATCCGCTCGGCTTCCCTACCCTGCGCCAGCACGTAGCAAGCACCTTGACCGAAGACCTGTTCACGGCCGAACCGGAGCAGGTGCTGCTCACGCACGGCGCCACCCACGCGTTCGACCTGATTTTGCGCACCTTGACGAAACCGGGCGACACCGTGTTCGTCGAGGATCCCGGTTACAGCAACCTGTTGTCGCTGATCCGCCACCACGGCTGCATCGCGGTCGGCATCCCGCGCACTGAATCCGGGCTCGACTTCGAGGTGCTCATGGCGCAGGCGGCCGTGACCCAGCCCAAGCTCATGTTCGTCAACACGGTGCTGCAAAATCCGCTCGGCACCTCGCTGACCCAGGCCCAGGCCCACCGACTTCTTGCAACAGCCGAGCAGTTCGATTTCTGGCTGGTGGAAGACGACATCTACCGCGAACTGGCAACCCGCGGCGAAGCGTCGCTGGCGGCGATGGATGGGCTGCGGCGGGTGATCCGGGTCGGCAGCTTTTCGAAGACGCTGTCGCCGGTACTGCGGGTCGGCTCGATCTGCGCGTCCCATTCGCTGGTACCGGAACTGCTGCGGGTCAAAATGCTGGCCGGCCTGACGACGTCCGAAATCAATGAGCGCGCGGTGTACCACGCGGTTTCCGCGCGGCCGTACAAGCGCATGCTCGACAAGCTGGTCGGCAAACTGGCATCCAGCCGCGAGCGCACCACCTTGCGCCTGCTCGAGGCAGGCATGACGCCGATCGCCAAACCGCGCGGCGGCATGTTCGTCAGCGCCGGCTGGGCCCTGGCCCCCACGGTCGAATGGAACGGCAAGGTGATCGCCGACCTGGCTTTAAAATCCGGCATCCTGCTCTCGCCGAACGAATTTTTCATGCTGCGCCCATCAAGCTCGATCTGGTTCCGCTTCAATGTCGCCTACGCCGACACGCCGGCGCTGGTCGACTTCTTCAACGCGATTCGGCGCGAGCGCGCATGAGGATTGGCAAAACGGTCAACGCGCACGGTACTGACGCCGCCCCCGCCGCGATCAAGCGCCGCGCCCTCAACCGCGACAAGCTGGAAGCCGAGATCCTGGCGGGAGCGGTGCGCGTGTTTGCCGAATACGGCTACGAAGGCGCCTCGATCGCCGCCGTGGCCGACAACGCCGGGCTGTCGAAGCAAAACCTGATGTACTATTTTCCGACCAAGCAGGCACTCTACCAGCGCGTGCTGGACGACGTGCTCGACGAATGGCTGGCGCGGATGGACACGCTGGCCGACCCGACAGGCAAGCCGCGCGACATGTTGCGCGCCTACGTCCAGGCCAAGCTGCGCTTCTCGCGCGAGCAGCCGTTCGCGTCGCGGGTGTATGCAATGGAGGTGATCAGCGGCGCGCCGTTGTACGGCGAACAGATCCGCGCAAGCGTGGTGCCGCTGATGCGCAAGGATATCGATGTGTTCGAGCGCTGGATCAATGAGGGCCGCATCGGCCACGTCAACGCCACCCACCTGCTGTTCGCGATCTGGGCGATGACGCAGTCGTACGCCGACTTCGGCGCCCAGATGGCGCTGGTACTAGGCCGCAAGCTCACGCGCCGTGACTTCGACGACGCCGAGGAAATGATCGTCAACATGGTCTTGTCCGCGGTGGCGCTGCCGGTGCAGGTGCAAGCGGCGGGGGCTGCGCAATGAGCGCAATGAGCGCCATGGCGGCGGCGCCCCCGGTGTTTCATGCAAGCGCGGTTGGCGGGTACGCCAGCGTTTGGTGGACAAATACCAGCCGCTCGGCGTTCTCGCGCCTGGCATTGACGGCACTTACCTCAGCCTGCCGGTCAAGATGCTGGCGGTACCGTTCGCGGTCCACCTGCTTCAGTAACCTACGACATCATGGAAGATGGTGACATGGGTTTTTACCAAACATCACCAGGATAAACATGTTGACCGAAACCGTACTTCATACCGAACGCCTGGTGCTGCGCCCGTTGGTGGCGACCGACGCCGGCGCCCTGTTTGCCGTGTTTTCCGATCCCGAAGTGATGCGTTACTGGAGCTGCGCGCCGTGGACCGGCATCGCGCAGGCAGATCACGACATCGCCGGTGCCGGCGAAGGCCTGGCCAGCGGCGCCATGCTGCGCTTGGGGATTGAGCTCGCCGCCAGCGGTGAATTGGCCGGCCAGATCAGGATGCACCGTTTCGACCAGCAGAACCGGCGCTGCGAAGTCGGCTACGCCCTCGGCCGCCCCTATTGGGGCCGCGGCTACCTTGGCGAGGCGATGAAAGCAATGCTCGACCATGGCTTCAGCGCGCTCGATCTGAACCGGGTCGAAGCCGACGTCGACCCGCGCAACGCTGCCTCCGCCAGGCTGCTGGAGCGGATGGGTTTTGAGCGCGAAGGCCTGCTGCGCGAACGCTGGATCGTCGCCGGCGAGGTGTGCGACACCGCCTTCTATGGCCTGCTCAAGAGCGACTGGGACGAGCGCCGTTCCCGTTAATCGCCCCGATTGACCGGCTATGCCGTGGTTTGCCTGCTTCGTCGGACGCGGATGGTATGAAAACGGCGCCCTTGCTAAAGTTCCGTTATCGACAACCGACACGACCAGGAGTTCAAGTATGAAAAACGCCACCTTCGCCTCGTTCACCGAACTGCTTGGAGAGATCGGCCGGGCCTTGGCCCAGGCGCTGCGCCAGGGCTCGCGCACCATCGCCACCATGGCGTGGCCGCAACTGCTGGTGACCTGCGTCGCCCTGGCGCTGGTCCTCACCATCCTGCCGCTGGCGCTCTGCCTGTTCATCGTCTTCATGGCGATCAAGCTGGCGGTGGCGGCAATCGTCATCAACACCCGCCGCCGCAAGGAGTAACTGTGCAGGCATCGCAGCTGAACCGCGCAGTCGACGTGGTGCGAGAAGCCGGCGCCGTGGTCAGCGCGACCTGGTGGCGCTTCTTCGACTGGCTGGCGGTGACGGAATGGCGCCAGCTGATCATCATCTGGTTGCTCGGCCTGGTTACTTTCGGCATGCTGCAAACGCCCGAGCCGGCGGTGTGGTTCGTGCTGATCTCGTTTGCCGTCAAGGTGCTGGCCGGCGCCAAGCGCAAGGCCGAGCTGGAAGCGGCAACGGCCGGCCGCAAGGCCGATGTGGCGACGCTCGAGCGCATGCTGATGGAAGCGCAGATGGCGACCCTGCAGGCGCAGGTCGAGCCGCACTTCCTGTTCAATACGCTGGCCCTGATCGGCCAGCTGATCGAGACCGATCCAGCCGAAGCGGCGCGTATCCACGCCTGCCTGATCGACTACCTGCGCGCCACGTTGCCGCAGATGCGCGCGTCCGGCGGCGGCACGCTGGGCAAGCAGGTCGAACTGTCGCACGCCTACCTGGCCATCATGCAGGCCAGGATGAAGGAGCGGCTGGCGGTCGGCTTCGAGGTGCCCGATTTCCTCGCCAGCGCGCCGTTCCCGACGATGATGCTGCAAACGCTGATCGAGAACGCCATCAAGCACGGGCTGGAGCCGAAGATCGAGGGCGGGCGCATCGACATCACGGCAAAGGTGGTGCACGCCACGCTGCAGGTCGACGTCCGCGACAACGGCGCCGGCTTCGATGTGCATGCGGACGACGGCGTCGGCCTGGCCAACATCCGCGAGCGCCTGCGCCTGCTGTACGGTACCCAGGCCGAACTGGTGATCGAGGCGCCGCCCGGCGGCGGGGCCCTGGCATCGATCCGGATTCCCTACTCGATGATGGAAGTTCACCAAGATGGCAGCTGACATCGCAGCTGAAACGCCGCTTGCGCAGAAGGCGCAGAAGGAAATTACCGCGCTGATCGTCGACGATGAGGCGCCGATGCGCGACCAGTTGCGCGCGCGCCTGGCCGAGGTGTGGCCGGCGTTGACGATTGTCGGCGAAGCGGCCAACGGCGGGCAAGCGCTGGCGATGGCGGCCCGCCATGCGCCCGACATCGTGTTCCTCGACATCCGCATGCCGGGCCAAAGCGGCATCGAAGCAGCGGGCGAACTGTGCAAGCGCTGCCATATCGTCTTCGTCACCGCCTACGACCAGTACGCGGTCGATGCGTTCGAACAGGGCGCGATGGATTACCTGCTCAAACCGGTGTCGGCGGCACGCCTCGAGAACACCTGCGAACGGCTGCGGCGGCGCCTGCGCCTGGGGCTGCCGCTACGGTCGGACCTGGCGTCACAGGACATCGGCCTGCAACTGGCGCACCTGGCGACGCTGGCCGACGCGCTTGCCAAAGGCGGCGCGGCCAAGCCGGCCTGGCTGCGCTGGATCCAGGCGCAAGTAGGCGGCAGCCTGCGCATGATCAGCACGCGCGAGGTGCTATTCTTCCGCTCCGACGACAAATACACGCGGGTGCAGACCGCGCAGGCCGAACTGCTGATCCGTAAAACGCTCAAGGAACTGGCCGACGAACTCGACCCCGACGAGTTCTGGCGCATCCACCGCTCGACCCTGGTGCGGGTCGACGCGATTGCCGCCGTCACGCGCGACATGCGCGGGCGGCAGATGCTCAAGCTGCGCGGTTTCGCCGAAGAGCTCGAAGTCAGCCGCAATCACGCACATTTATTCCAGCAGATGTGAGGCTGTGGCGTCTGCGTTGCATGCGTTTCAGGTCAACGCGGCAAATGTGCCGCGTACCTTGTTGACAAACGGAGCGACGGTCGCCGCGATGGCGGACGACGCGCGTGCCAGCAGGTGCGGGTCGAGTACCAGCATGACCAGCAGCGCGACGAAAATCACCAGATAAATGTAAAACCGCAGTTTCATCGCGAGCATCGCGCCACCCCTTGTTGTTGACCAGCAGTTCACCAGTGACGCGGCGACCAAACTGCTGCATTATTGCAATAATAGCAATTATTGACAATCTAAAATTGAGGCCACGCAAAGCATTTGCACGCCTGCAGGAAGCGATGTAAGGTGTCTTTTGGAAAAACTCCGGCGAGCTGATGGTGCAGCCGGGCGACATCGGCGGCGCCCAGACCCAGACCACTTACCTGGTCGTCGACGAAGACTACGGCGGGCGCGGCTGCACCTGCCGCAATCCCGAAGGCCACATCTGGAGCATCGGCAGCTACTATCCCTGACAAGCACAGGCATAGATCCGGCCCGACGGCGAAACTGCCATGGTGAACGAAGCGAACGATGAGCAGGCGATCCGGGGCCTGACCTGCTGGCGGCGCCTGGTTAAACGCGGCCCGACCGGGACACGACCAAGATTACGGTCACGCCAGCGCCGCAATCAGCGCATCGTCGCCAACCTGCACGGGGCGGATGCGGATGGTGTCACGGTACAGCGGCGGCATCGCCTCGCATAGCGCGTGCAATTGCGATTCTTCGACCCTCGGCAGCACATACTGGAACTGGTGCGGATTGTTGGCCGGCAGCGGCCCCTCCATCGTCGAGCCGTAGGCGCCCAGGTCCATGAAGCTTTCGGCGCATGCGCCCGGGCCGCGTGCGAACACGAACGTCCCCTCCTTCGGATGGGCCAGGTAGCGGCGTACCGTGTCCCGCATTCCAGCGTCGGCCCCGGCCCCGGCAATCAGCTGGTAGCGCAGCTGGGCGTACTGGCGGGTGCATTCCATGAACGCCGTACAGATGGCCGATTGCGCGCGCCGGCCCGGCACGCACAGCAACAGGTTGCCGAAGCCATCTAACAGCGCCGCGCAGTCGCCATCGCCGCCCTGCCGGCGGTCCTGCTCCATCGCGGCGAGCAGGAAAGGCGCCAGGCCCACATCGGGCGCATGCGGCGCGCCGCGATACGCCAGCGCATGCGGGTACAGCGACTTGAGTTTGCGCAGCAGCGGATGGCTGGGCGCGAGCGTGGCCGGGTCTTGCAACTCGCCTTGCGCAGCATCGCTGTGGAGGAAGGCCTGTACTTTTTCGGTCGTCGCCTCGATCAACAGCGAACACAGCGCCAAGGTTGGCTCGGCGATCGTCTTGCCAATGAAAAAAGACTTCGGCGCGGCCCCGCTGCCCTCGCGCGCATAGGCGGACGATCCCAGCACGGCGGGATAGCAGAAGCTGGCCGCCGCCGCCTGCCGCAGGTCTTGCGGCAGCGCCCCGAACGTCGCGGTTTCGTCATGATTGATGCCGGCTTTCGGATCATTGGCGGCGATTACGACGTTAAAACCGGCCGCCAGGATCGCACCGCCGCACATGGCGCACGGATCGAGCGACGTGACGAGGGTGACGTCGTGCGGCGCGGGCAGCATGCGCCCTTTGGCGCGCTCGGCGAAATACCAGTCGATCAGCTGGCGTTCGCCGTGGGCAGTCGGATCGAAGACCAGGCCGCCCTTCACGACGTTATTTTGCAGCGTCTTGAGTACGTTGCCATACTGGTCCAGCAGCACGCCGCCGACGCCGAAACTGCCCTGCGCCCTGGCGGCGATGGCCTCTCCGGCGGCTAGCGCGACAGCGGCCTGGACGTCGATGGTTTTTTTCAACTCGCTTCTTTCAACTTACTTCTTCAGGTCCCAGCCGCCGAACGCGTTCGGCAACTGGTCGGCAGCGGTGGTTTCCAGCAAATCTCCCTTGAGGTTGGTGAGGATCACCGGCAGGTCGTTGCCACCCAATTCGAGCACCACCTGGCGGCACGCGCCACAGGGGGCGATCGGGCCATCGGTCGAGCCGATCACCGCCAGCGCCGTGAAGTCGCCCGGCTTGTAGCCATGCGCGATGGCGCTGAAAAACGCGGTGCGCTCGGCGCAATTGCACAAGCCGTAAGAGGCGTTTTCGACGTTACAGCCGCGGAAAATGCGGCCGTCCTTGCATTCGAGGGCGGCGCCCACCTGGAAATTCGAGTAAGGCACGTAAGCCAGTTCGCGCGCGGCGCGGGCTTCGTCGATCAGTTTTGCGTATTTCATGGCGTTTTCTCTTTTATGGGCCGATGGTGCGGATGGTGCGGATAGTACGATACGTGACCAGGTTCGGCGCGGCCTTGATCGGACCGAGCTGGTAGGCCGCCTGCACTTCGCGCACTGCCTGTTCGGCCGCCGCTTCGGTGCGCGCGTGAACCATCGCCAGCGGCGCGCCGACGGCCAGTTCCTGGCCCAGTTCCGCCAGCCCCGTCAAGCCGACCGCGAAGTCGATCGCGTCTTGCGGACGGCGGCGCCCGCCGCCCAGGCTGACCACGGCCAGGCCGAGCGAACGGCAATCGACGGTAGTGGCAAAACCGGCGCGCAGCGACGGCACCGGCACGATGACCGGCGCCTGCTCGAGGTAGGCATCGGGACGCTCCAGCAGGTCGGCCGGTCCGCCCAGCGCCGCCACCATGCGGGCGAAGCGTTCGGCCGCCGCCCCTGAATCGAGGGCAAGCTGCAGCTTTGCGCGGGCCTCGGTGCCGGTGGCGGCAAGCCCGCTCAACACCAGCATTTCGGCGCACAGCGCCATCGTTACTTCATGCAGGCGCGCCGGGCGCGAGCGGCCGGTCAGGTAATCCATGGCAAGACGCACTTCGAGGGCGTTGCCGGCGACAGGGCCAAGCGACTCGTTCATATCGGTCAAAATGGCCGACGTGCGGGTGCCGGCGCCGTTGCCGACGGCGACGATACTCTCGGCCAGATCGACCGATTTGTCGAAGCTCGGCATGAAAGCGCCGCTGCCGACCTTGACGTCCATGACCAGCGCGTCGAGACCGGCGGAGAGCTTCTTCGACAGGATCGAGCCGGTGATCATGGCCACCGATTCGACCGTGGCGGTGGTATCGCGGATGCTGTAGAAACGCTTGTCGGCCGGCGCCAGCTCGGCGGTCTGACCGATGATGGCCACGCCCACTTCGCGCACGACTTTGCGAAACAGCGCCGCATCGGGCACAGTACTGTAGCCGGGGATGGCGTCGAACTTGTCGAGCGTGCCGCCGGTGTGGCCGAGGCCGCGGCCGGAGATCATCGGCACGAAGCCGCCGCATGCGGCCACCATGGGTCCGAGCATCAGCGAGACGACGTCGCCCACGCCGCCGGTCGAATGCTTGTCAACGACGGGACCGGGCAAATCGAGTGAACGCCACTCCAGCACCCGGCCCGAATCGCGCATCGCCAGCGTGAAGGCAACGCGCTCGTCCATGTCCATGTCGTTGAAATAGACCGCCATCGCCAGTGCGGCGATCTGGCCTTCGGTGGTGGCGCCGGTGGTGATGCCGGCGACGAAAAACTCGATCTCCTGAACGCTCAGGGCGAGGCCGTTGCGCTTTTTACGGATGATCTCTTGGTTTAAAAACATACATTCTCGCTATAAAAAAAGAAACCGATTTGCAACCCCGGCTTCCAAAAAAATGGGGTCAGACCCCATTTTTATACGACAGACGTGCCCATAAACCGAATAAGAAACGGGTCTGACCCCATTTTTATACGGCAGACCTGCGCTTACACCGACTAAGAAACGGGTCTGACCCTGTTTTGGGGCAACTAAACGCCGTATGGAATCCAGACATTCTTGACCTGGCTGGCGTGCGCCAGTACCGCGCGACCGCCCGACTGCCTGGTGCTGTACCAGTCGCGGCCCTTGGCGCCGCCGACCCAGGTGCGCTTGAGCGATTCGGCCGACAGGCGCTCGACTTCGGCGCAGCCCTCTGCAGAACCGTCGTGGCGCCATACCGCATCGACGTCCGAGTGGGTCGCCAACGTGCGCGCCAACTCGTCGGCGCTGCCGGTGACGATATTGAGCGCACCGCCCGGCAGGTCCGAGGTGTCGAGCACCTGGTACAAGTCGGTGGCGGCCAGCGGGTACGCTTCCGACGGCACGGCGATGACGCGGTTGCCCAGCGCCAGCGCGGGAGCTACCAGCGAGATGAAGCCGAGCAGCGGCGCTTCATTCGGGCAGATGATGCCGATTACGCCGACCGGCTCGTTGAGCGCGACGGTGATGCCGTGCATCGGCGGCTGGTGCGCCAGGCCGTCGTACTTGTCGGCCCAGGCGGCGTAGTAGAACAGGCGCTCGATCGAGGCCTGCACTTCCTTTGCGGGATTGGCCGAGCCGGTCATCGCGGCCAGGCGGGCGGCAAATTCGTCGGCGCGGATTGCCAGGTTTTCGGCGATGTAGTACAGCACTTGCGCGCGGTTGTGCGCGGTCGCCTTGGCCCAGCCGGACGCTTTGTGCGCCGCTTCCACGGCGTTGCGGATGTCCTTGCGGTTGCCTTCGCCGACATCGGCGATGAAGGCGCCGTCGGCGCCAACGATGGCGCGGCTGTAGGCGCCGTCAGGGCGGGCTTGCTTACCGCCGATGTACAGCTTGGCGGTGCGGTCGATGCCGAACACGTTGCCTGAGCCGGAAGACTGCGACGACGGCGACGACAGCGACGACGGCGACGACTTGAGCGCGCCCTTCGCTTCCACCACCGGCAACGCCGGACGGGCGTCTTCCGACAGCGCCGTCATGTATTCGTACATGCCTTCCTTGCCGCCTTCGCGTCCAAAACCCGATTCGCGGTAGCCGCCGAAGCCGCAGGCAGCGTCGAACTGGTTGGCGGTGTTGATCCAGACGACGCCGGCCTTGATCTGCGGCGCGACGTCGAGCGCCAGGCTGATCGACTCCGACCAGACGCAGGCGGCCAGGCCGTACACCGTGTTGTTGGCCAATTGAATCGCTTCGGCCGGAGTACGGAAACTCATGGCGACCAGCACCGGCCCGAAGATCTCGGCCTGCGCGACGGCGGCCGAAGTGGAGGCGCCGGTGATGAGCGTCGGCAGGAACCAGGAACCGGTGCTTGGGATCTCGCAGTTCGGCTGCCAGATGGTGCAGCCTTCGGCGCGGGCCGCTTCGACCAGGCCGTGGATGCGCTGCTGCTGCACCGGATCGACCAGCGCGCCGACGTCCATCGACTTGTCGAGGGGCGAGCCGAGGCGCAGGTTTTCCATGCGTGCGCGCACCTTGCCAAGGAAGCGTTCTTGGATCGACTCCTGCACCAGCAGGCGCGAACCGGCGCAGCAGACCTGGCCCTGGTTGAACCAGATCGAATCGACCAGGCCTTCGACGGCGGCGTCCAGGTCGGCGTCTTCGAACACGATGAAGGGTGACTTGCCGCCCAATTCCAGCGAGAGCTTCTTGCCGCTGCCGGCGCTCGCCTTGCGGATCAGGCGGCCCACTTCGGTCGAGCCGGTAAACGCCAGCTTGTCGATACCCGGATGGTTGACGATCGCTTCGCCTACCCGTCCATCGCCGGTGACGACGTTGACGACGCCGGCCGGCACGCCGGCCTGCTGGCAGATCTCGGCGAACAGCAGCGCCGACAAGGAGGTGAATTCGGCCGGCTTGAAGACGACGGTGTTACCGGCGGCCAGGGCCGGGGCGATTTTCCACGCCAGCATCAGCAGCGGAAAATTCCAGGGGACGATCTGCCCCACCACGCCGACGGCGCGGTAGTCGGCAAATTCTTCCGATTGCAGCTGGGCCCAGCCGGCGTGGTGATAAAAATGGCGGGCGGCCAGCGGCAGGTCGGCGTCGCGCGTTTCGCGGATCGTCTTGCCGTTGTCGAGCGTCTCGATCACCGCGAACAGGCGCGCATGCTTTTGCAGCAGGCGCGCCAGCGCGTACAGCACGCGCGCGCGGCCATGGCCGCCGAGGCCGACCCAGCCCGGCTGGGCGCGGCGCGCCGCGGCCACCGCGCGGTCGACGTCCTGCGAGCTGGCTTGCGTCAGCTGCGCCAGTTCAACGCCATCGGCCGGATTGGTCGAGGCGAAGGTGTCGGACGCCGCACTCCAGGCGTTGTCGATGAACAGGCCGAAGCGGCGCTCGTGCCGGTCGAGCCAGGCAAGCGCCTCTTTGGTGCTTTCGGGAGCTGGGCCGTAATCCATGGTGGTGAGAATCTCGTTGATAGTTGGCATGGCGAATCCGTTACGGTTTAGTGCTGATTATGGGTGCTTATGGCTGCGCGTGGCGGTGGTTCGCCGAGTAGTTGCCCGTGACGTAGTGTTCGAGTTGGCGCTCGATGTCGGTCAGGAGGCTTGACGCACCGATGCGAAACAGGTGCGGCTCGAGCCACTCGCGGCCCAGTTCTTCCTTCATCAGCGCCAGGTACTGCAGCGCGCTCTTGGCCGAGCTGACGCCGCCGGCCGGCTTGAAGCCGACCTGGAAGCCCGTTTGCTCATGGTATTCACGGATTGCCCGCACCATCGTCAGCGCGACTGGAATAGTGGCGTTGACGCCTTCCTTGCCGGTCGACGTCTTGATGAAGTCGGATCCGGCCATCATGCACACCCACGACGCCTTGGCGACGTTTTCCAGCGTGGTCAGGTCGCCGGTGCCGAGGATGGCCTTGATGTGCGCATCGCCGCAAGCCTTGCGGTAAGCGACCATCTCGTCGTATAGCGCCTGCCAGTTGGCGTTCAGGACGTGCTGGCGGGTGATGACGATATCGATTTCGGTGGCGCCGGCGGCGACCGACAGTTCGATCTCGCGCACCTTCGTTTCCATGCTGGCCAGACCGGCCGGGAAAGCGGTCGACACGGCGGCGATCGGCAGCCGGCCTTGCAAGATCCTGCCGGCCGGGGCGATCATCTCGTGGTACACGCAGACGGCGCCGGTCGAGAGACTGGCGACGCCGAGCGCCTCCATGATGTCGGTTCGCAGCGGGCGCATCGCCTTCATGCACAAGCGCTCGACGCGGCCCGGCGTGTCGTCGCCGCCGAGGGTGGTCAGGTCGATGCACTTGATCGCCTGGACCAGCCACGCGGCCTGGTACTCCTTCTTGACGGTGCGGCGGTTGGCTAAACTGACCGCGCGGCGGTCGGCGGCGTTGCGGTTGACCTTGATCTGGTTGACCCAGCCGAGATCGAGTCCGCTGGCTTCGTTGCGTTTGAAATCAAGAGCTTGGATCATAGCAAAGGTGTTCCGTTGGAGAGAGGTGTGACGCCCAGGTGGCTTGCCAAGGTGGCGCCGATGTCGGCGAAGGTGTTCGATATCGGCAGCGCGCGCGGTGGCACGCCCGGGCCGAAGAAAATCATCGGGATGTGTTCGCGCGTATGGTCCGACCCCGGCCAGCTCGGGTCGCAGCCATGGTCGGCGGTGATGACGGCGATGTCGCCTTGCTTCAGTTTGGCGATGAATTCGGGCAGGCGCGCGTCCAGTTCCTGCAACGCGTTGGCGTAGCCGGCGATGTCGCGGCGGTGACCGAAAGCCTGGTCGAAGTCGACGAAATTGACGAAACTGAGCGACTTGTCGCCCACTTCGTCGGTGACCTTGAGCAGCGCGTCGAACAGCGCCATGTTATCGATGCCCTTGACCACGCGCGAGATGCCCTGGGTAGCGAAGATGTCGCTGATTTTACCGAGGCCGACGACTTCGCCGCCCGCGTCCTTCACATGGTCGAGCAAGGTCCGGCTTGGCGGCGGTACTGCGTAATCGTGGCGATTGCTGGTGCGGCGGTAGTTGCCGTTCGCGCCCACGAAAGGACGGGCGATGACGCGGCCGATGTTGTATGGCTTGACCAGCTCGAACGCCGCTTCGCAGACGGCATACAGGCGCTCGAGGCCGAAGTGTTCTTCGTGCGCGGCGATCTGCATCACCGAGTCGCCCGACGTATAAATGATCACTTTGTTGGTGGCGACATGCTCGTCGCCGTGCAAATTGATGATGTCGGTGCCGGAGGCGTGGCAGTTGCCGAGAAAGCCAGCCACGCCGGTGATGGCTTGCAGCTTGTCGGTCAGGTCAAGCGGCATCGACGGCACCGCGCGCGGAAAATAGCCCCATTCAAAAGTGACCGGCACACCGGCGATCTCCCAGTGGCCGCTTTGGGTGTCCTTGCCGGTCGAACGCTCGCAGGCAGCGCCGTAAGCGCCCGTAAAACCGTCGCGCAGCGTAAAACCCGCAGCCCATTCGCCGCAAGCCTGGTGAGCGGCGGCGGCAAGGCCGAGACGCTCGAGGTTCGGCAGCCGCAGCGGCGCGCCGGCGTCTTGCGCCCAGCTGGCGATGTGGCCGAACGTGTTGGCGCCGACGTCGCCGAATTTTTCGGCATCGGGCGCGGCGCCAAGGCCGAAGGAATCAAGCAGGAGGATGAATGCACGGGACATGATGGTGGCTCGAAAAAAGTAGGTAGGTCAGGCGTTGGCGCGCGGCGAAGCGTCGCGCGGCGAAGCGTCGCTCGGCGTCTTCGCCAGGTCGGCCAGAAAAGCGAGGATCAGCTTGACGAGTTCCTTGGCGCCGATCGCGGCATACTTGAGGGTCTGTTCGTGCGATAGCGGAAACGGCGACATGCCTTCGGCCAGGTTGGTAATCACCGACACGCCCGTCACTTTCAGGCCGCAGTGGCGGGCCGAGACCACTTCGGGCACCACCGACATGCCGACGACGTCGGCGCCGAGCCGGGCCATCATGCGGATTTCGGCGGCGGTTTCGAAGTTCGGTCCCGGGTAGGCGACGAACACGCCCTGGTGCAAGGTGATGCCGTTGGCGGCGGCCGTTGCCAAAACCCGGTCGCGGATGTCGGCGTCGTAGCAATTGGCCATGCTGAAAAAGCGCGGCCCGAAGCGCTCGTCGTTCGGTCCGATCATCGGCGTGCCCGGCAACAGGTTGATATGGTCGGTCAGCGCGACCAGGCTGCCGGCGTCGACTTCAGGTCGCAGCGAACCGGCGGCGTTGGTCACGAACAGCATCTCGCAGCCGAGCAGCTTGATGGTGCGCACGGCCGACGTCATCACGCCCATGCCGTAGCCTTCGTAGAAGTGGCCGCGCCCCTTCATGCACACCACGTCGACGCCGGCCAGGGTGCCGGCCACCAGTTCGCCGGCGTGGCCGTGCACGGTGGAGATCGGAAAACCCGGCAGTTCGTCGAAACCGATGGTCACTGCGTCCGTCATCTGCTCGGCCAACACGCCCAGTCCGGAACCGAGGATCAACGCCACGCGCGGCGCGAAACCAGGTTTGCGCGCGCGGATCAGGTCGGCCGCTTCGAAGGGAGTGTTGTTGGACATGCTGGTTCCTTGTTGGGTAAGAATGATCGTGGTATTGGCGGCCGGCGTGAAATTTTTATTGCTAACCACCTTTTACTACTATGCATTAATTCGAATATGTATGGCAAATACCAATTTTCTTTGCCATTTAGAGCTTTATAGTATAAATGCTCTGTGAAACTGTAAATGGTGCATGACGATCTTTTCCAGCGCACAGAGCGAACAGCCGGGATCGATTGACACTTTGAAAACAACTGTTTACGATCAAAGACAATTGTTTACCGGATAGTGCCAAGTGAGTGATGTGTCGAAAAAAGAACAGCTCTATCAACTGATTTGTGCGGATCCTTTCATTTCCCAGCAGGACCTGGCGGCCCGCTTGCGCCTGTCGCGCTCGGCGGTGGCCGGCCATGTCGCCGGCCTGATCCGCGACGGCCGCCTGCTCGGGCGCGCCTACGTCATCCCAAGCCTGCGCCCGATCGCCTGCATCGGCGCGGCCAACCTGGACCGCAAACTGCGTTCGCTGGCAACGCTGACGATGGGCACTTCCAATCCCGCGCGCCAGGACGAATCGTTTGGTGGCGTGGCGCGCAACATCGCCGAAAACCTGGCACGCCTTGGCGCCCCCGTCAGCCTGACGACGGCGATCGGCGACGACGCGTCGGGCCGCGCGCTGCTGGCCCACGCCGAGGCGGCCGGCATCGACATGCGCCACACCCTCAAACTCGACAACGCCTGCAGTGGTACCTACACCGCGGTGCTCGACGAGCACGGCGAGATGATGCTGGCGCTGGCCGACATGGCGCTGTACGACCTGATCACGCCCGATGTGCTGGCCAATCGCCAGCCGCGCCGCGCTGCCCCGGCCTTGATCGTGGCCGACCTGAACCTGCCGCGCGAGACGCTGGCAATGCTGTTGGCCGAAAGCCGGCGCGAGCAAGCGCAAGCGCCGCTGGTGATGGTGGCGGTGTCGCAGCCGAAGATGGCGCGCCTGCCGATCGATCTGCGCGGGTTGCGTGTGCTGATCCTCAACCAGGGCGAACTCGAAACCCGGGTCGGTGCGCCGCTGCGCACCGACGCCGACTTCGCCGCCGCCTGCGCTGCCGTGCAGGAACAGGGCGCGCAGGACGTGATCGTCACGCGCGGCGCCGCCGGTGTACTGTTTACGCATGCCGGCGGCGTCAGGCATCTGGCCGCGCGGGATGCCGACGTGGTCGACGTCACCGGCGCCGGCGACGCTTTTGCGGCAGCCGTATGCTGGTCGCTGTTTCACGGCAGCGATGACCTTGAACTGGCATGCCGGCGCGGGCTGAAGCTCTCCGCCATCACGCTCGGTTGCGCGGCAACGGTCTGCCCGTGGCTACGCGCCGACAGCCTCGACGGGATCGACGACGAGGCCCACACCCCGGGCACCGATTTCAACACCCTCTACCAGGAATGACCATGCAGCAGTTTCTCTTGTTCTCTCCCGAAGTCGCCGCCGCGCGCGCCGCCGGCAAACCGGTGGTGGCCCTCGAATCGACCATTATTTCGCATGGCATGCCGTATCCACAGAACGTGACGATGGCGCGCGAAGTCGAACAAGTCATCCGCGACGCCGGCGCCGTGCCGGCGACGATCGCCATCATCAAAGGCAAGATCTGCATTGGCCTGTCAAACCAGCAGCTCGAACTGCTGGGCACCGCGCCGGACGCGATGAAGGTAAGCCGGCGCGACCTGCCGTTCGTCGTCGCCACCGGCCGGCTCGGCGCCACCACCGTGGCCGCCACCATGATCTGCGCGGCGCTGGCCGGCGTCAACGTGTTCGTCACCGGCGGCATTGGCGGCGTGCACCGTGGCGCCGCGACCAGCTTCGACATCTCGGCCGACCTGCAAGAACTGGCGCACACCAGCGTGGCGGTGGTGTGCGCCGGCGTCAAGTCGATCCTCGACATCGGCCTCACGCTCGAGTACCTCGAGACACACGGCGTGCCAGTGATCAGCGTCGGCCAGGCCGGTTTCCCGGCCTTTTTTACGCGCGAGAGCGGCTTCGATGCCGACTTCCGCTGCGACAGCGCGCTCGAGCAGGCCGGGTTCATCCACGCCAAGTGGGCGCTGGGATTGGCTGGCGGCGTCGTCGTCGCCAATCCGGTGCCGGCCGCGTTTGCGATGGAAAAGGAAGAAATCGACCGTATTACCAGCCAGGCCCTGTTTGAAGCGGAGCAGCACGGCCTGACGGGCAAGGCGGTGACGCCGTTCCTGCTTGGCCGGATCAAGGAGCTGACCGGCGGGCGCAGCTTAGCCACCAACATCGCCCTGGTCAAACACAACGCGCTGGTCGGCGCGCACCTGGCGCTGGCGTTGCAGCAGTTACCCGGCCTGCCCGGCCTGACCCCGCTCTGACCGCGATCTGACTGAAAAACGCCATGTCCATCGACCTGAAACAGCTGAAGTACTTCCTCGCCGTCGCGGAAGAAAAGAGCTTCTCGCGCGCGGCCGAACGGCTGCATATTTCGCAGCCGCCGCTGAGCCAGCAGATCATGAAGCTCGAGAGCGAGCTGGGAGTCAAACTGTTCGCCCGCACCACCCGCACGTTCGAACTGACGGTGGCCGGCAAGGCGCTGATGGTGGAGGCATCCGAACTGCTGGCCAAGATGCGCATGACGATCGACACCATCCGCCAGATCGACCGCGGCGAAGTAGGCCGGCTGCGGGTCGGCATCGTCGGCTCGGCGATGTGGGGACCGATCCCGAGCCTGCTCGAACAGTTCCAGACCAAATTCCCGCGCGTGACGTGGACGCTGCACGAGGCCGGGCCGAACGTGCAGTACGAAGCGCTGCGCGCCAAGCAGATCGACGTCGGTTTCTGGCGCGAACCGAAGCTGGGCGATGACGAACTCAAGCATGACAACCTGCGCCAGGAGCTGTGCTTTCGCGAGAACGTCTGCGTCGCCGTCAACGAACACCATCGGCTCGCCAGCAAGGGTTACGTCGAACTGACCGACCTTGCCGACCAGCCGATGCTGACGCTGGCGCTGGACAAGTCGGCCTTCCCGCGCTACCTGATCCAGTGCTGCGTCGACGCGGGTTTTCAGCCGACCATTTTCCAGGAAGCGTCCGAGCCGCAGACCTTGCTGGCGATGGTCGGCGCCGGCCTCGGCGTCGCCCTCATGCCCGAGACCACCAGCCGGATCGGCTGGCCAGGGGTGATCTTTTTGCCGATCAAGACCAACCCGCCGTCGGCCAACCTGTACATCGCCTACACGGCCCAGGACGACGCGCCCGTGGTGCGCGCTTTCCTCAATATACTCAACCCCGCCGCTGCCGAATAATTGGGGTCGGCAAGATATATACTGTAAAAATATAAATCATTAAGAAAAAACGTATTTGCCATACATATTAATCGTCACGCATAGTTGAAAGAATCCGATCGATACAATTGGTAACGACCTGCCGCCTGTCGGTCTGACACAATGCGGGCACGGGAATGCTGAACTGGAGAGTTCGCCTGTTTAGTTTTGATTAAGCTACACCGCCCCTCCCAACTCAGCCGTTGCGCCGGGTACAATATCGATATTCCAGGAGCGTCCATGAAACTCAAGCAACTCAGTATCACGATCGCGGCGCTGTGCGTCGCGGCCAGCGCCGTGGCGGCCGATCCGAAACTGGCTATCGTCTACGACGCCGGCGGCAAGTTCGACAAATCGTTCAATCAGTCGGCCTTCGAGGGCGCCAACCGCTTCAAGGCTGAAACAAAAATCGGCTATATCGAAGTCCAGGCCAGCAGCGATACGCAGGCCGAGCAGGTGCTGCGCGGCCTGGCGCGCAAGAAGCTCGATTTGATCGCGGCGATCGGCTTTTCCCAGACCCAGGCAGTGCAAAAGGTCGCGGCCGAATTCCCGAACGTGAAGTTCGTGCTGATCGACAGCATCGCCAAGGGTCCGAACATCAACTCGGTGCTGTTCCGCGAGGAAGAAGGCTCCTACCTGGTCGGCGTGGCCGCCTCGATGGCGTCGAAATCGAAAAAGCTCGGCTTCGTCGGCGGCATGGACATCCCGCTGATCCGCGCCTTCGCCTGCGGCTACAGCCAGGGCGCGAAAGCGAACAACGCGAAAGTGGATGTGCTGCAGAACATGGTGGGCACCACCAGCGCCGCCTGGAACGATCCGGCCAAGGGCGGCGAACTGGCGCGCGCGCAGTTCGACCGCGGCGTCGACGTGGTGTTCGCGGTGGCCGGCGGTTCCGGCATGGGCACGCTGCAGACGGCCAAGGAAAAAGGCAAGCTGGCCATCGGTGTCGACTCGAACCAGAACCACCTCCATCCGGGCACCATGCTGACCTCGATGGTCAAGCGGGTCGACGGCGCCGTCTACGACTCCTTCATGGCGGTCAAGAACGGTACGTGGAAGCCGGGCGTGAGCTACCGCGGCCTGAAAGAAGGCGGCGTCGACTGGGTGATCGACAAGGACAACCGCAGCGTAGTGTCGCCCGACATCGAGAAGAAGGTCAACGAAGCGAAGGCCGCCATCATCAGCGGCAAGATCAAGGTCATCGATTACCGCGTTGGCAGCAGCTGCCCGGTCTGATCTTTTCGGCTTTCGACAGCATCATAAAAAAGCGCGCCGCACCGGGCTTCCGGTGCGGCGCGCTTTTAAGCTCACCATCAACTTCATTTGACTACCACCTCACCTACTGATTCGCTATGCAGCCAGCCGTAGAATTTCGCAACATATGCAAGGCCTTCGGCCCGGTGCAGGCGAACGCCGACGTCAGCTTTACCATCGCCAAGGGGTCGATCCATGGCGTGATCGGCGAAAACGGCGCCGGCAAGTCGACCCTGATGAGCATCCTGTACGGCTACTACAATGCCGACAGCGGCCAGTTGCTGGTCGACGGCGAGGCGCGCTCGATCCGCACCAGCCACGAGGCGATCGCGCTCGGCATCGGCATGGTGCATCAGCACTTCATGCTGGTTGAGAACATGACGGTGCTGGACAACGTCATGCTCGGCGCCGAAGGCGGTTTCCGCCTGGCCTTGCAACGCGCCGCCATCGAGGCCAAGCTGCGCGACATCTGCACCCGCTACCGGCTCGACGTCGATC
>Ga0326735_1000034_pt1 | contig 25108 bp, 24 predicted proteins | sample 37_GP2_1092_FD_207945 | JGI IMG/M metagenome (GOLD analysis project Ga0326735, IMG submission 207945) | Glacier ice microbial communities from Ngari, Tibet, China - 37_GP2_109.2 | ecosystem: Environmental > Aquatic > Freshwater > Ice > Glacier | place: China: Ngari, Tibet | collected 2018-07-31
GTGCATTGAACCGGCTTGATGTAGACGTCGAAGTCGTTCCCGGTGAACTGGGACAAGGGAGTAGCATGGTTTGCACCTGCATTGATTTCCGCCAGCCACAGACCATCAGCCATCCAGAAAGCCACACCCACATGGGTGTAGCGTGATCTGGTAAAGAAACGGGTAAATGGAGCCAACAGCCCTTTTGTACCGCAGACAGCAATCAAATCACCGTCTTGAATCTGTGAACGCGCTTCGACGTAGTTCATAATCTGCCTTGTTTTAGTTATTCAGCAAATCGTACAGGCCAGTTGCCACTGAAGTCATACGACAGTGAATCAACAGAACTGATCATGGCTTGTCGGTGACTCTCGGCACAGCTAAACAGTGCTGATTCTAATACGATCCCTGCGTCGCGAATATCACGCAACAGTCCTATACTCATAGAAACATACTCACCGCTCATGGTTTTCCAGGCGTTGTGTACGACGTATTCCGTCGGCAAGTTTTTTTCAATGGCCAGTGACAGGAATGTGGCGTAATGAGCACGGCTCATTTCATCTGAATGAAACCAGTGATTACCAGTATGAAAGCCACCACTCTTGCGTGCATCACGTTCCATCTCGATCGGGAACCATGCTTGGCGAGTCACTGCATAGTGCGCCGCGGCCAGGGTATTCATGCCCATGCCCGCCACTACTGCTGCGCTGTAACTGAGAAAGCCAAAGTCAATTGAACCGAACTGGGTCAAATCAGCCAGGTGCGCAGGCGTCAAACCACCCAGGCCATTAATATTGCCAAAGGTTTCAGGTAGTTCACCACCCGATAGCACCTGTTTTGTCGCCAGATTGCAAAGGTAATAGGTTTTCATTTGTCGGTCCTTACAACCATGGAGTATTTTTTGGTGCTGTGGAACATGCGCCGGTAAAAACCAGCCATGTGCGAAGCAAAACGATAATTGGCTACTGCGTTTTCACGCTCGGTTGGGGCACCACATTCAGCGGTGAAGTTGTGACGTCGAAACGGGATCACCTGCAACAGCGGTGTGCCGGCACGAATAACGAACTCACATTCCTCCAGTGGAGAGAAGATAAAGTTGACGGTGTCGAACTTGTCGTAGACTACCTCACCAGGATAAACAAACAGCTTATCCAAGAAAGGCGAGTGCATGACGGCCGGCAGAATCTGGGCTGAGATACCACGCTTGGCCATGATCGAATACGGTACCGGAATCTTCAAAACCACCCGCTTGACGCTGTCCTTGATTGGGGCCATGCCATCAACCAAAGCAAAGTTCATTGGCACCGCTTTTATTGCGTCCATGGTGTTGACGCCTTCCATACGCACCGAGACACCTTGCTTGTTGGCTTTGATGTGAATGTCGCACCATGCCGAGATAATGTAACCAGCTTGCAGGTAGTCCCACATGCCAGGACAATGAGCCAGCTTTACTGGAGGATTAGCATACTGACTGCGCAGCCATTCCGCTTTAACCGTGCGGGCAGCCTGCACTGGAAAGGTAATGTCGGCACGCACATGCTTGGCCACAAAGCGGATATCCGGTGAGGCTGCGACGTGCAATCGGTCACAGAGTTGGCGCCACAGATTAAGCAAGCAATTCATCGTGGCTCCCGTAGCTCTTTGGTGTAATAGCTTCCACGCAAGCGCTGGGTCCGAATTACTTTGTTGTGATCAAACACATCGCCCGGCGACATTTTACGCACCAGCATTTCAATGTCAGTGGTGTCCCGTTTGAACGGGATCGCTGTCACCAGGGGTGTACCGGCCTTGACGATGCCATCGTAATCAGCCACATGCCAGATAGCGGGGAAATTGATTTCGGACGGGTAATTGTCGGTGTCAACCACGGCTGATAGGCAAGTAAAACGGTCTTCAGTACCGTTAATCGGCGCCACGAACAGCGTGGACCAGCCAGGTGGAGTCTTGATAAGCCACTTGTTGATGAACTTCACTGCCGGGAACTTGCTCAGATTGTTGGCCGGCCCACCGAGTTGTGCCACAGGATGCTTGTCGGCTACCGTGGTTTGGGTAGGACCGATTGTCATGTTCTTGGCGTGGTCGGTACGGATATTCACATCAGCGAACAGCGGAATTATATATCCCAGCGACATGGCATCCATCAGCGGCAGGCAGCGTTTGGCGGTTGATCCTACCGCACCAAACTGGTCACGACCACCATCATCAACCCCTGGCTTGATCTTCTTAAACCAGTCAGGCATACGCTTACCCGCGGAGATAGGCTCTGGGATAATTTCCTGATATTCCGCAGTGCAATAAAACTCGATGACCGGTACCGGTTCTGGCGGAGCTTCAACACCGTAATTACGGGCAGCGAGCAACATGTGGGTAAGGAATGACATCATCGTACCTTCTCACCCATGGCCCAGGTCACCAGGGATAGCCGTTTGCCGGTAATAACTGGTTCGACCTTGTGTGGTACATGCGAATAGAAAAGCACGATGTCGCCTTTCATGGGACGGTACTTTACCGTGTGGGCTTGGTCACCACCGCTGTTGAGCAGTAAAGTACCGCCTTCGTATTCTTCCGGATCGGTCAACATCAAGCTGATCGACAGTTTGCGGTAGCCCAGCGGATCGGCCGCTTTTTCAATGACGTCGATATGCCAGTCGTAATGACCGCCAGGCAGATACTGGGAGAACTGAAAGCTATCAAAATGCACCAGATCAAGTTGAAACTTTTCATGGTTGACCCGTGCTACTAACTCAGCCATGCGGCGATGTACCCAGTCGTTTTCATGCGTCGGGTGTAGCCACACAACATCGGTGATGCGTGCTTCCGGACGCACCTCACCACCATCGTTACCGCCTACCCGGCCAGCGGTAAAGCCATTCTGTTCATGCGCAATCAGCTCACACAGGTCAATGATCTTGTCACACTCTTCCGGCGTAAAGCCACCACGAAGACATACGTGAGGCTCAGCGCCGACGTTAAACAGCGGGATAGGGAAACGATAATGATTGGTCATTTAACTTGCACATTCACATAAGAATTAGACGGCACCACTATGGCTACCGCTGTGTTGGAATACGGGACATACACGGTCACAGCATTCACTGCAACTGAAGGCACACCCGCACCACCTGGGAAAGTTACACCCAAAAATGTAGCTGAAGCACCTGTTGTTGCCGGGACGTATGGATTGTACACCACGTTGCCTGCAAAATAGACTTCAGCATTGGGTGGATTTGCTGTGTAATACGCAGCATTAGGCGGATTGGCCGTGTAATAGGCCGCATTTGGTGGGTTGGCCGTATAGTAATCCGCATTTGGCGGGTTTGTATTCGAACCTGGTGTACAGGTATAGTTGACCTGGTACTGAAACGCACCAGTCGGCGACGGGCAAGTATTTGAGGTGAATGTAGCGTAGGTATAATTGGCCGGCGAACCTGTTGCCGCGTACTCGCCGACAGTGATGTAATTGGTAGGCGGCGTAGCGGTACCTGGCACCAGTGAAGGTGGTGTCGGTGACGGTCCCACATAGGTTGCCGTTGTAGGGGTTGGTCCTACATAGGTTGCCGTAGTTGGTGAAGCAGCTGTGTAAGTGCTGTTGTCATAAGCATAGTTGCCACCGTAGGCAGCATCACCATTGGCACCTTTACCGGACACCACAATCGTCGATTTACCATACGGAATCTGCCAATTACCAGACGCGGTAAACGTCTGGGTAGACTTGATCGAGATTGAGCGCTCTCGACGGGCGGCACGCGACATCGGCATAGGTTATTTGGAGTCTTGTTGTTGAAGCGTGCCGTGGAATGTTGTACCACCATCTTCTGTCCAGAAGTACCACCAGTCCACTGCATTGGCCGCAGTAGAACGTACCGGCATTGCTCCATTTGGCCATTTGCAGGTAGGAAACACCAGTGAACGCCCTGCTGTGGCATCGTTGACGACCATGACACCGAAGCCAAAAATATCGGTACCTGCCGGCGCACCAGTAAATTGCAGCGTCACCGGAGAGGCTTGCAGCAATACCTTAAAGCTACCCTTGGTGGCCAGGTCCAATGCAACCGCACCACTGACATTAGCCGTAATGACCGTCTTTGCTTCCAGGAACTGCTGTACCAGCAGGCGTTGAAGCGTAGCCAGCGTGGTCGATGTTATATTTGGAGCAGTGATCGAGGTACCTGTCAACGGCCCCGTCAATACACCACCCGCCTTGTCCAGCTTGAGCCCATTCGCAGTTGCTTGCGCGGTGCTTACCGGCTTGTTCGCGTCAGACGTATTGTCAACGTTGTTGACACCGAGCGAAGTACGGGTAATGGCATTAATAGCCGCAGCCTGTGCAGCACTGACTGGCTTGGTGGCATCCGTGGTGTTGTCCACATTTTCCAGTACCAGATTAGTCTTGGCATTGGTTTTTTGTAAAGCGGTCAAGCCTTGGGCTGCCGTATCCACCCGAACCCGGTTACCCAGGGACGTGGCAGTTGTTGCCGCAAAGTTAGCGTCACTACCCAGCGCATCAGAGAGCTCCTTGAGCGTATCCAATACAGCCGGTGCCGAGTTGACCAGGTCAGCTTTAGCTTGTGCAATGGCCGCGGTGACATCGGTACTGTTAGCTTTTAAAGCCAAGGTGGTCAATGCCGCGGATAGATCTTCTACACTGGCTTTGGCTTGTAGGCTACCAGCTGTAACACGGGCACCTACCCTGTCGCCGGCCAGAAATTGAGATGCAGCCGCACCTTCCACCGCACGTTGGCAGGTGAAGATATTATTGTTCAAGGCCGTGATTTTAATAACTTCGTGCTCGCGTTCTACGACACCGGTTACCCGGTACACCGTGAGGTACACAAAGTCGCCTGCACCCAGTGCAGGGAAACCAGATGCGTTAGCTACACTAAGCTGCGTGTCGGTGATGCCAAACGTGGCAGCTACTGTGGTGCTGAAATTATTGATGAACCGTTGCATAGTTTATTTCACCTGAAGTTTGAAGGAAGGCCAACGAACACCCTTTACATTGACCGGATCAAAGGTGACAAGATACGCCGTGTGCTTACCCAGGTCATCTTCGGTGAGCAGATTGCCGACACTGATCTCGACGATTCCATCGTTTTTCTCGGTAAATAAACCTGTGGATTGGATAGTACTTACTTCAGAAAACACCTTGCCGTTCGACAGGGTGAGTTCATACCCTGTGATCGAGAGGAGATTAATAATCTCCCCTCCCCGAACGAGCTGGAGGGAAAAGGTGTTATCTCGTCCCGCGAAGATCGTTTCGATAATCATAGGGTGGCCTTTTTAGTCGTTGATCTGGTAAAACAGATCGTCAACCGTGACGTTGGCGCCTACACCGGTAACCGTTTTGCCGGTACCGTAGTCACGCGCCATCAAGATGGTTCCGGCCAGGCTTGCTGAATTCGACAGTACTGCCCAGCGCAACGTATTCCAGTTGTCGGCCCCCGTGGTCCAGGTCTGGTCAGCCAGACGAACACGAATACCACCGGTACCGGGTTCAACAGTCCAATCGGCCGGAGCGATTGTCTTGACGGCATAACCCGTACCGGTTTGTACCTGGGCAGCGATATCAGCCATAGTCGTGATTTCCACGATGTTGGCTTCGTCCTTGAACAGGTGCAGGTACAGATTGGTAGGTGCAGCACCGGCGCTGAAGTAAGCAGCGAGCAGTGCAGTGCGCAGTTCTTGAGATACGAGGTTAGCCATATATTAAATATCCTTGATAGGTGTAAGTATGGTGAGTTGTATGGTTGCTGAACGAAGTTCCAGCGCCCATGTGTTAAGCAAAGGATCCAAGAACCCTTGCACGATGTCGCCACCAACAATACTGTTGGAAGACACTCCGCTTCTCAGCGGGATATCGGTACGCAAACCAGCATCCATAACAAACGACGAATTGCTGCCGCCACGAAGGCGCTGTGATGCCGTAATACCGGTACCACCAATTAACTGCATGTTGGCCATGCCACCCTGTAGCTTGGTAGTGATGCGTTGCTTGGCTCCGAGCGTGCCAAATTGGTTGATACCTCCATTGCTGATGGGAGATAGCTTGATTTTGGCGTTCATGGATTGGTGTGTGTTCATACCACCATTTAAATGCGGACTTATCCGCATGACCGCAGAACCCATGGTACCCACGTTAAATACACCTTGATGCAGACGAGCCGAAATATCGAGCTCTTTGCCGACCAAGTGCACCGCCAAGATGCCTCCTGACAGTTTGGCGCTGTAGCGGTACTTACCGCCCACGCTTGGGGTACTGTAAATACCACCTGTCAACTTTTGAGCGGTGATGGCTTTGCCGCCGACCTGGCTGGTGGACTTGATACCATCCGACATCAGCACAATACTGCCCCGGATACCACCACCCACATAGCTGGTCTTAGAGATACCTGAATTAAGGTTCATGCCTCGACGTAGCCCACCGCCAACAGACGACGTGTACCCGACAGTGTCGGCCGTTTTAAGTCGAATATGCGTCTGTAACTGACCGCCAATCGAAGATGGTGACTGAATTCCGGAATGCAGCGAAGGCGAGAAGCCATAAACACCAGCTACTTGCTGGGTCGAGTACACACCACCGCGCAGATTGGCCGTCACCTTACAGCCACCACCTACTGTGGCATTGGTACTTTGCACACCACCACGTAGACGCAGCTCGAACTTACCATCAACAATGGATGTCTTGGCTACACCACCGGACAGTACTGCACCAATGGCCAGTGCACATGCAAGCAGACACACCGAAGACACGCCGCCTTGCAAACTAGCATTGGAGCCAATCGGTCCATCTGTCCCGTTCAACGTGCCACTATTGAGCTGACCTGCATTCATGTACTGTATCCCGCCAAAAACCTATGAGTAGCTTACAATTAGCCCGTATTGTCGCTGATGTTGCTGCTTTAATCAAAGCAATCTTGCGTGAAGCCAATAAATAAATCACATTGGTTTGGGGTAACGTGACTTCACCGACCCCACCGCAAGCAGGTAATCCACCATCTTTTGAGGTTGACCCTGGGTTTGCCAGTAGAGTGCATCAGCAAAATCCCCCAGAGTAGGGTACGCGGCGACACGTAAGCCAATGACGGTAGCTATTGCATCCTTCTGCTGTTGTTCGGCATTGCGAGGGTCCACAGCAATACGTTCGGGCATCTGCCAAACCCAACCTACCGGAAGATGTGTCCTTACTTCCAGCTCACCTGGCGTAAATGCAACCAACACACCGTCAAGGACATAGTGTGTGGTATCCAGCTGAGAACTGTACTGTTCAAAGGTCAACGTAACATACGAATCGGTGTAGTACTCCAATGAACGGGAGTCCACAGAACTGATGCTGGTGATTGCACCAGTATCTGTTATATAGTTTGCAATATAAATCATTTCATGGCCGCCATGACGAACATGGAACGGTCCTGAGCAGTGATACCGCTAGTACCGGTCCAATAGAGATTAAAGGTATGGTATCCCGCAGATAGGTACACACCACCACACAAAGACAGACTATCCGCCACAGCATCACCACTTGTACTAAACAAAGTACTGCCATTGCATGTAAGTTGTGCTAACCAACTTTGACCTGTTTGGTTGGTGTAACTCTGCTTCATGGAAGCCACACAGATGTAGGTGGCCGGATGTGGTACATACAGTCCGATAGTGAGGATGTTGCCGGAACCTGTAGGGTAACTGGCATTGGTAAAACGAGGGACAGTGATGGACTCCCCTGCAATTTTTAGGGTGTCGATGTCGGCGTTACGGATACGTGCCTTGTCGATGTAGACGATGCCGCTGTCAATAATGAAAGGCTTGACTCTGTCCGGTCCAGTGCGACCCACCCAGAAGCGATCCACATCGAAGCCTGCGTCAACCAGACGTCCATCGTTATGAACACCAAAACCACCAATCAATCCATTGACGGATACTTTGGCCGTGTATAACGAACCAATTTCCACTACTTTGCCGTCCAATACAACGATCTTCGAGCTCAAGCCAATCTGGCCAGTGGCCACGTTGCCATTGACCGCTACCTCAGTTGTGGTCATCCGGCTGGCCAAGGCACCATCTGCATCCACCCTGGCTTTGGATTCTTCTTGAACTGCCGCGGCGTTTTGCCCCACCTTGGTAAATAGCAATGTGAAGTCTCCGGCATAGCCGGAATCCTTACCTGAACGCAAAATCTGTTCATTCTGAAACAAGCTGAAGTTTTGACCTACTGCCGTGCTCAAGGTGGTCAAGGACGTCAACAAAGCATTGTCGCCCTCCGTGCGCTGGGTGATTTCTTCTTGCACGAAGGTCATGGCCTGTTCTGAGCCACTTTGTACCTGATTAAGTGCATTAAGCAGCGCAGCATTGGCATTAATCCGGTCCTGGATTTCCGTGGACACGCGGCCATTGACCATGGTGATCCCACCAATAGTGGTCTTCAATGCCTGGGCCAGTACGCTTTCATCGATTTGACCCGTCAAGCTCTCCAGGGTAGCTAATGCCCTTGGCTTGGACGTCGTCGATGCCGGCCCAATCGTAGCCCCCACCGTGCCATTGACCGAGACAATCTCGATCCAGTAGTAGTAGGTGATCGGTACCGGGATGTCGATCTGGTCGTAGAAAATACTGCCAGCCACAATTGCCAGCTGGATTGCATTGGCAAACACCGGCGTAATGCCGCGGTATAAAATTGTGTGCGCCACGGCATGAGAATTCAGCGTAGGCCAGGACCACGACACATTGATACCGCCAAAGACCACATTGGCCGACAGACTGACGCTGTTACTGGGGTCACCTGGCTTAGGGCCAGGGAAGTCACCAGTACCACAGAAGCCGCTTTCACAAGACATAGTTACCCCGTTGCATGTTTATTCCCAGTATTATCGCACCATTCCATACAGGAAACCCACCCACAGGGCAACTATTCATTGCTCAACACCGTAGAAAGACATTCATGATCACTATCACCGGCAAGAACGGCAGTAAAGCCACCATCCTGGCCCACAGTATTTCCCTGGCAGGCAAAGAGATGATCACCTGGGAGATCGAGTATCCTCGATTGATCCTGGCCGAGCTCAACACCCACCGTATGCTGTCACGCAACAGCTTCAGCAGCCGTGCAGTACCCTTCCTCAAGATGCTGGAACAGTTGGACGGCGAGCCAGTACGCTTCGGCGCTAACCAAGCTGGCATGCAAGACAAAGGTGACGACTACGATGTTCCAGTAGATGTCGGATCTGCTATGGGTTTCACCCATCCATACACAGTTAATCCAAGAACAGCGTGGGAACAGGCCAAAATTATGGCCATTGCCTTTGCCGAAGCATTTAGTAAAGCCGGCTATCACAAGCAGGTCTACAACCGGCTGCTCGAAGCATGGCAGATGCAGAAGACGGTCCTCTCGGCTACCGAAGTGGATAACTTCTTCTGGTTGCGTGACGACGATGCAGCTGATCCCACCATCCGTGAGCTGGCCCGCGTCATGCAGATGGCTAGGAATGTCTCAACCCCTGAACTGTTGCAACCAGGTCAGTGGCATTTGCCTTACATACTCATCAGTAAATTGCCAGGTGAGATTTTCTATTCATTGGATATGGATACATTCTTGCGCAATGAATTCTTATCAACAGACGAAGCCATCAAGGTGTCCTGTGCCCGTTGTGCCGCGGTCAGCTACCGCAACGAAGGCTACGACTTGGCCAAGAGCCTGGAAGTGTATGACCGGCTAGTTGGCAGCGATAAGAAGCATGCCAGTGCATTTGAACACTGCGCTACGCCGATACGAGAACAGATTCATAACAATGATCCGTTTACCTGGGAACCTGGTGTAACCCACATGGACCGTAACGAGAAACTCTGGTCCGGCAACCTGCAAGGTTGGATCCAGTACCGCAAGCTCATCCCCGGTGAGTGCTACTCCAGCACTAACTAACACACAATAGTCCCCAAGTAGTTGTTGCAAATAGAAAATAAATCTGTTGCGCAACTTCAATTCTTGGGTACTATGCACTTTCCAACCAGAAGTTGTTGAGCCGCATGCCCATTTGTTCCTGGGGTGTTCGGCTCTTTTTTTGTCATCACAGGAATAAGGATAAAACAATATGCAATCAACCCATCAACCTACCTGGCGCCGGCCGTCAACCATAACGGCCCGTGTATATGATCCAGGGATGGGGGAAGCGGTGGCAAACCGCACGGTCAATCGCAAGATCGACCGGCCAACTTCCCGTACTCAAGTCATCAACCTTCCTCGCCGTGACGATATGTCGCTCGATGACGAAGTCACCGCCTACTGCAAATCCACCAACCTGAAAATCGACGGCTACCACGTAGACAAGGGCGACCAGGAAAAAGTCATCATCACCCTCAACGTCATCGCCGACGTTGAAATCGAAAAGTGGGCCGACGTGGCTCACCGCGTTGCCTACGGCAATGCCATGCTCGACCCCCGCAATGAACGCCGTGATGGCTACGATCAAAGCTTCCCGTTCAAGGATGAATACGACGCCATGCACCATCACTTGCGTCAGGCGTCCCTGCTCATGTCCGGCCGCCACCTGCAACACGGTGACAAAAACCAGATCAATCGCAACATGGAAGTGTTCACAAACTGTAGCACCTCGGCCATGAGCTTCCTGGAATTCTACCTCCTGCTCAATGGCTCCGGTGTCGGCCGTTGCTACGACGACGCCATGATGCAAGTTGACTGGCGCCTGATGCCAACCGTGATCTGCACCATTGACGGCATGCACAAGGACGTACAATCCGGCGAGATCATCGCTCTGGATGAACGTAGTGCCCGTCACCTGTACGTTCACAAGACCAACCACATCTTCCATGTTCCTGACAGCCGTGAAGGCTGGGCACAAGCCGCAGAGAAGATCGAAGTCATGACCTTCGCCGGCTGCTTCCGTAACGATGTCCTGATTCTGGACTTCAGCGGTGTACGTGCTCGCAATTCCCCAATCGCCGGCATGCAAGACCGCCCGGCATCCGGACCTGGCCCGATGATGACCGCCATTACCAAGGTATCGGTACTGCGTGACGCCGGCATGGAACCTTGGCGTGCCACCATGTACGCTGACCACTACTATGCCGAATGTGTGCTGGTCGGTGGTGCACGTCGCGCTGCACGCATGGCCACCAAGCTGTGGAAAGACAAGTCGATCTTCGGCTTCATTGAACTCAAGCGTGGTGGTTTCCTCTGGTCGAGCAACAACTCGGTCATGGTAGACAAGGAGTTCTGGGACAGTGCGGAATTTGTCGCCAACACCCATATACTTCATGGTTACGAGCTGATCAACAAATCCGCTTTCCACAAGCTGATTGGTGAGAAGTGTTTCACCGACACCCAGATCCACGCATGGAAAGTGTTCGTCGCTGCATGTGAAGCTTCCTACCATGATGGTACGGGTGAACCTGGCTTCATTACCGTGTCGTCCCTGACTTGGAACGGTGAAGGTAGCGAGAACCTGCTCGATGGCGAATTCGCCGAATCGGCCAAGTACAAGCTCAGTCCTGAAGCCAAACAGCTTAGCCGTGTGCTGGCCCAGGTCTGGTCGCGCATGCAGTACAAGGTCATCACCAATCCTTGCGGCGAGATCGTCCTGAACCTGCTGGGTGCCTACTGCGTCATCGCTGACGTGGTGCCATTCTTTGCTGGTTCGTCCTACGCCAAGCCAACTACCGAACTGGTATTTAGCGGCCAGGCTGAATGGATTGCTTATTATGACAACGTGGATCTCGATACAGAAGATGCTTTCCGTACCGCGGCCCGTTCTTTGATCCGCACCAACCTGATGGACAGCATGTACGGCAAAGAAGTGGCTCGCACCAACCGTATTGGCATCGGCATGACTGGCTTGCATGAATATGCCTGGTCCCGTTTCGGCTTCGGCTGGAAGGACATCGTTGATGAAGCCAAGAGTAAAAGCTTCTGGCTCAAGCTCAGTCACTTCAAGCGTGCCATCCAACAGGAATGTGCCCAGTACGCCAAGCTGATTAATGTCGTTGTCCCGCACACGGATACCACGATGAAGCCAGCAGGTACCACCTCCAAGCTGTTCGGCCTGACCGAAGGCGCCCACCTGCCATCCATGGGTGAGTACCTGCGCTGGGTCCAGTTCCGTAATGACGATCCGTTGATCGACACCTACGCTGTATTGGGCTACCCAATCCGCAAGCTGCAAACCTACAATGGCACCACCATCGTAGGCTTCCCAACGGTTCCTACCATCAGCACCCTGGGCATGGGCGACAAGCTGGTCTTTGCTGGCGACGCCACTCCCGAAGAGCAGTATCAGTACCTGCGCTTGCTGGAGAAGTACTGGATTATCGGCGTTGAAGAAGACGGTGTCACACCATTACGCGACACCGGCAACCAGGTCAGCTACACCCTCAAGTACAAGCCACAAGACACCAGTTTTCCTGTGTTCATGCAGACCTTGATGGAAGGCCAGTCCACCATTCGCTGCTGTAGCGTAATGCCGCAGTCCGATACCTCGGCCTACGAGTACCTGCCAGAACAACCTGTCACCAAAGCCGAGTTTGAAATGATCGTCGCAGCGATCAAGAAAGACGACGCCAGTGTGCAGGAAGAAGTCGGCATGGAGCACGTTGACTGTGCTTCAGGTGCGTGCCCAATCAACTTTGGCGCCAACGTCAAGGACTCTTAAACCATGACTGAAACCTGGCGTCCCGTGCCCGATTACGTGGATCTGTATGAGGTGTCGAACCTCGGTCAGATTCGCTCGGTCGGCCGTGATGTCAGCAACAACCGGGGAGGGCTGCGTTACATGCCCGACCTGGTGCTGACACCACAGATCAACACCAAGCGTGGCGGCTACCACAGCGTCACGTTGAACAAAGATGGACACAAGAAGACTGTGTACATCCATCTCATGGTGCTGCATGTTTTCGTCTGTCCGCGACCCTCTCCAGAAATGGAAGGTTGTCACGGTGACGGCGACACGGCCAACAACCGACTCGACAACCTGCGCTGGGATACCCCGGTAAACAACGCAGCCGACCGGACGTTGCACGGCACCCAGGTCAAGGGTGAGGCCAGCAACCTGGCAGTACTCACCGCCGACAAAGTACGCGACATTAAACGACGAGCAGAAGATGAATCCTACACCGACATTGCAGCCGACTTTGGGATCTCCCGTCAACAAGTTAGCCGCATTGTTCGGGGGGAACAATGGAAGCACGTTGATTGATTGGCCAGACTTAAAAATTCCACCTATTAATTTGTGGAATGCTCCCCGATAATATCTACCCGGATATCTTAGGGGTCTTCTTTTTTCTTTACAGGAACACCATGCTCTGCACGCATTGCTCCAATCAAGCAGCATTTGGCTCAGGTAAATGCCTTAACTGTCAATTAATTACTGCTGGCTTGAGCCCCAAAACAGCATTACCCAATCCTCGGGATCGTGGCCGCAGCGGCGACCGTTCAATGGCTGAGTTGTACCCCAAGTACTACAAAGCCATCCCCCCAGACTGGGACACGATCGACGTCTACGGCGTCTGTAAGTTGTTCCCGGTAGATGATGACAGTGGTTGCATTCGCCATGCTGTCAAAAAGCTGCTGGTACCTGGTGTCCGCACTGGTGGCAAGAGCTTCTACGATGACATCCGTGAAGCACGCGACACCTTGAATCGCTGGATGCAGCTCAACCCTGAACCGGTTCTGCCGCCAGCCGGCTCCATGGCCCATTCCCTGGCACTGGAACCGAAAACAAAATAAGCGAAGCGGGTGCGCTCCGCGCACTCTCTCGACAATAACCAATTCATAGGCACATCATGACGCAAGCACGCTATATCAACACGTCTTCCGTACCGTTGTCGATGGCAGTATTTCTGGCCACCGACAACTACGACCACAATGCAAATACCATCTCGGCCACCTCCCTCATTAAACCATTGCGTCAACTGATCCTAGGTGGCCGGGTACCTCAAGAACTGAGCTTGCCGGACCTGACAAGCATGATCGCTTCTCGCGTTGGCACTGCCATTCATGATGGTATCGAACGCAGCTGGTTGAACAACTACAAGGTGGCTATGGCCGCACTGGGTTACCCACAGAAGGTCATCGACATGGTAAAGATTAATCCTACCAAAGAAGAGCTGGGCTATTACGCCAAAAAAGGTATAGAGATCATCCCGGTGTATCTGGAACAGCGCTCGACCAAGCAAGTTGGCAAGTACCTGGTCAGTGGCAAGTTCGACTTCGTCGGCCAAGGCCGGCTGGAAGACTTCAAGACCACCGGCACCTACACGGCGATGCACAACACCAACGACGCCAAGTACATCCTACAAGGCTCGATCTACCGTTGGCTCAATCCAACCATCATCACCGAAGACGAAATGAGTATTCAGTTTATCTTCACCGACTGGTCGGCAATGCAGGCACGTCAGAACCCGAACTACCCGCAGCATCGCTTTCAGCAACGCCGGTTGAAGCTCATGTCGATCGCCGACACCGAACGCTTCATCACCAAGAAGCTGTCGGACTTTGATGACCTGGTGGACCTGCCTGAAGGCGATCTGCCACTGTGCACCGACGACGACCTGTGGCGCACCGAGCCCGTGTACAAATGGTACAAAAACCATTCCATGGAAACGGTAGCGACCGCTGTAAAAAGCACCAAGAACTTCGACACCAACCTCGAAGCCCGTACCCACATGATGACCATCGGTAAAGGCGCCGGCGTGGTCGTCACCAAACCTGGCCAGGTCAACGCATGCAAGCACTGTCCTGGCTTTGCTGCCTGCACGCAGAAGGACCAACTTATTGCCGCCGGCGACCTGGTCCTGTAAATAACAACAAGGATATCGCATGAAAACCAATGATGAAATGACGTTCCACCCGACCGCTGAAAAGTTGGTTGCAATCCTGTGTAAAAAAACGCAGAACGATAATCCGCTATTCTTTCGCGTCCTGGTGGGGTATTACTTCTCCATGGTGGCGTCATCGATGCGCTGCATCATTGCGACTCATGACCGCGGTGATATCCCTGTCAATATGTACGCCTTGAACTTGGGTACTTCCGGCTCCGGTAAGGGATTTTCCACCAACATCATCGAGTCGGAAGTAGTTCACCGCTTTCGTACCCGGTTCATGGAAGAGACTTTTCCGATCCTGGCCGAACAAAATTTACCTAAGCTGGCAGTGAAACGTGCAGCACGTAAAAACTGCGATCCTGAAGAAGAACTGGTACGGGTACAAAAAGAATTCGATGGCCTGGGCTCATTGGTTTACACCTTTGATTCCGCTACACCGGCAGCCATCAAACAGATGCGCCACAAGCTGTTGATGGCCAACGCTGGTAGTGTCAATTTACAAATTGACGAGATTGGTTCCAACCTACTGGCTTCGGTGGATGTGCTCAACACCTACCTGGAACTGTACGATGTCGGCAAGATCAAAACCAAGCTGATCAAGAACACTTCCGATAATGTACGTAGTGAAGAAATCACCGGCCAGACACCGACCAACATGATGTTGTTCGGTACGCCAGCCAAGCTGCTCAACGGCGGCAAGGTGGAAGAAGAGCTGTACTCCATGCTGGAAACTGGCTACGCACGGCGCTGCTTTTTCGGCTACAGCAAGGCCGGCAACACCCAGAAGAAGCTGACCCCGCAAGAGGTCTACGACCAGCTCACCGACAAGACATCGAACTCTTGGATGGAAGACCTGGCCGATCGTTTCGACCACCTGGCTGACATGATCAACGTCAACAAGCGTCTGGTCATGTCGATAGACACATCCCTACTGCTCATCGAATACAAGATGAAATGTGAGGATGCCGCCTACCTGCTGCCGGAACATGAAGAGATCAAGAAAGCCGAGATCTCCCACCGCTACTTCAAAGCACTGAAACTGGCCGGCGCCTATGCTTTCATTGACGATTCGCCTGAACTGACCAGCGATCACCTGTACCAGGCCATTAAGTTGGCCGAAGAATCAGGTACAGCGTTTGAATTGATCCTGACACGTGACCGCAATTACGTTAAGTTAGCCAAGTATTTGGGCTCCGTGCAACGCGAAGTTACCCAGGCCGACCTGACCGAAGACTTACCGTTTTACCGCGGTCCTGGTGGCAGCAAAACCGAAATGCTGACGCTGGCAACGGCATGGGGCTACAAGAACAACGTGATCATCAAGAAATCGTTTTCCGATGGCATCGAATTCCTGCGTGGTGAAACCCTCAAGGCCAGTCATGTCGACTCCATGATCATGGCTTACAGCTCGGACATGACGACCGACTACAACAACGATCGTGGTGCGTTTGACGAGATGCACCGTCTTACGCAGCTACCAAATTACCACTGGGTGTCACACCACCTGGTGGGTGGCTATCGCAATGAAGACAATGCCATCCCTGGCTTCAACATGATTGTGCTCGACGTCGATGGCGGCGTCAAAATGAGTGTCGTCAAGACGCTCATGGCCCAGTACAAGTACCTGATCTACACGACCAAACGGCACCAAACGGCGGAAGCCAATGGTGAAGACAGGTTCCGCCTGGTCATGCCGATCAACTACGAGCTGAAGATGGATGCCAAGGACTTCAAGGATTTCATGTCCAACATCTTTGAATGGCTGCCGTTTGAAGTAGACGATCAAACCAATCAGCGTGCCCGCAAGTGGATGACCTGTTCCATGACGCTGGAAGGACTTCCTGGTCATCACGAGTACAACGAAGGCGAGATCTTTGATGCGCTACCGTTCATCCCGAAAACCAGTAAGAACGAAGAGCGTAAAGCACTGCTGACCAACCAGCAGGGCATGGACAATCTTGAACGCTGGGTCATGAACAACATAGGTGACGGTAACCGCAATAACATGCTGCTACGCTTCTCGATGATCCTGGTAGATGCTGGCTTCGGTATGGAAGCCATCCGTCAAAAGGTGATGGCTCTGAATGAGCGTATCGCCGACAAGCTAAGCGAATCTGAAATCATGAGCACCATTATGGTGTCGGTGATGAAGGCGATCGCCAAGCTCCCATAACAAATCAAGGAGGCTTCGGCCTCCACTTTACAAGGAGTCCTCATGGGCTGCGATATTCACCTGTATTCAGAATCATTCATCAACGGTAAGTGGGTAGCTGACCGTATTGATACCCTCAGAACCCCTACCGTAGAAGAGCAAGAAGACGGCGAACGTATAGATATTTCAACGTCCTATGACGGGGACCGGAACTATTCGTTGTTTGGCTTGCTCACCAATGGTGAGGTACGCCGTGAAGTGTCATTCGGCTTACCCAACCAGGGTATGCCTACAGATGCGTCAGACATCATCGCTGATATGCACGAAGCATGGGACACCGATGCCCACAGCGAAAATCACCTGACGGTCAAACAGCTCAAAGAAAAGGCGATGGAACTGATGGTCATCCCAGATCCCTATGCCCTGGACTATCTGCAATATCTTAACGGGCTGATCACTGGCTTGCCTCCAGCTACCCAACCCAACCCTGAACACCAGCGTATCGTGTTCTGGTTCGATAATTAACTCTTAGAAAGTAAATATGATGCAATTCATCGGTACCAAGATCATCAAAGCCAAGCCAATGACTCGTGGTGAATACAACGAGTATCGTGGTTGGGCACCACCCGACATGGAAGACCAATCAGTAGCTGGCTACCTGGTTGAATACATGGACGGTGGTGGTGCTAATGATGTGCGCCACACCGGCTACATCAGCTGGTCGCCGGCCGAGCAATTCAACCTGGCCTACCGTGAGTATGGTCACATGACCTTCGGTCTGGCAATCGAAGCCATGAAAATGGGGCATAAGGTAGCGCGTACTGGCTGGAACGGTAAGGGCATGTTTGTGTTCCTCGTCGCCGGCAGTACGTTCACCGTTAACCGTGCACCGCTGCTGGACTTCTATCCGGCTGGTACTGAAATCACTTACCGTCAGCACATCGACATTAAAGGTGTTGATGGTTCAATCTCGACCTGGGTACCGTCAATTGGTGATGTGCTGGCCGAAGACTGGTCCATCGTCACGTAACAGCCTATGTGAGGTGTCCTCCGGACACTTCTTCGACAATTTAGCAGGTTGCTTTGCTCCCTGCTTCCCACCCTGGAGATCTAACCTGATGGCCCAACAACAAATTAACGACAACCTGGTATTGGTGGGAGGTAAATCCGCCACCGGCAAGTCAGCCTCCCTCATGGGACTGGCTAATCCAGAAGGCGTTGCCTACTGCAACTGCGAGGCCGGCAAGAAGCTACCTTTCCGTTCAAAGTTCCGCGAGTTCGTCATCACGGACCCATTGCAGATCCTTGAAGTGTTCGACTGGATCGAGCTGCCGGAACAAGCCAAGTACCACACCATTGTCATCGACACGCTGACATACCTGCTCGATATGTACATTTCTTTGTACATCATTCCTTTGGCAGATGGCCGTGCAGCCTGGGGTCAGTTCGCCCAGTACTTCAAGAACCTGATGCAGCAGAAGGTTGCCGCATGCACCAAGAATGTCGTCTTTATGGCGCATACCCTGGACAGCATGAACGAAGCCGAAATGGTCATGGAAACAAAAGTACCTGTGCCTGGTTCACTGAAGAACAACGGCATTGAATCGTTCTTCTCCTGTGTCCTGTCAACCAAGAAGATGACCATCAAGGCGTTGAGAGACTTCGACAGCCCTTTGCTGATCATTACCGACGAAGAACTGGCTCTAGGCTACAAGCACGTCTTCCAGACCCGTCTTACCAAAGAAACGAAGGACGAGCGCCTTCGTGGCCCAATGGGCATGTGGTCGATCAAGGAAACCTACATCGACAACAATATGCAGCTGGTTTTGAACCGTCTGCACGAATATTACGCTTGAACAGCGTAGTGATCTGTATTAAACTGCTCAGCTCCCTAGAACATCTTTGAGCTGCGCAGCGTGGCATCCAGTTGCATTCAACTTCACCCAATTACTTAACACAAGGAAATACCCTTTATGAACATGCTCGCATCCCTCAAAGCCGAAGACGGCGTCAAAGTTGCCGAAGAAAAAGACACCCTTGGTGGTGGCTTTGGCCCAGTCGAATCCAACGCCTACCATTCCAAAGTCGGAATGGCTTATGTGGCCAAGTCCGAAGGCGGCGCCCTGGGCCTGTTTCTGACCCTGCTGGCGACTGTCGGCAATGAAGTCAAAGAAATCCGCCAGACCTTGTGGATGACGTCCGGCAACGCCAAAGGCAACAAGCCGTATTACACCAAGGACGGCGAGAACTACCCGCTGCCAGGCTTTAGCCAGGCCAAGTCGCTGGCACTGCTGACCACCGGCAAGGAAATGTCCGACCTCGACACCGAGGAAAAGACCATCAAGCTGTACAACAAAGAAGCCAAAGCCGATGTACCTACCAAGGTGCAAGCCGTGGTTGAACTCATCGGCCAGGAAATCATCGTCGGCATCATCAAGCAGACGGTTGACAAGAACGAGAAAAACGACGCTGGCCAGTACGTGGCCACCGGCGAAACTCGTGAAGAGAACGAGATCGACAAGTTCTTCTGCGCCAAGGAAGGTCATGAAAACAAGACCACCACCGAAATCAAGGCCAACGCCGCGGCCGAGTTTTACCCTGAATGGGTTAAGAAGAACGCCGGCGTGACGCGCAACAAATCCAAGGGCGCAGCTGCTGGCGGTACTCCTGGTGCCCCAACCGCGGCCGGTGCTGCCGCAGGTACGCCGAAGCCGAAGCAAAGCCTGTTCGGCACCACGCCGTAAGCAACCCACCCGTGCTCTCTTCGGGGAGCACGCTTATCCCTCACCAGTGAGAAATAATGAGCCTGACTCCCACCCGTCGTCCCCATGAAGCTCGCGTCATCGGAGAAAAATCCGAACTCGATGTACGCATCTTCAGCTTGGCTTCCTTCTTCGGCAGCCCAATGTTTGCCCAGGTCGATGTTGCAGAACAACGCCGGCTACGTGCCCAGCATGATGCCATGGTTGCCTACTGCAACATCCTGGTTGAACGTATTGAAGCGTTTTCTCCGGTTGTTGGTATCATCAACCTGGACAACCCTGGTCCGCGTGGTCATGAAAATGTGATCGAGCTCAATCCTGATCTGGCCGGCCAGGCCGTGTTCAAGGAAGAAGTTCCGATCGGCGCCAAGCCAATCAACGACATCGACACCTTCGCCATGATGGTGGATCATTGGCATGCCAAGGGCATCGAAAAAGGCAACCGTTTGCTGGAAATTCCGGAAGGCACTTCCGTTGAATTGGTGGACGCGAAGAACCCTACCGAAGTCGTTGCAATGGACCTGACCGGTCCTTACCTGCAAGTGTTCAAGGTCGGCGCCATGGCCGTGCTGAACGTCTTCAAAGATCTGCCGTTTGGCGCCAGCATCGAAGAAGCACCGGAAATCGCCACCGATGACTCAGCTGCTTCATAGTCCTGATATCTGCGTGGTGGGTTTCGACCCATCACTACGAAACTGGGGCATGGCCAAGGGCACCATCGACATGGAAAAGGCCGTGCTGCTGCTCAATCAAGTTGAAGTAATCCAGGCCGTGTTACCCACCGGCAAACAGGTTCGGCAAAATAGCCTGGACTTAGAAACAGCGTATCAGTTAGCCACTGGTGCACTGGCCTTCGCAAAGGGCGCACAAGCGATCTTTGTTGAGGTTCCGATAGGAAGCCAGTCAGCTCGTGCAATGGCTTCCTATGGCATCTGTGTGGGCGTCCTGGGGGCATTACGTGCCACCGGTATTCCCTTCTTTGAAGTGACCCCTACCGAAGTCAAGCTGGCGGCTTGCAACAAGAAGACCGCCACCAAGGCTGAGATGATCGCCTGGGCCATGAAGCAGCACCCTGAAGCCAACTGGCCGATGCAAAAAGAAAACGGCGCAATGGTAGTAATTGCCGGTAAAGCGGAGCACATGGCCGACGCTACCGGCGCCATATATGCCGGTGTTCGCACCAACAGCTTCAAACAAACGCTGCACCTGCTGCAATTTAAGCAGGCAGCATAATCCACGTAGTACCTGAAAGAAAGCACACGCACTATGAACATCACCTTTAAACAACCTGAGATCGAATTGGCTTTGCGTCAGTACATGGGCCGCAAGCTGGACCTGAGCAATTCCACCCTGGCCATCGCATTTAACATGGGCCGCGGCGAAAACGGTCTGGTGGCAAATCTGACGATCGAAGACGCACTGGTACCGAACTTCTCCGCTCTGGTTGAAGACGACGTGGCCAAGTTGGTAGCCACCGGCGTTTTCGTCAACAGTATTCCGGACGGCGACGATCCACGCCAGGTACCGCTTCAAGCAACCAAGTCGACAACCAAAACCAAGGTTACTGATCTTGTGATCCTGGCAGTTGTCGACGTTGCAGAACCTGTCGCTGAAGTGCTCGTCGATGTGGCCGATCCGGTCGACGTCGTACTGGCTGAAGTTGCCACGGCATCCGTGCTGACCGAACCGGTAGAAGCGCCAATCGCCGAAGCCAAGCCAGCTGAAGCTGAACTGGTGCCGGAAGTACCGCTGCCTGTACCTGAAGCGGCCGCCAAGACGACCACTTCGCTGTTCGGCCCTAACTAAACAGTGCGGACCATCCTCCAGAGAGTAGGGGGATTTCTCCTTGCTCTCCTTGCGGTTGTCTTCGGCGTTGCCTTGTACTTTCTCTGGCTAATTGTCCTATACCTGGTTGTGTTAGTCTTTGCCGTTGCGACGGTGTACTACATGATCCAGGCATGGTTCAAGTACCGGCGAACGCGCAAGACATAGCCAAGCACACGCAGTAAAATCACTACCTACCATTCGGATAGAATGGGGGTAGTGCCAATACCAGAGCGCTGGGGCATTGAAGGACGGAAATGTAGAGCCTAAAATGTAGCCCCACCACCTGTAGTCAAGGCAGGTCGTTCTGGTATTGAAGATTGTAGTAGTAAAGCTAAGCGGTAACAATTCAGGTGACACAAGGTACAACCGGGGAGGTAACTCCACGTTATTGATACTGGCCACGCTACTGTGGAAACTAGCTTGTATGCGACAGACCAGTCCTAAAAATCAGTCAAGCGACAGACTTCAAACCAAGACAGAAAGCAAAGACTTTCCGTTAATCTCCCCCGCGTCAGTGGGGAGAGCCTACACATAGTCTGGCTTCTCATGTTCGTTAGCGCGATCTGATGCTTGCCTAATTTCCTGGGGAGTGGCCATACCGGGAAAGTTGGACAAGGAACGGGATCGGAGGGGTAGCTACCTTGATTCCAGCGAGTCAGACTATGTGTAGGTACCAGTCTTATCAGTAGGCTGGCCGCCGAACCGGCCATTAGCTCATGTTGGAACTTGGTGTGAAGCCAGGGAGCAGCCTCTTCACCTGTGAGATTCTGATCTGAAACGCTTGTAACCCTTAATACGGGCACGGTTTAGCGTATCCATAAAACAGAGTACCTGCACGTTAAATTCCCACCGCGTTAGTGTGGGAAAGATCAATGTGGATGTAGAACTGAACAACGTATCATGCAAGTCCAGTAGTCCGGACTGCTGGATGAAGGCGTTGGGATGGTCGATTTAAAAGCTGGGTAACCAAGCCAGCCATCCACTCCAGTAATGCGGTTCAACTCCGCTCGCTTGCCGAGATTGTGGTAAAAGCTACAAGGGTTCGATTCCTTTGGCTGTTCGATCCGGTGTTGTGGCCGGTGGGCAGTATATGGTAAATAGGCGGCAACTGAAGCCCTGTCCTCTTCACGTAGACAGGGCTTCTTTCATTTCAATTACTGACCGTTGTACACCGTCGTGGTGAACGGGCCAGTTACCAGACCCACCGTGGTCACCGAATCCAATGAGCTGAAGTAGCTCAGTGCACCGCCGTTAAACGGATTGCCGAAGTGGTTTGTAACACCGGAATCCAACACAGTTGGCTGGTCACCGAGCATGTGTTCAGCTGCCATGATGGCCAGCACCCGACCAGGACTATCCTTGTAGATCCGACCCAGAATTTTCTGGATACGGATGTAGTACTTGGAGAACATAATCAACCCCGAATCATTAGCATACTGGATCTTCCGGTGTGTCGGGACGTCATAGTTGATGAATGATTCCGATGCACGCTGCACTGCCTGCTCGTGCGTCAACGGGTTCTTCTTCGTCATGTCGTGCTGGTACAGCGTGTAGCGGGCCAGGAAGTCACTGATCTGCGTAGCGTAGCTCATCACCTTGTAAGGCGCTGTGCTGTGGTGCATCGTCAGCAATTGCAGACCTTTCAGGATGTGCGGATTCACCGCTTCCACTGCACCATCAATCTTCTCGGTAAAGCGTGACTTGTACGAGTACACGTCTTCATCAACGCTGACATCTTCCACGATGGTAGGCATCAAGCCAGCATCAATGAGTGGCCGGATAGGATTGCGAGCTAAGCTGTCTTCCAACCGCTTGACCTGGTACGCCACCTTGGCGACCGTGTTGCCCGGTTCCAGATAGCCGGTCTGCTGCTGGTGCTTCAAGCTAAACAGCTTGGCACTGTCCTGCTTGTATTCCCATGCTGCCTTAAAGGCGACCCGGTGACTCTTGACGATCTGAAGTGGTGACACACCCATCATGAACAGCTGCGACCAGTTAGAACGCAGGTTACCCGTCATGGTGGACCAGGATTTCACTACCAGGTTGGCCTTGGTTTCCTTGACGATCGCCTGCCAGATGTCTTCCGTTTGACGGGTACGTAACTGCGCCTTCTCACCGAAGCTGGCTGTCATAATTTCAACGAACATCCCTTCAACGAAACCACGCTGGGACGCTTCCTTGTCAAACATGGTGCCCAGGCTTAGCTTGCGGTAGCCAAAATTAATGTCCAGCACATCGTTACGTACCTTCATACCGGCCTGGCCAAACAAAGCCAAGGCAGCTTGCTGGGTATCCCGCGGCATCATGTTCCACAGTTCACGCAGCTGGGGATCCGAACTTGCCGGACCCACGCTCAGGTAGCTGTCGATATTCTCGGCGTAGTCCGCCTGATACTGATCATGCAGAGCCTTGACGGCGTTGCGGTTCTGTACCTTGGACGATACCTTATCTAACGTGTTGCCGGCCATGGCGCCCAGCAGTTTGCCGGTACGGTTATCCCGGTTCAACAGCTTGTCCTTGACGGTACTGCTCATCATGTAGCGGTAGTTCGTAATGTCGCCGTTCGGGCTCAGTACAGGAGCCATGTGAGTAGCCGTAACCTGCAACGGATCGAATGCAGTACCGGTAAACATGGCTTGAATCTGTGCCCGTTTGCCGGCAGCAATGCTGGCCATGTTCGCTGCGTTTTGCTGGCCGGCAGCCGAGATCGAGATTGCACCGGCAATGACCTTGTTGCCCTTGGCCCGTGAATCGGTGGTGCTGAAGATCCCCGAATTCCACTGCTTCACACCACCATCACGTAGCGAGTAAATCCGCTTCTTCTCGGTGAATGGATCGGCAGCATCCTGGGCCAGGTAACCTGGCATCGGGACGTAACCACGTCGCACCAGTTCATCACCTTGTGCATCAGTCGCCATCACCACCGACATATATGGGTCGTACACTTCCGGCACATAACCTTTCATGTGCAGCGCTTCGGAGCCGGCGAACAGCTTGTCTTTCGCTTCCTTCTGCAAAGCGGTATGAGTCTTCATGACCATCTCAATACCGTGACCGCCATCAGTGCGTGCAACTTCGGCGTCAAACACTTCACGCAGCGCATCAATGTCTTTCTTGTCGGCGTACTTGAGCGCGTACAGCGAAGCCAAGCGATCAATGATCTTCTCAGCTGCGACTGCATTGGCTTCAGTAACCTTGTTGGTCATACCGGTACCGTGCACACGGGCGATGTTCCCGGCATTGAACAACTGGTGAGCCACTGTGATCTTGTTCGTGGCAAGGTAAAAGCCAAGTGCCTTGGCCGAGGTGGTGTAAAACCGTTTCATCTGGCCGGTCAGCTGGGCTTCATGCGCAGCGATTTCAACCTGGACGATCGAACGGTCATGCACCATGTCATGCAGCTGGGCGACCGTGTATTGCGAAGCCAACGCCTGCATGTCACCACGCAGTACCACCGCGGTCAGTGCCTTGTTGTGTTGCTCTTTCAAATCTTCACCTGCATTGGCAAAGCTGTCCGTCACCGCTTGCGAAATGTGGGTGATGGCGTCCTTGCGCTTGCCTTCCA
>Ga0326735_1000035_pt1 | contig 25004 bp, 24 predicted proteins | sample 37_GP2_1092_FD_207945 | JGI IMG/M metagenome (GOLD analysis project Ga0326735, IMG submission 207945) | Glacier ice microbial communities from Ngari, Tibet, China - 37_GP2_109.2 | ecosystem: Environmental > Aquatic > Freshwater > Ice > Glacier | place: China: Ngari, Tibet | collected 2018-07-31
GGACGACGGTGATGATCCACGGCCATACCCACAGGCCGGCGCTGCATGCCTGTGGCGCGACGCGGCGTTATGTATTGCCGGACTGGGATCTTGAGGCGATCCCGGCGCGCGGCGGATGGATCGCGTTACATGCCGACGGCAGCTTGCACCGGATCGATCTGAGCGGTGCAGAATTGATCTGAACGCACAACAAGACGTACAAAACAACAAAAAAGGGTTGGCGCAGACTGCGCCAACCCTTTTTTTCATTCAACGCGCCCAGCAGGCGCTAGATGGTCAAATGCGATCAAACGCGTTCGATGATCGCGGCGATGCCTTGGCCGCCGCCAATGCACATCGTGATCAAGCCATAGCGCTTGTTGGTGCGGATCAATTCATACAGACACTTGACCGTCAGGATGGCGCCGCTCGCGCCCAGCGGATGGCCGAGCGCGATCGCGCCGCCATTCGGATTGGCACGGCTCGGATCGAGCTCCAGGCCCTTGCACACGGACAGCGACTGCACCGCAAACGCTTCGTTCGACTCGATGACATCCATGTCGCTCAAGCTCAAGCCGGCGCGCTTGAGCGCAGCCTTGACGGCAGGAATCGGGCCGGTGCCCATGATGGCTGGGTCAACCCCGGCCACCGCGTAAGAAACCAGGCGACCAAGCGGCGTCAAGCCGGCGCGCGCGCAAGCGCCCGCTTCCATCAGCACGCAGGCGGCGGCGCCATCGTTCAAGCTCGATGCATTGCCGGCGGTCACGGTGCCGCCCTCCTTCTTGAAGGCCGGGCGCAGTTTGGCCAGCGATTCCAGCGTCGTGTCGGCTTTCGGACCTTCATCGGTGTCGAACAGCACGACGCCTTTGCGGGTCTTGATTTCGACCGGAACGATCTGCGATTTGAAATGGCCGGCGGCGATTGCAGCAGCGGCGCGGCGGTGGCTTTCGACGGCGAAGGCATCTTGCTCTTCACGCGTGATGCCGAATTTTTCAGCCAGGTTTTCCCCGGTCACGCCCATGTGGCCGGCGCCGAACGGATCGGAAACGGCGCCGACCAGCATGTCGATCATCTTGGTGTCGCCCAGGCGAGCGCCCCAGCGCGCGGCCGGCATCACGAAGGCGGCGCGGCTCATCGTCTCGACGCCGCCGCCGACGGCGATATCGGTGTCGCCCAGCTGGATCGCATTGGCTGCGCTGACGATCGCCTGCAAGCCGGAGCCGCACAGGCGGTTCAGCGTCAGCGCGGCCGATTCCTTGACCATGCCGGCGTTGATGCCGGCCACGCGCGATACATACATGTCGCGCGCTTCGGTATGGATGACATTGCCGAACACGATTTGACCAGCCTCGGCCGGATCGATGTTGGCGCGCACGAATGCTTCCTTGACGGCGATGGCGCCGAGATCCGATGCCGCGATATCTTTCAGCGTGCCACCGTAGGAGCCAATGGCGGTGCGAGCTGCACCAACGATCACTACATCTCTTGCGTTAGCCATGTTCATTCCTCTATTGATTGATTGCTGTCTCAACTGCGTCTCAACTGCGTCTCAACTGCGTCTAAAATTGCGCTTGCGCAAATGCCAGCATGCTCATTGCGTATTGATAATTATAGCGCGCCGGCCGCTGTATGATCTCTGGCAAATTGAACAATTTTTATACCTGCGTAAAATTTTCAATGCATTGTTTGCGCTAAATCAATTTATATTTTTAGCATTAAATATTTATTTCAAAAACGATGTATAAAAATTTAGTGCTATAGTCAACTACATCACCAAACAAGCGTGCCGCACCCGCTATCGTCGATAGCTGCACCGACCAAAGGATGAATTCGATGCTCACAGGCTGGAACGACAATGCCCCGATCTACCGCCAGTTGAAGGAGCGCGTAATCGGCATGCTGCTCGACGGCTTGCTGAAACCGGGTGATGCGCTACCCTCGGTGCGCCAGGTAGCAAGCGATTACCAAGTCAATCCGATGACCGTGGCGCGCGCCTATCAGGAGCTGGTCGATGCAACGTTAGTGGAAAAGCGAAGGGGGATAGGCATGTATGTGACAGACGGAGCACGCGACAAATTGCTGGCGAGCGAACGCGCACGTTTCATTCAAGAAGAATGGCCGGCGCTGCTGCAGCGCGTGCGCCGCCTCGGCCTTGACCTGGAGCAATTGCAGCAGTCGAACAAGACCGGCGGCGCCGCATGAGCGCGCTGATCTCGGCCCGGGGCTTGAGCAAGCGCTACGGCAAGCAAGCGGCAATCGACGACATCAGCTTCGAGATCGCACCCGGCCGCATCGTCGGCCTGATCGGGCCGAACGGCTCCGGCAAAACCACGACGCTGAAGGCGCTGCTCGGCTTGACACGCTGCGAGGGCAGCTTGTCGGTGCTCGGCATGGACCCGCGCCTTGAACGCGACGCGCTGATGCAGCAGGTCTGCTTCATCGCCGACGTCGCGATCCTGCCGCGCTGGCTGCGGGTGTCCGAGGCGATTGATTTCATCGCCGGCGTGCATCCCCGTTTCGACCGCACCAAGGCCGAGCGCTACCTGGCCAACGGCAAGCTTGAATTATCGATGAAGGTCCAGTCCATGTCCAAAGGCATGGTGGTGCAACTGCATCTGGCGCTGGTAATGGCGATCGACGCCAGGCTGCTGGTGCTTGACGAGCCCACGCTGGGGCTCGACATCCTGTATCGCAAGCAGTTTTACCAGCACTTGCTGGAAAATTATTTCGACCAGGACAAGACGATCATCATCACCACCCACCAGATCGAGGAAGTCGAACACATCCTGACCGACCTGATGTTCATCCGCGACGGCAAGCTCCTCCTGTCGGCCTCGATGGATGAAGTCGGGCTGCGCTACACCGAAGTGATGGTCGCCCTGGAGTGGCAAGCGCAAGCCGAAGCGCTGCATCCGATTTCGACGCGCAGCGTGTTCGGCAAGTCGGTGATGCTGTTCGACGGCGTACCGCGCGCCCAATTGGCGGCGTTCGGCGAGACCCGCACACCCAGCGTGGCCGACCTGTTTGTGGCGACGATGAAAGGACGCAACGCATGAAAACGATGCAATGGCTGGTCAGGCGGGAGTTATGGGAACATCAGGGCATGCTGCTGCGCGCGCCGCTCGTGATAGCAGCGCTGATGACGCTGTTCGTCGGCGTGATGCTGCTGTCGGGGCGCGACATGGTGTTGTCGATCAACGGCCAGCAAGCCACGCTGAGCGAAGCGATCAACGGCGCCTACCTGAGCGATGCGGTCGAACCGCAACGCAAGGCCGGCATGCTGCGCATGATCGCGAGCGGCTACATGGCAGCCTCGGCGCCGCTCTTCCTGATGCTGGGCTTCGTGGTATTTTTTTATTGTCTGGGCGCGCTGCATGACGAGCGGCGCGACCGCAGCGTGCTGTTCTGGAAGTCGCTGCCGGTGTCGGATGCCAGCTCCGTGCTGTCGAAGGCGCTGGTGGCGCTGGTCGTTGCGCCCCTGATCGCGATCGCGATCGGCACGGCAATGTCGCTGCTGATGCTGCTGATGCTGTGCAGCGCCCTCGCCTTCAAGGGCTTGAATTTGTTTCCCGCATTGCTGGCCACGCCCGAACTTTACCTGACGCCGCTGCGCATCGCCGCCTTGCTGCCCGTGTATGCGCTATGGGCCTTGCCGACGGTCGGCTGGCTGTTGATGGTCTCCATCTGGGCGCGCTCGAAAGTGTTCCTGTGGGCGGTAGGCGGGCCGCTGCTGACCGGCGCGTTCGCGCTATGGGCCAGCCGGGCCTACGAACTCGGCTGGAACAGCGGCTGGTTCATGCAAGCCATCGTGGCCCGCGTGCTGCTCGGCACAGTTCCCGGATCGTGGCTGCTGTTCGACCAGCAACAGCGCGCAGAATTGCTGGACCAAGCCAGCCAGCGTATCGACTTGCCCGGCATCTTCGCGCATTCATGGGCGATGATGGGCAGCGCCGATCTATGGATCGGCGTGGGTGCCGGCTGTGCCATGATCTTCATCGCGATCCGCTTGCGCCGCTGGCAGGAAGATATTTGAAGCGCAGTTGCGCCGAGGTTATTCGAACTGCTTCTTGAACGATTCGAATTGCATCGCCAATTGCTCCACGTCGCTGCGCAGCTGCGACACTTCCTGCTCCAGTTGCGCGACCCGGCTGCCGGGAGGGGAAGCCGCAACCGGGCCGGAAAAGCTGGACGCCGTTTCCTGGCGCGCCAGCGCTTCATCGCCGGCCAGCAACTGGCCGTAACGGGGCTCCTTGGCGCCTGGCGCCAGCGCCAGGCGCGCCACCAGCGGCGGATATTTGTCGAGCAAAAATTGCAAGCCGGTTTCGACGTCAGCGACCGAACGAAATTCATGCAAGCGGCCGCTGCGGGTGCGAATTTCGCCGGCCGTTTGCACGCCGCGCAGCATCAATATCGTCATGATCGCCAGCTTGTCCTGCTCCAGCGACCATTTGACGCGCATCCGGTGCTCGTACTTGGTGACCCGCGCGCCGGCTTGCGTGATGCCGTTGACGAACTTGCGCTGCATCAATCGCTGCAGCACGTCCTGTACCGTCTCTTCCGACAGCGCCATCACCGGGTCGCGGCTCGACAATTGATTGCAGCCATTGGTAATCGCATTGAGCGACATCGGATAGTTGTCCGGCGTCGTCGCTTCCTTTTCGGCCATCACCGCCAGCACCCGGATTTCAAACGTGTCGAGTACGGCAACGCCTTCAGGTCCCTTGTCCATCGCTGTCAATTCCATGCTTGCCATTCGTATCCTCAATCCACCAGTTTGTTCAATTGCGCCGGGTCAAATTTATCGCACTCCGGTAAGCTCTGGCACATGATGCCGGCCGCCTTCATGCTGCCGACGATGCGCTCGATCTGTTGTTCCTGCAGCACGGCGCGATTGATCAAGCCGTGCAAGGCCTTCGACAAGGGATCGTCGCCGCCAGGCGTGACCCCGTAGGCCGCGAACAAGCCAGCGCGGGCTTCGTCGTGGGCGTTGGCTTTCTGAATGATGTGGGCCGGGTTGCCGACCGCCGTCGCACCCGGCGGCACCGCCTTCAACAACACGGCGTTGGAGCCGACCTTGGCGTAGTCGCCGACCGTGAAGTTTCCCAGCACCTTGGCGCCGGCGCCAATGATGACGCCGCGCCCCAGCGTCGGATGGCGCTTCAAACCGCTGGTCAGCGAGGTCCCGCCCAGCGTCACGCCCTGGTAAATCGTGCAATCGTCGCCCACGATCGCGGTCTCGCCGATGACGACGCCAAAGCCGTGATCGATGAAGACGCGGCGCCCCAGCGTGGCGCCGGGATGGATTTCAATGCCGGTGATGATGCGCGCCAGATAGGCGATGAAACGGCCCAGCCATTTCATGCCGCGCGTCCAGCACCAGGCGGCCCAGCAATGCATCATGACGGCCTGGAAGCCCGGATAGCAAGTCAGCACTTCCCAGCCGTTGCGGGCCGCAGGGTCACGTTCAATGATGCTGTTGATGTCTTCGCGCAAGTGATGGAACATGAGGCTATGAAATTGGTCGATGGGCCATCATGGTAGCCGATTGCGCTCTTGGCTGCAGAACTGGAAGAGGTAAGGCGCGATTAAACGAAAAAAAACAAAAAGGGGACAGGCTCGATCGGTGCCGAACCTGTCCCCGGTGCCGCAGCGGGCGTCAGCCTTCTTGGGCGATGCGCTGGCGGCGCGCTTCGTACAGGCAGACGCCGGCCGCGACCGATACGTTCAGGCTTTCGACCGAACCGAACATCGGGATGCTGACCAGCATGTCGCAGGTTTCGCGCGTCAAGCGGCGCATGCCCTCGCCTTCAGAACCCATCACGAGCGCGGTCGGGCCGGTGAAATCGGCTTCGTACAAGCCTTTCTCGCCATCGTCGGTGGTGCCGATCAGCCAGATGTCGCGCTCTTTCAATTCGCGCAAGGTGCGCGCCAGGTTGGTGACGGTGATGTAGGGCACGGTCTCGGCGGCGCCGCTGGCGACCTTGGCAGCAGTCGCATTCAAGCCGACCGCGCGGTCCTTCGGCACGATCACCGCATGGGCGCCGACGCCGTCGGCCACGCGCAGACATGCGCCCAGATTGTGCGGATCGGTAATGCCGTCCAGCACCAGCAGCAGCGGCGGACCATCGATGGCGTCGAGCAATTCATCGAGGTTGCGCGCCAGCGCCAGTTCGGCGGCGAACGCGATCACGCCCTGATGGCGGCGGGTGCCGACGATCTTGTCGAGGCGCGCCGAATCGACCGGCATCACGCGAACGCCCACCGCCTTCGCGGCAGCGACCAGATCCTGCATGCGGCGGTCGGTGCGACCGGCATCGATAAAAATTTCTTCCACCGATTGAGCCTCGTGACGCAAGCGCGAGGTCACCGCGTGGAACCCAAATATCATCTTGTTCTTCATGTGCTATCGTTTCTTTTTGCCAGATTTTGAAACAGGTTTGCCGGAGCCGGAAGCTGCGTGGGCGCCGCCGTGACGGGATTTTCCGGAGCGGGAGCCCTCGCCCGCCTTGGCGTCGAAACGCGATTGCGTTTTCGGGCCAGGCTTGACCATCGATGGGGCATTACCCTTGTTCGATTTGCCCGATTTGCCGGAGGCGTCCGCTGCGCCATCGAAGGCGTCTGCTCCGGCCAGGCGCAGGTCGATCTTGCGCGACTCCAGGTCGACGCGCACCACTTGCACGCTGACGCGGTCAGTCAACTGGTAGCGTTTGCCGGTGCGCTCGCCACGCAATTCGTGGCGCGCATCGTCGTACTGAAAATAATCGGTGCCCAGTTCGGTCACATGAACCAAACCTTCGACATACAGTTCGTCGAGCTGCACGAAGATGCCGAAGGTGGTCACGCCGGTGATGACGCCGGTGAATTCCTCGCCCAGCTTGTCTTGCATGAAATAGCACTTGAGCCAGGCTTCGACGTCGCGCGACGCTTCGTCGGCGCGCCGTTCGTTGGCCGAGCAATGCACGCCCAGCGCATCCCAGATGGTCAGGTCGGCGGCTTGCTTTTGCTTGCCTTCGGCCTTGTCGCGGGCTTGCTGCTTGCGCGTCGCGTTCGACACGTTGGTGTTCAAGCCTTTGACATTGTCGATCTTGGGCTCGTAGCGCTTGCCCTGCAAGATGGCCTTGATCGCGCGGTGCGTCAGCAAGTCGGGATAGCGCCGGATCGGGCTGGTGAAGTGGGCATACGCTTCATAAGCCAGGCCGAAATGGCCGATGTTGTCGGGGCTGTAGACGGCTTGCTGCATCGAGCGCAGCAACATCGTTTGCAGCAGCGCCGCATCGGGCCGCGGCTTCACTTGCCGCATCAGTTCGGCGTAATCGGACGCCGACGGCGTGTCGCCGCCGCCCAGATTCAAACCCATCTGCTTCAGGAAAGTGCGCACCTGAGTCAGCTTTTCCTTGGTCGGGCTGGCGTGGATGCGGTAGGTGCCGGGATGCTTGTGACGCAGCAACAGATCGGCCGCGCACACGTTCGCGCACAGCATACATTCTTCGATGATCTTGTGGGCATCGTTGCGCGTGCGCGGAATGATTTTTTCGATCTTGCCGTTCGGATTGCAGACAATGTAAGTTTCGGTAGTCTCGAAATCGATCGCGCCGCGCACGCTGCGCGCTTGCAGCAGCGCCAGGTAGACCTGGTTCAAGTCTTGCAAATGCGGCATGATGGCTGCGCGACGGGCCGCTTCCTCACCGCCCGGATTGCTCAGCGCGTCGGCCACCTGATCGTAAGTCAGGCGCGCCGCCGAATGAATCACGGCGGGATAAAACTGGTATGCCTTGATCTCGCCCTTGTCGCTGATGACGACGTCACAGACCAGCGTCAAACGGTCGACTGCCGGGTTCAGCGAGCACAGCCCGTTGGACAATTTCTCCGGCAGCATAGGAATCACGCGGCGCGGAAAATACACCGAGGTGCTGCGCTCGAGCGCATCGATGTCGAGCGCGTCGCCCGGCTTCACATAATGGCTGACGTCGGCGATCGCGACGATGAGACGGAAGCAATTGGCGCGTCCGACCTTGACCCGTTCGCAATACACCGCATCGTCGAAATCGCGCGCGTCTTCGCCGTCGATCGTGACCATCGGCACATCGCGCAAATCGACCCGCTCAGTCAAATCGGTGTCGCCTACTACGCTGGGCAACTTGGTCGCCTGCTTCAATGCCGGCGCCGAGAACAAATGCGGCACGCCAAATTTGCGCACGGCGATTTCGATTTCCATGCCGGGATCGTCGAGTTCGCCCAGCACTTCGACGATGCGCCCTATCGGCTGCTTGAAGCGCGACGGCTGCTCTGTCAATTCAACGCTGACAATCTGGCCGGCCTTGGCCTTGGCGGTGGTGCCGCTGACCAGGATATCCTGGCTGATGCGCTTGTCTTCCGGCGCCACGACCCAGGTGCCGCTTTCATTGATCAAGCGGCCGATGATATGGGTATTGGCGCGGCTCACCACTTCGACGATCGTGCCTTCCGGTCGACCGCGGCGGTCGCTGCCGATCACGCGCGCCAGCACCCGGTCGCCGTGCAAAACCTTTTGCATTTCTTTCTCGGACAGGAACAGGTCATCGCTGGCGTCGTCCGGTATTACAAAACCGAAACCGTCGCGATGACTGCTGACGCGCCCGGCGATGAAACCGGGCTGCTCCGCCAGCGCGAACATGCCGTCGACGCCAGGCTGAAGCTGACCGTCGCGCGCCATCGCATTAAGCCGGCGCAGCAGGACGTCAGTCGAATCAGGGTTCACATCGAGCGCGCGCGCAAGTGCATCCGTGTCCAGCGGCGCCTTGGCGCTGCGAAAAATACCGAGAATTTCCTCCCGGCTGGGAATGGTGTGGGTATGTTGGCTCAAGAGTATTTCTATGGTTATTATTGACAGTGACAGATCGGTGTCGTCACTTTTGACTGACGCCATCAAGATTGACACGGAGGACAAACGTAGCCAGTAGTGTACCGGAGGTCGACGAGGTTTACCTAACGCACTTGATTTAAAAAAAATGGGGCGTAGTTCATTGACATCCCGGGATAATGCTCTATACTTCTGTTCTCTCGCAGACGGCGAAAGTTGAAAACGAGAAAAGTAAAACAGGAGTCTATGTGCAGCATGGAACGAAAGTTCATCTGGCGCAAAACTCTTCAGGCAGATATAATAGCAGAAGTTGCAGTAACAGTGCCCACGTGGCGGAATTGGTAGACGCGCATGGTTCAGGTCCATGTGCCGTAAGGTGTGGGGGTTCGAGTCCCTCCGTGGGCACCATCTACCGAATAAGCAGTCAGAAAAGCGCCGTAAATCTTCCCAGGTTTATGGCGCTTTTTCCATTCAAGCCTCCTCTCTTGCGCCCTCGATCCTCTTCAACCTGCTTTTATCCAGCTGCGCGATGGTTCGATGCTGCGTCGAAAATGGCTATTGACCAAATCAGCAAGCAAAGGTTATCATGCGTCCCTCGGTGCTGCCGAGAGCCCCAAAAGGGTGTTTGCCCACGTGGCGGAATTGGTAGACGCGCATGGTTCAGGTCCATGTGCCGTAAGGTGTGGGGGTTCGAGTCCCTCCGTGGGCACCACTACCGGATAAGTAATAAAGCATGACAAGAGCCGCAAACTTTGACCAGTTTGCGGCTTTTTTCATGGCCCTGCAATCAGCCTTGCCCAGAAGCGCCATCCCTGATGGCTCACTCGCGCATGCCGCCGCCTGAACTACTTTTCCTTATCCGTATAATTGGCGCCAAAGATGCACTTTTGCACTTTCACACTTTTGACCAAGGGATCGATCATGTTCAAAAAGCGCTTGAAGACAATGCTGGCCTGCGTTTTCCTGTTCGCATACGGTGCGTCGGCGGCCGCGCCGGCATCCTGGTATCAGTGGCGCAGCAAGTTTGACGGCGCCCTCGCCTGCTCGCAAACACCGCTCGGCCCAGGCTGGGAAAAGGCGCGCGGCCCCTATTCAGATAGCCATTGCACAAAACCTGCGCTTGCTAAATAATAAGGCCGGAACCAAAGCCGGAACCGCCGCGACAATCAAGGCGGGACAAGACCGGAACACATCAACTTTGACGCCACAGCAAAGATCAGCCGCAATCATTCAAACCGGAGGAGAACTGCATGTTTACCAATCCCGAACAATTTGCATCTGCCACAAAAACTCTTTTTGAATTTCAACTGATGACCTTCAATGCACTGACCAGCAAGGCAGTTCAGGGTGTTGAACAAGTGCTGGCACTGAACCTGGCGACCGCGAAATCGCAGGTTCAGGAATCGCTGGTGGCTGGCAAGGAAATAAGCCAGGCCAAGGATCCGAAAACGGCGCTGGCACTGGCCGCCGCGCAGGCGCAGCCGGGCATCGCAGGAGCCGCCGCCTACAACCAGCAGTTAAGCGACATCATCAAGGATATCCACAACGAATTTACGATTGCCGCCGACGCCCACCTGGCCGAGGCAAAGACCAATTTAAGCGCACTGATCTACGACGTCACTCAGCACGTGCGTCCCGGCTCCGAAAATGCGGTGAACATCGTCAAGACGGCGATCGACAATGCATTCAATGGCTACGAGCAAGTGAGCAAAGCCACCAAAGAGGCGGTGCAGGCAGTCGAAGCCGAGATCGCGAAGGCGGCAGCGCAAGTGACGCCGACCAAGACGGGCGCCAAAGCCGGAAAAAAATAAGCTTCAAGACCCAAAACAGGGCCGCGCATGCGGCCTTGTTTTTTTGATGCCAATCGCATCAAAAAACAGCCGATCATTTTTATGACAGCATGAACCGACAGTCGATCGCCAAACAGGCACCTACAAGCAGCGTGGCACGCTTGCCTTTTGATCCAGCATCAGCAATCCCCACCCCAGTTGATACCGAATTTCTTGCGACGACGGCAACGCCCTAATGTCCTGCGCGCGCCGCTCCGGCGCAATGACGTCGATCTGATTTTTTGGTAGGTCTTGGCGTTTCATGATGTCCCTCGCGGCGATATGACATCCAACTCGGCCGGCGGCGCCGGTGCCCTGATCTGGTGCCGATCCTTGAGGCGACCGGCTTACCTGCTGGTAAGCACACCTGACGGACAAGTCCAGGTCGTGCGCTTTACACGCGCCGGCACATCATAGCGCGCGGCGATTTTTCTTCCGGACGCTACTGCACACGTTCTTACGTTTAATCAAGGATGCGGTCCATGGCAAGCACCAAGGCACACACCGTCATGTACCCCATAAAATGACAGCCGCTGGCAAAACCGAGGCACTTTTGATCGGTCACAAAAGACACCACCCCTTCAGTACTAAACTTCCTCAGCTGACAATGCCGTCATCAAGACCGCGCAGCAGCGGCATCACTCAGCGCTGATGGACCAGCCCCTGTTTTATCCTAGTATCTTTTGGAAACAAAAGGAGTACACAACATATTACGCATCGACCTCTTTTGGCGACTGGCAACGCTGCCTGAAGTGAGCCCGGGCAAGCTCAATGACCAACTCGGCTATCAGGGCATGCAACTCGCTTTCAATGGCAACGAAGCGAATGCAGTGCAGAGCATCGATGCCCACGACGGAGCGGTTCAAGCGCTGATGCGGGACGGCAAGGAACGCTGGTATCGGAACCAGGACCGCGCACAGGAGCGCACATTATTGCAATCCAAAAAGGTAAGCATGGACGGCGCAATAAAAACACGGTCGTGACAAGCTGCATTTTTTATCGTCGGAGCAACAAGATAACAAGAAGAAACGCACATTTCCCAGCATCTGCTGGCCCAGTCAATCGATGGAGCATACAAGGAGCGACACCATGACCAAGAAATCCAACTCAAATACGGAGCCGCAAGCGCATGCTTCCAGCGGTATCGACCAATTGCTGCTCGCGGCACTGGAACGTGGCGGCGAGACGCTGCAAACTGGCCGCTACCTGATGACCTACAAGGAAAACGCCGTCGAGGATGGCTTGAAATCATTGAAAGCGCAAGGCATGCGCACGGCGGATGCGCGCGACTTCGAGAATCAGGCAATGACGCTCGAGGATGTCGGCGACGCCGATGCCGTGTTGTTTCCCGAGATCGGCGTGGCGCTGATAGGGCGCGAAGCGTTTGAAGCGCGCGGCTTGAGCGCCCAGGATGAAATCGCCGCCGACAGCCCGATCGAAGCCATCGAACCCGAATATTTCGTCTTCGCGGACGACGTTCCGGATGAGTATTTGCGCGGCTTCATGCGCGCCGTCGAAACCATCGCCAACGATCTCGGGCGCGGCGCCGGCTTGCGCCAGGATGAGGCAAACATCGATCCGCTGGTCCTGGGCGTCACCTGGGGATTATTAAAATGCAAGGTGCCACCCAGTTTGCGCAGCGGCGTCGGCATTCGGGTCGCGGTGCTCGATACCGGCCTCGACCTGGGGCATCCTGATTTTGCCGACCGCATCATCGTGAGCAGCTCCTTTGTCGGAGAGCCAGTCCAGGATTTGCATGGCCATGGCACTCACACGATCGGCACGGCATGCGGACCCAAGTCGCCGATCGGCACCATGCCGCGCTACGGAATTGCCTACCGGGGCCAGATATACGTCGGCAAAGTGCTCAGCAATACGGGTGCCGGCTCAACCGCCAGTGTGTTGGCCGGAATGAACTGGGCGATCGCGAACAGCTGCGCGGTGATCTCGATGTCGCTCGGCTCGCAATCACCGGTGCAGGCCGCTTACACTGCAGCGGGCTCGGCAGCGCTGAACAAGGGTTGCCTGATCATTGCAGCAGCAGGAAACAGCGCAGCGACCACGGGCGCACCGGCGAACTCGCCGACCATCATGTCGGTCGCGTCGCTGGACCAGAATCTGGCGCCGTCTTCATTCTCGAATTTCGGCAAAATCGAGATTGCGGCGCCGGGCCGGGATGTGTTCTCGTCGGTTCCGCGTCCCGCCAAATATGGCACCAAGAGCGGCACCAGCATGGCCACACCCCATGTCGCCGGCTGCGCTGCGCTATGGGCCGAAACCAGCCCTAACTTGCGCGCCATGGCGCTGTGGAACAAGCTGCAGTCATCCGCCGCAGTACTCCCGTTCCCACTCACCCGGGTAGGAAAAGGACTGGTGCAAGCACCTTGATACGCGCATTTGTCGCCCATCAGCGTATAGTCTGACCAACACCGATGGCACTGACGAAAAGGATGATGTATGGACAGCAGCACAACATGGATAGTGACGACGTCGGATCAACGTCCGATATCCGACATCGTTAAAGATTTGACCCGCGCCGGCTTCACCACGGATCAGGTGCTCAGTGACATTGGCAGCATCACCGGCAGCGCAGCCCCCGGCATCGTTGCCAAGCTGCGTGCCATCGCAGGCGTGATCGATATCTCGTCCGATACGGCGATCGATATCGGCCCGCCGGATGCACCATTTTCCTGATCGCTGACACGGGCGTGGCGGGCTAGTCCGCCACGCCCGCCCTCTTTTCCAAAGTCACTTGAAGACGTCTGCGCTTCCGCCATCCTCTTTCCAGCCCCGCCCTCCCAAACCCTCCCCGTCATGCTTGCAGAAATTGCAACGACGCATTGCGGACTCCCTGTATACTGCCACACCAGCCATTGTCACATTCCAAGGCACCGATACGTGCGCTGAAGCGGCATCATTTTGACCATTAAAGTATCCGGAAAACAATACATTCAGTTTGCGTCCCATTTTTTGGGATGTTTTTTTGCAAAAATGTTACTTTGATCCGTTTGGATCGCGATTTAACTGTATATTCACAACTGTATATTTACAACTGTATATTTATACATATTTTTTCATATTATTGCTGGAACCACCTGTAAAGCGTTGCACCTGATCATGGCCTCCAACAAAGCGCATCATGCAACTGGATGGGCTGCCGGCGTCATCGCCGCAGCACTGGTGATCCAGGCAGGCGCAGGCGGCGACTATCATATGTGGAGCGTGCTCGCGCTGGGGGCCGGAGTCCTCGGTGGCACCGCGCCGGATTGGCTGGAAGTGGCATGGTGGTCGCGCCGCCATCGCCTGTGGATCACGCACCGAACCTGGACCCATTGGGGACTAGCCTGGATTGCGTTGCTGGCCTATTCCTATTTGGCGCTGGGACATCTCTCCTTCGCGCCACTGCTGTTCGGTTTTTCGATGGGCGGCATCATGCATCTGCTGGCCGACTGGCCCAATCCGATGGGAGTGCCCTGGATAGTCGGGCGGCACTCGCTGAAGTTATGGAAAAGCGGACGCTGTGATTTTTTCGTGATCGCCGCCGCATGGATCGCCGCCTTCGTCGTCACCGACCATGTCTTCTTCAAGAATATTCATACGCTCAAAATCGTGACGCTGGTAAAGTCGATGCCGATGTGGTCCTAGAGAGGAATGAAAGCGGCTGTTATCGATGGCGTCTGCGACAACGCGCTGACCATCGCGCACCACCTAAAAACCCACCTGAAAGTGGCCTGGGTCAACTACGCCGGCCTGGAAAACCATCCTGACCATGCACTTGTCAAAAAATACATGGGCGGCAAGGCTTCCGGCATCCTGTCCTTCAGCTTGAAATTTTCCGATGCCGACCCGCGTGCGGCCGACGCCCGCGTGCTGGATGCGCTACGACTATTCACCCGCCCGGTCAACATCGGCGACGCCAAATCGCTGGCGACCCACCTGGCGTCAACGACCCACCGCCAGTTGAACGCGTACGAACTGGCGCAAGCGGGCGTATCGGAAGACATGGTGCGCCTGTCGGTCGGCATCGAGCACATCGATGATTTGAAGGCGGATCTGGAACAGGCGCCGGCAGTTGTATAGGTGGAGATGCAAACAAAGATGCAAGCTAAAACATACACCACAAACGGGCCGCTATGCGGCCCGTTTTTTTGAGGCTGATCAGCTAGCGCCGATCAGCCATGCATTGTTTACGCTTGTTGATTACGCTTGTTGATTACTTTTTGGCAAACTGGGAGGTCGTTTTTTCCACGGTCTGGGAAAACTGCTCTGTTGCCTTGGCAACATTTTCTTCAACCGTTACAGTGGCTTGCTTGGCGGTCTTGCTCAATTGCTCGTAGCCTGCATTGGCGCTGTCGATGGCCGTCTTCAACATCGCCACTGCCTGCTCGGAACCGGCAGGAGCGTTTTTGGTCACGTCGGAAACCAGGGCGGTGACCTTGTCGCGGGTGTCGGAAACTTGCGCTTCGACGACCTTGCTCAGTTCCGCTTTCGAGACGGCGGCGATTTCAGCCAGTGTGCGGTTGTACGATTGCACTTTTTCAGCATTCATTTTCGCTTGAGCGGAAACCAGTGCAAAAAATTCTTGTGGATCTTTAGCAGTCAGCAATTGCTTCACTGCAGCGGTCGATTCCTCGCTCGACGCCTTGGCCGCAGCCATGTTCAACGCAACAACTTTTTCCACCGATTCAACAACATTGCCAGACAGCGCGCTCAAGGAAGCGAATTGATTTTCAAAAAGAGCCTTGGTCGCGTTTGAAAACTGCTGAGTATTTGAGAACATGGTGTTTCCTTAAGTTTAAATTAATCGTGGGAACAGCTTCAGCATCCTATGCTGCGGCGCAACAATACTTATTGTACCCGATCGATTTGCGATGTAAAGAAATACTTTATTGCGATTAAACAACATTTTATAATGGACATAAAAATAACTTAAAAATGCATTCCGGAGTTAACATCGACAGCGCGAAATGATTTCAAAAAACCAAGTTATCAGCCTTCGCGGCCATCAATTTTTGCGCGCAACAAACAGGGTCCATCACCGATGAGATATAGCAAGAACGCAAGCGACCAGCACAAGGCGACAAGCAGCAACGCAGCGTTGCGCAGCCCGAACGCATCGAACGACGCCGCCACGCGCACGATCGCGCCGGCCTGGATCACAATCCATACATCGTCACGTGGCGCGTGGCAAGTAAAGGCCGGCCGGTATGGCCCAGCGCCATGCGCGACATCATGCCCAGAATCAGCCCCGCCATCGAACCGACGCTCAAAGCATGGAATGCCGCACTGGCCGACATCAGCTTCAGCGCGGCCAGCGCCAGCAGCAAATATCCAATCGGTATCCACGCGTAAGACAGATGCACGATCCAGCGAGCAGCGACAGGTAACGGGTTCCTGCAGCATAACTGGTTATTGACATCGCAGGAATCGGCAAAAAGCCGACGGTGCGGTCGAGGCCGAATTTCTTGAATGAGACATTTGTGCCTATGGCGATTGCCTGCCGGTTTCGGTATACATCGATGATTGAAAATCGATAGTGAAAGGCAGAAACGATGGATATCAGCAGCTACAGCGAGTTATTAACGGCGGCGCGCGCCCAGGCTACACCGCAGCGCCTGCTGTTTGCCTTCGCCGCAGCACAATTGCCTGGCGACGCCAGCGCGGAGCAACGGCAAAGCTACGCACAGCAACAGGGCGGTACCTTGACGCCGGTCTTGTGCGTCGACAAGATGATCGATGATTTGGCCGACTTTCCTCAACTGGTGCAAAAAATCGCTGCAGACCGGCGAACGCTGGAATCTCATGTTTGTCGGCAGCATGCCGGCGCATTCGATCCAGGTGGCAGAAGATGCAGCATCGGTCGAGGCGGCGTTAAAAAAGATGCTGACAGCGATAAATCAGGGTCAGGTGGACAAATTTTTCGCCTTCAACCCGGATGGTGACAGATCGGCGGCACGCTGATTCTTCCTGGACGCCGGGTCACAGGGTAAGGCGCGATGCACTAGCACCATCGCCCGTAGGGTCATGGTGCGAAGGCAATCTGGCTAGCGCGCTGCACCAAAATAATTAGCTGGCCGGAAAGATCAATCGATGAAGGATCGAGCGCTGGCGCAGCTCTGCGTTGAAATCCTGGGTGTCGTGGATGAAAAACGGCACGATGGCCAGCGGGTTGACGATGGCCAGCAGCGCCACCAGCGGTTTGAAATCCATTAGACTGTTCTTGTTGCTTGAACGATCAGTTCATCCGCCGGAGCGCGCCGGCGATGGACAGGGCCATGAGGTTAAATAGGAGATTAAGTAAAGGGTTCACATTGCCCGATCGACTATCCCCTATTCAATTCATTATCACAAGCACCATCTTCATCGCAGGGCTCCGCGCCGCGCCGCTCCGAGCCGGGGCCGCCTGCTTGCTCGCTTATTTGCTCACCTTGACCGACGACGAACTTGTATTGCCGGCCTTGTCCTTCGCGACGGCAGTGAGCGTATGGGTTCCGGAGGCGATCATGCGGGTGTTCCAGAGGTAGCCGAGCGTGGCGCCCTTGCCTTTCGCCTTCAGCACGCCATCGATATACAGTTCCTGGGAAATGCCGGCGGCGCCGCTGTTGTCGGAAGCGCTGACGCTGGCCGACACATTGCCGGACACCGAACCGGCAACCGGATTGGTGATCGAAACCACCGGCGGCGTGATATCGATCAGGATGGTCGACCGGCTGTTGACGACGTTGACCGATACGGCAGCCGATGCGGTCGAATTGCCGGCAGCGTCGTAGGCAGTCGCCACCAGCGTTGCCATGCCATTGGGCACGCCGGTGGAATCCCAGCTGAAACGATAAGGCGCTGTACTGTCGAGCGCGACGATCGTGCCATTGGCTTTCAGTTCGACCCGCGCCACGCCGACGTTATCGCTGGCCACGGCGTCGACCGCGACCAGGCCCGATACCGTCGAGTTGGCCAACGGCGCCGAGATCGATGCTGCCGGCGCCTGCCGGTCCGGCGCACCGACCGCGCTGGCGGCCGCTTGCACCCCGGCAGCCGCATCGACGCGCCCGTAGCCATAACGGTTATCGCGTCCGGCTGCGCCCAGATCGACTGCAGTGGAAAATAACATTTTCTCGATCTGCACCGCATCGAGCGTCTGGTTGGCGGCCATCATCAGCGCGGCGACGCCGGCGCTGAGCGGGCTGGAAAATGAGGTGCCATTCCATGACTGGTAGCCGGCGCCGCTGGATGTGCTCCAGATACCGGCGCCCGGCGCCGACAGCGCCACAAAGCTGCCGTAGCTCGACCAGCTGGTGATGGCGTCGCTGCTATTGGTGGCCGACACCGGAATCATCGCCGTGCTCGGCACAATGTTTTCATCGATGCCATTGTTGCCTGCCGAAACGAATACCAATCCGCCCTTGCCCTTCAGGTACTGCGCCGCATTTTGTATCGCTGCGCTGCCCGCGACGCCGCCGTAGCTGACGTTGGCGATGCGCGCGCCGCGATCGGCGGCATAAGTCAAGCCGCTGGCGATCGTGCTGTAGTACGCGTAGCAAGCATTTTGGGCAGCATCGAAATAAGCGATCCGCAGCGGCATGATCCTGGCCTTTCCTGCAATTGCGGCCACGCCGGCGCCGTTATTGCTGAGCGCCGCAGCCGTGCCGGCAACCGCCGTCCCATGGCCGCACACATCCGATGTATCGGCGTTATTGTCCACCAGGTTATAGCCGGGCACCAGGTTGGCGGCCAGATCGGGATGCCTGGCATCGATGCCGGAATCGAGGATCGCGATCGTGACGCCGGCGCCCTGAGTCGTGTTCCAGGCCGATGCAGAGCCGATTTTTGGCAGATGCCATTGGCTGCCGTAGTACGGATCGTTGGGGACCAGGGTGCTCTTGACGCGCAGATCGAGTTCGGCGAATTTCAGCTGCGGATGACGCGCCAGTTTTTCAACGACATTTTTTTCCAAGCCACGCACCGCCAGATCGACGATATACAAGTCACTCTGTCCGATCTTGCGCGCCTTGCCGCCGTGAACGGCAAGCAAACCGGCCAGGTCGGCGCGGGACAAGCCGGCACGCGCTCCGATCAGGATGCGCCCCGGCGCGAATTGGTGCGCGCCCGCAGCGGTGGCCGCCGAGGCGGCAGACGCCGGATGCGCAGCGACGACCAAGGCTGCCAGCGCGACCGCCTTGATGCCGACGGGGGGGAAATGACAAGGAAATTTCATCATAATGATCCTGTTTCAAGTGGGTTCCAGACGATGTGCACGGAAAATGCAAGGGTCGACATGGTGCGGCGATTTAATACCGCCAACTTTTAATTCTATATTTTTTATTTTTACAAGGCAATATTAAATTATTTATGCAAGTCAACATTACGATAGGTATGATCGGGAGTAACTTGATCAGGAGTAATGCAAGCGCGCCGCAGCGTCAAACCGGCGTCGCCACAGCGCCGACGAATGGCTCGGGCAAGTCGAGTGTGGCGATGCGCAGCGCCGCCATTGGTGGCGCCGATCGCCATTCGGCCAGCGCAAGGCCGCGGCATTTCAAGCTCGCTTCATGCGCGGCCCAGGCCTTCGCAAAAGCCATCCGGCGCATCCCCGGCGCCACGCACGCCAATGCAACCGCTTGCGCCGGGCCCAGGTAATCGCGCGCCAGCGTCATCAGATCGTTCAAGTCGTCCACATCGTCCGGCTCGGGCACGCGCATCAGATCGACGCCGATGCGGCCGTGCAGGTTGATCGCGGCCAGAGACAGCCCCGCCTCATGGCTGATCGACAGTCCTGCTACGCGTTCGCCGTTCAATACCAGGCGCGGCGCCTGCCCGGGCGTCGACGTCAGCGCGATCTGATCGGATCGCAGCGCCAGCCATTCGCACAGCACCTGCCGCAGCGCCAGCCGCACCTGTACACGGGCGCGCTCGCGCTCGCCATCGGTGGCAAGCCGGATCAAGATCAAGCCGTCGCCAGGCCCGGGCAACGCTCCGGGCCACGCGTGCACGGCCAGCGGACGCATATCCGGCAAATACGGCATATCCGGCACATACGGCAAAGGCAGACTCACCGGCACCGGATCACGCCCGCGCCGGCGCGGCCGGACACCCGGCCCAGCGGCTCGCCCCCGGAATGTTCTCGCCCTTCATGACCAGCGTCAGCGGACCCAGCCACGCATTGTCGCCGACCTCGGCGCTGTAGAGCACCGAGCTGCGCGGCCCCATGTAGACCCGCTGGCCGATCCTGACGTGATCGACCTTCATCACCCGGTCCTCAAACAAATGGGTTTGCGGACAGCACATGGCGTTCAATTCGCTGTAGTCGCCGATCAATACGCAATCGAATTCGGTGATGTCGGTGGTATCGAGGTAGACGCCGCGCCCCATCTTGCAGCCAAGCAAATTGAAGGCCAGGGGCAACCACGGCGTGCCGCGCAAATAGCGCATGAAGTTCGGCACCGCGATCCCTTCGTACAGGTTGGTCACGCCCTCGGACAGCCAGACGAACGGCGTCCACATCGGGTCGGCGCGCTTGCGGTAGCGCCCGATCAAACTCCATTTGAAGATCATCACGAAAAGGTAATTGCCGATGCCATAAGCGAGCCCGGCCAGGCTGAGATTCCATATCACGCCGCCCCAGCGTCCGGCATTGGCGATCGGCATCACGTCGAGCACGACCGTGTAGCCGGCGGCGATGACGACTGCGTGCGGCGCCGCGATGCGGAACGCTTCGATCAAGCCGCGCCCCAGGCGGCGCAGCAGCGACGGACGAAAGGTCAGTTCTTCCGGATAACCGGTGACTTGTTCGCGCGCCGGCAGGTTGATCGGCGGCGATCCTAACCAGGTGTCGCCGCTGGCCATGCGGTCATTGCTTGGTGCGCGCGAATGGACGCCGATCAGCACGTTTTCCGGCAGCACGGTGCCATCCGGGATGTAGGCGCCATTGCCGACGAAGCTGCGATGCGACACCACCGTCGGCTGCATCGTCATCCAGCCGCCGTCGATTTGCTCGTCGCCCAGCATCACCGCATCGGCGATGAAAGTTTCATCGCCCAGCGTCAGCATGTCGGGCACCACGCCCAGCGCGCTTGAAATTTCCGCATTGCGCCCGACCTTGGCGCCCAGCAGCCGATACCAGAACGGCGCGTAGACGGTCGCGTAAATGCCGTGCAACACGATCAGGCTCGATTCCTGGATCTGGCTGACCAGCCATTTGGCGCAATAGGTATTGCTGTGCACCATCGAGCGCCCGGCCTTCAGCTTGGGCAGCACAATCCAGCGGATCGCGGCCGACACCAGCGCCGTCAGCACGATCAGCACTATGCTGGCCGGCAAGGCCAGCACAAAATAGCGCGCCAGTTGCATCCACAGTTGATTGCCCTGCAACCAAGGCAGGAAGTTCGCTTCGTCGAGCACGTCGATCAGCACGAAGGTGGGAAACACCGGCATGAAAAATAGCGTGACGATCAACAGGATGCCGCCGATGAAGAACAGCGCCTCCAGCGCCAGCCGCGCGCGGCCCACCTTCGGCCTAGGCGGCTGCTGCTGCGGATCGAAGGCGCCGATATCGCTGGCCGGCGAACCGCTCCAGATGCGCCCGGCCGGCACCGTGCGACCATCGGCCAGCGCCGACTGGCCTTCGAGATGGCCGGCGTCGCCGATGCAGGTATTGCCTTCCAATACGGCATACGAACTGACGCAGGCGTCCCGGCCCACGTAAATGTTTCCAAGCAGCAAGCGACCACGCTCGACGCGCGCGTTTTCCAGGTTGACCGCATTGCCGATGCTGACGCCATTCTTGATCGTCAACAGATCGGGGGCGCGCAGCGTCACCGAACCGATGATGACGTCAAGTCCGATCCTGGCCCCCAGCGCGCGCAGCCACCACGCATACAACGACGAGCCGCTCAGCAGATAGACCGGCGCCGCCTCCACCAACCGGTCGGCCAGCCACCAGCGATAGTAGGTGATGCCCCACAGCGGATAGCTGCCCGCCTTCAGACGGCCGGCGATCAACCATTTGCCGGCTATCGCGATCAAAAATTCGAACAGCGTGACGATCAAAAACACGCCGACCGAGGCCGCAATCGCGCGCGGGATCGAGTCGCCGGCGTCGCCGGTAAAAAAATGGTAAGTGAAAAACGGCGCCAGCCACTGCCCCATGTGCAAAGCGACCAGGCCAGGCACCGCCGCCGCCTGCGCGCAAGCGCAGCGCCAGCGCCGCGCCGCGGACGGCAAGGTCCAGTCCGGTTCGGCCACAAAACCGCCTTCCGGCGCATCGGCCAGCACCGCAGCGATGCGCCCCAGTTGCCGATTCTGATAAATGGCGCGCACCGTCACGTGCGCGTAGCGCGGATCGAGGCGCAACTTCGAGGCCAGCCGGGCGGCAAGGAAGGAGTGGCCGCCCAGGTCCGAGAAAAAATCCGCGTCGCGCAAGAGGGGCTGGCCCGGGAACAGTTCGCCCAGCGCCGCAAACAACGCCGCTTCGGCAGGCGTCTCGGCCAGGTCCGAACCTTGGCCGCCGACGATGGCGGCCGCCTCCAGCTTCAGCGCCTTCAGCGCCTTGCGATCGATCTTGCCCGAAGTCAGGCGCGGCATCGCGGCCAGCATCTCGAAGCGTCCCGGCACCATGTATTGCGGCAGCAGCGCGGACAGCGCCGCGCGCAGCGCGCCTGCGAGTTGCAGCGCGCCAGCGGCCGGCGCATCGGCAATTTCGGCAGCATTTTCCGGCCCAGGTGCAGGGACAACATAGGCGACCAGCTGATCCATGCCGTCGCGATGGATCAGCAATACCGCGACCGTGCCGACCCCCTGCTGTTGCGCCAGCACCGCTTCGATTTCACCGAGTTCGACCCGAAAGCCGCGTATCTTGACCTGATCATCGGCCCGTCCCAGGCATTGCACGCGGCCATCGACGTCGATCCGGGCCAGATCGCCGGTGCGGTACAAGCGACCATCCCCCGCGCCGCTGGACCATGGATTAGGCAGAAATTTTTCCGCACTCAAGTCTTCCCGCCCCAGATAGCCGTCGGCCAGCCCGGGACCGGTGATGCACAGCTCGCCGGTATCGCCGCGCGGCAACAGACGCAAGGCCGGGCTCAAGACGGCACCGGCCTCGCCGACCTCGCCAACGGCTATCACCAGCAAGCCGTAATTGGGCAGCGGCGTACCGATCGTGACGGCGTGGCCTTTGTTCAGCTCGGCCAGACTGGCCGACACCGTCGCCTCGGTCGGGCCATAGGTGTTGAACATCCGGCGGCCAGGCCGGGCCCAGCGCTCGACCAGCGCATCGGGGCATATCTCCCCGCCCAGATTAATCAGGCGCAGACCTGGAATGTCCACATTGAACAGCGCCAGCAGCGTCGGCACCGCATGCAGCACGCTGACCCGGTTTTCCGTCAGTAAGCCCGGCAGTATCTCCGGGTCGACGCTCGCTTCCTTGGGCGCGATCCACAAGGTCGCGCCGACCAGATAGGAAATCCAGATTTCCTCGAACGACATGTCGAATGCGACGGAAAAACCCTGATACACGATATCGTTGCTGACTATGCCCAGCAGCGCGTTCTCGCTGCGCAGGAAATGGCAAATGCTGCGCTGCGAAATTACGATCCCCTTCGGCTTGCCGGTCGAGCCCGAGGTGTAAATGACATACGCCGGGTCGGTGGGACGCACTTGCACGCGGCGCAGCAACGCAGAGCCCGCCGCAAGCGGCGCCAGCAGCGCTTCACAAGTCCAGGCCGGTAAACCGGCGCCAGCCAAGCCCACCAGATACGGCGCAAATTGCGCACAACTGATCACGCCGACCGCCCTGGCATCGTCCAGGCACACTTGCAAGCGCTCGACCGGAGTATCTTCATCGACCGGCAGCCAGGCCGCACCAGCCTTGGCGATACCCGCTTGCATCACCAGCAGATCGATGCCGCGCGGCAGCCACAACCCGACGATCTGCCCTGGCCCCACGCCGGCCTCGATCAGCCTGGAAGCGACCAGATCGGCTTGCTGGTTGAATGCTTGGTAACTGAGCCGGCGCGCGCCGAAAATGAGCGCAACATGGTCAGGGTCGCGCAGCGCGGACGCCTCCAGCAAGTCAGCCAGCACTTCGTTTTTTTGCAATTCGGGGCGATGCGGGCCGTACAGGATGTCGGGATGACGTTGCACACGGGAGTTTGCTGCAGCGGATAAATCGTTCATGGGTCTTTTCTGGATGGCTGGCGCCACATGCAAGCAAGATTTCAATCAGGCACCCTGATGGCTGTACATGGTAGTGCATGATAGTGACAAAAAGCAAAATATCGGTTTGATTTTGTGGTGGGATCGACAATGGATATCGCTGACCCGCAACGCAAGGCAAGGCAAGGCAGCATCATTCCCACGGCATCCATACTTTCCATAAAGTAATGTGTCGGGCGACGATGCTGCTCTGGTGTAATTTATTGCTTCAGAGGCAGGCCGGGCCGGGCATGTGGCGATATCTGCAGGTCGGATGTCTTGCCTGTCCAATTCATTCAAACAAGGAAGCCATGCAACGACGCGATTTTTTGAAGGCCGAGGCCTCACTCGCTGCCGCCGGCTTTCCAGCCCAGTCATTGCTGGCCGTCGCCGCGTCCAGCCCGCTGCAATTTCTGTAGCAGGCGCAGCCGTTCGATTACGCCCGGCTCAAGGGATGCGCCAGAGCCTTGCGGCGCAAGCTTATGATGCTCCCGAGCACACGATTGCGCACGAAGTAGACAAGCTCGACTGGGACCAGGGTCTACGCGCCGCTGACAAGCATGTTCCAGCAGGGCGAAAACGACCGCCGCACTGCCCCCAGCAACGACTGGCGGCCCTAAATCCACGATTCCGATGGCCTCTCCATGCTGCGCGGCAACGGCGAATGGATCTGGCGACCGCTGACCAATCCCGCCCAATTACGTTTCAATAGCTATCAAGATGCGCCGCCGCGCGGCTTCGGCTTGTTGCAGCGCGACCGCAATGTCGACCATTACCAAAATGACGGCATGTTTTACGAGCACCGTCCCAGCGTCTGGGTGGAGCCGAAATCCGACTGCGGCAAAGGCGCGGTGCAGTTGATCGAGATACCGACCGCCGACGAAACCTTCGACAATAATTGATGGGCAAAAACGCCAAGCCGATGCCGGCCATCCCTGCATCGCGCGGCGAAGTCGAAGTCGCTTCGGCGCGCCCGCTCGCCGCCATCGATGGCTATCGGATCATGTTCAACCTGAAACCGACCGACGACAGTGTCGCACCGACCGATGTGCGCGTCTATCTGGTCGTCGACGGCCAGCCATTGAGCGAAACCTGGCGCTACCAATGGACGCCGCCGCCCGTCGATCAACGCCACGTCTGATTGCGCTGACTCAAAGCACCAGGATTGC
>Ga0326735_1000036_pt1 | contig 24920 bp, 18 predicted proteins | sample 37_GP2_1092_FD_207945 | JGI IMG/M metagenome (GOLD analysis project Ga0326735, IMG submission 207945) | Glacier ice microbial communities from Ngari, Tibet, China - 37_GP2_109.2 | ecosystem: Environmental > Aquatic > Freshwater > Ice > Glacier | place: China: Ngari, Tibet | collected 2018-07-31
AGCTATGGGGCGATTACTGCTGTCGCGAAAAGCGTGTTGGTGGCTCAGACAAACTATCTCTTTTAACAGGAGAAAGGCGGCACGAGCATAGCTGAAAGCGAACACGGTCAACAGCAGCCAATCGGCCTCCGAATCCATCGATTTTTCGTTGAAATTGCTTAATGATGCTTCATTCATTCACGTCGATACCCAAATAATGCTAAAAAACATCACCATCCGGACCAAGCTGATCTGCGTAATCGCCTTCCTGTCCCTGCAATTGATCATCGGCGCCCTGATCGGCATCATCAGCCTCAGCTTCGCCAATGACGCGGCGCACTCCATGTACGAAGATCGGCTCGTCGCCATGGGGAAGCTGGACAAGATCGTGCGGCTGCTGAGCGTGAACCGGCTGGCGGTTGCCGAGTCTGTCGTCGGCGACCCTGCCGCCAGCGACCCTGCCGCCAGCGCCAAGCGGATGAGTGAAGTGGACGCGAATATCCAGTCAGTGGGCAAGCTATGGGATGACTATAGTGCTACCCCCCTAAGTCCTGAAGAGAAGAAACTTGCCGATCAATTTTCGTACGACCGCAAGAAATTCGTTGCCGAGGGCCTCATGCCGGCGGTTGCAGCTCTTCGCGCTGAAGATGTCAAGTCTGCTACGGCGGCGCTGCAGGGGCCGATGACGCAGCTATTCGTGCCTGTCCAAACGGGAATCGATGCCTTGATTCAATATCAGCTGGACGTTGCAAAAAAAGACTCAGACCAATCGCAAAACACCTACCAACTGGTACGCAACGCTTGTATCGCGGGAGTCGTGGTCAGCCTGATGCTGGCAATGCTGGTGGGTATTTGGTTGGTTCGGAGCATTTCCCGGCCTTTGGAAGCTGCGGTCAAGATAGCCGGCGGCATCGCTGGCGGCGACCTGACGCAGCGCATCGAGGTGCTGTCGACGGACGAAACCGGCCGCCTGATGCAAGCGTTAAAGGGCATGAACGAGAGCCTGGTCCAGATCGTCGGTGAAGTGCGAACCGGTACCGATACCATCGCCACCGCGTCGGGCCAGATCGCAGCAGGAAACCTGGATTTGTCGTCGCGCACTGAAGAGCAGGCCAGTTCGCTCGAGGAAACCGCGGCCTCGATGGAAGAGTTGACCTCGACGGTCAAGCAGAATGCCGACAATGCGCGCCAGGCCAATCAACTGGCGGCAACCGCCTGTGAAGTCGCGCTCAAGGGCGGCGCCGTGGTGTCGCAGGTTGTCGGTACCATGGCGTCGATTAATGAATCGTCGAAAAAAATCGTCGACATCATCAGCGTGATTGACAGCATTGCGTTCCAGACCAATATCCTGGCCTTGAATGCGGCTGTGGAAGCGGCGCGTGCAGGCGAGCAGGGCCGAGGTTTCGCCGTGGTGGCCACCGAAGTGCGCAACCTGGCCCATCGCAGCGCCTCGGCGGCGAAGGAAATCAAGATATTGATCGACAACTCGGTCCAGCAGGTAGAAACCGGCAGCAAGCTGGTCGGCCATGCCGGCAGCACGATGGACGAGGTCGTCGCCAGCGTCCGCCGCGTCACCGATATCATGGGCGAGATCTCGTCGGCGAGCCTGGAACAAAGCTCCGGCATCGAACAGGTCAACCAGGCGATTGCCCAAATGGATCAGGTCACACAGCAGAATGCGGCCCTGGTGGAACAAGCGGCGGCGGCCGCCGAGAGCCTGCTGGATCAGGCCAGCAACCTGTCGCAGGTGGTCGGTGTGTTCCGCATCGACGCCATGCAGATGGCGGCAATTTCGCCGCCGGCCGCGGTCCGGGCAACGCCACGCTCGCGGATTGCCGCGCCGGCGCGCGCCGTGCTGCCAGCTTCGACGCGCCCGAGGACAGCCCCCGCAGTCCTTGATGAGTGGGAACAGTTCTAAAGCGACCTGGGCGTTTCTAAATCCCGACAAGGATTTATCTCAACAGTTCGCGTGCGCTGTTCGATCGCGCCCAATCCAGCTATGTGGAAAGCCGCTGACACTGGACGACTTCTCGGCTCGAATGTCAAACCATGCGGTGTGCGATCCTCGGATTCGTCGGCGGCGCAGCCGGCCTGCAGACGCTGGCCGTCTTGCCCGGCCAGGCAGCGCAAATCGTTTGCGCGGTGCTTGCCATCGTGTTGCTGCTGGCGTTGCGCGGTCCGCTGCGCGCCGCCGTGGCCGGCGGCTTGCTGGGTTTCAGCTGGGCCGCCCTGATTGCGACGGCCGCCCTGGCGCCGCAACTGGCCAAAGACGACGAAGGCCGCGACGTCACCTTGATCGGCACCATCGACAGCCTGCCGTACCGGTTCGATCAGGGCGTGCGCTTCAATTTCAAGGTCGAACAGGTCGTTGGCAGGGCGATGGCCGTGCCGCCGCGCGTGGCGCTGGCCTGGTACGGGGGTTTTCGCTCTGCATCCAAGCAGGCAGGGGCGCAGAGCGGCGGCGCGGCGAAACAGGTCGGCGCGGTGCAACCCGGCGAGCGCTGGCAGCTGACGGTGCGGCTGCAACGGCCGCACGGCAACGCCAATCCCCACGGTTTCGACTATGAGGTGTGGCAGCTCGGGCAGGGCGTGCGCGCCACCGGCTACGTGCGCCCTGAGGCCGACAAAAACCGCCGGCTCGATGCTTTCGTCTTCAGTTTCGGCAACGTCGTCGAGCATTGCCGCGCCGCCTTGCGCGAACGGATCCTGGGCGCTCTCAGCGGCAAGCCGTATGCCGGCGTGATCGTCGCGCTGGTGGTCGGCGACCAGCGCGCCATCGACCAGTCCGACTGGGTGGTGTTCAACCGCACCGGCATCGGCCATTTGATTTCGATATCGGGCCTGCACATCACCATGATCGCCGGCCTGTTCGCGCTGCTGGCCTCAAGCCTGTGGCGGCGCTCGTTTTTCACCGGCTTACAGTTGCCGCTGCTGCTGCCGGCGCAGAAGGCGGCGGCGCTGGCCGGCTTCGGCGCGGCGCTGCTGTACGTGCTGCTGGCCGGCTTCGGCATTCCAGCCCAGCGCACGCTGTACATGCTGGCCGTGGTGGCGGCGGCGCTGTGGTCGGGCCGCATCGCCGGCGTCGCGCACGTGCTGTGCGCCGCGCTCGGCGTGGTGGTACTGTTCGACCCGTGGGCGGTGCTGTGGCCCGGCTTCTGGCTGTCGTTCGGCGCGGTGGCCGTGATCCTGTTCGCCACCGTCGGGCGCACCGGCGCCGCGCAGGCTGGCTGGTGGAGCGCGCTCAAGCTCGGCGCGCACACGCAGTATGTCGTCACGCTCGGGCTGCTGCCGCTGACGATGCTGCTGTTCGCCCAGGTGTCGCTGGTCAGTCCGGTCGCCAACGCGGTGGCGATCCCGCTGGTTAGTTTTGTGGTGACGCCGCTGGCGCTGGCAGGCGCCATGCTGCCGGCGCCGGTATCGAATGTGCTGCTCGGCGTCGCCCACTTCCTGGTGGAAGCGCTGGCGACCTTTTTGGCGTGGCTGGGCGCCGGCCCGCTGGCCGTATGGAGTGCGCCGACGCCAACGCCTTGGGTGTTCTGCTTTGCGCTGGCCGGCACGTTGTGGATGCTGGCCCCGCGCGGCTGGCCGCAACGCTGGGTAGGCGCGATGGCGTGGCTGCCGCTGCTGACAAGCCTGCCGTCGTCACCGTTGCGGGGCCAGATTGCGGTTACTGCCTTCGACGTCGGCCAAGGCATGGCGCTGCTGATCGAAACCGCGACGCACCGGCTGCTGTACGATGCCGGGCCGCTGTACTCGCCTGAATCGAATGGCGGCAATCGCGTCATCGTCCCCTACCTCAAGGCGCGCGGCATCGACCGGCTCGACGGCATGGTCATCACCCACAGCGACGTCGACCACGCTGGCGGCGCACTGGCGGTGATGCAGGCCGTGAAAATCGGCTGGGTGGCGTCGTCGCTGCCGGCGGCGCACCCGATCGTGGCCGCGGCTACCCAACACAGCCGCTGCGTGGCCGGCCAGCGCTGGCACTGGGATGGCGTGCAGTTCGAGATGCTGCAGCCAAGCGTGACCAGCTACGAGCGGCCGACGGTGAAATCGAACGCGCGCGGCTGCACCTTGCACATCAGCGCCGGCGGCCATTCGATACTGCTGGCGGCCGACATCGGCGCCGCGCAAGAGGCCGAGCTGGTGCAAGGCGCGCCCGACAGGCTGCGCGCCGACGTGCTGCTGGCGCCGCACCACGGCAGCGGCACCTCGTCGACGTTAGCCTTTCTGCAGGCGGTGGGGCCAAAGCTGGGCGTGTTCCAGGTCGGCTACCGCAACCGCTACCAGCATCCGAAGACCGAGGTATTCGAGCGCTACCGCGAGATGGGCATCGGCCGCCTGCGTACCGACGAGGACGGCGCGGTCCTGCTGCATTTCGGCGCGCAGGTGCAGGCCAGCAGCTACCGCCGCGAGCACGCGCGCTACTGGTACGGACGGTAAATTTCAGCCGAACAGCTTTTTGCCGAGTTCCCGCAGGCGGTCGAATTTCGCCTGCGCTTGGGGCGCTTGCTGGCCGCTGACCAGCGACGGCGCGGTTTCAAACTGTTCGGCGACCAGGCGTTCGAATTCGTCCAGCTCGGCCCGGGTGCCGCGCTGCAAGGCCTGGTTGATTTGTTGGGGTTTGAGGGGGGCGACCATGTCATGTCCTTTCGCGTCTGAAGACTTTCGCTTCGATCCGATCCAGTATGTAGCGTTTGGTGATGCGGTCATGCTTGCTGCTGACGAAACCGTCGGAAAAGAAAAAATTATCCATTAGCGCCGGCTGCGCCGGGTCGACCAGCGCGGGATGGTAGGAGACCCACTCAGGCGGATAGCCCAGGCCGTCGCGCTCCTTGTCCGAGGCGTAAGCTACCCCTTTATACGTGGCGAAAACATTCGGGATCGGCCGGCCCGTCTTGCGGTTGAAGGCGGTATCGCCGTCGACGTAGAGGTCGGTGATGACGCCATTCGTATAGCTGGAGAAGGTGTGGCCGAATTCATGCGCGGCGGTCAGCGCATCGGACGTGGTGTGCAGCGCTGCCATTCCCGGGACGGTATGAAAGTAACGGTGGAACCGGCGCTGGCCGTCGTAGGTAAACGGGTCGCCCGGCCTCGCGTCGTTGTCGTCGGTTGAATAGGCGGCGGCGCGCGTGTTGGTGGGCGAATTGGAGACGATGAACACGATGTCCGGGTTCACCAGCAACGTGCGCAGCAGCGCCGGCACGGCGTCGCGGCGCGGCACCAGAAGGCCGGTGCTGGTAAAGTCCTCTTCGCCGACCAGCGCGCTGGCGTTGTTCGGGGGGAGCCCGCGCACGTAGATCGAGGCGACCTTGATCTTGTTCGCATGCGGCGAGTCGCTCAGCAGTTTTTCGGCCTGGCCCGGCGTGTTGCCGAACAGGTTATCGACAACATAGCGGGCCGAATTGATGAACCGGCTGTGATCGGCGGAGCCGGCGCCGCCGACCATGTCGGGGACGAAATTGCCCGAATTCCAAGGCCGCTCGAGCGCCGGGTTATTGATCACCAGGATGAAAAACGCGTCCTTGCGGGTCGGGTCTCCGGGGCGCCAGACGATCGTTTCGGAACTGATCTGCAGCGCCGGTTCGGGTCCGGCAGGTTCAGGGTTGCTTTCAACATGTGACATGATGGTCTCCATCGGTGCGCCGGCGGCCCATGCCGTTCGGGCAGACTCAACGGTAATCCTGAATCCCCCGGCTTACTTGAGGGCGCACAAAATTGCACCGCATGCCAGCCGGCAAGGGTGGACCGCGCCGGTGGCCGGTGGCTGGGTATTTGTAGTGGATACCCTCTACCCGCGATCGTAGCGAGCGCATTAAAATTGCACTTATGAAAAAACCACTGCTGCACTTCACCCACGGCAACAGCTTCCCGGCCGGCGTCTATCGCCATTTTCTCGATGGTTTGCGCATGGACTTTCATGTGCATACGACCGACATGGTCGGTCACGACGCGGCGTTTGCGGTGTCGGACGGTTGGCCGGAACTGGTGGCCGAACTGATCGCCCGGCTGGAAGCCTACGGCCAGCCGGCGGTCCTGGTCGGCCATTCGCTCGGCGGCATGCTCAGCCTGATGGCGGCGAAGCAGCGCCCGGACCTGGCGCGCTGCGTGGTGATGCTCGATTCGCCGGTGGTGGCAGGCTGGCGCGCGTGGCTGCTGCGGATAGCGAAGACGCGCCGCTGGGACGATCATTTTTCGCCGGCCAAGGCGTCGCGGCGGCGGCGCACCGTCTGGCCCGATGCGGATGCGGCTTATCGCCATTTCGCCGCGAAAAATATCTTTGCGGGGTGGGCGCCCGGCGTGCTGGCCGACTACATCGAACATGGCCTGGTGCCGCACCCCGATGGCGTGCAGCTGCGCTTTTCGCGCGAAGTCGAAACCGCCATCTACCGCTCGCTGCCGCATCACTTGGGCGCGCTGGTGCGTCCGCCGTTCCCGGTGCCGATCGGCTTTGTCGGCGGCGACAACTCGCTCGAGCTGCGCCAGGCCGGGCTGGATGCAACGCGCAAACTGGTCGGGCGACATTTCGCCGAAATCAAGGGCGGCCACCTGTTTCCGATGGAGTCGCCGCGGCTGGCCGCGCAACTGACGGGCGCGATGATCGCCGAACTGCTGGCAACAGCATAATTTCAAAACCATGCTGCTTTTCGCGTAAAATCTCGGGCATTCGGCGCGCCTTGCGCAGCCCCTGCTTCCCCGACTTACCCTTTTTTGAAAAGCCCAGCGATGACAATCAAAAGCGATAAATGGATCCGCCGCATGGCGCTCGAAACCGGCATGATCTCACCGTTCGAACCGGGCCAGGTGCGCCAAAGCCCCGACGGGCGCAAGATGATCTCGTACGGCACCTCGTCGTACGGCTATGATATCCGCTGCGCCGACGAGTTCAAGATTTTCACCAACATCAACAGCACCATCGTCGATCCGAAGAACTTCGATTCGAACTCCTTCGTCGACGTCAAGAGCGATGTCTGCATCATCCCGCCCAATTCGTTCGCGCTGGCGCGCACCATCGAGTACTTCAAGATCCCGCGCAACGTGCTGACGATCTGCCTGGGCAAATCGACCTACGCGCGCTGCGGCATCATCGTCAACGTGACACCGTTCGAGCCGGAATGGGAAGGCTACGTGACGCTCGAGTTTTCCAACACGACGCCGCTGCCGGCCAAGATTTATGCAGGCGAAGGCTGCGCGCAGGTGCTGTTCTTCGAGAGCGATGAAGTGTGCGAGACTTCGTACAAGGACCGCGGTGGAAAATACCAGGGGCAAAGTGGAGTGACGTTGCCGAGGGCTTGAGTCGATTGCACCCAAAATAAAAAGAGCCTGCGAGGCTCTTTTTATTTGCTGACGCCGCGACTGAAAAACTGGGGGTCAGTTCTTGACGCAGTCGACAAAATAACCGCGTCGGCCGTCGACTTCGCGCTTCACCAGGCCGTGCACGTCCGTCTCGAAACCGGGGAAGCGCTCGTTGAAGTCGCGCGCGAAACGCAGGTAGTCGACGATGGTCTTGTTGAAGCGCTCGCCCGGGATCAACAGCGGAATGCCCGGCGGGTACGGCGTCAAGAGGATTGCGGTGATGCGCCCTTCGAGCTCCTCGATCGGCACGCGGTCGGTCTCGCGGTGCGCCATCTTGGCAAACGCGTCGGACGGCTTCATCGCCGGGATCATGTCCGACAGGTACATCTCGGTCGTCAGGCGGGCGACGTCGTAGATTTTGTAAAAGTCGTGGATCGACTGGCACAGGTCGCGCAGGCCCATCGCCTCGTAGCGCGGATTGGCGCCGGCGAAGCCTGGCAGGATGCGCCACAGCGGCTGGTTCTTGTCGTAGTCGTCCTTGAACTGCTGCAGCGCGGTGACCAGCGTGTTCCAGCGGCCCTTGGTGATGCCGATCGTGAACATGATGAAGAACGAATACAGCCCGCACTTCTCGATGATGACGCCGTGTTCGGCCAGGTACTTGGTGACGATCGACGCCGGGATGCCGGAGTCGCCAAAGCGCCCGTCGAGCGACAGGCCGGGCGTGACGACGGTGGCCTTGATCGGGTCGAGCATGTTGAAGCCGGGGGCGAGGTTGCCGAAGCCGTGCCAGTCGTCCTCGGCGCGGATCATCCAGTCGTCCTGGGTACCGATGCCTTCTTCCGAGAAGGTATCAGGCCCCCACACCTTGAACCACCAGTCGGCGCCGAATTCCGCGTCGACCTTTTTCATGGCGCGGCGGAAGTCGAGCGCCTCAAAAATGGATTCTTCCACCAGTGCGGTGCCGCCAGGCGCCTCCATCATCGCCGCGGCGACGTCGCACGAAGCGATGATCGAATACTGCGGCGATGTCGACGTATGCATCAGGTAGGCTTCGTTGAAAGCGTCCCGGTCGAGTTTCACCGTTTCCGATTCGCGCACCAGCACCTGCGAAGCCTGCGACAGGCCGGCCAGCAGCTTGTGGGTCGACTGGGTCGAGAAGATCATCGACTCCTTGGCGCGCGGGCGGTCCTTGCCGATCGCGTGCATGTTCTTGTAGAAGTCGTGGAAAGTGGCGTGCGGCAGCCACGCTTCGTCGAAGTGCAGGGTGTCGATTTTGCCGTCCAACATTTCGCGCAGGGTTTCGACGTTGTAGACCACGCCGTCGTAGGTCGACTGGGTGATGGTCAAAATGCGCGGCTTCTTGTTGACCGCTTCGCGCGCGAATGGGTTCGCTTCGATCTTGCGGGCCAGCGACTCGGGCGTGAATTCTTCCAGCGGGATCGGGCCGATGATGCCCAGGTGGTTGCGGGTCGGCATCAGGAACACGGGGATAGCGCCGCACATGATGATCGAGTGCAGGATCGACTTGTGGCAGTTGCGGTCGACGACAACGATGTCGCCCGGCGCCACCGTCGAGTGCCACACCATCTTGTTTGAGGTCGAGGTGCCGTTGGTGACGAAGTAGCAGTGGTCGGCGTTGAAGATGCGGGCGGCGTTGCGCTCGGACTTGGCGACCGGGCCGGTGTGGTCGAGCAGCTGGCCGAGTTCTTCGACCGCGTTGCAGACGTCGGCGCGCAGCATGTTCTCGCCAAAAAACTGGTGGAACATCTGGCCGATCGGCGACTTCAGGAAGGCCACGCCGCCGGAGTGGCCGGGGCAGTGCCACGAGTACGAACCGTCGTTGGCGTAGTTCACCAGCGCGCGGAAGAACGGCGGCGCCAGGCCGTCGAGGTAGGACTTTGCTTCGCGGATGATGTGGCGGGCGACGAATTCGGGGGTGTCCTCGAACATGTGGATGAAACCATGCAGCTCGCGCAGAACGTCGTTCGGGATGTGGCGCGAGGTGCGCGTTTCGCCGTAGATGTAGATCGGGATGTCCGAATTCTTGTGGCGGATCTCTTTTACAAAAGCGCGCAGCGCGGTCAGCGCAAAATTGGTCTCTTCCAGCGAGCCGCCGCCGAATTCCTCGTCGTCGATCGACAGCACGAAGGCCGAAGCGCGCGACTGCTGCTGGGCGAACTGGGACAGGTCGCCGTAGCTGGTCAGGCCGAGCACTTCCATGCCTTCCTTTTCCATCGCGGCGGCAAGCGCACGGATGCCCAGGCCGGAGGTGTTCTCAGAACGGAAATCCTCGTCGATGATGACGATCGGGAAACGAAATTTCATTGACAGCTCCAAAGCGAAGCGCCGTGAGCGCAATCCACGCCGGGGAGGCGGGACGCTGCTCACGGCACCGAAGAAAAAAAGTAAGCGGAGTTTGGCAGAAATGCCTGCAATCCGGTGAAAAAAGTTTGAATCAGATTAGCCTATAAGCTCGATTGCTGCCGCACAATTTGTCTGCGGGGTGGCCATCCAGACCATTTCATCGAGCAGCAAAGCAATGCCCCCCGTTTTCGCAAGGGCAACGGCCACCGCGCAGGCGCCGATCATCACATGCTTAGTTCGCTTTATCGTAGGTCACGAAGGAGTAATCGAAGCCATTCGCCTTCGAATGGTGGGATTCGCGCGCGCTCTCGCGCCACTGGCCGGGGACCAGCGGCGCAAAGAAGGTGTCGCATTCAAAGGTATGGCCGATCTCGGTGACGATCATCTGGTCGGCGATGTCCATCGATTCGGCGAATACCTGGGCGCCGCCGATGATGAAGCCGCGCTGGCCGCCGATCAGGGCGAGGGCATCAAGGAGCGAAGCGGCCGCCTCGACGCCGTCGTGGCGCCAGGCCGGATTGCGGGTGATGACGATGTTGCGCCGGTTCGGCAGCGGCCGCCCGATCGAGTCGAACGTCTTGCGGCCCATGATGATCGGATGGCCGGAGGTGACGCGCTTGAAGTGCGCCAAGTCTTCCGGCAGATGCCACGGCAGTGTGTTGCGGATGCCGATGCCGCGTTGCGCGTCGAATGCCACGATGAGGGTCAGGTGGGTGGCGTTCACGACAGCACCGGAGGTTCGGTGAAGAGGCGGGTGGCGATAGTCATGGGGGCGTGCCTGAAGGTGGAAGTTGAGCCGTATTCTAGCAGCCGGCAAGGGCTTGAGGTCACCTGGGCCACAGCGCGGAGATTCCGGATCACGCGGCAGCGCGATCGTGCAAAACTTTAGCATTCATCCATAACAACGATGTGTTTTTAATATTTTGTGGTCTTGTAGGCACAATTTACAACAATTCTATTGTTATTAATATATTTTAATCGGACTAATTTGCGGGGCAACGTATTCGCAACTAGCAACACCCCATACTGGACGACGAGGCCATCGGCTTTACCGCGCGCATCGCCACTGGCGACCTCGCCGGCGAGCTGGCGGTCGATCCGAAGGATGACACCGAGACCGGGCGCCTCAAGCGCGCACTCGGCAACATGCGCGCCAGCCTGCACGGCATCGTCACCCTGGTGCGCGCCAGCACCGAGACAATGGCGGCGGCGTCCGACCAGATCGCCACCGGCAACATGGACCTGTCGGCGCGCACCGAAATGCAGGCCAGTTCGCTCGAAGAAACCGCCGCGTCGATCGAGGAGCTGACGTCGACCGTCAAGCAGAATGCCGGCAACGCGCGCCAGGCCAACGCCCTGGCGACGTCGGCCCTTGAAGTCGCCGGCAAGGGCTACGACGTGGTGGCCTCGGTGGTGACACGATGGGGGCGATCGACAGCGCCTCGCGCAAGATCGTCGACATCATCGCCGTCATCGAGGGCATTGCGTTCCAGACCAATATCTTGGCCCTCATTGCGGCGGTGGAGGCGGCCAGGGCCGCGGCTTTGCGGTGGTGGCGCAAGAAGTGCGCAGCCTGGCGCAGCGCTCGAACAGCGCGGCGAAGGAAATCAACCTGCTGATTGGCGCTTCGGTCGAGCAGGTCAACCTTGGCAGCCGGCTGGTCGGCGAGGCCGGCGCGACGATGAGAGACATCGTCGACAGCGTGACGCGCGTGACCGACATCATGGCCGAAATCAGCACCGCCAGCCTGCAGCAGCAGTCCGGCATCGAACAGGTCAACCAGGCGGTCGTGCAGATCGACTCGGCGACCTAGCAGAATGCGGCGCTGGTCGAAGAGGCGGCAGCGGCGGCTGGGTCGTTGCGGGTGCAGGCGGCTGCGCTGGCCGAGGTGGTCAGCGTGTTTACCCTGGGCGCTGCTGGCACCTTAATCAGAAACGATACGGCAGCAGATGCGTCGGCTGCTTACACTGCGACCGGCGCCTTGATGTGCGGATGCGCGCTGTAGTTGGCAATCTCGAAATCGTCGAACCGGTAGTCGAACAGGGTATCGGGCCTGCGCTTGATGAGCAGTTGCGGCAGCGGTAGTTCGGCGCGCGACAGTTGCAGCTCGACCTGGTCGAGGTGGTTCGCATACAAGTGGCAGTCGCCGCCGGTCCAGATAAAATCGCCCAAACCGAGCCCGGCCTGCTGCGCCACCATATGGGTCAGCAGGGCGTAGGAGGCGATGTTGAACGGCACCCCGAGAAAGATGTCGGCGCTACGCTGGTACAGCTGGCATGACAGCTTGCCGTCGGCGACGTAGAACTGGAACAGCGCGTGGCACGGCGGCAGTTTCATTTTCGGCACGTCGGCCACGTTCCAGGCCGAGACGATCAGGCGGCGCGAATCCGGATTGTACTTGATCTGGTCGAGCACCTGCGAAATCTGGTCGATGTGGCTGCCGTCCGGCGCCGGCCAGCTGCGCCACTGGTAGCCGTAGACCGGTCCCAGCTCGCCGTCGGCGTCGGCCCAGTCGTTCCAGATCGAGACGCCGTTTTCTTCCAGATAGGCGATGTTGGTCGAGCCTTGCAGGAACCAGATCAGTTCGTGAATGATCGATTTGAGGTGCAGCTTTTTGGTCGTTACCAATGGGAAGCCGTCCTCCAGATTGAAGCGCATCTGGTAGCCGAACACAGAGCGCGTGCCGGTGCCGGTGCGGTCAAGCTTGACGCTGCCGTTGTCGCGCACGTGGCGCATGAAATCGAGGTATTGGCGCATGGCGGGCTCGCTATCTATATAAAGGTGATTGTTTTATGCAGCCAGGGCAGCCGACAGCAGCGCCAGCGCTTCAACCGCGGCCGAATCAGGCATGTCCAGCAGGTTGTCGCCGACGTACAGTTCGACGACGCAGGTGTCGGCCAGCGCGCCGTGCGCGGCGCGGCCGAACAGCCAGATGCCATGGTCACAGGCTAGCTGGTTGCGAATCGCCAGCGCTTTCTCGCGCGACGCCGGCAGGTGCAGATGCAGTATGTTGGCCTGCGGCCGGGCGGGGTTCGGCTTGATCGAAGGGTGCGCGCGCAGTATCTCGTAGAGCCATTGTGTGCGCGCAAAATATGCCGGCATGGCGGCCAGGCGCGCGTCGAACTGCATCGCCGCCGACACCACGTAGGGCGAACGATGGATCAGGTTGCCGCCTTCGCGCCGGAACCATTCGGCAGCGCGGGCGACAAACTCGGCGCTGCCGGCCAGCATCGAGCCGCCAAGTCCGCCGATGCCCTTGTACAGCGAGACGTAGACCGAGTCGAAGCCGTGCGCCACCTCGCGCGGCGAACGGCCGTAGCCGGCCGCCGCCTCCCACAGCCGGGCACCGTCCATGTGCAGGTGGGCGCCGCGCCCGCGGCAGTGCGCCTTGATGGCGTCGAGTTCGATCCAGGACGGGTTCTGGCCGCCGATTTCGCGCATCGGCACTTCCATCGCAACGGCGCCAAGCTGGTCGGGAATCGCCGCCAGGTCGTCAACGCTCCACGGTCGGTGGCGCTCGCCGGCCTGCAGGGCATGAAAGTGGCCGAGCAGCTGGTAGTTTGATTTCTCGTGCACGATGATGTGCGAGGTCGGATGCAGCGCCACCAGGGCTCTGGCGCGATCCTCGCAGGCCAGGCGCAGCGCCGTCACCTGCGCCATCGTGCCGCTGATGCAGAACACCGCCGCTTCAAAGCCGAGCAGCTCGGCAATCTTGTGCTCGAACGCCTCGATCAGCGCGCCGCTACCGTAGACGTCGTGGGCGACGTTATTCTGCTCGCACCAGGCGGCCATCGCGCCAAACGTTTGCGCCGGCGTGCTTGCCCGGTGGCCGGGGAAGACGATGCGGCAAGTCTGGAGCAATTCGGCGTCGGTCAAGGCAAACTCCTGTCAGCAAGGATTGCCACTGTACACCCAATCATCTTGTCCGCAAAGCCGCTCAGGCACGACGAAGCGCCCTCGGCGCCGGCGCCGCAGGCAAGCCGGCACGGGCATGCGTGGCAGGTTCGAGCTTGAACAGCCTTACGGCGCCGGCCAGCGTGGCGGCCTGATCCTGCATTGCTTCAGCTGCGGCGCTCGCCTCTTCGACCAGCGCGGCATTTTGCTGGGTCACCTCGTCCATCTCGCTGATCGAGCGGTTGACGTGTTCGATGCCGCCGCTCTGCTCGGCGCTGGCAGCACTGATGTCGGCCATGATGTCGGTAACGCGGGCGACGCTGGCCAGTACTTCTTCCATCGTCACGCCGGCGCTTTTCACCAACTTGCTGCCGGCATCGACCTGGCCGACCGAAGCGCCGATCAACGATTTGATCTCTTTCGCCGCTGCGGCGCTGCGCTGCGCCAGGTTACGCACCTCGCTGGCGACGACCGCGAAGCCGCGGCCTTGCTCACCGGCGCGGGCAGCTTCGACCGCAGCGTTCAGCGCCAGGATGTTGGTCTGGAAGGCAATCCCGTCGATTACCCCGATGATGTCGACGATCTTGTGCGAAGACTGGTTGATCGTGTTCATGGTGTCGATCACTTGCGTCACCATGGCGCCGCCTTTTTGCGCCACGTTCGAGGCGTTCAGCGCCATCTGGTTGGCCTGGCGGGCGTTGTCGGCATTCTGCTTGACGGTGATGGTCAGCTGCTCCATCGAGGTAGCGGTGGCGGCCAGGTTCGACGCCTGCTGTTCGGTGCGGGTGCACAGGTCGAGGTTGCCGGTCGAGATTTCGCGTGAAGCGGTAGCAATCTGCTCGGCGCCGTCACGCACCTGGCCGACGACCGACGACAGGTTGCGGCTGATGCCGTTCATCGCCTGCGCCAATGCGCCGATCTCGTCGCGCCGGCTGCTGTCGATGGTGGTGGTGAGGTCACCCTTCGCGATCTGGACCGCGGCGTCGCGCGCCAACATCAACGGCCGCGTGACGATAGCGCGCACCACCAGGTAAAGCGCCAGCGCGAACAGGCCGAGGGCGATCAGCCCGAACACAATGTAGCGGTTGCGCAGTTGTGACGACTCACTGGTGATTTCGTCCTCGAAGGTGCCGCCGGCAATCACCCAGTTCCATTCCTTGAAGAAGGCATACCCGACCATCTTGTCGCGCGCCCGAGTCTCGCCCTTTTCGGCATTCAACCATGGGTAGGTAATGGCGCCATTTTTTTTCTCCAACATCTCTTTGACGAATTCGCGACCGTTCGCATCCTTGTTTGCGAGGACATTTCCGCCTTCTTTGACAGGGTGGACCAGCAGGTCGCCGTAGGATTTCCCCGGCGCCGCATTGAGCACATAGAAGTAGCCGCTATCGCCGACCTTGATGTCCTTGATCTTCGCCTTCAGCGCCGCCATTTCGGCGGAAATATCGACGCCGACATACAGCACCCCGATCACCGCGCCGTTGACGCCCTTGATGGGATCGTATTGGGTGATGTACTGCTTGCCGAACAGGGTCGCCAACCCGACATAGCTTTTTCCGGCGCGCAGCAGCGGGTAGGAAGCATGGGCGCGATCGAGCAGGGTACCGTTCGCGCGTTCGCCGTTTTCTTTCTTCACCGAGGTAGTGACGCGGACAAAATCGTCGCCGCTGGTGACGAAAATAGTCGCGTTGCCGCCGGTCAGCAAGGTAAAGCGGTCAACGACGGTGGCATCGAGGTTGACGACCTTGCCGTCATTTTCAAGTACCGGAACCTGTTTGCCGGCGACATCGATGCCGTCGCCGGTGCCGAGCGCGAATTGCGGCTGGTAGCTGGCCGCCAGCATGCGGGCAAAGCCGCCGACCTCGCTGCTGACCGCTTTGTTGAACATCTCGACCATGTTGACTACGCCGCGCAGGTCGCTGGCAACGGCGGCCTGCGCGCGCGACTGCAGCAGTGTCGACGTGGTCATGCCGAACGCAACCACCAAACTGCCCAGGATGATGCCGACCAGGCCGAAGGTGAAGGCGCTGATCTTGGAGCCGACCCCCCAGTTGGCGGGATTAAAATTACTGCTGCGCATGTAAGTCCACCGGTTGTTGTTCGGATTGAAGAATCAACCGACAATATAACAGTGGAGTTGCAATTAAAAAGCGGAAAATTCATTTTGTGAACTTATGTTGCCTTGCAGCAACGCACGGAGCCTCTCATGCCGCTGCTTGGGGCGTCGCCTCATGCGGCGTCACGTGCACGCTGTGGAACTGCAGCGCCGCCAGGTTGGCGTAGATGCCGCCGTGCGCCACCAGCGTGGCGTGGGTGCCGGTTTCGACGATGCGCCCGTCCTCCATCACGATGATGCGGTCGGCCCGCTGCACGGTCGCCAGGCGGTGGGCGATGATGATGGTGGTGCGCCCGACCATCGCCGCCTCGAGCGCGGTTTGCACCAGCCGTTCCGATTCGGCGTCGAGCGCGCTGGTCGCTTCGTCGAGCAGCAGCAGCGGCGGGTTTTTCAGCAAAGCGCGGGCGATCGCGATGCGCTGGCGCTGTCCGCCCGACAGGCGCACGCCGCGCTCGCCCAGGAAGGACTTGTAACCTTGCGGCAGGCGCTCGATGAATTCGTGGGCCGCGGCCAGTTTCGCCGCCTTGATGACGTCGGCGTCGCTGGCGCCCGCGCGGCCGTAGCGAATGTTTTCCATCGCGTCGGCGGAAAAGATGACGGTATCTTGCGGCACGATACCGATGGCGTCGCGCAGTGAGTGCAGGTCAAGCTGGCGGATGTCGACGCCGTCGAGCTTGATGGCGCCGGACTGCGGATCGTAGAAGCGCAGCAGCAGCTGGAACAAGCTGGTCTTGCCGGCCCCCGATGGGCCGACCACGGCCACCGTTTCGCCCGGCCGGATCGTCAGCGACAGCTGCGCCAGCGCCAGTGTGTCGGGGCGCGACGGATAGCTGAAACTGACGTCGCTCAAGGCCAGCGCGGCACCGTTGGCGGCGCGCACCGGCAGCTGCAGCCGCTGTGCCGGGGCCGGGTTCTGGATATTCGAGCGGGCCGACAGCAGTTCGAGCAGGCGCTCGGTGGCGCCGGCAGCGCGCTGCGCCTCGCCCATTACCTCCGACAGCGCGCCGATCGAACCGGCCACGATCGAGGCGTACAAAATGAACTGGCCAAGGTCGCCGCCGGTCATGGTGCCAGCCAGCACCGCATGTGCGCCCAGCCACAGCACGAAGACGATGGTGCCGAACACCATCACGATCGCCACCATCGTCAGCAGCGCGCGCGCGCGGATGCGCTTCATGGCGGTGCCGAACGCCGATTCGACCGAAGCTTTGAACCGCGACGACTCGATATGCTCGTGGGTGAATGCTTGCACGGTCGGCATCGCGTTGAGGATTTCGCCGGCCATTGCGGAAGCATCGGCGATGCGGTCTTGCGAATCGCGCGAGAGCTTGCGCACGCGCCGGCCGAACAGCACGATCGGTACCACCACCAGTACCAGCAGGCCCAAGATAATCGACGACAGCTTGACGCTGGTGAAAAACAGCATGATCAGGCCGCCGACGAACAGCAATATGTTACGCAGCGCCATTGAGATGCTGGTACCGACCACCGCCTGGATCAGGGTGGTGTCGGTGGTGATGCGCGACAGGACTTCGCCGGTCTGGGTGGTCTCGAAAAACTCCGGACTCTGGTTGACGACGTGCGTGTATACGGCGCTGCGGATGTCGGCGGTGACGCGTTCGCCCAGCCACGACACGGTGAAAAACCGCGCCGCGGTAGCCAGCGCCAGCACGGTGGCGACGCCGAACAGCGCCAGGAAGGTGGCGTCGACGTGGCGGATGCTCCTGGCTTCGGCGCCGGCGGCGGCGCCGAAGCCGAGGTCGATCATCTGCTTGAACGCATACGGGATCGCCAGCGTCGCGCCGGCCGCCACCACGAGCGCGATGGCGGCGAGGAAGAACTGGCGGCGGTACGGGCGCAGGAAGGGAAGCAGGCCCTTGAAGGCGGCCAGGCTGCCCTTGCGGTCGGTGCCGGTTTGAAAGGCGCCGGCGGTAGTGCTGGCAGCGCCGGCAGTGCCGGTGGTGTTGGTGGAGCGGTTGGTCATCGTCTGCGTCGGTTCTTCGTTTGGTTTTCGTTCTGTTTCAAAGCTGTTGTTTTATAGCGTGAGCGGCTTGTCGTAGCCCGTCATTTCGAGATAGCCGTGGCCGGCCGGCTTGCCGTCGCGCTCGATCGTCACCGCGCCTTCCCAATACACCGAGCCGGTCGAGCGCCGCGTATCGAGTTCCTGGTCGTGCTGCAAAGGTAAGATGCTCCAGCTGGCGTCGCCGGTGACGATGGTCGTCGCCACCGGATAGACGGCGCCCGTGCGCGGCGACTTCCACCGCGTCCGCGGGGTAAAACTGACCTGGCCCGGTAAAAACTGCGTCACTTTGCCGGAGGCATCGCGCAAGACCGCGTGCGCCCATAGTTTACCACCTTGTTTGCCGCGAATCTGGAAAGCCATCAGCGCCGAGCCGTCGGCGAGGTTGGCGCCGACCCAGTCCCAGCCGGCGGCACCCGGGTCGAGCGCCTGGCTGGACCATTCGTGATCGAACCAGGCGCTACCCGTGACCTTGGCCGGCGCGGCGCCGGCGCGGCCCGCCAGGCCGCTGACCGACAGTTGCGGTTCGCTGTAGTAATAGCTCGCCTGGGCCGGGTTCGGCCCCTTGCGCGAGTAGCCCTGGGCACCCTGCACCAGCGGCGGGCCGCTCGGCGTCAGGCGCAGCTCAAGCGTCAGTTCGGTCGAACGGATCGACACCGTGTAGGCACCGTCAGCACCGCGCTGCATGTGCCAGTCGTCCACCTTCACATCAGTCGTGCCGGTCCTGGCGTAGGCCAGGCCGAAGCCTTCGCGCGCGCTGCGCTCGTCGTGCACCAGGCGCCCGAACGCCGGGTCGGACAGCGCGGCATGCGCGATGATCAGCTGCTTTGGCGCGAACGCGCTTGGATTGGCGTCGTCAACGCCGGTCCGGCTGCGGAAAAAAGTGACCTGGAAGCCAAGCGGCTTGCCATCCGGCTTTGCCAGCCAGCCGGTGACGTACCACCACTCGGTCTTGAATTCGGGGTGGGCGCCGAAGTCGTGCGGGAACGCCAATGGCCGGTCCGGCACCACGGGCGCGAAGGTCGGCGGCGCCGCCCGGCAGCAGGTCGCGATCAACAGCATCAGCATGAAAATAAAACGCATTACCAGTCCTCTCTGACGGCGCGAATCGGCCCGCCTGACAAGGCGTAGCGCCCCGACACCAGTGCGGTGAGCACCGAGGCGCCCAGCAGCAGCGAGGCGACGCTGGCCAGCAAACCCCACGGCATATGCAGCTGCATGGTCCAGTGGAACGATTGCGGATTGACGACAAATACCAGGATCAGGCTGATGAAAAGGCCCAGGACGAAGCCGCAGGCGACGCCGAGCGCGGTGAGCGAACCGCCTTCGAGCGCCAGGATGCGCAGGATCTGGCCGCGGGTGACGCCGACGTGGCGCAGCATGCCGAATTCGCGCGCGCGCGCCAGCGTCTGGGCCGAGAAGGTGGCGGCCACGCCCGACAGGCCGATGGCAATCGCAATCGCCTCCAGCAAGTAGGTGACGGCGAAGCTGCGGTCAAAAATCTTCAGGCTCATCGCGCGGATCTGGCTCGGCTGGGCGAACTGCAGGGCGGCGCCGAACGGCAGCGCACGTAGGCGCGATTCGACTTCGGCGGCAGTGACGCCAGGCCGGGTCCAGACGGCGGCGTCGCTCACGTCTTGCTCGCCGGTAAGCAAGCGGTAGTCCGGCAGCCGTATCTGCACCGAGCCGGACTGGTTGGAGTAATCGCGCCAGGCGCCGGCGATGAAAAACTCGCGCAGCCGTCCGTTGATCGGGATCGAGATCCGGGCGCCGACCTTTGCGCCGTACAGGTCGAGCATTGCTTCGGATACCCACGCCGGCATCGATTCGGTGCCATTCGCAGCAGGCCGCTTCGCGCTGGCGCCGACCAGCACCATCACCTGGCCGGGATCGTCGACGTCGATGTCGCGCGCGATCAGGGTCACCGGCGCGCGCGCCGGGTCGAGCGACACCTGGCGCGAACGCAGGAACTGGACGCGCGCCACCCCGGGAGTTGCAGCCAGCGCGGCTTGTTCAGCTGGCCCGAGCGAGGTCGTGTTGCCGGCCACCGCGTTGCGGATGTACAGGTCGGCCGGCAGGATCTGCACCAGCCAGTCGTCGACCGAGACGCGAAAGCTCGACACCATGATTGCCATCGCCACCATCAGGCTGAAACTTGACAGTACGCCGCCGAGCGCGATGGCGGCGCTGCCCGAGGCGTTCGCCAGCCGCGCCAGGGAAAGTGCCGGCACCGGGTGCTGGCGGGCGCGCCGCATCGCGACCCGGTTTAGAAAGCCGAATACCCAGGCGGCCACGCGCGGCATCATGCCGATCCCGCCGACCAGCAGCAGCGCAATCGCGATGTAACCGAAAATGGGCAGCTCGAACAGCGGCGGCGCGCGCGTCAGCAGGGCCGCCACAGACAGGCAGGCAAGCGACGGCCAGATGCGCGCAAGACCGGACAATGCGGTCTCGTCGCTGCCCGATTTGAGCGCCACCGCCGGCGCCGCGCGCGCCGCCTCCAAGGCCGGCGCCAGGCAGCCGAGCAGGGCCACGCCCAGTCCCAGCGCAAAAAACACGACAGCTGCGACCGGCGTGAACTGCACCGCCGGCTGCACGCCGGTAAAATAGCCGGCGCCAAGGTCGGCACCGAAGAAATGCAGGGCGGCGGCGGCCAGCGCGTAGCCGGCGGCGATGCCGAGCAGCGCGCCGATCACACCCAGGCTGGCGCCTTCGAGCAGTACCTGGCCGAGCAGCTGGCGCCGCTCGACGCCGAGCACCCGCATCAGCGCGAACTGGCCACGGCGCCGGATCACCGACAGCGCCTGGGTCGAAAATACCAGGAAGGCGCCGGTGAACAAGGCCACCAGCGCCAGCACGGTGAGGTTGACGCGGTAGGCGCGGCTCAAGGTGTTGGTGCGGGCATCAAGGCTTTCGTCGTTCGGCTGGGCGACCTGGAAGCGGCCGGGGAATTCACGCTCCAGCTCGCGCGCCAGATCGCGCTCAAAACGGTCGCGGTCGACTCCTTCGCGCAATTTGAGGTCGATGCGCGACAGCTTGCCGCCCTGGCGGAAGCGCCACTGGGCAGCGCCGATATCCATCACGCCGATGCGCTGGCCGGCGCGCGCGCGCAGCAGGCCGCCGGCCACGCGCAAGCTGAAGTCGGTGGTACCCTCGCGCAGCACGATGGCGCCGCCGCTTGCGGTGTTTAACCACGTCATTGCTGCCGGCGACAGGAACACGGCATCGTCGGCCAGCATGTCGAACGGCTTGCCTTCGACCGGCACGCCCAGCAAGTCGGGCGATACGGCGCCGGCGCGGAAAGGGTCGATGCCGATGATTTTCAACGCACCACGCGCGCCCGGCACGCCGGCATCGAATTCAAGTACCGGCGAAGCGATGGCGACACCCGTGCGTTGCGCCAGGCGCGGGTAGATCGCCTGGTCGAACAGCGCCTCGCGCCCGGCCACCTGGACGTCGGCCTGGCCGGACAGGCTTTTGACGGCGGCCGAAAATTCGTTGAACGCCGCCGCGTTGATGAGGTGGATGGCAAAACCCATCGACACGCCGACGGCGATGGCGGCGATCGCCAGCAGCGCGCGCACCGGGTGCGAGCGCCATTCGCCGAACAGCAGCCAGCGCGCGAGCAGACCCGGGCCGCTCACAGGACCTTGCCGGGGTTCATGATGCCGAGCGGGTCGAGCGCGGCCTTGATTGCCCGCATCATGTCCAGCTCGACCTTCGGCTTGTAGCGCACCAAATCGTCACGCTTGAGGGCGCCGATGCCGTGTTCGGCCGAGATCGAACCGTTGAACTGTTCGACGCTGTCGTGCACGATGCGGTTGATCGCCTTTTGGTTGGCGAGGAAGCTCTCGTGCGGCTTGCCGTCGGCCGGTGCGACGTTGTAATGCAGGTTGCCGTCGCCGAGGTGGCCGAAGCAGACCACCTGGCAGTGCGGGAAAGCTTGCTGCAGCCTGGCGCCGGTAACGTCGATGAAGTCGGCGATGGCGGACACCGGCAGCGAGATGTCGTGCTTGATGTTGTTGCCGGCTGCCGCCTGCGCCAGCGGAATATGCTCGCGCAGCTGCCACAGCGCGCGCGACTGGGCGTTCGAGGTGGCCAGCACGGCGTCGTCGGCAAGACCGCGCTCGAGAGCCTGCTCGAGCGACAGTTCGAGCAGCCGGGCGGCATGCTGCTCCGATTCGTGGCTGGTCACTTCCAGCAGCACGTAGTGCGGATGGCGCGCCGCAAACGGCTGCGCCAGGCGCGGAAAGTGGGTAGCGACCAGTTGCATGCAAAAGTCGGACATCAGCTCGAAGCCGGTCAGGCCGGCGCTGGCGCGGTCCTGCATCAGGTGCAGCAAAGCGAGCGCATCGCGCGGCGATTTCACAGCCACCAGCGCGGCGATCGACGCCTTCGGTTGCGGGAACAGTTTGAGCACGGCGCCGGTGATGACGCCGAGCGTGCCTTCGGCGCCGATGAGCAGGCCGCGCAGGTCGTAGCCGGTATTGTCCTTGCGCAGGCCGCGCAGGCCGCTCCAGATGTCGCCATGCGGCGTGACCACTTCGAGACCGAGGCACAGCTCGCGTGCATTGCCGTAGCGCAGCACCGCGGTGCCGCCGGCGTTGGTCGACAGGTTGCCGCCGATGGTGCAGCTGCCTTCGGCCGCGAGCGACAGCGGGAACAGGCAATCCTGTGCCAGCGCCGCCTGCTGTATATCGTGCAGGATGCAGCCGGCATCGACCGTGATGGTGCGGTTGACCGTGTCGAGCGCGCGGATGCGGTTCATGCGCGAGAGCGACAGCACCACCTGCTCCCCGCTGGCGTCGGGCACGCTGCCGAGCACGAGGCCGGTGCGCCCGCCTTGCGGCACCAGCGCGATGCGGCTGTCGGCGCAGGCGCGCACCAGTTGCGCCACCTGCATCGGGTCGCCCGGGCGCAGTACCGCCAGCGCGCGCCCGGTGAAGCGGCCGCGCCAGTCGGTGAGATAGGGCGCGCAGTCCTCGGGCGAGGTCAGCACGTAGTCAGGGCCGGCCGCCTGGCGGCAGCGCTGCAGGAAGTCAGCAGCCATGGTTCACCCGCATGCGCCAGGACATATCGCTCAGCACTCGTTCTTGGAGGCCGGATTGACCTTGTCGAGCAATTCCTTGGCCAGCTTCTTGGCCGCTTTTTTGTACGGCCGCAGGTACAGCAGCGCGCAAATGAAGTACGTGCACACCAGGGCCGTTTCGCCCAGCGCCATGAACTGCGACTTCGGCAGGATGTCGCTCCAGCTGCGCACCACGCCTTCGGTAAAATACAGCAGGATCACCATCGACGACCATTGCAGCGTGTACAGGTCGCGCTTGAGGACGCCGCGCAGGGGAATCAGCAGCGGCAACGCCTTGAGTACCAGGAACGAGCCGCCGGGGTGCAGCGGCGCGACCACGGTTTCCCATGCCACCAGCCAGCCGATCAGCGCGACCAGGCTGCCGATGGCGCCCCAATGAAAAATCTTTTGCTGTTCCATCAGCGTGCTCCCTTGAGAGTCGAGGCGGTCAGTGCCAGGCGGCGCCCAAGCGCAATGGCCAGCCGCTTTTCGTCGTCGGTAATGGCTTTGTCGCCGTCGATGCCGGACCAGTGGGTGGCGCCATACGGGCTGCCGCCGCTCGAGGTGGTCATCAGTTCCGGATGGGTATACGGCAATCCCATCACCAGCATGCCGTGGTGCAGCAGCGGCATCATCATCGACAGCAAGGTCGATTCCTGGCCGCCGTGCAGGCTGCCGGTGGAGGTGAAGACGACCGCCGGCTTGCCCGCCAGCGTGCCGGCCAGCCATTCGGCTGCCGTGCCGTCGAGAAAATACTTGAGCGCGGCCGCCATGTTGCCGAACCGGGTTGGCGAGCCGAGCGCCAGGCCCGCGCAGTCGGCCAGGTCCTGCGTTTCGACGTAAGGGGCGCCGCTGGCCGGGATGTCCGGGGCGGTCGCTTCGGCGACGGTCGAGACGGCCGGCACGGTGCGCAGGCGCGCGTCGAAGCCGGGAACGCTTTCGATTCCCTGGGCGATCAGTTCAGCCAGCTTGCGGGTGGCGCCATGGCGCGAATAGTACAAAACAAGAATAGTCGAATTAGTTGGGTTCATCGTTGGTATTATAGGGCCGTTTACATTCTGATATGAGCGCGGCCGGATGCTTTCCAAAACAGTTCATACGCTTTCCAGGTCGACCAGTGAAATGATCCATGGCAGCGTGGACCTGATACGTGGCTTGAGCTGGAGCGAAGTGCGCGACCTGTTTCGCTTTGCCGGCCGCCGGCTGAAGGAAGAAAAGCTGCCGCAGGTGGCCGGCAGTCTGACTTTCACCACCACGCTGGCACTGGTGCCGCTGCTGACGATTGTGCTGGCGATTTTTACCACCTTCCCGATCTTCAGCACTTTTCGCGCATCGCTGGAAACGTATTTCGTCCAGACCGTGATGCCAAAAGGAATCTCGAACACGATCATCGGCAATCTGACCCAGTTCGCCAGCAAGGCAACGCGCCTGTCGGCGGTGGGCGCGGTGGTCTTGCTGTTTACGTCGAGCGCGATGATCGGCATGGTTGAGCGCTCCTTCAACCAGATCTGGCGCGTCAAGCGCACCCGGCCGCTTCAGCATCGGCTGCTGATGTACTGGGCGCTGCTGACGCTCGGCCCCTTGCTGCTCGGCCTGTCGCTGACGCTGACGTCGCAGTTGTTCATGGCCACCAACGACCTGGTGCGCACCGTGCCGTTGCTGGGCGCGCTGTTCTACACCGCGGTGTCGCTGGCGTTGACCACCGGCGCCTACACGCTGCTGTACATGACGGTGCCGAACCGTTACGTCGACTGGCGCGACGCGGTGTGGGGCGGCCTGGCGGCGGCGGTCGCCTTCGAGTTCGCCAAGCGCGGCTTCGGTATTTTCATCAAGCAGTTCCCGAACTACACGATCATTTATGGCGCGCTGGCGGCGCTGCCGTTGTTCCTGCTGTGGATGTATCTGTCGTGGATGATCACGCTGGTGGGCGCGCTGATCACCGCCGCGCTGCCGATCGTCAAATACGAGCGCTGGTGGTACGAGCCGGTGCCGGGCGGCGCCTTTGTCGACGCCGTGGCGATCCTGAAGGTGCTGCACGGCGGCGCCAGGGAGACCGATTCGGCGATGGTGCCTTCGGCGTCGATCCGGACCCGTACCCGCATCGGCTACGATGAAATGACGATGCTGCTCGACCGGATGGTGACGGTGGGCTGGGTCGGGCGGGTGCAACCGGACGTATC
>Ga0326735_1000037_pt1 | contig 24718 bp, 21 predicted proteins | sample 37_GP2_1092_FD_207945 | JGI IMG/M metagenome (GOLD analysis project Ga0326735, IMG submission 207945) | Glacier ice microbial communities from Ngari, Tibet, China - 37_GP2_109.2 | ecosystem: Environmental > Aquatic > Freshwater > Ice > Glacier | place: China: Ngari, Tibet | collected 2018-07-31
AGCGTCGGATTTTTCTGGTTGTAATTCAACTCTGGCAATTCGACTCTGACCTTAATTAATTCCTAATTAATTCCTGACTCTAATTAATTCCTGACCCTAATTAATCCTGACCTTCATTAATCGCCGCCAAAGCATGCATCGGCGGGCGCGGCAGGATGCTTTTGGGGCCCCGCTTACATTCCATTACATCTTGGCAATTTCAGCGCTGGCATGTGTTCGGTGCCGAACAGACCTTAGCAAATCGTCTGCGCATACTCGCCTTCATTCGGGCTTAGCTCCGCAGCAGATCCTCTGCGACCACGGACGGACCCGGCTTTTGAAGGAGTGCAAAATGATTCGAAATATGCCAAAACTTGCTATCGCCCTGGCGCTCAGCGCGTCGGCCGGCGCCGCAAGCGCAGCTGAAATCATCCTGTTTGAAAATCCAGGCTTCGGCGGTCGCCAGGTGGAGATCAGCGATTTCACCCCGAGCGTGGGTGGAATCGGCTTCAACGACCGTGCCTCGAGCATCGTCGTGACTTCGGGCCGATGGGAAGTTTGTACCGACAATGATTTCAAGGGCTTTTGCGCCATCCTCGGCCGCGGCGAATATCGCGCGCTGGATCCGCGTCTGAACGAACGTATTTCCTCGGTGCGTGAAGTCGGCACCACTGGCCGCTACGAAGATCCTAACCGCGCTCGTTCGCGCGCCTCGGTGCAACTGTTTTCCGCGCCTGGGTTCAAGGGCCGCTCGGTACAATTTGATCAGGATTCGCCGAACTTTGCCGATAACGGCTTCAACGACCGTGCCGCCAGCCTGGTCGTTAATGAAGGCACTTGGCTGCTGTGCACCGACGCCGGCTTCCGCGGCCAATGCCGTACCTATGCGCCGGGCCGCTATGCCGACCTCGGCTATGGCATGACCCGTTCGCTGTCGTCGGCACAAATCGTACGTGCTCACACAGACGGACAGGCGCGCCATCGTGGCGGTTACACCGAGGTGCCAGTCGCTGCAGCACCCGTGGCACCGAGCGCAGTGACGCTGTTTTCAGAGGCTGATTTCACCGGCTCCAGCCTGCAAATATCGAGCAACATCGTCGATCTCCGCCCGACCGGCTTCAATGACCTGACTGAATCGATGGTCATTCAAGGCGGTACCTGGGAAGTCTGCGCCGATCCGTATTTCCGTGGCCGTTGCCGCGTGATGGGCCCTGGCCAATATCCTCGTTTTGGCGCGCAACTGAGCGGCAATATTTCGTCGATCCGGACAGCGCAGTCTGCACCGCCGCCGCCTGCTCCTTTCCCGCAGCAAGGCCAGGCCCAGGGACAGGTAGCCCCGCCGGTAATCGCGCGCAGCGATGTCGAGCTGTACACCGTGCCGAATTTTGGCGGGCGTCGCTTTACTGGCAATAACAACATGTTGAATTTTGATGCGAACGATTTCAACGACCGTTTCGGCTCCCTCGTGATCAACGAAGGAACTTGGGAAATGTGCGTGGACATTAACTTCCGTGGTGGTTGTACGCTATTTGGCCCGGGCCGTTATCCGCAAATTGGTGGCCTGACTAACCAGATCTCATCGATGCGCCGCGTGTATTAATTTTCTGGTCGCACCTTGAAGCCGGGCCGATCGGGTAACTGATTCGCCCGGCTTTTTCAATCAGGGTCAGCGTCAGATTGTTTCGGTTGTAATCTGACTCTGACCCTAATTAATTTCTGATTAACTCGGACAATACGGGGTAGTCAGCGGAGCGGCGCAACAAGAGAGTAAACTACGGCATCTTTCGCACTCTGCGAACACTGTCACTGCGCGAGCTCCTCTATGTCCGATACTCCAATTCCTACGTTTGCCGACCTTCACCTGAGCGCGCCCTTGCTGCGTGTGCTGAATGAAGTCGGTTACGAATCTCCTTCGCCTATTCAGGCCGCTACCATTCCTATTCTGCTGGCCAACCGCGATGTGCTGGGTCAGGCGCAGACCGGCACGGGCAAGACCGCTGCGTTTGCGCTGCCGATTCTTTCGCGTATCGATATCAAGCAGACGGCGCCGCAGGCTGTCGTGCTGGCGCCGACGCGTGAGCTGGCGATACAGGTGGCGGAGGCGTTCCAGCGGTACGCGACGCATATACCCGGCTTTCATGTGCTGCCGATTTATGGCGGGCAGAGTTACGGGCCGCAGCTGAGCGCGCTTCGGCGCGGGGTACACGTTGTGGTCGGCACGCCGGGGCGGGTGATCGATCATCTGGACAAGGGCTCGCTTGATCTTTCGCAGATCAAGACGCTGGTGCTCGACGAAGCTGATGAAATGCTGCGCATGGGCTTCATCGACGATGTTGAAATGATCCTCAAAAAAACGCCTGCGACGCGCCAGACTGCGCTGTTTTCAGCGACCATGCCGTCGGTGATCAAGCGCATCGCCAAGACTTATCTGCGCGATCCGGCCGAAGTCACCGTGGCGGCCAAGACTGGCACTGCGGACAATATCCGCCAGCGCTACTGGCTGGTCAGCGGCATGCACAAGCTGGACGCACTGACGCGCATCCTGGAAGCGGAAAACTTCGACGGCATGATCATCTTCTCGCGCACCAAGCTCGGCACCGAAGAGTTGGCTGGCAAATTGCAGGCGCGCGGATTTTCCGCGGCGGCGATCAATGGCGACATCAATCAGCAGCAGCGGGAAAAGACCATCCAGCAGTTGAAAGACGGCCGCATCGATATCCTGGTGGCGACCGACGTGGCCGCGCGCGGGCTGGACGTCGAGCGCATCAGTCATGTCATCAATTACGACGTGCCGCACGATCCTGAAAGCTATACCCACCGCATCGGCCGCACCGGGCGCGCCGGGCGCAGCGGTGAAGCGATCCTGTTCATCACCCCGCGCGAAAAGAACCTGCTGCATGCGATCGAACGCGCTACGCGCCAGCCAATCAGCCCGCTGACGCTGCCGACCGTGCAGGCGGTCAATGATGTGCGCATCGCCCGCTTCAAGGAGCAGATCACCGAGACCATCGCGGCTGGCGGCCTGGAGATTTTTCAGTCGCTGATTGAAGACTTTGAGCGCGAGAAGAATGTGCCTGCCATTGAAATCGCTGCAGCGCTGGCCAAGATGGCGCGCGGCGAAGTGCCGCTGCTGCTGGATAAATCCAAGCCGGAGCCGCGCAGCACGAACAGCTGGTCCGATGAGCGCCCTGCGCGCAGCGCATCGTTCGAGCGGCCGGTTCGCGGTGACCGCCCCGAGCGTGGTGAGCGCCCGGAACGCGCTGATCGTTTCGAGCGCAACGATCGACCTGGGCGCGGCGATAGCCACGACGGAGCCGAGCGCAGCTTTCCGAAGAAGGAAAGAATCGCGCGCGCAGCCGACGCTGGCATGACCACTTATCGCATTGAAGTCGGCTACGCCCACGGAGTCAAGCCAGGCAATATCATGGGCGCGGTGGCCAACGAAGCGCAGCTCGATGCAAAGAGCATCGGCCGCATCGAGATCTACGACGATTACAGTGTGCTTGACCTGCCCGACAATCTGCCGCAGCCAACGCTGGATCATTTGCGCTCCGTGCGCGTCGCCGGACAGCAGCTGCAGATCCGCCGCGACGATGCGACGCAGGCCCCAGTCGCCACGCGCGCGCCCGAGAAAAAAGCCGCACCCACAGCTCTCAAGGATGTTGTCGAAGGCGCTCTTCGCGCAGAAAAAATCGCCTCAGCTACGCCCGCACCAACGTCAACGCAAACACGCAAGGACGCGGCCAAGCCCCACGTCGATACTGCCGGCGCGCCAAAGAAAGAACGCACCGACCGCAAGGCGCCGGGCCTGCAGATGCAGTCCTACCGCATCGAAGTCGGCCACGAGCACGGCGTCAAGCCAGCCAATATCGTCGGCGCCATCGCCAACGAAGCCGGCCTGGAAGCCAGGCACATCGGCCGCATCGAAATCTTCGAGCATCACAGCACGCTTGACCTGCCGGATGGCATGCCGAAGGAACTGTTCAATCAGCTCAAGTCAGTCTGGGTGGCTGGCCAGCAGCTGCGTATCACGCGCGCGGACGAAGCGCCGGCGAGCCGCGACACACCGGCGTCGGCGAAAACCGGCGGCAATCGCCGCGTCGCGGAAAAAGACGCGGGTAACAAGCCACCGTTCAAGGGTAAGCCAACGCGCAAGGTCTGAAATTTACAGTGTGCCCCGGCCCGCAACGACGACCCGGGGGCAGAATAAAGGCGTCGACTCCGTCGTGACTGTCACGGAGACACGAACGCGCGATGGGGCGATGGCCCGATGGCGGGGATTGCAGAAAGCCCGGCACGGTTGCCGCATAATCCGGCAAGATACTTAACCGATCACCGCCGCGCCCTTGAAAGGAATTTCCATGACCACAGCGCTGTTCCATCTGGCTTTCCCGGTCGATGACCTGGCCCGCGCGCGCGCCTTTTATGGCGATCTGCTCGGCTGTGCCGAAGGGCGCAGTTCGCCGGAATGGGTCGATTTCAATTTTTACGGTCACCAGATCGTCGCGCATCTGTCGCCCGAAGAAGTCGGGCACCGGAGCACCAGCGCGGTGGATGGGCATCAGGTGCCGGTGCGCCACTTCGGCGCCATCTTGCCGCTGGCAGAATGGGGAGCACTGGCGGCAAAGCTGCGCGCCGCCGGCACGCAGTTCATCATCGAGCCCTATATCCGCTTCAAGGGCCAGGTCGGTGAACAGGCCACCATGTTTTTCCTCGACCCGTGCGGCAATGCGCTTGAGTTCAAGTCGTTTTCCAACATGGACTACATCTTCGCCAAATAGCGCGTGGTCAGCCCTACGACTGCTTGGCTGGCGCAGACGGCGCAGGCTGCATGCGGTGTGTCACATCCATGCCGATGCCGCGATAGCCACTGAAGCGGCAGGCGGCATCGAACATCGGTTCGCCGCTGACCTGCAGATATTGTTTGCTGCCGTCCGGCAGTACGCGGCTGTAAACCAGGTCGACAAACGGGCGCCGATTGGCGATATTCTCGTCCAGCAGCGCGCGCTCACTCGTATTCCAGCCGCCGGCAAAATTCCCGCCGGTCGAGCCGACCAATTGATCAGCTTCGATGCCGAGCATTTCAAATACCGGGCCCGAGACGCGCGTGAATTTATCGTTCGGGTCTTGTTCCCAATACCAGTCCGACGACAATTCAGTAAATCTCTTGAAGCGCTCCTTGCTTTCACGCAGGCTGGCAGTGCGTTCGCGCACCCGCTGCTCGAGCAGTTTGTTGTAGTTGCCCAGCCGCCGATACAGCAGCCGCACTTCCAGCATGTTATGGATGCGCGTCTGGACTTCGATCAGGTCGAACGGCTTGCTGACAAAGTCCTTTGCGCCGGCCTGCAGCGCGCGCAATTTGTGCCCCGGCTGGGCGGTGGTGACCAACACCGGCAGATAACCGCCGGTCTCGATTTCCCTCAATCCTTCCATCACTTCAAAGCCATCCATTTCAGGCATTTGCAAAGCAAGCAGGATCAGGTCGTAGTGATGCGCGTCATGCAGGCCGCACACCGCGCGCGGGTCCATGGTGCTGGTGATGTTGTCATAGCCAGCATTGCGCAGCATGCGCTCGAGCAGCAGGACGTTCGCTTCCTGATCGTCGACGATCAGGATGCTGGCATGGAGGATTTCTGCTGCTTCAAGCATGATATTTTCCCTGTTGATTTTATTCCGGAACGTCACCTGCGCGCCGTCCGGTTCCGGCCGGGCCGCGATCGATGAAGCCGCAATCAGCCGGGCCGGAGCGCGCTTGGCCGCGATCGGCGGGGCTGCGATCGGAAGTGCCGGGCCACGCTTGCCCATGACCCGGCGCGTGCTGCAGGGCGACTTCGAGCGCGTCCATGAATTGATTAACTTTGATCGGCTTGGTCAGATAGCGGAAGAAGCCGGCGTCCAGGCCTTTCTCGATATCGCGCGGCACGGCGCTGGCCGACAGCGCGATCACCGGGATGCGCCGTGTGCCCTCGTCTTCCTGCAGGATTTTCAGCGCGCCAAAGCCGCTGATGCCCGGCAGGTTAATGTCCATCAGGATGACATCCGGCTTGAAGGTGCGCGCCAGCTGCACGCCAATGTGGCCGTCGAGGGCGGTCAGTAATTTCAGGTCGCTACGGCGCGCGATCAATTGCTCGACCAGCACCAGGTTGGCCGGATTGTCTTCCACATACAGCAGCGTGCGGCTGGCGGCGCCTGGCGCCAGCGCCGGCTCCAGCTGCGCGGCCTGCGGCATGTGGGCGTCGTCAAACGCCAGCACCGGCGCGCTCGCGCCGGGCAGCGCGACCCAGAAGGTGCTGCCGATCCCGACTTCGCTCTCCACGCCGATTTCGCCGTGCATCAGGTCGACCAGCTGGCGCGTGACGACCAGGCCGATGCCGGTGCCTTCTTCGGCGCCGTTTTCCTGACCCAGGCGATTGAATGGCTGGAACAGCTGGTCCAGCTTGTCTTGTGACAGGCCGGCGCCGGTGTCAGTCACGCGCAGCATGACGCGCTCGTCATCGCTCTTTTCGCAGGAGATGATGACCGAGCCACCGGCGCGATTGTATTTAATGGCATTCGACAGCAGGTTGATGATGATCTGCTTGACGCGAGTGCGGTCCGCATGAACGAAGTACGGATCGGAAAAATCGGGAAAGCGCATCTGGATGCCACGGCCTTGCGCCTGCGGCTCGATCATGGCCTGGCAATCGTGCAGCAATTCGGTCAGTGAGACCGATTCATGCGACATGGTGACCTTGCCCGATTCGATCATGGCCAAATCGAGGATCTCGTTAATGAGACGCAGCAGGTACCAGCCGGCTTGCAGGATCTGGTCGATCGACATTTTTTGCTCGGCGCTCGGCGGCGGTGTATCCGAGGCCATCAATTGCGCAAAGCCGAGCACGGCATTCAGCGGCGTGCGCAGTTCGTGGCTCATGCTGGACAAGAATTCGGATTTCGCCAGATTGGCTTTTTCGGCGGCGGCCTTGGCTTGCGCCAGCTCGACGTTACTCGCCTTCAGCGCATGGTCGAGCAGCGCCTGCTCGGCTTCCACCCGTTTGCGCGCGGTATTGTCGGTGCCGATCAGCAGGTAGCCGATGACTTTTTCATCCGCGTCGCGCAGCGCGGTAACCGAGACGATCGCCGGAAAACGACTGCCGTCCTTGCGGATGTAAGTCAGCTCATAGATATCCTCGATGCCGCGCGACGCCTTAAACACCATTGCCTCGAAGCCCGGCGTGATTGGCGTGTCCAGCTCATCGCTGAGGGCCGCCGCGCGGGCGATCAGTTCCTGCGCGTCCGAAATGCCGGCCGGCGTGATCTTGTCGACCACTTCCGCCGCCTTGTAACCGAGCATGCGTTCGGCGCCGACGTTGAAGATCTGGATCACGCCATGCGCATCGGTCGCGATGCTGGAAAAATTCGCGCTCTTGAAAATCGCATCCTGCAGCGCGCCGACCTTGAGCAATGGCTGCAAGACTTTTTCCAGCGCGTCCTCAGCGGCGATGCGCGCGGTAATGCGCCCCTGCAGGCGCAGGAACAGCACCAGAAGGAAGGCCAATAGCGAAAAGACACAGGCCTCGATGGCGCGCAGAGTCACGGTCTGCGGCACTACGGCCAGGGCCAGCGAGCCGATCAGCAGCAGGCCGGCGGCGCTCACGCCGAAGCCGTTGCGCATCCAGCGCATCATCCCCGACGGCTCGTTCTTGATCATAAATTCTGCCTTGCGGTGCAAACTACTGAGCACAAACCCTGGCTCAAACAAGGTGGCGGCAAAGCCGCACGACGTTTTTCCTGCGCCCTGCCGTCTTACGGCCGGCGCGCGGCGACCGCGTTGGTCTGGCGCCGCCGCACATCCGACAGCAGCCGCTCAAATTCTTTTTTCACCACGCCATAACATTCGCACACGCTGGATTCAAGTCCTGCGCGGTCCAGCACCGTGATGTGCCCGCGCCGATAACGGATGTAACCTTCGGCTTGCAGCTTGCCGGCAGCTTCGGTGACGGCTTCGCGACGCACACCGAGCATGTTGGCGATCAGTTCCTGCGTCATGGTCAGCTCATTAGTCGGCATGCGGTCCAGCGTGAGCAGGAACCAGCGGCACAATTGCTGTTCCAGCGAGTGATGTCGGTTACACACGGCGATTTGCGACATCAGCGTGATCAGTGCCTGGGTATAGCGCAGCAGCAGGCGCATCACCGGCCCGGCCGCGTCGAATTCAGCCTTCAGGGCGCCAGCCTTGAGTCGATAGCCGTGCCCGCCAGTCTGGATCACGGCGCGGCTCGGCGTGGTGTCGCCGCCCATGAACAGCGATACGCCGAGCACGCCTTCGTTGCCGACACCGGCAATCTCGGTCAACGCGCCATTCGCCAGCACGTAGTGCACCGACACGATCGCCGTGGTCGGAAAATACACATAGCGCTGCTCGCCGCCCGATTCATACAGGACGTCGCCAAGCGGCATGGTGATCAGTTCAAGATGCGGCGCCAGGCGATCAAATTCTGCATCGAGCAAGGCTGCCAACAAATGGTTCTGGTTTGGATCGTGATTACTAGACAAAGAGGACTCCTGGATTCAGCCGAATGCGGGGGCGCGCAACGCGCAAGGCACGGCACCCGCTCGACTCGTCCTCAGAGTATTCCAACCAGCGATGGCGCGTCGGTGCGTTGGCATACATAGCAAAAAATCGTGGTCCGGCTCAGTGCAGCGCGCTTGCCTCGCGACTGCGGCACCAGGATTCGAGCACGTCGGGCTCGACCGGTTTGCAGAGGTGGAAGCCCTGCGCCTGGTCACAGCCATGCATGCGCAGGTAATCCAGCGTCAGTTCCGATTCAATGCCCTCGGCGACGATGTCCAGACCCAGCGTGCGACCGAGCGCGATTACTGCCTCGGTGATGGCGCGGCTCGGCATGTCCTCTTCGATGCGCTGGATGAAGGATTTGTCGACCTTGATTTTGTCGATCGGCAGCCGGTTCAGGTAAGTCAGGCTCGAATAGCCGGTGCCGAAATCGTCCAGCGCAATGATTACACCCATGGCCTGCAGGCGCAGCAACGTGGTGATGGTGTAATCAATATTTTCCATCAGCGCAGTCTCTGTCAGTTCAAGCTGCACGGCCGAAGGAGTAACGTCAAATTGGAGCAGGATCTGCGCGAAGTGATCGGCGAAATCCCGGCGCCGGAACTGCACCGCCGAGACATTGATGGCGATCGGAATTGGCGCCATGCCATGCGCGCGCCAGGCGTTCGACTGGCGGCAAGCCTGCGCGATGACCCAGTCGCCGATGCGGCTGATCTGCCCGCTGACCTCGGCCACCGGCACGAAGCGGTCCGGCCCGACATCGTCGTGCTGCCAGCGCAGCAAGGCCTCCACGCTGATCACCGCGCCGGTGACGATGTGCACCACCGGCTGGTAGTGGAGGCGGAACTGTTCATGCGTCAGCGCGGTCTGGATCTGCTCCTCGATCGAGGTCGACAGCGACAGCGACAGCGACAGCGACAATTCACCTACCTGATACGGCTCGTGCAATGCCTCGCAAATGTGGCGCGCGACTTCCGTCACGCCGGCGAGCTCGTGCAAATTGTTCAGCAAGACCAGGAACTCATCGCCGCCCAGGCAGTCTCAACAGGGCGTCGGATTGGCGCTCCCCGCTTTTAGAGTCGCACAGCGCTGCGACGTACCCACGGCCTTGGCCCACGGCCTTGGCCCACGGCCTTGGCCCTCGGCCTTGGCCTTGGCCTGCGCGAACGTCCTCTGCGACTACAGCTGCGCGCCTATCATGGAAGCGAGCTGGTCCAGCTTCTTTTGCCACCACGGGCGATTTTCCCAGTCCTGCAGGGTGATTACCTTGGCCAGTGTCATGTCCTTGTCGAAGGTGCCGATCTGGCTCTTGGCGAATGCGCTGTCGAGTACGTTCAGGTTCGCTTCATCGTTCAGCCGGAACGAACGGTTATCGAAATTGGTCGAGCCGACCGAGACCAGCAGCGCATCCACGATCAGCGACTTGACGTGGAACATGGTCGGCTGATATTCGGCGATCGTCACGCCGGCGCGCAGCAACTCGCCCCAACGCGCGCGCGAGGCGCTGCGCACGATTTCAGTGTCGATGTGGGTGCCGGGGGTAATGATCTGCACCTTCACGCCACGCTTGGCCGCCGCCACCAGCGCGTCGAGCGCCAGTTCGTCGGGCACGAAGTACGAGGCCGACAGGTGGATGGATTCCTTGGCCGAGGTAATCGCCATCAGGTACATCAGTTGCATGCTTTCACTGCCGCCGGTTGGCGAGCTGCTGAACATCTGCGCCGGCAGGCTGCCGGAGGTTTTGAGCGGCGGGAAGTAAGTCACGCCATCAAGCACGCGCCCGGTCGCCTTGGCCCAGTTATCGTTGAAGACGGCCTGGATCTGCCCGACCACCGGTCCTTCAACGCGGAAATGGCTGTCGCGCCAGTGCTTCGGGCTTTGCGCCTTGCCGCGCCATTGGTCGGCAATGCCGACGCCGCCGGTGAAGCCGACATTACCGTCCACGACCAGCAGCTTGCGGTGCGTACGATTATTCAGGCGCGCCAGCTTGTACCAGATCGGCTCGTGGTAGCGCACGATCTCAATGCCAGCTTTTTTCATTTGAGTCAGGCTGTCTGCATCGATCTTCATGCTGCCGACAAAATCCAGCAGCACATGCACCTTGACCCCGGCCTGCGCGCGCTCGATCAGCGCGTCGCTGAACTCTTTGCCGATGGTTTCGGACCAGTAGATATAAGTTTCAAACGAAATGGTTTTTTTGGCGCTGCGGATCGCCTCCAGCATCGATGGGAAGATCTCGTCACCGTTTAGCAGCGCTTCGACCTTGTTGCCATCGACCACAGCAGGCCCGAGCAGCACGTCGAGCGAGCGGCGGAACTGCGGATCGGCGGTATCGTATTTGCGCGTGAGTTCGGTGCGGATGCGCCTCTCGCTACCCGGCATAAGGTTCAGCACGACCAGTCCGACAATAATCGTGCCGATCACTGTGCTGATAATGATCAGGGTACGGCGCTGGCTCATTGGGCGTTCCAGACTGTTGGAGTACTAAAGAAACCGGGACAGGCAACGCGCTTTAACGCATTGACTGTCCCGAGTGGAGGCACGAATTAACGTGCGGAACCGCGGCGAATCAGGTTCACGATGGCCAGCAGGATCACGGCGCCCAGGAAGGAGACGACCAGGGACATGATGCTGAAGTCATTTGCATTGATGGTGCCAGTGCCGAACAGTGGAGCGAGCAGCCAGCCGCCGAGGAAAGCGCCGACGATACCAACAATAATGTTAAGGAACATGCCTTGCTGTGCGTCGGTTTTCATAACAAGACTAGCGAGCCAGCCAATGATGCCCCCGACGATAATCCAGATAATGAAGTTCATGTTAATCCTTTCGAAGTTAAGGGAAGGTTCTACCAATAATGTGGAACGGTGAAAAAAATTTTAATCAAATGAAAAAACTGCGTCAGTGCGCTACCGAACTAAGTGAATGACAAACTCGTAATCTTGCACTGCCACAAAGCGTCGACCCAGGCGTTGCAGCAGCCCTCGTCAAGCCATGAATGCGGCGCAAACCTGCGTAAAGCCTGCATAGGCGACTCCTATCCTTTTACACTCGCGTCTTGCGATCAAGCCATCAAACCCCGAAAGGACGACGTCATGCCTGCCCAGTTTTACCGCGCCTTTCGCGCCCTGCTGCTGGTGTCTGCATTTTTCGTGCCGTGTACCGCGCAGGCTGCCAGCGCGCTGGCAGCGCGCCAGTTCGCCGACTTGCTGGCCGCACAGTGGGCCTGGCAAAAGACCGAGTTCCCGGAACGCGCCACGTTCCGCGACGAGAGGCGGCTGAACGATCGCCTGACCGATCTCTCGTTCGCAGCGATCGCCGCGCGCAAACAGCATCAGCGGGAATTGCTTGCGCGCCTGAACCACATCGACGCATCGCAGTTATCCGGCCAGGATGCAATTTCCCATGCCGTGCTCCAGTCCCAGCTACAGATAGACAGCAAAATTGATGCAGTGTTCGGCACCCTGCCGTTCGGTGCGCTGGATGCCTGGATGCCGCTGTCGCAGATGAATGGCGTGCACCTCGACTTCCCCGCGCTGGTCAAAGCCACCGCCTTCACGAGCGCAGCCGATTACGACATGTACCTGAAACGCCTGGCCGCCTTGCCGCTGCAGCTGGGCCAGACTATCGCCGTGATGGAGAGCGGCATCGCGAGCGGCTGGATGCCGCCGGCCGTCGCGATCCGCGCGATTCCCGGACAGATAGCCGCGCAGGTGCCCGAGGACCCGGCGCAGTCAATGCTATTCCAGCCCTTTGCCAGCTTTCCTGATGCGGTGGGTGAAGACGAGCGCGCGCGCCTGCGCGCCGCCGGCCTGGCGCTGCTGCGCGATACGGTCAGGCCGGCCTTCGCCAATCTGAAAACTTTTGTGCAGGAGCGCTATCTGCCTGCCGCGCGCAAGGACCTGGGCGCGTCGACGCTGCCCGGCGGCGCCGCCTACTATGGCTTGATGATCCGGCGGAACACCACTACTGACCTGGACGCGCACGCGATCCATGCGCTCGGCCTGCGCGAAGTCGCGCGCATCAATCTGGAAATGGATGCAGTCATGCGGCGCAGCGGCTTCAAGGGCGCGCGCGCCGAATTCCAGACATTCATCAACACCGACGCGCAATTCAAGTTCACGCGGGCGGAAGACCTGCTGGCCAAATACCGCGATATCGCCAAGCGCGCCGACGCGGAATTGCCGCGCCTGTTCGCCGAGCTGCCACGCCTGCCGTATGGCATTCGCGCAATGCAAGCCTACGAAGGCGACAATGCCGAGCACTACACGCGCGGCGCCAGCGACGGCAGCCGGGCCGGCTATTTCGAAGCGAACACGAATAATTTACACAAGACCGCGTCCTACGGCATGGAGGCGCTGGTGATGCATGAAGCCGTGCCGGGCCATCACCTGCAAATCGCGCGCCAGCAGGAATTGAAGGACCTGCCGGAATTCCGCAAGGCCGGCAGCTTCACCGCTTACACCGAGGGCTGGGCGCTGTATGCGGAAAGCCTGGGCGACGAGATGGGCTTTTATACCGACCCGTACAGCAAGTTCGGCCAGCTGGCCGGCGAGATGTGGCGTGCCTGCCGGCTGGTGATGGATACCGGCATCCACGCCTTCGGCTGGACCCGCGAGCAGGCGATTCGCTACAAGGAAGAAAACGCCGCAGCTCCGCATGCGGATGCGGTGGCCGAGACCGACCGCTACATCGTCTGGCCGGGGCAGGCGCTGGGCTACAAGATTGGCGAACTGCGCATCAAGAGTTTGCGCGCGAAGGCACAGGCGGCGCTGGGGCAGAAGTTCGATGTGCGGCGCTTTCATAATGCCGTGCTCGACAATGGGGCGCTGCCGCTGGATGTGCTGGATGGGCAGATTGATTTGTGGATTGCGCGTGAGCGTGACATCAAGGCTCGGTAGCGGTTCTGGGGAGGAGGCTTTTTTGAGGTGGCTTGCGCGAATTGAAGTGTGGGCAGGCTGAGGGCGCGGTTCTTCGATTGCTCGATTTATTGTGTGGGCGTTCGATTTGCTCGATTTATTGTGTGGGCTGGCAGAGGGCGTATCGCGATTACGCGGTCTGATGCCGCGCCTGCCGCTGCAGCTGCGCATCGGCCTTGGTCGCGCGATGCTCGGCCACGGCCTTCTGCTTGACGTGCAGCTTGTGCGCCTGACCCGCGTAATCGCCGCCGATGGCCTGCTCCACCTGCGCAGCATTCACCCCACGTGAAGTAAGCCACTCGGCCACCAGCGCGGCCAGCCGATCCAGCGCAATGCGATGCGTCGCATCGGTCTTCGCATACAGCCAGTCGGACAGCGCCATGAAATTAGCAAATGCCGCGTCACCCAGGATTAGCGTCAGCGTGTGGGCAAAGCGGCCGGAGTTTGCCACCAGATCCCAGTAACGCGCAAAGCGCACCAGACGCTGCATGTCGGCGAAATCAATCCGGTCAGTGGCCAGGATCGTGTACGGCGGATATGGATCAAACACCAGGCCGTAAGCCTCGGTATGCCGGATGATCGGCGTGCCGCGCAGGCGCTTCAGGATGCCGAACTGGATTTCATGCGGTTGCAAGGCGTGCAGGCGATCGAAGCCGGCAGCAAAGCTGGCGATATCCTCGCCGGGGAGGCCGGCGATCAGGTCGACATGCAGATGGGCCTGCGTATGCTGGCACAGCCAACGTATGTTTTCCGCGGCCTTGTCATTGTTCTGTTTGCGGCTGACCAGCGCCTGCACCTCGGGATTGAAACTTTGGATACCGATTTCAAATTGCAGCGTCCCGGGCGGGAACTTGACGATGGATTCCTTCAGCGCGTCGGGCAAATGATCCGGCACGACTTCAAAATGCGCGAACACCAGATCGGCCGGATTCGCGGCCAGCTTGTCGAGGAAGAACTGCATGATCTTCAGGCTGGTCTTGATGTTCAGGTTGAAGGTGCGGTCGACAAACTTGAACAATCGCGCGCCGCGCGCATGCAGGGTCTCGAGCTCGCCAAGAAATGCATCGATGTCAAACGGCCACGCGGTCTTGTCCAGTGCGGAGAGGCAGAATTCGCATTTGAACGGACAGCCACGCGAGGCTTCGACGTACAGCGTGCGGTGGCGGATGTCTTCGTCGGTGTAGAGCGTGTATGGCAACGTCAGTTCCGTCAGCGGCGCCTGTAAGCCGGCGTGAATTTTCATGAGCGGCTGCGGACCATGCAGGATTTGCCGGCACAGCGATGTGAAGGTGACGTCGCCCCAACCAGTAATCAGATAATCAGCCAGTGCGACGATGGGCTGATCGGCCTGCTCGTGCGAGACTTCCGGCCCGCCCAGCACGATCGTGATGTGCGGCGCGACGCGCTTCAACATGGCCACCACGCGCGTGGTTTCTTCCACGTTCCAGATGTAGACGCCAAAGCCGATGATCTCTGGCTGGCGTTGCAACAGTTTGCCGACCACATCGGCAGTCTTCGCGCCGATGACGAATTCGAGCAGCTCGGTGCACTCCTGCAATTCGCCCATATTGGCCAGCAGATAACGCAGTCCCAGCGAAGCGTGGGCATAACGGGCGTTCAGGGTCGAGAGCAGAATGGTCATTGCAGGAGACGATAGGGATGGCAAAGCGCCATTTTACGCCCTGCCCTCCTACCAGTCTTTTGCGAGGCTTTCGGACGGCTTCAGCGCAGCACTTTAGCGGCGCCGCCGTCGCGCGCTTGCTCAGTTTCCTGCAGTGCACGCCACATCACCTTGCCGGTAGCCGACTTCGGCAGCGCGGCGACGAATTCGATGATCTTCGGCGCCTTGTAGGCGGCCATGTGCTCGCGCGCCCAGTCGATGATCTCGGACTCGCTGACGGACTCGGCGCCGGGTTTGCGCACGATCACGGCCTTCACCGTTTCGCCGCGATGCGCGTCAGCAGCGCCAATCACGCAGCACTCCTGCACCGCCGGATGCTGATACATCTTCGATTCGACTTCCGCCGGCCAGACCTTGAAGCCGGCGGCGTTGATCATGCGCTTCAATCGGTCGGTAAAGAAAAAGAAGCCCTCTTCATCCATGTAGCCCAGGTCGCCCGAGCGGAAAAACCGCTTGCCGTCGAGTTCGGCAAATGCATCGGCGGTTTTTTGCGCGTCGTTCCAGTAAGCCGCAAATACCTGCGGCCCATGGATCCAGATTTCACCCGTCTTGCCTTGCGCAACTTCACGCAGCGTGACCGGATCGACCACGCGCGAATCGACGCTGAAATGCGGAATGCCCAGGCATTGCTGCTTCATGCGCTGCGGCGGATTGATGTGCGATGCGCCCATCGTTTCGGACAAACCATAGCCTTCCATGTACTGCCGCCCGGTCAGGTCGAGCAGCTTTTGCGCGATCGCCGCCGGCATGGCCGCGCCGCCCCCGGAAATGCGCTTGAGCCCGGAGATGTCGTACTCGGCCAGCCGCGGATTCGACAGGAAATCGATCATCATCGCCGGCACCAGCGTCCAGCTCGATACCGCGTAACGCGTGATCAGCATGCCGGCTACGTCGCGATCCCAGCGCGGCAGGATGACCAGCGCGCCACCACAGTAAATCGTTGCGTTCATGACCGACTGCATGCCAGTCACATGGAAAAACGGCAGCACCGCCAGCGTCACCGAGCCAGCCAGCGTCGGACCCGACCAGGCCGGGCTACCGACCGCATTGAACATGACCGAGCGATGGGTGTGGATGCAGCCCTTCGGCTGGCCGGTGGTGCCCGAGGTGTAAGGCATGCAGGCCGGATCGTCCGGTCCGGCCTGGTGTGCGGCTGGCCTGTGCTGCGCCGACAGCGCGTCCTGCCAGGCGACTACGCCGGGCAGCCGTGGCATAACGTTGCGCGCGGCGCGCACTGTGTCAGGCACATCCAGTGTCGTGGTTGGATCGATGTAATCCGAATACGTCGCCACGATCGCATGCTCCAGCCCGGCGCCGATCAGCGGCGCGATGCGGTCAACTACTTCCTGCGCCGCAAGGATGGTGCGCGCGCCACTGTCAGTCAGGCAATGGCGCAGTTCATCGGTCACCAGCATGGGATTGAGCGGCACGACCATCGCGTCCGCGCGCAGGATGGCGTAATAGGCGATCACGAATTGCGGGCTGTTCTGCATATCCAGCAAGACCCGGTCGCCGCGCACGACGCCGCACACCGCCTGCAGATAACCGGCCAGCCCGCATACTGCGGCATCCATCTGCGCATAGGTGATCACGCCGTTGTAGAAAATCAGCGCCGCTTGATGCGGATAGCGGCGCGCATTGACTTCCAGATTCACATACACACTGGTGTCCGGCGTGGTCAGATGATGGGGCAGGCCTGCCGGCCAATGCGGGTAATGGGTAGTGTTCATGTCTCCGCCGATGTTTTCGACTTTTATTATCGATCGCTGAAAATATTTCCGACGAAGTATTCTAACGTGCTTCGCTTGCGGTCTTGACTCGCGGTCTTGACCCGCGGTCTTGACCCACGGTCTTGACCCACGAACTTGGCCCGCGGCTCAGACCCACGGCGTCGGCGCGCAGTCCAGGGTGACCGCCCCCGACTGCGGCGGCCGTCTGCACAGCCGGCGCGGCTGCGTTACCATTCCATCCACCATCAACTTAATGAAAATTTGACGATGAAACTTTATTACACGCCTGGCGCCTGCTCACTCTCCCCGCACATCGTGTTATGCGAAGCTGGTCACGATTACGAGCTCGAGCGCGTCGACCTGAAGGCCAAGACGACCTCGGATGGCAGCGATTACCGGGCGATCAATGCCAAGGGCAGCGTGCCGGCCCTGCAGCTGGACAACGGCGACCTGCTCACCGAGGGACCGGTGATCGTGCAATACCTGGCCGACCTTGCGCCCGCCACGAAACTGGCGCCGGCGTTCGGCACCTTCGCGCGTTATCAATTGATGGAAATCCTGAATTACCTTACGTCCGACGTGCACAAAGGTTTTGGCCCGCTGTTCAATCCGGTTTCAACCGACGAAGCCAAGACTGCCGCGCGCACCGCGCTCGCGCCGCGCCTTGCCCTGCTCGACAAGAAGCTGGCCGCATCGCCCTTTCTGACCGGCGCGCAGTTCAGCGTCGCGGATGCGTATCTGTTCGTGCTGCTGTCCTGGACCAGCCGTGTTGGCATCGACACAGCACCCTATCCTGCGCTACAGGCTTTCCAGAAAACCGTCGCGGCCCGTCCGGCGGTACAGAAGGCAATGGTCGCGGAAGGTTTGATCAAAGTCAGCTGAGAAGGCGAGGCGGCTGAAACAATGGCAAGGCATTCCCGCCAGCGCACAAGGCAGCGACATGAAATCCAAACAGAAACCGAATCGCCTGCCGCAGCGCATCGCCCTGGTGCTGCAAGGGGGCGGCGCGCTCGGCGCGTACCAGGCCGGCGTGTACGAGGCCCTGCATGAACACGACCTGTGCCCGGACTGGATCGTCGGCACGTCGATCGGCGCGATCAACGCGGCCATCATCGCCGGCAATCATCGCGACGTGCGGATTGCCCGGCTACGCGAGTTCTGGGATACCGTTTCCTATGACGACATGATCGAAATGGATCATGTGCCCGATTCGGCGCGCAAGTTCAATACCTGGGTGAACACGGTAAACGCCACTACCCACGGCGTGCCCGGCTTCTTCACCCCGCGCGTGATGAATCCGTTCGCGGCCGGCCTGCCGGTGACGCCCGAGGTCGCCAGCTTCTACGATACCGGCCCGTTGCAAGCCACATTAGAGCGCCTGGTCGATCTGGATTACCTGAACGCGCCTGGCGGCATTCGCCTGACCGTGAACGCAATGGCGGTCACGACCGGCCAGCTGGCCGGCTTCGACAGCCGCTCGCACAATCTGCGTATTGAGCACATCATGGCCAGCGGCGCGCTGCCGCCGGGTTTTCCGCCGGTGCGCGTGGACGAGGAGCTGTACTGGGACGGCGGACTGTTTTCAAACACGCCGCTGGAGACCGTGCTGGACGACGAACCGCGTCTCGACACCCTGTGCTTCATGGTCGACCTGTGGAGCGCGCAAGGCCCCGAGCCGACCACCTTCGATGAGGTGCAGACGCGCCAAAAAGACGTCACCTTTGCATCGCGCTCGAAGCTGCACATCGACGATTACCTACGCCTGCACGAAATGCGCAAGGCGGTGCGCGCGCTGTATGGCCGGCTGCCGCCGGAACTTCGTACAGCCGCCGAACAAAAGATCCTGGCCGACGTCGGCGCCAACACGACCATGCACATCGTGCGCCTGGCGTACGCAGGGCGCGACTGGCACATGGCATCAAAGGACATCAATTTCTCCAGGGGCTCAATCCGTTGGCGCTGGCAGCAGGGTTACCGGGACGCTACGCGCGCGGTCGAAAATGCCGCCTGGATGAACATGGTGCCGGATGATTCCGGGGTGGTGGTGCATGAGCTGGTGCCGCCGGGGGAGTCGTTCACGCAAACGCATGTAAAAAAATAAGACGTTCCATGGCGCGCCGCGCTTGCGCTTGCTGCGTGTTGCTTTTAATAAACTTCATTCTTGGTTGCAACTGCGTTTCTTATTTCGGTCGGACATAATGTTTTCAACATTACCGCCGTCCAACGCATGCGTGGCAACTGCCCGGTCACGCGACGGCGCCCCAGTCCAATCCGTCCGGAGAACCACACATGACTATCTTCTTGTCCACCGAGTCGCGCACGCTCGCCGAACTGCTGGTCTGGGATTCGACCAATCCGGCAAAGGCTCCCTTCATCAAGATCGGCCGGCTACTTCTGGCGGTCGATAAAACTGGCTGCGAGGCCTGGCAGCCCCTGATGAAACAACTCAAGCAGCAACACAACGCAACAAAGTTCTCACTGTACTCCGGCCGCCATGGCGCGTTGGAAGGCTGCTTTCAAGACAACGGGGAAGTTCCTGCATCCGCGCATGATCGATGTTTCTACGATGACGATGTCAAGGAGGCAGCCAGGTATGGCCCGGCGGAAGGCGTAGACATTGAGGTAGTCGACACCGCTCGCACGCCTATGCGTTTGTACACACAGCGGGTCTTGACCGACATCGCCTGCGGCCAGTGGGTGATCGTCGTCTGGTGCCATTCGATCGCTTCCATGACCAGGATTCCCAATAATGCGCCGGAGATCTACCACAAGGGGCCTCTGTTTATCTCTGCTCAAAACACATCGCGCAGGAGGGTCTGCGATATTGTCCGCGAGGATTATGGGTGGGTGCGTTGAGTCGGCGGCCAGAGCCGGCAATTGCCTGAACGCGAATAACTGTTAGACGAAAGCTTCTTGCGCCATCCGCGTGTTTGATATCGGCGCCTTGCATCAATGCGGATTTTTTGCGGACCATAGTCGAAATTTCTGACAGTCTGGTTTCCCGATGCATCGACCGAGCGGAAGCGTAGTCGATAAGTTTTACCCGGCGTATTCTTGAAAAGCACAAACCATCGCCCGTCGCGGTGGTCGACATTCATGCTGTCGGCACTGCCAGAAACTGCGTCGAGCGTGACCTCGGGATTCGGGTCGTAGTTATCGCTGCTTACAGCGCGTAAAGCGAACTCAACCCAGCCATTATGTCTGCCCGGGTGATCCGTAGGCTCTGCGATGATCGCTGACGACCCCGATGCAAGTGAGGAAAGTAGCAAAAGTGATGACGATTTTCATCTGGGCGCTAACACGACCCTGCACACCGTGCGCTTGGCGTACGCAGGCTGCGGCTGGCACATGGCCCCGGTAGTACTATTTTTTAGTACTTTTAATGGCGTTCGAGACGCTTTTGTTTCCTGTGTATTTCTTCAGGATCGAAGTCTCGTCAGCTTTGAGCCGCGCGCAGTTTAGCTTTTTCTCTGCGGAGAGAATCTGTTTTGTTCGATCTGCGTCGTAGGGCTCTTCACCACTCCAATGAGCGCATTTAATAACCCTGTCGATGAATTCGACCACATCTTTCGGCTGCCCGCGTTTCACGGCATCGACTGAATCATCCGCTGCGCTCACATGTGCTGCCAGGATTAACGTTACGAAAACGTAGAGCTGCTTTGTGGTCATATTCGCCTTACGCCTGAGTAGTGCACTACACTGTGTAGCCGAGCGTCAACGTTGGTTTTTTTGTGCGCGATAGTCGAAATTCGTAACTGTTTCATTGCCTGATGCGTCGACTGAACGGAAGCGTAGTCGATAGGTTTTACCCGGCGTATTCTTGAATTTCACGATCCATCTCCCGTCGCGGCGATCGACAGTCATGCTGTCGGTACTGCCAGAAACCCCATCCAGCGTGATCTCGGGATTCGGGTCGTAGTTATCGCGGCTGACAGCTCTTAAGGCGAACTCGACCCAGCCATTATGATTGCCCGGGTGAGCCGTAGGCTCGGCAATAATATCCAGGCTGGGCGGCGAGGTATCGCCCTTTGTTACGCGGATGATTTGCGACTCATCACGGCTATCGACCCATACGTAAGCGTTGACGTAAGCGGGATCCATCGCTGGCAGTAAAACTGAAAAATTACTTTCGGTCGCACCGGGTAATATTCCTTTTGAACCGGTGTTCGCATTGATGGGCTGGGCATTGCTCGGCGCGTTGGGGAAGAGCTCCCGGCTGTACGCGTTTTCGATCCACTCAATCGCGAACTTCGGGTTTTCGTCTTCGAACGAATAGAGGACTTTCCAGCCATCCGGTCGTGCAGCGCTTGTGACCGGAATGAGGAACGACTGCGAGCCAAGATCTTTCTCGGGAAAAATCGTTAATTCCCTGGACTCTTCAGCACCTTCGGCTCCTACCCCCAACGTGACCCGTGTAATAGGGCTCGTGCTCAAATTTTTTAGTTGGTACTGATACTGCACCTTACCCCCATAATGCATTCCCCATGCAGCAATGCTGGCTATGGGCTGTTCAGTCTGCGCTTGCACTCCATTGACGACTCCGATGCAGGCGAGGAAAGCAGCGAAAGTGAGGGCGATTTTCATCTAGTGCTACCTTGCCGATGGTTGAAAGTGCACTGGGTGATCTGCGTAAGGTCTATGCATGTTACAAGCGTTGGCAGTCTTATCTGCAGTGGCTGGGGGTATGCCGCCATAATCGACAGCGGGTCCTGTCGTATGGTTTGATGTTGTTCCGTGCTGATTCCGGATTCAAATTCAATCCCTGCTTACCTGCGCAGGAATCTCTACTCAGTTCGAGATCCAGATGTCAGGTTAATGAAACATTGCCTTCGAAATAAGCTGTCAACTTTGCGAGGTTTCGCAGGACGATTTTTTTAACGGCGAACCGGGTCAACCGATGACGTCAGCGCCACCACAAAGCGAAGTTGAGATTTCTGCAGGGGTCGCTAACATTCTGCGGACGATGATGCCGGAGTTCGTAATGGCGGGCCCCAAATCCTCGTTAAGTGCTGAGCAGACAAACGTCGTTACACTCGCTGGCTTGCTCCCTGCGGCCGCCATCGAGGCCGCTGTGGCCGCTGCTCCGAAAAAAGAGCGAGAAGAACTTAGCCGGTTACTCGAGCGTCACCAGACCCGCGCCCTTGCAGCTCTGGCCCCGTCACAGCGTGGCATAGCCTTCGGCGCGTTGCCTCAGCTAGCCATGCTCGTGCAGGGCGAGCTGCTATTGCTTGAGCCGGCTTTACTCGCGGAGCTCGCTGAGGTCTCGCTTGCAGGCGCGCCGGCCGAACTGCCAGATTTTGCCCGGACCTCTGACGATAAGCCCTACTTGATCGACATTGAAAATGGCCATCTGCGGATTGAGCAGAACCTGATGCAGTATTCGCTGGACCTGAATGCGGGCAGCGCGGCCGTGCGGCGCGAAGATGTCATCCGCGAACTTGATCGCCGCGTGCACCGTGACGATGTATTGCAGTCGCAAATGATTGCATGGCTGGGGCGGGTGCTCGACGATATATCTGCTCGCGGGACCGAACTCAACTACGTCGCGCGGCATCTGAACCAATTAGCTTAGGCGATCGCGAAACGTATCGATGGATTTGTAAAAAACCAGAGAACACAAATTTTTCAGCGCAGTTTGCTGGATGGGCCGGACAAAGTACAACTGAGTGAATTTCATCAGTTCCGATTCGACCCGAACAACTATCCTGCGCGTTGGTTATTCGCCGGTCGCTACATTTTTCAAAAACATTACTATCCCCGACCCGGCGAGTTGGACGGTAATATTTTGCAGGAAGAAACGGCATGTGCGGTGGAGCTGGACTGCCTGGACCAGGTTGAGCGCTGGGTCCGTAATTTGGAACGCCAGGCCGGGAACGCCTTCTGGCTGCCGACTTCTACTGATCGCTTTTATCCTGACTTCGTCGCAGAGCTGAAAGACGGACGCCTTTTTGTCGTCGAATATAAGGGCGGCGACCGTTTCAGTAATGATGACTCACGTGAAAAACGCGATATTGGAGCGTTCTGGGCCGCCGCGAGCGAAGGCCGCTGTGTTTTTGCAATGGTGACGCACCAGAGTCAGGCGGGAATGTCGGTCGGAGCTCAATTGCGCAAGGCGCTCGACTAACGGATCAAGGTAAAAATGAACCGTTTTCTCCGCTGAGAATTGAAGGTGAGGCATCTCGATGTTGGCAGGCGCTGCTTGGTGGGAATCCAGTGAAACGAGCGGCAAAGCGGAGCACTGACAGTTCTGTATCAACGCGGATTTTTTTGTGCGACATAGTCGAAATTTCTGACAGTCTGGTTCCCTGACGCATCGACCGACTGGAAGCGGAGTCGATAGCTCTTTCCCGGCGTATTCTTGAATTTCACGATCCATCTCCCGTCGCGGCGATCGACAGTCATGCTGTCGGTACTGCCAGAAACCCCATCCAGCGTGACCTCAGGATTCGGGTCGTAGTTATCGCGGCTGACAGCTCTTAAGGCGAACTCGACCCAGCCATTATGATTGCCCGGGTGAGCCGTAGGCTCGGCAATAATATCCAGGCTGGGCGGCGAGGTATCGCCCTTTGTTACGCGGATAATTTGCGACTCATCACCACTATCGATCCATGCGTGTGCATTCACGTATGCAGGGTCCATCGCCGCCAGGAAAACTGAAAAATTGCTTTCAGTCGTACCAGGTGGTATTCCTTTTGGACCAGTCGCGGGAACCGTGAATTTTGCGTTTTCTGGATCCCCTGGAAAGAGCTCCTTGCTGTACGCCTTCTCGATCCAGTCAATCGCGAATTTTGGATTTTCTTCTTCATACGAATAGAGGACTTCCCACCCATCGGGTCGCGCAGCGCTCCTTACGGGGATCAAGAAAGAATACGTGCCGCGGTCTTGCTCAGGACGAACGGTCAGCTCACGAGATTCTTTTCCATCTTCGGGGCCAACGCCCAGAGTAAGCCGCGTAATCTGACCACGGCTCAAATTTTTTAGCTGATACGTATATTGCACCTTGCCGCCGTAGTGCATCCCCCATGCGGTAATGCTGGCGATAGGCTTTTCAGTTTGTGCCTGTGGCTCGTTGACGACGCCGATGCAGATCAGGAAAGTGGCGAAAGTGAGGGCGATTTTCATCTAAGTGCTACCTTGGCAATGGTTGAAAGTGCACAGGGTCATTCGCGTACGGCCTGTGCATATTGCAGGCTTTGGCAGTCTTGTCTGCACTGGCTGCGGTTATGCCACCAAAATCGACAGCGGTTCCTGTCGTATGGTTTGATGTTATTCCGGGCTGATGCTTCATACGATGCTTTCTATCATGACGCCAGACCTCGTCTTTTATTTTCTTGCAAGCTTCCGTATTGTCGTTTTTCAAGATCGCCCATTTGTCCCAGACTTCTCTAAGGTGATCCTGATAGGCTTGCGGTCGAAATCCCGAAGTGACCTCCGCATTCCTCTCTCGCTGCTTGATGCAGGTCGCGCCCGCCTTTACGGCTTCTGAAACATGTTCCATATCTGGGTTCTTCGAATACGGCCCAGTTTCATGTTCTTGCGCTGCAGGGTCAGTACTGGGTAACAGTGGTTTCACCGGACAAACGCCCCGCGGGCGACAAATTCGGACAGATACCTGGTAGCCCTCGGCCCCAGTGATGACGACGCGCTCAGGAAGTGGATCGTAATCCGCCGGGCAGGCCGGCTCGAGACTTTGTGGGTCCTCCCTGATTCCCCATTCGTCGACAAAATTACCATTCGAGAAACACTGACAGGTGGTTCTTTGCGGCGCGTATTGGCATAAGGCTTCAATATTTGCGGAATTCTGAAGATTCAAACGAACCAGTTCACATCCCTGGCTTGGCGTTAGAACTTTTATCGA
>Ga0326735_1000038_pt1 | contig 24488 bp, 19 predicted proteins | sample 37_GP2_1092_FD_207945 | JGI IMG/M metagenome (GOLD analysis project Ga0326735, IMG submission 207945) | Glacier ice microbial communities from Ngari, Tibet, China - 37_GP2_109.2 | ecosystem: Environmental > Aquatic > Freshwater > Ice > Glacier | place: China: Ngari, Tibet | collected 2018-07-31
CGTCGTGCTGTTGCTGCTGTTGCTGCTGTTGCTGGGCGCTTACAAGATGGGATTTTTTGCGTCTTTGATGCCGGCGCCGGCCGACAAAGCCAGCGCCACGCTGGTCAAGCCGGGTGTGCAGGTGGGGTCCTTGCAATCGAAATCGGTGCCGCTGATTTCGGTGCCGCCGGTGCCTGGCGAGGCATCTGCGCCATTGTCGGTGGCCGGGTATGCGCCGCGCGTCCCCGTGGTTGCTGCCGCTGCGCCGGCGCCGCCGGCGGCTGTCTTAACCAATGCGCTGGTGCTGACGGTGCGCCAGGATTCATGGATCGAGTTGCGCAGCAACGGCGCAGCGCCGCTGATTTCGCGCACCGTCAAGGCGGGCAGCGTCGAGACGTTCGACATCACCAGGCCGGCGCAATTGGTCGTGGGTAATGCATCCGGCGTGGCGGCGACGCTGCGCGGCGCGCCCCTGATGCTGACGCCGGCAAGCAACGGCACGACTTCACGAATGACGATCGAATGACACATACCTTCCTGGATGCGGGCCCGGCGGCCCGGCGCATCAGCTTGCGCGTGCCGGTGTCCTACGGCGAGCACGTGATCGTGGTCGGCGGCGGCGCCCCGGTGGTGGTGCAATCGATGACCAATACCGACACCGCCGACGTGATCGGCACCGCGATCCAGATCAAGCAACTGGCGCAAGCCGGTTCCGAACTGGTGCGCCTGACCGTCGACAAGCCGGAAGCGGCTGCGGCCGTGCCGCATATCCGCGATCAGCTCGACAAGATGGGCATAGTCGTGCCGCTGGTGGGCGACTTCCATTACAACGGCCACACGCTGTTGAACGATTATCCGGAGTGCGCGCGGGCGCTGTCGAAATACCGCATCAACCCCGGCAACGTGGGCCAAGGCGCGAAGCGCGACACGCAATTTGCGCAAATGATCGAAGTGGCCGCGCGCCACGACAAGCCGGTGCGCATCGGCGTCAACTGGGGCAGCTTGGACCAGGCCTTGCTGGCGCGCCTGATGGACCAGAACGCGGCGCGCGCGCAGCCCTGGAGCGCGCAGGTCGTCATGTATGAAGCGTTGGTCACGTCGGCGATAGAAAACGCCGTGCGCGCCGAGGAAATCGGCCTTGGCCGGGATCGCATCATATTGTCGTGCAAGGTGTCGGGTGTGCAGGATTTGATATCGGTGTACCGCGAACTGGCGCGCCGCTGCGACTATCCGCTGCATCTCGGCTTGACCGAAGCGGGCATGGGCAGCAAGGGTATCGTCGCATCGACCGCAGCGCTGGCGGTGCTGCTGCAGCAAGGCATCGGCGACACGATCCGGATGTCACTGACGCCGGAACCGGGCGGTGATCGCAGTCGGGAAGTCATCGTTGGGCAGGAAATATTGCAAACCATGGGGTTGCGCAAATTCGCGCCGATGGTGATCGCCTGCCCGGGTTGCGGGCGCACCACGTCGACTACGTTCCAAGAACTGGCCGACAAGATCCAGAGCTATTTGCGGGCCCAGATGCCGGAGTGGAAAAAAACCTATCCGGGCGTCGAAGGGATGAACGTGGCTGTGATGGGATGCATCGTCAACGGCCCGGGCGAATCGAAGCACGCCAATATCGGCATCAGCCTGCCGGGCACCGGCGAATCGCCGGCCGCGCCGGTGTTCGTCGACGGCCAGAAGACGGTGACGCTGCGCGGCGCGCGCATCGTCGAGCAATTCCAGGCCATCGTGCAAGATTACGTGCATAGCCATTATGGCAAGCAACCTTGAAGTGGCTTGCAGTTCCAAGAATAAAAGAATGAAAGATGCGCATGTCAGAAAATAAAAAACCCGAAAAAATCACCGGTGGAGCCGGGATCTCGAGCGACATGTCGCTCGCCGGCGCAACGGTATAGGCGTGCAAGCCTGTACTCCCAAGGTGCCTGAATAGAAATAGCATCAGAAATCACTGTAGCGAATATAAAATGTCAGAAAATAAAAAACCCGAAAAAATCACCGCCATCAAAGGCATGAACGACATCTTGCCGGTCGATGCGCCGCTGTGGGAATTGTTTGAAAATACCGCGCAGTCGGTCTTGCAAAGCTATGGCTTCCAGCAGATCCGCACGCCGATCCTCGAAGAAACCAAGCTCTTTGCGCGCGCTATCGGCGCCGTCACCGACATCGTCGAGAAGGAAATGTATTCCTTCACCGATGCGATGAACGGCGATCAATTGACGCTGCGTCCCGAAGGCACCGCTAGCGTGGTGCGCGCGGTGCTGGAACATAATCTGGTCTACGACGGCCCGAAACGGCTGTGGTACAAGGGGCCGATGTTTCGCCACGAGCGTCCGCAGCGCGGCCGTTATCGCCAGTTTTTCCAGTTTGGCGCCGAAGCGATCGGCTTTACCGGTCCCGACATCGATGCCGAAATGATCATGCTGTGCCGCCGTTTGTGGGATGATCTGGGCTTGGAAAACATCCGTCTCGAATTGAATTCGATCGGCGATGCTGGAGAGCGTGCCCGCCACCGGGTCGACCTGATCGCGTATTTTGAAGCGAACATCGGCTTGCTCGACGCCGAAGCGACGCGCCGCCTGCACAGTAATCCGCTGCGCATCCTCGACACCAAGAACCCGGCGATGCAGGAATTGGTCAATGGCGCGCCCAAGCTGCTCGATTATCTGGAAGCGGAATCGCTGGCGCACTTCGAAGGCGTGCAGAAAATCCTGAACCATAACAATATTCCGTACACGATCAATCCGCGCCTGGTGCGCGGCATCGATTACTATAACCGCACGGTGTTCGAGTGGATCACCGACGAACTCGGCGCGCAAGGCACTGTCTGCGCCGGCGGGCGCTACGATCCATTGATCGAAATGTTCGGCGGCAAGCCGACCCCTGCGGTCGGTTTCGCGATGGGCATCGAGCGCCTGATCGACCTGATGAAAAGCGCCGGCGAACCGGATGCGCCGAACCAGTGCGATGTGTATCTGGTGCATCAGGGCGAGGCCGCGCAGTTGCAGGCTTTCGTACTGGCCGAGCGCATTCGCGATGCCGGTCTCGACGTTGTGCTACATTGCGCCCCCAGCAATGGCGGTGGCAGCTTCAAGAACCAGATGAAAAAAGCCGATGCCAGCGGCGCCGCGTTTGCGGTGATTCTGGGCGAGGATGAAGTGGCGCAGCATGTGGCCAGTGTCAAGTCCATGCGTTCATCAAACGTTGGCTTGCAGCAAAACACGGTGCCGTTTGACGGCGTCGTCGATTATCTGGTCGACCAGATCGTCGGCGACGACCACGATCACGATCACGTGCATTACCACCACTGACTCCCGGGCCGCTTGAGTTCGGCCCCGGCGCCAGGCTGCTCTTCCTTATTCACCATTCAACATTGAAACACGAACCTCATGGCATACGATCTCGAAGAACAAGAACAATTAGCCTCTTTCAAGGCGTGGTGGAACCAGTATGGCAACTTGCTGTCGTGGGTGCTGATCGTGGCGTTGACCGCCTACAGCGGTTGGACCGGCTGGAATTATTACCAGCGCACGCAGTCCATCCAGGCATCGCAACTGTACGACGAATTGCAGAAAGCGGTGGCGGCGCAGGACAATGCCAAGGTTGCGCGCGCCGCCAGCGACATGCAGGCGCGTTTCAAAGGCACCGCGTATGCCCAGATGAGTGCGCTGACGGCCGCCAAGAGCGCGTTCGACGCGAGCGACCTGACAGCCGCAAAAGCGCAGTTGCAATGGGTGATCGAACACGGCAATGCCGAGTACCAGGCGATCGCCAGGCTGCGCCTAGCCGGCGTCTTGCTCGATGAAAAATCTTATGACGCTGCGCTGGCGGCGCTGGTCGGTGCTACGCCGGCCCAGTTCATCGGCAACGTTGCCGACCGCAAGGGTGATATTCTGGTCGAGCAAAACAAGATTCCCGAGGCGCGCGCAGCCTATCAGTCGGCGCTCGATGCCACCGACAAGAAAAATCCCGGCCATCAATTGATCGAGCTGAAACTGGAGGGCTTGGGCGCCGTGGTGGCGCCGGCCAAGGTTAAGGACACACTGTAATCCGTTTCCAGGCTTGACAGCCACTTCATCAATAGAGATCGAGGTTGAATTTATGCATGGCACTAAAAAAATCGTCGGTTTGAGTTTGCTGGCCCTAGTGGCAGGATGCAGCTCGTTGAATCCATTTGCATCGAAAGACAGCAGGAATCAGCCGGCGCCGCTGGTCGAGCTGAGCTCGAAGATGGCTGCGCGCGCGGTCTGGCAGCAATCGATCGGCAAGTCCGGCGGGTACACCTTTTCGCCGGCGCTGGCCAACGGCAGCCTGTTCGTGGCTGCGGCCGACGGGGCCATGGCGCGCCTGGACGCCGCCACCGGGCGTGAGCTATGGCGCATCAAGGCCGGCACCGCGTTGACCGCAGGGGTCGGTTCCGATGGCGCGGTAGTCGCGGTGGGCGGCGTCGATGGCGTGATCCTGGTTTTCGATGGCGACGGTAAATTGTTGTGGAAAGAGCAGGCATCGAGCGAGATCCTGGCCGCGCCCGTGGTCGGGCAAGGCATGGTCGTGGTGCGCAGCTTGGACAACCGCGTGACGGCATTCGATGCCAGGACCGGCGCCAGAAAATGGAGCGCGCAGCGCACGATGCCGGCGCTGACCTTGCGCAATGCGCCGGGCATGGCGATAGGCGGCGCCAATCTGTATCTGGCCCAGCCGGGCGGAAAATTGCTGGCGCTGACGATGGCGGCCGGTGCGCCGCGCTGGGAAGTGACGCTCAGCGAGCCACGCGGGGCCACCGAACTGGAGCGCGTCAGCGATGTCGCCGGCACCCCGTCCCTGTTCGAGCGCGATCTGTGTGCGGTATCCTACCAGGGCCGCATCGGCTGTCTGGACGCCGCCACCGGCGCGGGGCGCTGGACCAAGCCCTTGTCGTCCAATGTCGGCCTGGGCATCGACCAGCGCTTCGTGTTCGCCGCCGATGAGCAGGGTTCGGTGATCGCGTTCAGCCGCGAAGGCGGACAAAGCGCCTGGAAGAATGACAAGCTGGCCCACCGCCGCTTGTCAAGCCCGGTGTCCTTCGGGCGCGCCGTCGTAGTCGGCGACTATCAGGGATATATCCACTTTCTGTCACGCGAAGATGGCGCATTGATAGGCCGCATCAGCACCGACGGCAGCCCGATCAAGTCGGTTGCCGTCGTCGCCGATGCGAATTTGATTTTTCAAACCCAATCAGGGAAAGTGATCGCTCTCGCGGTCGAGTAACGCTAGACAATTATTTGGCACAGGTCTTCAGGCCTGTGCCTCTCACTCGATTTGGAAGGGGATTGCACCCCTCCCAAATTGCATCGGTCGACACCCCGGCCTTCAGGCCGGGGATATCAACCTCCGTACCGCCTTAAAGGGCGGGTTTCAAATCGAAGCGAGTTTTAAAATGAAGCCGGTAATCGCACTAGTAGGTCGACCCAATGTTGGGAAATCGACCTTATTCAATCGTCTGACCCGCTCGCGCGATGCGCTGGTGGCGGACTTGCCTGGCCTGACGCGCGATCGCCATTATGGCGAAGGCCGCGTCGGCGAGCGCCCCTTCCTGGTCATCGACACCGGCGGTTTCGAGCCGGTCGCGAAGGAAGGCATCATGCATCAGATGGCGCTGCAAACCAAGCAAGCCGTGGCCGAAGCCGACGTCGTCGTATTCATCGTCGATGGCCGCCAGGGCATGACGCCGCACGACAAGACCATCACCGATTTCCTGCGCAAGAGCGGGCGTCCGGTGATTTTGGTCGTCAACAAGAGCGAAGGCATGCGCTACACCGCCGTCGTGTCCGAGTTCTACGAACTGGGCATGGGCGATCCGTACGCGATTTCGTCGGCTCACGGCGACGGCGTGACCGATCTGGTCGACGTGGCGCTGGACCTGGCGTTCTCGCTGCGTCCACCGCAGCCTGAGGAACTCGACAAGGTCGAGCGCGGCATCAAGATCGCCATCGTCGGCCGTCCCAACGTGGGCAAGTCGACGCTGGTCAACACGCTGCTTGGCGAAGAGCGCGTGATCGCATTCGACATGCCGGGCACCACGCGCGATTCGATCGAAATTCCGTTCGAGCGCGACGGCCAGCAATACACGCTGATCGACACCGCCGGCATCCGCCGCCGCGGCAAGGTGTTCGAGGCGATCGAGAAATTTTCTGTCGTCAAGACGTTGCAATCGATCTCGGAAGCGAACGTCGTGGTGTTGCTGTTGGACGCGCAACAAGACATCTCCGAGCAAGATGCGCACATCGCCGGCTTCGTGCTCGAAACCGGACGCGCTTTGGTGGTGGCAGTAAACAAGTGGGATGGCTTGCAGTCGCACCAGCGCGACGAGATCAAGATCGACATCGATCGCAAGCTCGACTTCCTGTCCTTCGCCCAGACTCATTTCATTTCGGCGCTGAAGGGCACTAACATCGGTCCGTTGATGAAGTCGATCAATGCCGCTTATGCCGCCGCGATGTGCGACTTGTCGACGCCGAAGCTGACGCGCGCGTTGATCGAAGCGGTCGAAAAGCAGGAGCCGCGGCGCAAGGGTTCGATTCGCCCCAAGCTGCGCTATGCGCATCAGGGCGGCATGAATCCGCCGATTATCGTGATTCACGGTAATGCACTCGATGCGGTCGGCGATCCCTACAAGCGGTATCTGGAAAAGCACTTCCGCGATACCTTCTCGCTGATCGGCACGCCGTTGCGCATCGAATTGCGCACCGGTAAAAATCCATTTGCAAAAACGTCCAAATAATTCCAGGCGGATGGCAAGCCAGCTGAAAACAGGTTAAAGTATTTGCGAAGAATCATTGTGTTGCGACAGAGTGATGTTTCAGGACTTGAAATCAGGCGAGTCGTCTCCAACTCTTCATCACCACCACATTACGGAGCTTTCATGAGCAACAAAGGGCAACTGTTACAAGACCCATTCCTCAATGCATTACGCAAAGAGCATGTCCCGGTATCGATCTATCTGGTCAACGGCATCAAGCTGCAAGGCCATATCGAATCGTTCGACCAGTATGTGGTCCTGCTGCGCAATACCGTCACCCAGATGGTCTACAAGCACGCGATCTCGACAGTCGTGCCGGCGCGTGCAGTGAATCTCAATATTGAACCAGAAGCGGAGTAAAGCATTGAGTTTGACGGCCTCCGGTATTTTCTTCATTCCTAGCAGATTGGGCCTGGCATGCGCGCGGCCCTAGTCGGCATCGACTTCGGTCAGGGCGATTTTGCCGCCAGCGTCGAGGAATTGATGTTGCTCGCGCGCTCTGCCGGCGCGGACCCGATCACGACCATTACGGCCAGGCGTTCGAGTCCCGATGCCGCGTATTTCGTCGGCAGCGGCAAGGCCGATGAAATCAAGGATGCGGTACTCGATAACAACATCGAGATCGTCATCTTCAATCACGCGTTGTCGCCGGCCCAGCAACGCAATCTGGAAAAGCGCCTGGAGATCCGGGTGCTCGATCGGACCAGTCTGATCCTCGACATCTTTGCCCAGCGCGCTCAAAGCCACGAGGGAAAATTGCAGGTCGAACTGGCGCAGTTGCAGCACCTGGCGACCCGGTTGATCCGCGGCTGGACCCATTTGGAGCGGCAAAAAGGCGGCATCGGCTTGCGCGGTCCCGGCGAAACCCAGCTGGAAACCGACCGGCGCCTGATCGGCGACCGGGTCAAGGCGCTGCGAGCGCGCCTCGAAAAATTGCACAAGCAGCGCGCAACGCAGCGTCGCGCGCGCGGGCGCAGCCATACTTTTGCAGTGTCGCTGGTCGGCTACACGAATGCCGGCAAGTCGACGCTGTTCAACGCGCTGACGAAGGCCGGCGTGTATGTCGCCGACCAATTGTTCGCCACGCTGGACACCACTTCGCGCCGTGTCTATCTTGGACAGGATGTCGGCAATGTCGTCATTTCCGACACGGTCGGTTTCGTGCGCGAGTTGCCGCATCAACTGGTGGCGGCGTTTCGCGCCACGCTGGAAGAAACTATCCATGCCGATCTGCTGCTGCACGTTGTCGACGCTGCGTCGCCGGCGCGCATGGAGCAGATCGAGCAAGTCAATCTGGTGCTCAAGGAGATCGGCGCCGATCACATACGGCAGATTCTGGTATGGAACAAGATCGACGCCGCAGGCCTTGAGCCGCAGCTGGAGCGAGGCGAAGATGGCGACATCGAGCGCGTTTTCCTTAGCGCCCAGAAGGGCACGGGACTGGATTTGTTGCGCGCAGCGATAGTCGAAGCGGCCAGCAATGCGCCCGGCGCAAAGCGCGGTGCGAGCCAAGCTGATGCAGCACAGCAGCACGAGTACGATAGCAAGTACGATGAGCAGGACGATGCCGGCCCGGAGCCATCCTCCGCAGCCGACCAGGTCGATAGTAATTCAACCTCCACCCATCATGGATCCAGCTAGCATGTTTGTTTCTCTTATTAAAAAAATAGGTTTGAAGTTGTCGCTCAATGACCCCCGCTGGGGTTCGAAAGGCGATGGCGACAGCGACCATAAGCACGCCCAGGAAGGCAAGAAGCCGGGCGATGGCCCGCCTGACCTGGAACAGATCTGGCGCGACTTCAATGCGCGCCTGAACGCGTTCATGGGCCAGAAGAAAAATCGTCCCGACGCCGGCCCCCCCGGTTCAGGCGGTGGCATGCGGCCCGACATGAAGGGCGCCGGCGTTGCCGCCAGCGTGGTCGGCGCGATCGCTTTCGTGATCTGGCTCGCCAGCGGCGCCTACACGGTGCAGGAAGGCCAGGCCGGCGTGGTGCTCACGTTCGGCAAATACAGTCATACCACGCTGCCAGGTTTCAACCTGCGCTGGCCGGGGCCATTCCAGAGCCATGAAATCGTCAACGTGTCGCAAGTGCGCACCGTCGAAATCGGCTATCGTTCCAGCGTCAACAACAAGCAGCTCAAGGAAGCGCTGATGCTGACCGAGGACGAGAACATCATCGACATCCAGTTCGCCGTGCAATACACGCTGAACGATCCGGTCAAATGGCAGTTCACCAACCGCGACCAGGAAGACGCCGTGCGCCAGGTTGCCGAGACCGCGATCCGCGAGATCGTCGGGCGCAGCAAGATGGACTTCGTGCTGTATGAAGGGCGCGAGAAGGTCGCTTTTGACGTGCAAAAGCTGATGCAGGAAGTGCTCAACCGCTACGTGCTCGGGGTCCAGATTACCAATGTGACGATGCAGGGCGTGCAACCGCCGGAGCAGGTGCAGGGGTCGTTCGACGATGCAGTCAAGGCTGGTCAGGATCGCGAGCGTCTGAAAAACGAGGGCGAGGCTTATGCCAACGACGTGATACCGAAAGCGCGCGGCGCTGCCTTCCGTCTGCTCGAAGAGGCGCAAGCCTATCGTTCGCTGGTCACTGAAAACGCGCTCGGTAATGCGTCGCGCTTCCAGCAAGTGCTGGTCGAATATCAAAAAGCGCCGGGCGTCACGCGCGACCGGATGTACCTAGAAACCATGCAGCAAGTGTTTACCAGTGCGAGCAAAGTCATGATAGATGCAAAATCCGGCAGCAACCTGTTGTATCTGCCACTCGATAAATTGATTGCCCAGAGCGCCGCCAGCGACGCCAAGGCCGGCCAGCCAGTGCAGCCGAGCACCGCCGTATTGCCGGAAGTGGCGGAACCGCGCCGCGACAGCCGTTCGCGCGAGTCGTCGAGCAACAGGGAGAGCCGCTGATGAACCGCATCGTTGCCATTCTGATCGCCGCTTTCATCGCCTTCATGCTGCTGTCCTCGACCGTTTTCATCGTCGATCAGCGCAAGCACGCCATCGTGTTTGCGCTGGGTGAAGTGAAGCAGGTGATCAGCGAACCGGGTTTGCATTTCAAACTGCCGCCGCCGTTCCAGAACGTGCTGTTCCTGGACAAGCGCGTGCTGACCATCGAATCGCCCGACGCCGACCGTTTCATCACGGCTGAAAAGAAAAATATCCTGATCGACACCTTCGTCAAGTGGCGCATCGTTGACCCGCGCCAGTATTTCGTCAGCTTCGGCGGCGACGAAAGCCGGGCGCGCGATCGGATGGGGCAGATCGTCAAGGCGGCGCTGAACGAGGAAATCACCAAGTACACGGTGCGCGACGTGATTTCCGGCCAGCGCGGCAAGGTCATGGATGCGATCCGCAACAAGACCATCGTCGAAGCCAAGGTCATCGGCATCGAGATCATCGACGTGCGCCTGAAACGGGTCGATTATGTCGAGCAGATCAACAACTCGGTTTTCGAGCGGATGAAGTCGGAGCGGGTGCGGGTCGCCAACCAGCTGCGCTCGACCGGATTTGCCGAATCCGAACAAATCCGCGCCGATGCCGACAAGCAGCGCACCGTGATCCTGGCCGAAGCCTATCGCGAAGCTGAAAAGCTGCGCGGCGAAGGCGATGCGAAGGCATCGCTGACCTATTCGCAGGCGTTCGGCAAGAACCCCGAGTTCTACAAGTTCTATCGCAGCCTCGAAGCTTACCGCGCGTCGTTCAAGAATCGCAGCGACGTGATGGTAATCGATGCTAACTCGGACTTCTTCAAGTACTTCAAGGGCTCCGGCACCGCCGGCCAGGCCGCTCCGGCCCAGAAGTAAAAAACGCAAAAATGCAAGCTTGCCAGCCGGCCCGCACGGGGCCGGCGGGCCGTATGCCCCTGCCAAGCCTGGCCCTTGCGCCTTGGCCATGCGAGAGTTTTCCTGTTGCGCGCCATTTTCGCGTAAAATGCTTTGCTCGGCGTTCCGCCAAGCTACGCTGCTGCTTGTCTGCTGTGAGTCTGCTGCTGTCTTGCCGCGCGCCTTTTTTCAACATGATCCGTACCCCATTCCCCCATGCCGAATTGGCTTTTGCCTGAAAATATCGCCGATGTATTGCCATCGGAAGCGCGCAAGATTGAAGAATTGCGTCGTCTCATGCTCGATAATTTCCGTCTCTACGGTTACGAGCTGGTCATGCCGCCGCTGCTGGAATACCTGGAGTCGCTGCTGACCGGCGCCGGCAAGGATACCGATCTGCGCACCTTCAAGCTGGTCGACCAGATGTCGGGCCGCTTGCTGGGGCTGCGCGCCGACATGACGATCCAGGTCGCCCGCATCGACGCCCAGTTGCTCAATCGCGCCTCGGTCACGCGCCTGTGCTACGCCGGCAGCGTGCTGCATACCCGTCCGTCGGGCTTGCATGCGACGCGCGAGCCGCTGCAGATCGGTGCCGAAATCTATGGCCATGCCGGCCTGGAAGCCGATGCCGAGATCCAGGAACTGGCGCTGGCGTCGCTGGCCATGGCCGGCTTTGCCGACGTGCGCCTGGATCTGACCCATGTCGGCGTGCTGCGCGCGATTATCGAAGGCGATGCGCTGGCCGCCCGCGACGAGGCGGCGCTGTACATGCTGCTGCGGGCCAAGGATAGTGCCGGCCTGGCCGAATTGAGCGCCGCCTATGCACCCGCCACGCGCGCCGCGCTGCTCGCCTTGCCCGGCTTGTATGGCGACATCGACGTGCTGGCCAGGGCGCGCGCCGTGCTGCCGCCATTGCCGGGCATCGCGAAGGCGCTGGCCGAACTGGCCGCACTTGCCGCGTCCGCGCTGGGCCGTGCCGAGGTCGCCATCGACCTGGCCGATCTGCGCGGCTATCAATATGAAAGCGGCGCGATGTTCGCGCTGTATGTGCCGGGGTTGCCGAATGCGGTGGCGCGCGGCGGGCGCTACGACCATGTCGGGCAAGCGTTTGGCCGGGCTCGTCCCGCGACCGGATTTTCGCTCGACTTGCGCGAATTGGCGCGCTTGCTGCCGATGGCCGAGCGCAAGCATGCGATCCGGGCGCCGTGGGGCAGTGCGCCCGAACTGAAGGAAAAAATCGCCGCGCTGCGCCGCGCCGGCGAAGTCGTGATCCAAAGCATGCCGGGTCACGCCGATGATCAGGACGAGTTCGAGTGCGATCGCGTGCTGGTGCAAGATGCTAACAACTGGATTATTAAAACATTAGGCTAAGTGATGTCAAACAAAATGAACGCAAAGAATGTCGTCGTCATCGGCACCCAGTGGGGCGATGAAGGCAAGGGCAAGATCGTCGATTGGCTGACCGACCATGCGCAGGGCGTGGTGCGCTTCCAGGGCGGCCATAACGCCGGCCATACGCTGGTCATCAAAGGCCACAAGACCGCGCTGCAGCTGATTCCATCGGGCATCATGCGCCCGGGCGTCGCTTGCTACATCGGCAATGGCGTCGTGGTATCGGTGCCGGACGTGTTACGCGAAATCGACAAGCTCGAAGCGGTCGGCGTCGAAGTGGCGTCGCGCCTGAAGATTTCCGAAGCCTGTCCCGTGATTCTGCCCTACCACGCGGCACTCGACGCGGCGCGTGAAGCGGCGCGCGGCGCGGCCAAGATCGGCACCACCGGCAAGGGCATCGGCCCGGCCTATGAAGACAAGGTCGCGCGCCGCGCGATCCGCATCGCCGACATGCTGAGCGAGACCCGCTTCGCCGAAAAACTGGCCGAGAATCTCGATTACCACAACTTCGTGCTGGTCAATTACCTGAAGGCGCCCAAGGTCGAATACCAGAAGACGCTGGACGATGCGCTGGCCACGGTGCCCCGCCTGCGCCCGATGGTGGCCGATGTCTCCAGCGCGCTGTACGCGGCGCACAAGGCGGGCGCCAACCTGTTGTTCGAAGGCGCGCAAGGCAGCTTGCTCGACGTCGATCACGGCACCTATCCATTCGTCACGTCGAGCAACTGCGTGGCCGGCAATGCCGCCGCAGGCTCTGGCGTCGGCCCCAACATGCTGCATTACATCCTCGGCATTACGAAGGCGTACACGACGCGCGTCGGCTCTGGCCCGTTCCCGTCGGAACTGCCTACCGATGCCGGCGTGGGCCACCATTTGTCATCGATCGGCCACGAGTTCGGCACCGTCACCGGACGCGCGCGCCGCTGCGGCTGGTTCGACGCCGCGTTGCTGCGTCGTTCGGTGCAGATCAATGGCGTGTCCGGCATGTGCCTGACCAAGCTTGACGTGCTCGATGGTTTGGAATCGTTGAAGCTGTGCACCGGTTATATGCTCGATGGCAAAAACGTCGACATCTTCCCGGTCGGCGCCGAAGACGCCAGCCGCTGCATCCCGATCTACGAAGAAATGCCGGGCTGGAAGGAAACCACTGTCGGCGCGAAATCGCTGGCTGCGCTGCCAGCCAATGCGCGCGCTTACATCAACCGCATCGAAGCATTGGTCGGCGTGCCGATCGACATGGTGTCCACCGGTCCGGATCGCGAAGAAACGATCGTGCTGCGTCACCCGTTCCAATAATGCGCACAGGAGATACCATGTCAGAAATTACCGGCGACAAGGATTTGTGGGTAAGCTGGGATGATTACCACCGCGCCATCGAACGCCTGGCCCTGATCGTGCACGAATCGGGCTGGCACTTCGACCAGGTGCTGTGCCTGGCGCGCGGCGGCGTGCGCCCGGGCGACGTGTTCTCGCGCATCTTCGACGTGCCGCTGGCGATTTTGTCGACCAGTTCCTACCGCGAAGAGTCGGGCACGACGCGCGGCGACCTAGACATCGCCAAATACATGACGATGACCAAGGGGCCGCTGGCCGGCAGGATCTTGCTGGTCGATGATCTGGTCGACTCGGGCGTGACGCTGGTCAAGGTCATGCAGCACTTGAAAGAAAATTTCACTGCAGTGACCGAAGTGAAATCCGCTGTCATCTGGGTCAAGGGATGCTCGGCCGTCAAGCCGGACTTCTTCCTGCAAGAGTTGCCGCACAATCCGTGGATCCATCAGCCGTTCGAGGAATATGACGGTTTGCGCGCCCACCAGTTGGCGGCGTGGATCAAGAAGGGCGACATGACGGCGTAAGTTGCCGCATGCAGGCAACAACGAGGGCGGGCGGATTGATTTCCCCCGCTTTTTTTTCGCGTGCACATTTGGCGCCGGATGAGCTGTGCCAACAATCGCGCCAAATGCAGGTAAGATCAAGTTCATCGAACCATACGGAGAGCCGGCATGACGATACAACAATTCTGGAAGTTGATAAACGCGGCGGCCTCGTCCTGGGTTGACGACCATGCGCAAAGCATGGGTGCGGCACTGGCTTACTACACGATGTTTTCGATCGCGCCGCTATTGCTGATCGTGATTTCGATCGCCGGCCTGATTTTTGGCGTCGACGCGGCGCGCGGCGAAATCGTCGGTCAATTGCAGGGCATGATGGGGCAGCAGGGCGCCGAGGCGGTCCAGGGGCTGCTGCAAAGCGTCAACAAGCCGGCCGAAAGCATCACCGCAACGCTGATCGGCGCCTTGTTGCTGCTGATCGGCGCGACTACGGTATTCGGCGAATTGCAGGATGCGCTGGACCGGATCTGGCGCGCGCCGAAGAGAAACCGCAGCGGCCTGTGGAACCTGCTGCGCGCGCGCCTGCTGTCGTTCGGCATGATCATGGGCATCGGTTTCCTGTTGATGGTGTCGCTGGTGGCGAGCGCGGCGCTGGCCGCGATGGGGAAATTGTGGGGGCCGCTGATGGCCGACTGGGAAGTGCTGGCCAATGCGATCAATCTCGTGGTCAGTTACTTGTTCACAACGACCGTGTTTGCGATGATTTACAAGATCATGCCGCGCGCCAGGGTGGCGTGGAAGGATGTCTGGATAGGCGCTTGCGTGACATCGATGCTGTTTACGGTAGGAAAGTTCCTGATCGGACTCTACATCGGCAAGAGCGGTGTCACGTCGGCATTCGGCGCCGCCGGTTCGCTAGTCGTGGTGCTGGTGTGGGTCTATTATTCGGCTCAGATATTTCTGATGGGGGCCGAATTCACGTGGGCTTATGCGAACACCTTCGGCTCGCGCAAGGAGCAGCCGGCGCCCGCCGTGGCTGGCGGGACGACGCAATTCAACGAAGTCAAGCAATGAAAATGGCACGCTTGGCGCGCGTGGCACGGCTGACACGACTGACATTGCTGACGTTGATGCTGCTCAGCATGCTGCTGGGCTCCTGGATCGGCACGCTGGACCAGCCGGCAACCAACCAGGTCGACGCCGGGTTGAAACGGGCATTGATCAGTTTTGCGACCGCGCGCGCACTCAATGGCGCCATTTCAGTGGTGCAAGGCACCCAGGTGGATTTCACGCCGATGGGCGTCGGCGTCACGCTGGCCCCGGGCCAGATACTGACGCCGATCAATGAACTGGTCGGCAATTTTGCCGACCTGATGCTGGCCGCCAGCGTCGCTTTCGGGATCCAGAAATTCCTGATCGCGATGAGCAGCTACTGGCCGATCTCGTTGCTGCTCTCCGGGGCCGCCGTCGCGTGGCTGGTCTGCCGTGTACGCCAGGTTCAGCCCGCGCGATGGCTGTCGACACTGCTGGTGGTGTTGCTGATGCTGCGCTTTGCGATACCGGTCGTGCTGCTGGCGTCGGATGCGCTGTCGCAGACATTTCTGGCCGCCGACTACGCGGCCAGCCAGCAAGCGGTCGACCGGATCACCGGCCAGGTCGCGCGCCTGGAAGGGCCGGTTGCCCCCGCGGCCGAAGCGCCGGGCATGTTCGGGCGCCTCAAGCAATGGATGCCGGACAGCGCCGACGTAAAGGCGTATTTTGGCCGCTTGCAACAGTTTGCCGAGCAAGCGACCGAGCACATGGTCAAGCTGATGGTGATCTTCGTGCTGGAAACGCTGCTGATTCCGCTGCTGCTGCTGTGGGGCTTGTTCGCGCTGCTGCGCGGCGCCGTCGACATGCCGGCGCGGGCACCCCATTGAACCTTGGGCTGATGCATCAGCCCGTAACTGGAGGTAAGCAATTTCTTGCTATTTCAATGCCTTAATATCTACTTTTTTAAATGATAACCAATGCTTGGCATAAGCGTCAACGCTCCACATAATAAAATGCTGGCGTGATGCCAGTCCATGCTGCGAAGGGGCTGTTCAGGGGTTCAAAAGCGTCGAATTGAATGCGCGGGAACTGCTTGAGAAAAAATGTATCTTCTCGATGCCATTTTTTTATTTTTGTTGCCTATAATGCAGGTCTTGCACGGCATCATCGCGGAACTCGTTTCTGGCCGATGCCCGTCCAACGCGATCGATAAGCTTGCAGTTGAATCCGAATGGCTGTCGGATGCGTATATAGGAATGGCGCGACATCGAAGTACGGCAATTCGCGCAAAAATTCCCCCAATTCACCCAATTCATCCAGGAGTTTCCCTTGTCATCGCTGCGCAATAGTTATCCGAAGACCCGCATCTCCATCGCGCTTTTATTGGCCGGCGCATGCACGCTGGCCGCTTCCGCCCAGGCAGCCGATGAAGCTGCGCGCGACGTCAGCGTGCATGAAAAAATAGTCGATACGATGACGGTGCTGTCGAATGGGCCGCACGCCGGTTTTCGGGCCAACCACGCCAAGGGCATTGTGTTGACCGGCAATTTCACGCCTTCGGCGCAAGCGAAGACATTGAGCAAGGCGCCGCACTTCCTGAAAAGTACGCCGGTCACCGTGCGCTTCTCGAATCCGACCGGCATCCCGACGCTGCCCGATGCTTCGCCCAAAGCCAGTCCGCACGGCATCGCGATCCGCTTCGATTTGCCCGGCGGCGGCATGACCGATATCGTCAGCATTTCTCATAACGGCTTTCCAGTGGCAACGCCGGAAGACTTCCTGCTGTTTTTGAATTCGGTCGCCGCCACCAAGCCGGATTCTCCGAAGCCGACTCCGGTCGAACAATTCCTGGCCAGCCATCCTGCGGCAAAGAAGTTCGTCAGCACGCCGAAACCGGCGCCGGTCAGCTTCGCAACGCTGGCTTTCTTTGGCGTCAATGCCTTCCAGTTTACCAACGCGAAGGGCGAGAGCCAGTATGCGCGCTACCGCATCACGCCGCTGGCCGGCATGCACGCGTTGAGCGACCAGCAAGCAGCAGCAAGCGCGCCGAATTACCTGATGGATGAACTGCCGCAGCGTATCGCGAAGGGCCCGGTGCAATTTCGCATCAGCGCGCAATTGGCCGCCCAGGGCGATAACGTCAACGATGGCACCGCAGTGTGGCCGGACGACCGGCCGCAGATCGAACTGGGCGTGCTGAGCCTGAAGCAGCTGGCGCCGGACAGCCAGGCGCTGGAAAAAAAATTGGCGTTCAATCCGCTGCTGCTGCCTGATGGTATCGCGCCTTCGGCCGATCCCGTGCTGCTGTCGCGGCCGATCGCCTACGCCGTCAGCCTCGGCCGGCGCTTGTCGGACCCATCAGCCAAGCAAGCAGCCAAGTAAGCAATCCAGCAGGCAGCCGGGCTGCTTTCACCCAAGGCCGGCTGCCTGGTCTATCATCGTGCCTGTTTTGAAAACAGGCATCGTATCAACATGACTTTCACACCACAGCCATCGGGCACCAAGCTGGTCTTGCTGCAAGCCGACGGCTTGCATTTTTCCACCCCGCAGCGCGCCTTGTTCGACAATTGGTCGGTGCGCGTCAAGCCCGGCGTCACGCTGGTGCGCGGCGGCGATGGCTGCGGCAAAACCACGCTGCTGCGTTTGCTGGCGGGCGAATTGGCGGCCGCTGCCGGGCAGTTGCAGGTCAATGGAATCGATCTGGCCCGGCACCCAGTAGCTTACCGGCAACAGGTATTCTGGTTTGATCCGCGCTCGGATGCCTGCGACCAGATGACGGCGCGCGATTATTTTGCGTCAAGGCCGGATATCCACCCTGGTTTCGACCCGCAGGCATTGGCCAGCCTGGTCGATGGCTGGTCGCTGGCGCCGCACATGGACAAGCGCCTGTACATGCTGTCGACCGGATCTCGGCGCAAGGTCTGGCTGGCGGCCGCGTTCGCATCGAATGCCGCAGTCACGCTGCTGGACGATCCGTTCGCCGCGCTCGACAGCGCATCGATAGGGTTTCTGATGACGCTGCTGGAGCAGGCCGCAAGCGATCGCGCGCGCGCATGGATACTGGCCCATTACGAGGCGCCGGGCGGTGTCGCGCTGGCGGCGACGATCGATCTGGGCGATTGAACCGAATTTTCCTATTTGAAGCAGGTTATTTCCTTTAAGTGAACATTTCGCGTCATAATCTTGTTGCACCACTGTTGCAGGGCGGACCCCGGCTTCAAGAGATTAATTTAATGACAAATCGCCTCAGCAAGTTGTCCCTTTTATCGCGCCATATCTGGTTGATGCTTGGCATGTTGCTGATGTTCGCCGTGCTTTTTTCAATGTATGTTCACACTGAAAAACAGCTTGAACGTGCTTTTCTGCTGCGCCAAGGCGCGCTGCTGCTGGCCGACGAATTGCGCCAGTCGTCCGACGACCTGACCCGCATGGTGCGCACCCATGTCGTGACCGGCGACGCCATCTACCGGCGCCACTATCAGGAAATACTCGATATCCGCGATGGCAGGAAGCCGCGCCCGGTACGCTACGACGACGTCTATTGGGATTTGGTGCTGTTGGATGACCGGCGTGCGCGCGCCATGGGGCCGGCCATTGCGTTGCTGGACCTGATGCGGCACCATGGATTCACCGAGCAGGAATTCTCGAAGCTGGCGCAAGCGAAGGCGAATTCTGATGCGCTGACCCGCACCGAATTTGCCGCGATGGAGATAGTCAATGCTGAGTTCGAAGCGGGAGCGCGCGAGCAATCCAGGGCAGTGGCCATACTGATGTTGCACAACGGCGCCTACCACCGGGCCAAGGCGGGTATCATGGGGCCGATAGCCGAGTTTCGCAGCATGGTCGACCAGCGCACGCAAGCCGGCGTTTTTGCCGCAGAAAGGGGCACGGCGCGGATGCGCATCGCATTTACGCTGTTTTGCTTGGTGCTCGCCGTCATGCTCTGGAATACGAAGCGCAAACTGTATTCGATATTGGGCGCGTCGGTCGATCAATTGCATGGGCTGATCGCCCGCCTTGGCGGCGGCGATGGTACAGCGCCGATTCCCGTCGTCGACGGCGTGCAGGACAACGTGCTGGGATGGTTGTTGGAAACGCAGATCAACCTGGCCCGCAGCGATGCAGAGCGCGACGCCGCGCAAGCGAAAAATCAGCGCCTCACCCAGCTATACGCCGCCTTGAGCCAGTGCAACCAGGCCATTGTCCGCTGCACCGGCGAAACCGAACTGTTCACGCAGATTTGCCGCGCCATTGTCGTGCATGGCGGCATGAAGATGGCATGGATAGGCTTGCTGGACGAGCAGCGCCAGCAGATACGGCCAGTCGCCTCGTTCGGCAGCGGCACCGACTATCTGGATGGACTGGAGTTGTCGCTTGACCAGACGCTGCCGTGGGGCTTCGGGCCGATCAGCCGGGCGTTTCACCAGCGTGAGCCGTTCTGGTGCCAGGATTTCCAGCACGACCCGGCGACTGCGTATTGGCACGAGCGCGGCGCCCGGTTCGGATGGGCCGCATCGGCCGCGCTTCCGCTCCACCTCGATGGCGCGATCATCGGCTTTCTCAACCCGTATGCCGGCGTGACCCACGCCTTCGATGACGACGCGTGCCAGTTGCTGCTGGAAATGGCGGTCGACATCGACTTTGCATTAAAAAACTTTGCGCACGAGGCGCAGCGCAAGCAGGCCGACGAGCGGATCCAGTACCTGGCGCATTTCGATGCGTTGACCGGCTTGCCGAACCGGGACCAGTTGCATGACCGGGTCCAGTATGCGATCAGCCTGGCGCAGCGCAGCAGCGAGTCGGTCGCGCTGATGTTTCTCGATCTCGATCATTTCAAGAACATCAACGATACCCTCGGGCACAGCGTCGGCGACGCCTTGCTGGTCAAACTGGCCGGGCGCCTGCGTTCGGCCTTGCGCGACGAGGATACGGTGTCGCGCATGGGCGGCGATGAATTCAGTTTCCTGCTGTATGGTGTCGATGCACAGGGTGCGGCCACCGTGGCGCAGAAGTTGCAGGACGTCATAAACATGCCATTGCAGATCGGCTTGCACGATCTGACCGTGACGGCGTCGATCGGGATCGCGCTCTACCCGGGCGATGGCGCAGACAAGGAAACCCTGTTCAAGAATGCCGATGCCGCGATGTACCGGGTCAAGCAGGAAGGTCGCCACGGCTACCGCTTCTTTACCGCCGAAATGCAGCTGCGTTCGGCGCGCAACCTGCAATTGATCAGTGCGCTGCGCCGCGCGCTGGAACTCGAACAGTTCGAAGTGCACTACCAGCCCCAGGTGTCGTTGCAGGATGGCCGCATTGTCGGCGCCGAAGCGCTGTTGCGCTGGACCGATGGCGAGCTGGGCGTGGTGTCGCCTGCCGAATTCATCCCGCTGGCGGAAGACAGCGGATTGATCCTGCCCATCGGAGAATGGGTGCTCAGGCATGCGGCGCGGCAGGCAAAAGCATGGATGGCGCAGGGCCAGGCGCCTTTGGTGATGGCGGTCAATCTGTCGGTCGTGCAATTTCGCCATGCCGACTTGCCCAGCCTGGTCACGCGCATCCTGGATGAAGAAGGCTTGCCGCCGGAATACCTGGAACTGGAGTTGACCGAGGGCGTCGCGATGCACGACCCGCAGGGTGCGATATCGACGATGAGCAACCTGCATCAGCGCGGCGTGCGCATGTCGATCGACGACTTCGGCACCGGCTACTCGTCACTCAGCCATCTGAAGAAATTCAAGATCTACAAGCTGAAGATCGACCAATCGTTCGTGCGCGACATTTGCACCGATCCGGAAGACAAGGTGATCGTCGGCGCCATCATCCATATGGCGAAAAGCCTGGGCTTGCAAACCATCGCCGAGGGCGTGGAAACGGTGGGCCAGCTGGCTTACCTGCGCGAGCAGGGCTGCGACGAGATGCAGGGCTATTACTACAGCAAGCCGCTGGCGCCCGATCAGTTCGAGGCGTTCGTGCGCCGGACGTCAGCAGTCGAGCGCGCCTCTGAAATGCTGTCATCGCACCAATAAAGAGGGCGCCGCAATCGGCTGCGGTGCTGCGGTGCATTGGCCAGCAGCGCCGACACGCACTTCCAGTTTGACAAATAAGTCTGGCTTTCGCGCCGGGCTATCCCTTGATCTGCGGCGCCATGTTTGCGGGAAAGCAAGGCGCTGCATCCTACTCCAGCAGTACGTTGTCGCTGCCGGGTGCGCCGAACAGGCGCTCTTTCAGCAGATGCAACTGGTCGCGCACCTGCGCCGCCTTTTCGAATTCCAGGTTCTTCGCGTGATCAAGCATCGTTTTTTCGAGGCGCTTGATTTCGCGGCTGATCTGCTTTTCCGTCATCGATTCGAACTTGGCCTGTTCCTGCGCCACTTCCAGGTCGTCGCGCGCCTCTTGCTGGCTGTAGACGCCGTCGATCAAGTCCTTGATGCCTTTCTTGATGCCGGTCGGCGTGATGTTGTTGGCCGCGTTGAAGGCGATCTGCTTCGCGCGGCGGCGCTCCGTTTCGTCGATCGCGCGCCGCATCGAATCGGTGATCTTGTCGCCGTACAGGATCGCCATGCCGTTCAGGTTGCGCGCAGCGCGCCCGATGGTCTGGATCAGGCTGCGCTCGGAGCGCAGAAAGCCTTCCTTGTCCGCATCGAGGATCGCCACCAGCGACACTTCGGGCAAGTCCAGCCCTTCGCGTAGCAAATTAATGCCGACCAGCACGTCGAAGGTGCCCAGGCGCAAGTCGCGCAGGATTTCGACCCGCTCGACCGTTTCAATGTCGCTGTGCAGGTAGCGCACCTTGATGCCATGGTCGGACAGGTAATCGGTCAATTGTTCGGACATGCGCTTGGTCAGCGTCGTCACCAGCACCCGCTCGTTGCTCAGGATGCGCAGGCGAATTTCCGACATCAGGTCGTCGACCTGGGTGCTGGCGGGGCGCACGAGGATCAACGGGTCGACCAGCCCGGTCGGGCGCACCAGTTGCTCGACGACCTGGTCGGCGTGCTCCTTTTCATACTGGGCCGGAGTGGCCGAGACGAACACGGTCTGGCGCATCTTGGACTGGAATTCATCGAAGCGCAACGGCCGGTTGTCGAGCGCCGACGGCAGCCGGAAGCCGTAATCGACCAGGTTGGTCTTGCGCGAACGGTCGCCGTTGTACATCGCGCTCAACTGGCCGATCAAGACGTGCGATTCGTCGAGGAACATCAACGCATCCGGCGGCAGATAGTCGACCAGCGTCGGCGGCGGTTCCCCGGCCAGCGCGCCGCTCAAGTGGCGCGAATAGTTCTCGATCCCCTTCGTAAAGCCGATCTCGGCCATCATCTCCAGGTCGAAGCGGGTGCGCTGCTCCAGGCGCTGCTCTTCGATCAATCGGTTTTCCTGGCGGAAGAATTCGAGCCGCTCCCGCAGTTCGAGCTTGATGGTCTCGATCGCGCGCAGCACCGTGGCGCGCGGGGTCACGTAATGCGAGCCGGGGTAAACGGTGAAGCGGGCGACCTTTTGCCGCACGCGCCCGGTCAACGGGTCGAACAGCTGCAGCGAGTCGATCTGGTCGTCGAACATCTCGAGCCGCACCGCCAGTTCGGCATGCTCGGCCGGGAAGATGTCGATGGTGTCGCCGCGCACGCGAAAGGTGCCGCGCCCGAAGTCGATCTCGTTGCGCGTGTATTGCATCTGGATCAGGCGCGCGATCACGTCGCGCTGGCTGACTTTGTCCTTGACGCGCAGCGTCAGGATCATCTGGTGGTATTCGTTCGGATTGCCGATGCCGTAGATCGCCGACACGGTCGCCACGATGACGACGTCGCGCCGCTCCATCAGCGACTTGGTGCACGACAGGCGCATCTGCTCGATGTGCTCGTTGATCGACGAATCCTTTTCGATGAACAGGTCGCGCTGCGGCACGTAGGCCTCGGGCTGGTAGTAATCGTAGTAGCTGACGAAGTATTCGACCGCGTTTTCCGGGAAAAACTCGCGAAATTCGCTGTACAGCTGCGCCGCCAGCGTCTTGTTCGGCGCAAAAATGATGGCCGGGCGGCCCATGCGCGCGATCACGTTGGCCATCGTGTATGTCTTGCCGGAACCGGTCACGCCGAGCAGCGTCTGAAATGACAAACCATCCCGGATGCCCTCGCTCAGCTGGGCGATCGCGTTCGGCTGGTCGCCGGCCGGCGCGAACGGCTGATGCAACTTGAAAGGCGAGTCGGGAAAGGTAGCCACGGTCGACGCCGTGTCACTTGCAACGGATAAATCAGCCATGCGAATCAGACCTTTGTTAGAATGGTGCCTTGTTGACAGCCCAGGAGTGCTTGTTCCGGGGTGTCATTCACAACCCCGTCGCGAACCAGCTTGCCAACGAATTTTTATCTTATCATGACCAACCCACTTGCTACTGCCAGCCTTTTCAGCGCCATCGAGATGGCTCCCCGCGACCCTATCCTGGGCATCACGGAAGCCTTCAATGCGGACCAGAATCCCGCCAAGATCAACCTCGGCGTCGGCGTTTATTATGACGACAATGGCAAAGTGCCGCTGCTGTCGTGCGTGCGCCAGGCCGAAGCGATCCTGATCGAGCAATTTTCCCCGCGTACCTATCTGCCGATTGACGGTTTGGCGATCTACGACCGTGCCGTGCAGGAACTGGTGTTCGGCGCCGACAGCGCCGTCATCGAAGAGCGCCGCGCGGTCACCGCGCAAGCGATCGGCGGCACCGGCGCGTTGAAGATCGGCGCCGACTTCCTGCAGCGCTTCGCACCCGGTGCAGAAGTCTACATCAGCGACCCGAGCTGGGAAAACCACCGCGCGCTGTTCGAAAGCGCCGGTTTCGTCGTCAACAATTACGCGTATTACGATGCGCAAACCCACGGTGTCAATTTCGCCGGCATGCTGGCCGACCTGCAAGCGATGCCGCGCGGCTCCATCGTGCTGTTGCACGCATGCTGCCACAATCCGACCGGCGCCGACCTGTCGACCGAGCAGTGGGACCAGGTGATCGCGACTGTCGCTGCCCAAGGCCTGATTCCTTTCCTGGACATGGCTTACCAGGGCTTTGCCACCGGCATCGCCGAAGACGGCGCCGTGGTGCGCCGCTTCGCGGCCACCGGCGGCCCGTTGCTGGTCTCCAATTCATTCTCGAAATCGTTCTCGCTGTACGGCGAGCGCGTCGGCGCGCTCAGCATCGTCGCATCGAGCCAGGAAGAAGCCGGTCGCGTGCTGTCGCAATTGAAGCGCGTGATCCGCACCAACTACTCGAACCCGCCCGTGCACGGCGGCAAGGTCGTCGCCGCCGTCTTGACGACGCCGGAACTGCGCCGCCTGTGGGAAGAGGAACTGGCCGGCATGCGCGTGCGCATCCGCGAAATGCGCAACGTGTTCGTCGAGAAGCTCAAGCAAAAGGCGCCAGAGCACGATTTCGAATTCGTGCGCGAGCAGGTCGGCATGTTCTCGTACTCGGGCTTGACCAAGGCCCAGGTCGAGCGCCTGCGCGTCGAGCACTCGATCTACGCGGTCGACACCGGCCGCATCTGCGTGGCCGCGTTAAATTCGCGCAACATCGATATCGTCATTGACGCCATCGCCAAAGTCCTTTAAGATCTTGCTTCTTCGGATCGATTGAAAGATTGATCCGGAAGGCAGCAGAA